>Ga0183260_10000118_pt1 | contig 57797 bp, 53 predicted proteins | sample AntDrymUQ4972206_2_FD_129768 | JGI IMG/M metagenome (GOLD analysis project Ga0183260, IMG submission 129768) | Polar desert sand microbial communities from Dry Valleys, Antarctica - metaG UQ497 (22.06) (version 2) (version 2) | ecosystem: Environmental > Terrestrial > Soil > Desert | place...
GTGGGATACTCACACTGGTCGTGTGCCTACACATTCAGGCCCATCAGGCGACCCCCACCCCCCTGACCAGCACGTTCACGCTTCTCGATACCCTACGACCGGGCTGAGCTGCGGAACCCCGGTTCGTCAGCTGGGCACTGGGTCCCATTCCCGACGATGCCGCCCAACGGCTCGCCTACAGCGCCACGGGCACCGCGGTGCCCGCGCCGAGCAGGCCGAGCTGCGCCGGCACCGCCCGGCCGAGCTGGCGGCCGAACGCCTGGCGCTACGCCGGGCACTGGCCTGCATCCCGGCGACGAAGCACGCAGAGCGGCAACCGTTGCTCAGGATCAGGCCCGAGCGGCGTGCGACCAGGCCACCACCCGCCGAGACGAGGCGGTCCGGGTCCTGGACAGTGCCGAGCATCCGAGACTGCGCCGTCCCAGGGCCCAGCGCGTGGAAACCGCCCGCCAACACCTCGCCGCGGCCGATGCAGCACTTGGACAAGCCGTCGATCAGTTGCGCCTGGCCTCTGAGCGGTTGGCCGCTCTCCAGCCCGACGCGGTGGCCGCGGCGCGGGTCCCGCTCGAACAGCGCCTCGAACACGTCAACGAGGCCATCGCCGCCCACGTCGAGGAGGCGATCGCCAGTCCCGCGCCCTACCTGTACACCGCTCTCGGTGCTCGTTCCGACAACCCGACGCAGCGCCCGCGCTGGGAGAAGGCGGCGCGGGACCTGGAGACCTGGCGCCACGCTGAGCTGAGCCTGGGACCTGCCGACGGTCCCCTCGACGACGAGGGCCTGGCCGCCGCCTGGCCCGGAGCCGGGCAACGAAACGGACGCCCTCCGGCGTCAGATGGCAATCGACGACCTCCCCGTCGAGTTTGTCCCGGCGCGCTACTCCATCGAGCACACCGCCGATCGCGGCATCGAGCTCGGTATCGACTTCGACTGAAACACTCACGGGACGCCGAGTCAGGCATGGTCGTGGTTCCGCGGCCACTGGGTCTGCGCTCGGTCCTGACCCCAAGCGGCGATACGGCGCGCGCCGTGGGGCAGCCGCCGTGCGGATAGGGGTGCGTGTATAGCGGCTCAGAGGCCGAGGTGGAGACGAATGGCGTCGTCGAGCGCCGCGAGCAGGTCGGTCGGGAGCCGGCCTGCGACGGTTCCTATCCGTTGCACGGCGACGGATCGAATCTGCTCGGCCTGAGCTTTGGATGCCTTCGGCAACCCGCAGGATTTTGGGGGGAGCAGCACTTGGAATGGGTAGACCCTGCTGGTCTGGCTGGTCAGCGGAACGACGGTGATCACGCCTCGGGCCAGGTTCTGCGCCGTCCGGTTGGCACCATCGTTGCTTACGACGATGGCCGGGCGACGCTTGTCTGCCTCGTTTCCCCGAACGGGGTCGAGGTCGACCCAAACCACATCGCCCCGCCGCATCAGCCGGTGAGACCATCAGCGACGGCGGCGTCCCACAGCTCGCCACCCGAGGATGCCCACTCGTCCCAGGCCGCGGCGTAGTCGGCGCCGAGCTCGTTGGAGCGAAGTAGTGCGAGGGCACGATGCACCACCGCTGACCGGGAATCGACCTCGTGCTCGTTCGCGTAGTGGTCAATGAACTGGACATCGCCGTCGGGCAGGCTCACGCTGAGCTTCATGAGCTTGATGCTACCTGCATCGGACCACCAGTGCTACCCAGGTCGTACCTGGCGCGTTGCGATCCGGCATCCCACCTACCCGGCGTTCCGGGGCACCCTGCCGTGGGAATCACAAATTTGTGGTTCCTCGACTTGGCGGAGGTCCGATGGCAATAGGTCGACGCGTCAACCGGAGCGCATCAACGGGTCGGTTCGTGTCTCGCTCGACGGCACGACGTTCACCCAGCCGGACAACGACCGAGCGCGTGGGGCGCGGGACGGCCAACCGCCGATCTGTCAACCGAAGTGCCTCAACGGGCCGCTTCGTCAGGGCGTCGACAGTTCAGCGTCACCCCGAGTCGACAGTCACGCAGCGAGTCTGAGGTCCACGCCTCGCTTTTCCGGGGTGAGAGCGCGCAACCGGCGTGGCGGAGCCATCGCTCACGACGGCGCGCACCGCAGAGCGACTCCTCTCAGGGATCGTCGCTCGGCAGTCGTGCGAACCCAAAGTCTCTGCGGTGCTGCATACTCGCCCGGATGACGATGGTCCCGTGGTCGGTACTCACGGCCGAACAGCTCGAGACGATCGTCAGCGTCCTCATCGGGCGGAAGCTCCCTCGGTCTATCCGAGTCCGCCCAGCCCAGGGGGACGGGGGAATCGACGTCCTCGATCCGCAGGGATCGCGCCAAGCGGACGTTTACCAGATCAAGTCCTTCACAAATGCGTTGACGCCGGATCAGCGGCGCCAGATCAAGAAGTTCAGCACAAGGCCGTCCTCGACAGCTGTCGTGAGGATGACCCGGAGCAGTCGGTAGCACTTGGCGACGGTGGTCGGCCCAGGTCGGCCGGCCTTGAGGAGCTCGGCGTGCCAGCTCCTCACCGTGCTCGTGGTCAGCTTCGCCACCTCGATGGATCCGAGGGCGGGGAGGATGTGAAGCCTCAGTTCGCTCTCGTAGAGCTCGCACGTTCGAGGGGCGGAGGCCCGGTCGCTCGTCGAGCCATCTCCAGGCGTATGTGGCCAGCGGGACCTGCCCCGCCACCGGATCGATCCACGCGTCCCGATCCAGGTCGGAACGGATCGCCGCGAGGTAGGCGTCGGCTTCGCGGCGGCTCCGGTGTCCGTACACTGGGAGGGCATGACCAGGATCACCATCGAGTTGCCGGATGATCTGGCCGACCGGGTCAACACTGCCGCGACTGAGCGGAGTCTGGCCCCAGCGGAGCTTGCCCGTGAAGCGCTCGCCAAGCAGTTCCCGCCCCCGCGGCCGTTGACCTTCATCGGAATCGGTGCTTCCGGCGGCGAGAAGGCCACGTCCGAAGGACACAAGGAGACGCGTCGGGCTCACTTCGCCAATAAGGCCGCGAGTGACGTCTGAGAACGCCTGGCTGTGATCCTGGTCGACACCGGCGTCCTCTTCGGCGCTGTTGATCGCGACGATCCCCGCCATCGTGACTGTGCGGCTGTGCTCGAAGCCCACGCCGGCTCGTTGGCCGTGTCAGTGCCGGTCCTCATCGAATCGGCCTGGCTGATCGAGTCTCGTCTGGGGCCGACCGCCGAAGCGGGCTTCCTTCGCGGCGTCAACGCAGGAGAGCTCGAGCGCATCGACCTCACCGACGCCGACTGGCAGGGGGTTGTCGAACTCATCGACGACTACCACGATCTCGGACTCGGTGCGGTGGACGCCAGCATCGTGGCGGTAGCCGAACGTCTCGAAATAACAACCATCGCCACGCTGAATCACCGGGACTTCCGCGTGGTCCGGCCGCGGCACGCGACGACATTCGAGCTCGCTCCCTGAACCGGCGGTGACTTGCGCATGGTGTTGCCTTGGGCCGCGCCAGCCCACCTACACGCTGACGTTCCGGTGGTTGTATGCGCCCGAGCGTGCCGGGTCAGGCCCGCTTGCGGCGCGTCCGTCAGAGCCGGTCGACCGGCTCCCGGCGGTTGGCCTCGAGGTATGCCTCGATGTCGGCCTCGGCCAGGATCACCCGACGGCCGGAATAGGTGAAGGCGATGCGTCGCTCGGCCACCAGGCGACGGATGAGGCGCACGGTTAGCACGCCGGGATACGCCTCGACGGCCTGGGGGATGGTGAAGTACCGGCCCCGGCTCACGACCCCACCTCCGTGTCGCCATTGTCGGCGCCCGTCGTCGGCTCGAGCAAGCACAGCTGGTCTCCCCGGGCTGGACCGGTGGTTTGGGTGGCTCGGGTGCGACGCCGAGACGGCACCGGGCGGGTGGCCGTGGCCGACAGCGCCGACACGGGAGCCGAGTCGGACTCGAGGGACTGCACTTTCACGACCTGGGTCACGTCGCCGGGACGTTGGCGGCCTCGACTGGCGTCGGCACCAAGGAGCTCATGCATCGCCTCGGTCATGCCTCGCCCCGGGCCGCCCTGCTGTACCAGCACGCCACCGTCGAGCGCGACACCGCCATCGCCAATGCCGTGTCGGATCTGATCCGCCGGGCTCGAGCGGAGGCCCCGCTCTCGCCGGTCGTGCCCATCGATCGGGCCGCCGCACCAGCCGGGCGTGACCTTCGACCCGATCTGTTAGGTCACGATAAGGTCACGCCGACGCTCCGGCGGTCGGCTCAGAAGTGCCACACCCCCTCTGACCAGCACTTATGTTGGAGCGGGCGACGGGAATCGAACCCGCGTAACCAGCTTGGAAGGCTGGGGCTCTGCCTCTGAGCTACGCCCGCGCTACAGCGCGCTGCCGGTCGGGGAGGGGGGACTTGAACCCCCGACCGCCTGCCCCCAAAGCAGGTGCGCTACCACTGCGCCACTCCCCGGTCTGTCAGGAGGCCCAGCGTAAACGAGATCGGGGTGCCGCAACGAGACTTCGAGCACGTCGGGGACGCACATCTGACGATCCGGTGAACAGGGGCGGGGTCGGGCGCCGAACGGGTGCCGCGCCGGTACCGTGAGCCCATGGCCGGCCCCGCTGTGGTTTCGCCGGACGTTGGATGCGACCAGCGACGAGGACCTGACCGCCGAGGCGCTGGCCGCGGATCCCGAAACAGGCGAGGACGACGGCGCCGTCTGCTTCTGGGATGTCGCCGGTTCGCCCGGGGAGCGCCTCCTGCCCGAGTGGTACATGCCCACGCCGGCGGTCGGTTCGCCGCCGGGCCTCCGTTGGCGGCGGTGGGTCATCGTGGTTGTCATCGTCTCCTTTCTCGCCATCAACGCCTACGGCCTCTGCAGCACCTACGGCCCAGTCCGCTACGGCTGACCCGTCGGGGCAACCGAGCGGCCGAAACCTCCACCTACGCTCCCGCCCCACCACCACGACGAGCCCGACGGGCACGCGCTCGGTGCCGAAAGAGCGGGTGACGGTTGCTTCGACACCGAGTCCACGTAGGACGGCCGGCAGGAGCGAGGAGTCGGTCAACACGTTGTCGTGCCGTTCGTCGTCACGGCGCCAGGACCCGTCTTGGTTGCCCACGATGGTCGTGATCTCCCGGACGAACCGGTTCGCCGCTGGCGACGAGAACTCCGCCACGACCACCCAGTCCTCGCTGACCGGGCCTGTGGCGGTGCGCCGCGTCGGGCCCGACCCCACTCGAGGTCGCACAGGTCGACGGCGAGCAGCCCGCCGGAGCGAAGCGCCCGGGCCGCAGCGACGAGCGCCCGGTCGAAGGGCTTCTCGTCGGGAAGGTAGTTGAGGACGTGGCCCCGCCGACACGACGGCGTCGGCCGTCGGTCGTCGGGCAGGACCACCCGGACGAAGTCCTTTGCCTCCGGCGCGTACTCCCGGGCCGAACCCGAGATGGTGCACGAGAGCGAGATCGTGGCGGTAGGAGGCGGGGCGAGGAGCGTCCTCTGGCGGCGGCGTAGGGCCGGCCCTCGTCAGGTGGGCGAGTCGAGGTACGCCTCGCTCAGCCAGCTACGAAGCCTGTCGTCCAGATCGTCTGCGCTCCGCACGTTGGCGACGTGGTGGTACCGACCGTGACACTCGACAACCATTCTCGTGATGCGTTCGTGCCGGACCGTCCGGGGCAGCGAGAAGGACAACGCAACCCAGCGATCCTTGGGCCGCAACTGGGCGAAGGTCTGCGCCCGCTTGAGGAAGATCCCGACCGAGAGTGGCTCCACATGCACGGGGCCGAGCGAATCGAGATGGCCCATCACCGCCTCGAAGACCGGCCGCTCATGCGCCGGCCCGGTCGAGAAGTACTCCTCCAGCGACATCGCAGGGGCGCATTCGTGCGATTGTCCGGCGCGCCGGAACAGGCGTTGGCACTTCGGACATGTCCAGGCGGTCATGACGGTCATTCTGCCGTCACAGGCCAGTCACTGGCCTCGCGCAGGAGTGACCTCAGGACAGGCGGAAGCGTGCCTACCTCGGTCCAGTGAAGGTGCAGGCGCCGTCGATCCCCGTGAGCTTCTCGCCGGCCCGGACGTCGATGTCGTAGAACCCCTCCACGCTGCCGGTCGGCCCCCGGAACAGGATCACGTACTCGCCTCTCGTCTCCACCCGGGCGAACTGGTAGCCGCCGTCGCCGCGCACCCTGGTGATGGAGGGCGGTTCGAATTGGGTGCCGTCGCGGAAGAGCAGCTCCACCTCCGCACAGTTCTCGGCGTTCCCGGCGACGCTCCCGAGCTCGGCTCTGAGTCGGGCGTCGAGTGCCCGCTGCTGGTCGGCACCGAGCACGAAGCGGATGGTCTCGGTCACGTAGCCCGGCTTGGTGAAGGTCGCCGTGTACTCGCCGGCCGGGATGCCCGCCATGCTGTAACGGCCCTCCTGCTGCGGCGGGAACGACGACGTACTGGTCGACCGCACCTGGGCCCCCAAGCTGTCGGTGATGGTCACCTGTACCACCCCGAGAGCGCATTCCCGGGGCCCGCACCCAGGGACCTTCCTGGCGTCTTCGGTCACGAGCCCGGAGATGGCCGATGTCACCGGGTTGAGCCTGGGGTTGAGGTCTGTGACGTTGCCTGACGGCCCGAGAGTGACGCTGCGGGTCTCACTGAGGAAGCCGGCCTTGGAGAACTCGACGGCGTAGGTGCCCGGCGTCGGGAGCCCGGCGAATGCGAAGAAGCCCACAGAGCCGCTGGTGAGGCTGGTGGTACGGCCGGCCTCAACGCCGTCGCGCGCCGCGATCACGGTCACGTCGGCGAGAGGGACGCCGTTGGCGTCGGCGACCGTGCCCGAGATGGTTGACGCCACTGGGTTGAGCCTGGGGTTCAGGCCCGTGACGTTGCCCGCCTGTCCGAGAGTGACGCTGCGGGTCTCACTGAGCAAGCCGGCCTTGGAGAACTCGACGGCGTAGGTGCCGGGAGTGGCGAGGCCGTCGAGGGAGAAGAAACCCACCGAACCAGTGCGGAGGCTCGTCGTGCGGTCGACCTCGGCGCCGGCGCGTGACGCAACCACGTTCACGTCCGCAAGAGGAAGGCCGGCGGCGTCGGCCACCGTCCCGGAAATGGTCGACGTCACCGGGTTGAGCTTCGGGTTCACGTCGGTGACGTCGCTCGCCTGGGCGAGGGTGACTCGACGGGTCTCGTTGAGGAACCCGGCCCTGGAGAACTCGACGGTGTAGGTGTCCGGTGTGGGGAGATCGTCGAGGGCGAAGAAGCCCACAGAGCCGGTACCGAGAGTGGTCGCCCGGCCCATCTCGTCGCCGTCGCGCGACGCGATCACGATCACGTCGGCGACGGGAAGGCCGGCGGCGTCGACGACTGTCCCTGAGATGGAGCCGTTGCGCGTCTCGCCGAGATACGTCAGGGCGACCACGAACAGCCCGACGGCGACCGCGGCAACGAGAGCCAGCCGAATACCCCGCACGGCGTGAGGGTAGCAAGACCACCCGGTCTGGGAGACCGCCCAGAAGGGTGTCCTCCGATAACATGCCGCGTCCGAAGGAGTGTGATGTCGCAGCAGTTCGACGCGCCAATGTCACCCCTGCGAGCGGGCGACGACGAGGTCATCCACACTGCGGGCCTGACCAAGACGTACCGGTCGGGCACCGGTGAGCGCGCCCGCGACCTGACTGCGGTCGACCATCTCGACCTCTCTGTGGGCAAGGGGGAGATCTTCGGCCTGCTGGGCCCGAACGGCGCTGGGAAGACCACGACGGTCGGCATGCTGACGACGCGGGTCGTCCCGACGAGCGGCCGTGTCACCGTGAACGGCATCGACATCGTCGAAAACCCTGCGGCGGCGAAGCGGTTCATCGGCGTCGTCCACCAGGGCAACACCCTCGACCGCAGTCTCACCGTATGGGAGAACCTCTACTTCCACGGCCGCTACTTCGGTATGTCGGCACGCGAGGCGCGCCAGCAGGCCGACGACCTCCTGGGGCGGTTCCGTCTGGGACAACGGGCTCACACCGAGGTGAGAACCCTCTCTGGCGGCATGGCCCGCCGCCTGATGGTCGCCCGTGCCGTCATGCACCGCCCTTCGGTGCTGTTCCTCGACGAGCCCACGGCCAGCCTCGATCCCCAGAGCCGCCTCGCCCTTTGGGAGATCGTCGTGCAGCTCCACGACGAGGGCCAGACGATCCTGCTCACGACCCACTACATGGAGGAGGCCGAGGAGTTCTGTGACCGGGTGGCGATCATGGACCACGGCCGCGTCCTCGCCCTCGACACCCCGGCCGGTCTCAAACGGGCGGCGGCCGGCGAGCGGATGACGCCAGCAGACGCCAAAGCCTGGCTGTCCCGCCGGGGCGCCATGGAGCGCAACGAACGGGGGATACCGGCCCACGGCAACGGCGACGGGACGGTCGCCGACCCGGCAGGGGTCGAGTCTGCCCTCCTCGAGATGCTCTCGACGGCCGAGCGCGAGGGCGTCAGCTTCGACGACGTGAAGGTGCCGGTCACCCTGGAGACGGTCTTCATCAACCTCACCGGGCGGGAACTGCGGGAGTGACGCTGACGACCACCGGTGATCCGCACCAGGCCGGCCGTGAGGAGCCGGACCTGCCTCCCGGACCCCGCCGGTCGAGCGTCTTCCGGGCGCTGCTGTCGCGCGATCTCGTGGTCCTGGAACGCGACCTCAAGGAGTTCCTGCCGAACACCCTCATCCAACCGGTGATGCTGGTGTTCGTCTTCACCTACGTCTTCCCCGGGATCGGCCAGGGAGTGGGCGGAGCCGCCAACGAGGCGCGCTTCTCGACCCTTCTCCTCGGAGGGCTGGTGGCCCAGTCGATCATCTTCCAGGGCCTGTTCCGCGTGGCCCTGCCGCTGGCACGCGACTTCGACATGACCGGCGAGTTGGAGGACCGGGTGCTCGCCCCTACGGGTGTCTCGACCATCGCCTTCGAGAAGGTCCTGGCCGGTGCCATCCAGAGCCTGTTTGCCGCCCTCGTCGTGTTCCCCGTCGCTGCGTTCCTGCCGGCGACCCCGATCTACCTCAGCGCCAACTGGCCGGTGCTCGCCACCATCGTCCCGTTGGCCTGTTACACGTCGGCCGCGCTCGGTCTCACTGTCGGCACCCGCATGGAGCCGAGGCTGGTTCCCCTTCTCTCGGGTTTCGTGGCTCTCCCGCTCGGCTTCCTCGGCGCCATCTTCTACACATGGGACTCACTGGCGCCCATCCCCTGGCTGCAGTACGCGGTGCTCGTGAACCCGCTCGTGTACATGAGCGAGGGTTTGCGCGCCGGGCTGTCGACCGGCGTGGTGCACATGTCGCTGGTCGTCGTCTACGCCGCACTGGCCGGCTTCGCCGCCCTGTTCACCGTTCTTGGCGTTTCCGGCTTCAAGAAGCGAGTGTTGAGCTAGCGGGAGTGGGGAGCCCGGGCATCACCCTCGCCGATCTGATCGAGGACCAGGTCGCCCGCACGCCGAGCGCGGTGGCGGTCGTCGGTCGGACGGGCTCGCTGACCTACGCCGATCTGGATGACCGGGCCAACCGGCTGGCCCACCATCTGCAGGCCCTCGGGGTCGGCCCCGAGGTCGTCGTCGGGGTCTGCGCCGGCCGTTCTCTCGAGATGGCGGTCGGCCTTCTCGGGGTGCTCAAGGCGGGAGGGGCGTGCTTGCCCCTCGACCCGTTGTACCCCTCCGAGCGCCTGGCCCTGATGCTGACCGACTCGCAGGCGAAGGTGGTCCTCACCGTCGCCGCGCTGGCCGACCGTCTCCCTCGACACCAGGCCCGCACCGTGCGCCTCGACGCCGATTGGCCCGCGGTGGCCGGCCAGCCGCACCTTCCACCGCCTCGGTCCGTGACCCCCGACAACCTGGCGTATGTCATTTACACCTCCGGGTCGACCGGCGTTCCCAAGGGCGTGATGCTGGCGCACGGGAGCCTCGTCCACCACAACCGGGTGATCTCCCGGGTGTTCGGTCTCGAACCCGCCGACCGGGTGCTGCAGTTCTGTTCGCTCAGCTTCGACGTCAGCTTCGAGGAGATGTTCCCGTCGTGGGCCTCGGGCGCAACGGTCGTATTGCGGGCCGATGAGCTGCCCGTGCTGGGCGGCGAATGGCTGGAGTGGCTCCGTGAGCAGGAGATCACCGTGCTCAACCTGCCGACCGTCCACTGGCACGAGTGGGCCCGCGACCTTCAATCGAGAGGGGAGTCAGTGCCACCCGCGGTGCGGCTCGTCGTGGTCGGCGGCGAGAAGGTGCTCGGCTCCGCCTACCGCACATGGATGGCCGTCGGTGGCGACCGGCCCCGGTGGATGAACGGTTATGGCCCGGCCGAGGCCAGCGTGACGGCCACCGTGAACGAGCCCGGGCCCGACGCCGCCTCCGACGGACGCGACCCTTCCATCGGCCGCCCCGTCGAGGGCACCACGGTGCACCTGCTCGACGAGCAGGGGAACCCGGTCGGCGACGGCGTCGCCGGTGAGGTGTACGTGGGCGGCGAGGGCCTGGCCCGGGGCTACCTCCGACGTCCTGACCTGACGGCCGAGCGCTTCGTGCCCGACCCCTTCGGCGGTCGGCCGGGGGCCAGGCTCTACCGCACCGGCGACGTCGGCCGCTGGCTGCCCGGCGGCGATATCGAGTACCTCGGCCGGGTCGATCACCAGCTCAAGGTCCGGGGGTTCCGGATCGAGAGCGGCGAGGTGGAGGCCGCCCTGGTCGGCCATCCCGCCATCTCCGAAGCGGTGGTCGTGGCGCGCGAAGACACGCCGGGCGACAAGCGGTTGGTCGCCTATGTGGTGACCGGCGACGGCGACGGGTCGGCCGGACGGCCTACGCCCGGCGACCTCCGCCGGTTCCTCGCCGGTCGCCTCCCCCCCTTCATGGTTCCCAGCGCCTTCGTCCGCCTCGAGGCCCTGCCGACGACCCCCAACGGCAAGGTCGACCGCGCTGGCCTGCCGGCCCCGGTCCCCACCCGGCCCGACCTGTCGACCCCGTGGGCGGCGCCCCGGACGCCCACCGAACGCGCCCTCGTCACCATCTGGTCCGAGGTGCTCGGCATCGGCGACATCGGCGTCGACGACGACTTCTTCGAGCTCGGGGGCCACTCCCTCCTCGCCACCCAGGTCGTGGCCCGGGCGCGGGAGGCTTACGCCGGCGAGATCCCTCTCAGCGCGATGTTCGAGCGCCCGACCGTCGCCGGCCTGGCGGCGGTGATCGACGCCAGGGTCGCCGGGTTGGCCGCCGTCCCGCCCCTGCTCCCGCAGCCCCGGTCGCCCGGGATGCGCTTTCCCCTGTCGCTGGCCCAGGAGCAGATGCTCGGACTGGAGCTGGCGGCCGAGCCCGCGGGTCTCTACAACGTCACCGCCCTCCATCGGTTCTCCGAGCCGGTCGACGTCGGCGTCCTACGTGCCGCGCTCGGGTACATGGCCGAGCGTCACGAGAGCCTGCGGACGGCGTTCCGGTCCGAGTCGGGGCAGGCCTACCAGGTGGTCGAGCCCGCGGCCGCCGCCGAGCTGACCGTGAGGGCGCTGAGTGGCGAAGCGCCTGCCACCGCCGAGGAGAGGGAGGCAGAGCTTCGGCGGATCGTGGCCGAGCACGACTCCCAGCCGTTCGATGTGGCCGTCGCGCCCCTGTTCCGCGCCCAGCTGGTCGTGGTGGCCACCGATGACAGCCGCCTCGTCGTCACCTTCGACCACCTCGTCTGCGACCTGACGTCGGCCTACGTCTTCCTCTGGGAGGTCACGACGGCCTACGAGGCTCTGGCCGACGACCGGGTACCGGAGCTGTCGCCGCTGCCGGTGCAGTACGCCGACTTCGCCGCCTGGCAGCGGCAGTGGCTCACCGAGGACCGCTTGGCCGCCCAGTACCAATACTGGCGGAAGGTGCTCACCGGGATGCCCATGGGCCCGGCGATCCCCTTCGACCGGGTGCCGGCCACGCCGACCCGGCGCATCGCCCGCCATCCGGTGACCGTGCCGCCCGAGGTCTATACGCCTTTGCAGCGTCTGGCCCGGTCGACCAGGGCCACGCCCTTCGTGGTGTGCGTCGCGGCGGTGAAGGCGCTGCTGAGCCGGGCCGGCGGCCTGACCGACATCGTGCTGAGCACGACCCTGAGCGGGCGTTCGCACAACGAGGTCGACGGGGTGATCGGCATGTTCGCCGGCGTGGGGCGCATGCGCACCGACCTGTCGGGCGACCCACCCTTTCTCGACCTGGTGGCACGGGTCCGTGAAACCGTTCTGGGCCTGTTCGAGCACCAGGACATTCCGTTCATGCGGGTCCGCGACGCCCTCTTCCCTGATTTTCCCAAACAGCAGGATTACGCCCGCACCGCCGCCGTGATCCCCGTGGAGTTGCTCTACTTCCATGCCGCCCACGACCACTGGGCGCCGGGCTCGGGCGTGGTCGAGCGTCCGGGTGGGGAAGACCCGGTCGACGACCTGTTCTTCCGGGGCCAGCTCCAGCCCCTGAGCTTGACCTTCGTCGACGACGGTCGCGAGATGTGGGCACACTTCAGCTACAAGCTCGACTTCTTCGACGAGGCCACGATCGAGCGTCTCGCAACCGGCCTCGAGCGCCTTTTGCGGGCGGTCGGCGACGACCCCGGGCTGCGGCTCTCCGAGCTGCCCGTGGGTTTCCCACGGGCACCGTCGTGATCCGGTGACCCAACGACCTGACCCTGAGGGGGATCTGTGAACACCAGGCTGGTGCTGTTGGGAACCGCCGGCGGTCCGTTGCCGTCGCCGACGAGGTCGGGGATTTCCCAGGCGGTGGTCGTCGGGGAGCGGGTGTACCTCGTTGACTGCGGCGGCGGCGTCACCCGGCAGCTCCGGCGGGCGCGGCTGCTCTCGGGGCTGCGGCAGGTCTTCCTCACCCACCTCCACTCCGATCACGACTGCGACTACTTCAACCTCTTCCTGTTGGGCTGGCCCATCCTGCAGTGGAACCCTCCCGTGCACACGTGGGGCCCCGGGTCGGCCGGGCCCATGTGCGCCCTGCCGCCCGAGGAACCCGGCGGGCAGGGCATCTCGCTCATCAACCCCGAGAACCCCACACCCGGGATCGTCGACATCACCAACTACCAGATCCAGGCCCACGCCTTCGACATCAACGTCCGCATGCGCGAGGCGGGTCGCTCCGATCTCACGACGCTGATCGTTCCCCACGAGGTGGCGATCCCCGCCCATCTGGGTGCCCGGGCGCCCGAACCGGTGGCCCCCCCGATGGACCCCTTCCTCGTCACCGAGGACGACGACGTGCGGGTGACCGCCGTCCTCGTGCAGCACGCGCCGGTCTTCCCGGCGTTCGCCTACCGCTTCGACACGCCCGACGGGTCGGTGGTCGTGTCGGGCGACACCGCGCCCACGCCGAACCTCGTCGCTCTCGCCCGGGGGGCCGACATCCTCGTGCACGAGGTGTTCGACGACACGCCCGAGCGCCGCGACGACGACAAGGACTGGGAGGCGTCGCGGCGGCGGCACCACCTCCTCACGTCGCACACGCCGCTCGACCAGGTGGGTGCCATCGCCGCCGAGGCCGGCGTGGGCCTCCTGGTCCTCACCCACTTCATCCCCGGCGACGACGAGCTTCCCGACCAGCACTGGGTCAAGGGGGCGTCGGCCGGTTTCGACGGCGAGGTCGTCGTCGGCCGCGACCTGATGGAGCTCAACCTCTGAGGCGGGCCGCCGCCATGTCGATGCCCAGGGTGGCGATGGTGCGGTTCCGGGCGACCTGGTCGTCGGAAAGGCCAACCCCGGCTTCCCGGGCCCTGGCCACGACCTCGAGGAACGAGAAGTCCTGCCAGTAGTTGCGGTCGACGGCGACGTCGTCCACTCGCAGGACTTCGGCCCACATGGCGGCCAGGAACCTCCCCTCGGGACCATCGGGGGTGGACTCGTCGACCACTTCGCCCATGACCATCACCGCCGGCCACGCTGAGCCGGGGAGCTCGGTCCAGAGGGCGACCCGGAGCTGATCGAGCGTCGGACCGCCCTCCGCGTCGGGCTCGACGTGGGCGACGATTCGCCGGTCGCCGGGGGCCTGTTCCTCGACGGCGACCCGTACTCCGGCGACCCCGGGACACCTCCGCAGGACCCCTTCCATGGCGGCCGTATCGATTCGGAATCCGCGGAGCTCGACGGCTCTGGCGGCTGGTTCCGGCCGGCTGGCGACGACCACGTTCGACAGGGGCTGGAACGGATGGTCGACCAGCTCGGTCAGCAGGTCGCGGAACTCCGACAGGAGCTGATCGACGGCGGGTCGGTGGAACGCGCCTCGGGCAGTCAGCGACAAGCCGGCTGCGGTTTCGGTGACCGACAGGATGAGGAACGTGCCGCCGTAGAGGCCGGCCCCCCAGGGCGAACCGCCGGGAGGCGCGTCCTCGTCGCCGGCGATGAAGTGGGCCCTCCTGGCGGTCGCGGCGGTGTCGTACCCGGTGGTGCTGATGCCCGGAACGACCACGTCGTCGGTCTGCGGAGTGACACCCTGCACCATCACCATCGGGTAGGGGACGAGGCCGTGGGCGGCCGCCGGGGCTCCCAGTGCCTCCTGCAGGACCGTCTCGAACGGCAGGTCCTGGTGGGAGAGCGCACCCAGCAGCATGGGGCGCGTCCGGGCGAGGACCTCGGCGAAGGTCGGATCACCGGTCAGGGAGTGGCGGAGCAGGATCTTCTTGGTGAAGCACCCGATCATGTTCTCGAGCTCGGTGCGATTGCGGTTGGCCACCACCGAGGCGAGGAGCAGTTCCGAGTGGCCGGTCCAGTGCCGGAGGAGCACCTGGAACCCGGCCAGCACCGTCATGAACGGGGTCACCCGTTGCCGCCCGGCGAGAGCCCGCAGCTGGGCGTGGAGCTCCGGAGCGAGTGCCAACGAGACGGGTCGGGCGCTGGGCTGGGGCGACCCGGGAGGACGGTCGGGGTCGCCGATGGGCAGCTCGACGCACAGCGGGGCACCGGCGAGCTGCTCCTTCCACCACGAGAGCTGCTGGACTCCGACCGGACCGGCGAGACGCCGGCGTTGCCCGAGGGAGAAGGCGGTGAACGGGAGAGGGAGATCAGACAGGTCGGCGGATCGACCTTCGGTGTAGGCGGTGTACAGGGCGGACAGCTCCCTGCGGAAGACGCTCACCGACCAGTCGTCGTAGACGCTGTGGTGCACACGGATCACGGCGAGGTGCTCCTCGGGGCCCAGGCGCAGCAGGGCGGCCTCGAAGAGCGGACCGGCGACGAGATCGAACGGGCGGCCCGCCTCGGCCAGGACCCGGGCGACCTCGTCCTCCCGTTCCGGGGGCCCCAGGTGGCTGAGGTCGGTGAGGGGAAACGGGAGCGGCTCGAACGCCGACACCACCTGGACCGGCCGCCCGTCCTGCAGCGCGAACGTGGTCCGGAGCGGCTCGTGGCGCCGGACGATCTCCGACAGTGCCCGGCCGAAGGCCTCGACGTCGAGCGGGCCCTCGTAGCGGCGGACGAGGGGCGGCAGGTTCTGGGACCCGGGCGCGAACTGCTCGTGCCAGATCATCCCCACTTGCGAGGCGGCGACCGGGCCTGCACCCCCGGTTCCGGGTGAGAAAAGCGGTGCTGACCCACCGCTTTCCGCGACAGGAACTTCGGGCGGAGGCAGGGGACCTCGGGTGTTCACCGAGGCGCCGGGGAATTGGTCGGCCAGGCGCCCGACCAGCGACGCCGAGGCCCGGCCTCCGTGGAGCACGATCCGGGTCACCGACGTGATGTCGTGGCGGTCGGCGGCGCCGGAATCGAGCAACCAGCCGGCGACGACGGGCGCGAGGCTCCAGCAGCGAGCCCGGCGCTCGGCGGTCACCGCGCAGAAGCGCTCCGGATCGAAGGCGGGCAGGTTCACGACGGGACCGACGTAGCCGACCAGCGGGAGCCACAGTGCGTCTCGGGCGCCGTCGGTGCCGACGGCGAAGCAATGGAGCAGCGCACCGAGCACGGGGTCTGCGCCGTCGGTAAGGAGAGGCTCCATCCCCGCGAGGATCTCCGCCGCCGTCCGGGGGGTGGCGTGCGGGCGCTCCAACCGGCGCGAGCGGTACGCGATCTCGACCGGCCCGCGCCTCGGCCCACCGGAAGCGAGCGATCCCCCCGTCGCGTCGGCTTCCAGCTCGGCGACGGTGACGGGGCCGCTGATAATGATCGACGCGCCGCAGTCGGCCACGATCCGGGTCAACTGGATGGGGGAGACGGGGGCCGGGACGGGGATGCCGATCGCACCCACCAGATGAGCCCCGGCGTAGGCGACGGCGAAGTCGCACCATGCGGAGGCGTCGAAGCGCAGCACGACGCGGTCGCCTTCGCCGATCCCGTGGCGGCGAAGACCGCTCGCCAGCGCGCCGGCCCGGTGCTCCCACGTCGAGTAGGTCAGCTGTGAACGCCCGTCGACCACGAACGCCAACCGCTCGGGAGATTCGGCGGCCCGCCGGTGCAGGAGCTCCCGGAGCGAGGGCTCGTTCGGCGTGGCCATCGGCCTGCGACACTACGGTCCCGCCGAGCGAGGCGGACGGACGCGGCGACTTCCCCCGCCCTCAGACCGCTATAGCGTCACCGTCAAGGAGCGCATTGGAGCGGGAGCCCTGCGCCGACCCGGGAGGTCAAATGGAGCTGGAGCGCATCGACGACTCGAAGGCTGAGATGCCGGCGGATCTCTCGACCCACTTCCAGGGCGAGGCCAGGATCCAGCCGTTGTCGACCCCCTTCCCCGACGGGCCTGCTGTCTTCGCCGTCCACTTCCGGCCGGGCGGGCGCACGCGGCCTCACGTCCACCCCACCGGCCAGGTGCTCTACATCGCCAAGGGTGTCGGCGTCGTCGGCACGATGTCGGGTCGCCGGCTCGTGGAAGCGGGCGACGTGGTCGTGTCCATGCCCGGCGAGTGGCACTGGCACGGTGCCACACCCGACTCGCCCATGACCCATCTCACCGTGCAACAGACCGGTCCCGGCTCGATCGACTGGGACGTCGACGAGCGGGACTGGGGATCCGACTGCGGGTGAGCCTCCCGTCGCCCAGCGTCGTCGTCGTCACCGGCGGTGGACGGGGGATCGGACGGGCCGTTGCGCTGGCGCTCGGCGGACAGGGCCATCCGGTGTGCGTCGACGACCCGGGCGTGGGCCTCGACGGCCGTGGTCCCGATCCCGGGCCGGCGCGGGCGGTGGCCGGGGAGATCCGGGCCGCCGGGGGGTCGGCCATGGCCTCGGACGTGGACGCGCGGGCGCCAGGGACGGCCCGGGCCCTCGTGGCCGACGTCGAGGCATGGGCCGGTCGCAGCCCGACCGTGCTCGTGCACGCCGCCGGCACCCTGCGTGACGGGATGGTGCACAAGGCTTCCGACGACGACTGGGACGAGGTGCTCGGCGCCCACCTGTCGGTGGCCGTGCAGCTCACCCGGGCCATGGCCCCCGCTATCCGCAACGGGCGCGATGGGCGTATCGTCTACCTGGGAAGCGCGTCGGGCCTGGTGGGCAGCGTCGGCCAGGCGGCGTACGCAGTGGCCAAGGCCGGCCTGTTCGGTCTGACACGCGCCGTGGCCCTGGAGATGGCGGGCCGCGACGTCTGTGTGAACTACGTGGCCCCCTTCGCCTACACCCGGATGACCGAGTCGATCCCGCCCGTCACCGAACAGCTGCGGGCCTACCTGGCCGCGGCCCCGGGTGCCACCGCCCACGACGTGGCCCCCCTGGTCGCGTGGCTCTGCTCGCCGGCCGCAACGGGCGTCACCGGCCAGGTGCTGGGAGCGCGGGGGGCCCAGGTCGCCCTCTGGTCCCAGCCCCGCCCGATCGCACAGGTCGATGAGCCGAACGGTTGGGACATCCGTAGTCTGGAGGAGATCGCCCGCCCCGTCTTCGATCCCCATCTCACCCCTCTCGAGTCCGAGTTCGACCTCTTCGGGGGACCCCCCGTCGCACCCACCCGCAGGAGACGATCCCCGTGACCGCACTCGCTCCCAGCCCCGACGACCCCTTCGTCGACACGGTTGCCACCGCCGACGAGGCGCAGGCGCTCGGGTCGGGGTTCGTGTCGGCGGTGGGCAAGGTCATCGCCAGCCACGTGCGCAACGAGCTGGCGGGGGCGGCCGTGTTCGACGAGCCCGCCATCGCGCTGGCGCCGTCGCCGCTCGACAAGTGGTTGGTGTGCCGCATCGCCATGGAGGAATACGGACACCACCTCAAGTTCAACAAGCTGGCCCTCGAGCTGGGCATCGAGGATCCCCTGGCCGGTCGTCGGCTCTCGGTGTTCGACTACGAGCTGCGCACCTGGACCGAGTTCGTCGTACTGAAAGCCGTCGTCGACCTGGCCGAGGTCGTGCTCATGGAGGAGCTGGTGGAATGCACGTACCTCCCCCTGCGCCGGCTGGTCGCCAACCTCCTTCCCGAGGAGCGCTTCCACGTGTCGTTCGGCCGCACACGTACCAAGGACCTGATCAAGGGACCCGGCCGCACCCCGGAGATCCAGGAAGCGGTCGACGCCCTCGTTCGCTTCACCCTGCCGTTCTTCGGCCGCAGCACGTCGGTCAACAACGACCTGTTCCGGCAGTGGGGGATCAAGCGCAGCACCAACGACGAGTCGAGGGCGACGTTCATCGCCCGGAGCCGCGACTTCGTGGCCGACGATCTCGGCCTCGAGTACCCGGAGGTCAGCGCCACCTGGGAGGGATGAGGCACCTGGCAGGGCCGAGGCAGCGGGAAGCCTGGTACGCAGTGGACGGCCGGGGACGCGATCTGGGAACGGGTCGGTCGCCCGAGGGGGCGGGAGCGCCGTCCGCCGCGGCGGCGCTGGCGTCGGCTCCGGTGGTCACGTGGCCGGCTGTGGCGGCGTCGTCGGGAGCTCGGACGATCTCGGTGGCCGAGGCCCTCGGACAGGGCGGCGGGCGCGTCGCCACCCTGTTGCACCGGCTCGCCTCGGGTGCCCCGGCTCCGGCCGGCCTGGCCCTGGACGAGCTGGCCCGGGCCACCCCCGCCGGCGCCGTGGACCTTCCGGTGGCCGCCTTCGGTCTGGCGGACGCCGTCCTGGCGGCGGGCGAGGTCGACCCGGACTGGATGGCGGTCGTCGACGAGCGACGGTCGGTGCCGCGGCCGCTGCTCGCGGCCGCCGGGCGGACGACGGAGTTGGAGGCGGCGCTCCACCTGGCCATGCTGCTGGGAACGCGTCCGGTGGGGCCGCAGGACGGCGACGGCGGTGCCCGGGTGGCGTCGGGTGCCCGCCTGTGGCTGCTGGGGGCGGGTGTGTCGTGGGCGCTGATCGAGGATGGCGACGACCCCTTCGCCGCCTGGACCGAGTTGGTGTCATACGGGATCTGGCCGGTCGGTCCGACGGGCGGGCGGCTGGTGGTGTGCGTCGGCCCGGACGGTGAGTGACACGGACGGTCCGGCCAATCTCGCCCTGGCGCTGGAGGCCCTCGCCACCGAGGGGGGATGGTCGGAGAAGGCCGCCTTCCTCGTCGGCGACCGCGTTTTCACCCACGCCGAGGTCCACCGGGGCGGTGCCCGGACGGCCACGCTGCTGGCCGCGCTCGGCGTCTCGCCGGGCGATCGCGTGTTGCTCGTCGTGCCCGACGGCATCGAGTTCGTCTGGGTCTTCCTCGCCGCAGTGCGCCTCGGCGCCGTGGTGATCCCCGTCAACCCCCGTCTCACTCCCGACGACCACCGCCAGATGCTCCACGACGCCAGTCCCCGGGTCGTCGTCGCCGACGCCGAGCGGGTTGGGCGCTTTGCCGCGGGCGCAACGGCGGTGCTCGCGGTCGAGTCGCTCGAAGAGTCCCTGCGGGGAGCGGCCCTGCACCCGGGAGTCGAAGTGGGGCCCGGCGCCCCGGCGTACGCCCAGTTCACGTCGGGCACGACCGGGGCACCCAAGGCGGCGGTCCATCGTCATTGCGACCCCACCGTGTACTTCGAGGCCTTCGCCCGGCCCGCGGTCGGGCTCAGCCGTGGCGACGTCGTGCTGTCGGTGTCGAAGATGTTCTTCGCCTACGGCCTGGGCAACTCTGTGTTCTTCACGCTCCAGGCCGGTTGCCAGGCGGTCCTGCACCCCGGTGCGCCCAAGCCCGCCGACATCGCTGCGCTGGTACGCCGCCACGGGGTGACGGTGCTGTTCAGCGTGCCTACGTTCTTCGCCCACCTGGTGACCGACGGAACAGGGGAGGGGCTCTCCTCGTTGCGGGCGGCGGTGTGCGCGGGCGAACCCCTCAAGGCGGCGCTGGCGGAGCGGGTCCGCTCGTTCCTCGGGTGCCCGATCCTCGATGGTCTCGGCTCGACCGAGGTCGGCCAGACCTTCGTGAGCAACACCCTGCAGGAGCAGTGTGACGGCACCATCGGCCGGGTCCTCCCGCCCTACGAGGTGGCCGTACGCGACGACGAGAGGCGCGACCTTCCGCCCGGCGAGGTGGGCACGTTGTGGGTGCGGGGGCCGACCGTGCTCGTCGAGTACCTGGGAAGGCGGGAGGCGACGACAGCGGTGAAGGACGGCGACTGGCTCTTCACCGGTGACCGGGCTCTCGTGCGGCCCGACGGCTTCGTGTGCCATCAGGGGCGGGTCGACGACATCGAGATCGTCGGGGGGATCAACGTGGGGCCCTACGAGATCGAAGACGTTCTGGCTCGACACCCGGCGGTGACAGAGGTGGCTGTCGCCGCCGTGCGGGACGAGCTCGGTGCCTCACGCCTGGAGGCGTTCGTCGTCGTGGTGCCGGGGGGCGGGCCCGCCGACGGCGTGGCGGAACACCTGGTCGACCTCGCCCGGCGCAACCTGGCGCCCCACAAGGTGCCGCGCGCCGTGCGGTTCGTCGATGAGCTGCCACGAACGCCTACCGGGAAGCTTCGCCGGTTCGTGCTGCGCTCCGGTCAGTGGCCCTCGGCGCCCGGGAACCGGTCGGTGTAGTCGGCGAGCCGATCTCGCACGGTGGCGGGGGAGAGGCCGAACTGCTCCAGGCTGTACTCGTGGCGCCCGTGCCGGTGCCGGGGGTGGTCGAGAAGCCAGCGGCCCATGGCTGTCGCCGCCTCGTCGGACAGTGGTCGGCCGAGCCGGGCGTACAGCCGGCGCACCTCTCGCACGGGTCTGCTCACGAGGTCGCCGTAGGCGACGTCGACGAACTCCTCGTCACCGCTGAGCGCACGGACCGCCAGCGCCCGGTCGACAGCCAACGCGCTCCGCTCGAGGGCGTGACGGCCGACGTCGGCCGGGGTCACCCCGTCGCTGTACGGCGCCCGCACGGCCATGACCAGGCTGGCGTAGGAGGCGACGGCCTCACAGGGATCGCGGTGGCAGTGCACGATCACCGCGCCCGGGAAGGTGGCGCGCACGGTGTCGAGGTACCCGAGGTGGCTCGGTGACTTGAGCACCCATCGCCGGCCCGCGTCCTCGGGTCGGGTCAGCAACCGGAGCTGGCGTGCGTAGTACCGGTACTCGTCCATCAGCGCGGCGTGGTTGAGCCAATGCGAGTACGCCTCCGCTCTGAACATGTCGTCGAAGTGCTGGCTCGCGAAGGAGTTCTGCAGGAGGGCGTCGCACTCCTCGGGGCCGCGGGCGGTCGCCGCGTGGATGGCGCGGAACCCGGGCGCCAGGGCGTACAAGCGTTCGAGCCACTCCTCCGCTTGGGCGACGAGGGTGTCCTCCGACGTGCCTCGGCTCGGGTCGGGCGGCACGGGATGGAGCGCCTCCCAGAAGCGCAGCGCCCGGTTGGCGGGGTCGAGGGCGAGGAGGTTGTGAAGCAGGGTCGTCCCCGTCCGGGCCAAGCCGGTGACGACCACCGGTGCGTTGATGTCGGGCTCGGCACGCTCCGGTCGGGAGGCCGACGCCGCCTCCACGTACAGGCGGTTGCGGAGGTGGCGCAGAGCCACCTTGCGCAGCACGTCCCACCCGACCCGGTTGAGGGCGGCCGTCTCCCCGCAGGACTGGATCAAGAGGGAGAGGGTCGCCGCGAAGCCGAGGTCGCCCCAGTCTTCGAGCCCTGACCGGACGGCCGCCTCCTCGAGGAGGGAGGGGACCGACAGCTCCGGCGGGGGCGCGCTCAAAGGGGGCGTAGCCGCTCGGTCGGCCCGCCCGCCGCGGCCACCGCGGCGGCGAGCGTCGGACGGTCGACCTTGCCGATGTTGGTCCGGGGGATCGCCTCGACCAACGCCAGCTCGTCCGGCAGCTTGTGGCGGGCGAGCGACTCGCCGAGGAACGAACGCAGCTCGGCCAACCCCGGGCGACCGTCGCCGGAAGGAACGGCGCAGAGGCAGATCGCCTCTCCCAGGACGGGGTCGGGCGTACCGACGACGGCGGCGTCGGCCACCGCCGGATGGCGAGCGGCGGCCATCTCGATCTCCGTCGGTGACACCTTCAGGCCACCTCGGTTGACCAGCTCCTTGATGCGGCCGAGCACGTAGACCCGGCCGTCGGGGTCGATCCGGCCCAGGTCGCCCGTGTAGTACCACCCGTCGACGGCGGTGTCGGGTGCGCGCCAGTAGTGGACGGGCCGGCGGGCGCCGAAGGCGATCTCGCCGACCTCGCCGGGAGGGAGCGGAGTGTGGTCATCGGGCCGCACCACGCGCAGTGTGCCCGTCGGTGGCTCGCCCGCGGGGGCGGCGAACACGACCCTGCCCACCGAGCCGCCGAGGATCTCTTCACGGTCGGTGGTCAGGGTGGTGAAGTTCTCGCTGCACCCGTAGACGTAGAGCATCTCGGCGTCGAGCGTGTCGTAGATGCGCTGCACCAGCCCGCGGGTGAGCGAGGCGGCGGCGGACACGGTCCAACGAAGCCGGCTCACGTCGTGGTGCGCCGGGTCCAAGGCGTCGAGGAGCAGGGCGAAATGGGTCGGCATCCCGGGCAGGACCGTCACCTGCTCCTCGCTCACCAGTCGAGCCGCTTCGGAGGGTGAGAACTGGTCGAGCAGCACCAGCCGTCCGCCGCTCAGCAGCGCCAGCATCGAGAGGCGCAGGCCGAACACGTGGCCCATGGGCAGGAACAGCAGATGGACGTCGTCGGGGCCGGGCAGGAAGGCGTCGGCGAAGAACTGCATCTTGGCCCAACAGCCCCGGAGCGTCTCCATCACCGCCTTGGGCCGGCCCGTGGTGCCCGAGGTGAGCAGGAGGAGACCGGTCTCCTCTGGGCTCGGGTAGGCGGGCTCCATCGGCGGCGCCCCCGGTTCCGCCCCGAGCAGCTCGGCCAGCGACGCCTCGCCGCCGCCGGAGGGCGGGGCCTCGTGGAGGACGACGGTCGCGCCGGGCCGGGCGTCGTGGACGGCGTGGACGGGGGCCAGGGGGTCGGGCGAGGCGGGTCGGGGCTGGAACACCAGCACCGACGCGTCGATGCGGTCGACCAGCCACGAGAGCTCGGGTCCGGTGAGGTCGTTGTCGGTGCCGGCGTGGATCGCACCGCAGGCCCAGGCTGCGTTGAGGGCGATCACGTGCTCGGGGCAGTTCCGCAACTGGCACAGGACGCGATCGCCGGGCCGCACACCCAGGCGGCGGTAACTACGGGCCAGCGCCTCCACCCTGTCCCAGAGCTCGGCGTAGGTCATCGAGATGCCCCTGAAGGTCACCGCCGGCCGGTCGGCCCACCGGTCGCAGGCCGCCCGCAGGCTGGGTTGGAGGCGACGGGCGGCGGGCCTGCGTTCATCGGGTGTCACGGGAGCAGCCGCCACGGCGACGCCGGCGCCACGCACGACCCGGCCAGGGGCTCGAACAGCGCCTTCAGGCGGCCGTCGGCGCCGAGGGCGACCAGGTCCCTGGACACCGTCGAGCAGGGAACCGCCGCCGCGACCAACTGGTCCTCCCAGTGCCCGACAGGAGCGGCGCCGAGGCGCTCGACGAGGGCCGCCTCGGTGGCCGGGGGGCTCCCGGCGCGGTCGACCCCGGCCACCTCGCGAAGGCGGTCGAGGTCGGCGTCGGTCTCGACGCTGACGGCCAGCCACCCGTCCGGGCCCGGGATCGGGCGGTCGAGGGCCCCCCACACCGGCCTCCCGGAGCGGCGCCCGCCGGCCTCGGTGCCGGCGGCCAGCGGCTCCAAGACGTGGGCCTGGGCGGCCATGGCCCCCTGCAGCAGCGAGGTGTCGACGGGGACGGGCCGGCCGGTGCGCTCCCTCTCGTAGAGGCCACCGAGGATGCCCTCGCACGTGACCAGCGCCCCCAGGGTGTCGGTGAGCAGGGCTCGGCTGGTCAGCGGCGGCTCGTCGGGGGTGTTGAGGCCGTCGCCGAAGCCGGCGTAGGCCTGCACCAGGAAATCGGTGCCGATGAGGTGGTCGTTGTCCGTCACCGGGTGCCAGCCGGTGGCCTCGGCGTAGACCAGGTTGGGCCCGGCCGAGGCCACGCTGTCGCGGTCGAGGCCCCACTCCGCCGCCTTCCCGGGGCGCCAGTTGTGGAGGAACGCGTCGGACGTGGCCAGCAGGTCGAGGAGCTCGCCGCGACCCGAGGCCCGGGTCAGGTCGAGCTGGATGGCCCGCTTTCCCCGGTTGTAGCAGAGGAAGAACGAACCCGTGTCCCCGGCGATGGGCGGGACCATTCGCCCGACGTCGCCTCCCGGGGGCTCGACACGGATCACCTCGGCGCCGAGCATCTGGAGCAGCAGCCCAGCCAGCGGGCCCTGCATCCGGCTCGTTGCCTCCACCACCCGGAGACCCCGGAGGGGGAGATGCCCGTCATGGGGCGCCCCGACCTGCGGGGGGGCGGTCATCCGGTGCCCCTCGCCCGACCGGGTCAGGGCCGGTTCGCCCACGCTCGGGTACCAGGTGCCGGGACCGGGGTGCTCGAGCACCTCGGCGTAGGCGCGCACCGGGCTCAGGCTCACCCCGCTCGCCGCCGCTGCCTCTGCGACCCGCGCGAGGGTGCACGCGGCCGTGGCCTGGTGGAGTCCGGGCGGGAAGGCGCACCTACCCCGGTAGTAGCGCGACCGGAACGACGTCCATGCCCGGCTCAGCTCGGCGTCGGGTGCGCCGAGCAGGGACCAGAACGACTTCCAGGCCTCGGCGTCGAACACCTCGATCTCGAACCAGCGGCCGTCGGCCGTGCGGAAGGGGGGCCCGGGCTCGGGCCCCGGCGGTGAGGGGAGCAACTCGCCCGCCGAGGTGGCGGCGGCGATGTGATGGGCGACCAGGAACAGACCGGCCGCCAGGACCGACGTCTCCACTCTCGAGACCGGCCGTCCTCGTAGGGCTCCGATGTGGGCGGCGAGCACGCCTTGGGCGGCGAGCATGCCGGCGGCCACCGAGGCCACCTCCAGCCCCACGCGCCGGGGCCGGCCGCCGTCCCACCCGTGGACCTCCATGAGGCCGCACAACGCCTGGATCGTCGCTTCGCTCCACCGCCGGCCGGGCGGAAGCGCCCCCGGCCCGCACCACGAGACCCGGGTCTCGACGGGTGCGACTTCGGGGTACCGGGCGCTCAGCGGGGCCAGCCGTCGGGCGCAGGTCTCGACCGACAGACGAGGGCCCCTCATCGCCCCCGCCATGGATGTTGCCGTCGGCATTCGGCGTGATGGTAGCGTCTGGCTGCGGGAGAACCGGCGGCGGGAAGCGGTGGCGCTGGGGATTCGGTCCTGCGTTCGGGGACTAGATGCGCGATGTCGACAGTGACGTTCGGAGTGCCATGTCGTACGGTGAGAGCGGGGCGTGCGTCGTTTCGCGCACCAGAAGGATCAGAAGGGGGGACCACCACATGGTCCATCGTGACCGGGGAGATGTCCGGAGAATGAGATCATGGTCGCCGCTCGTCGCCTTCGCCGCACTGGGTGTGGCGACGATCGGGTTCGCACCTCCTTCCGGTGCCCAAGCTTCGGAGGGCAGTGGCGCCTTTGGCTACAAGGCCAGCTTCACGATCTTCGGCGGCGGCCCCTTCGTCTTCGAACCGGCTCCCACCGTGACCCTGCCGGCGGGCGGTTCCGCCTCCCCGGTTGTCGCCACCGCCCCGTCGAGCCGCGTGGCCCAAGGTCCTGGCGTCCTCTTGACCTCGGGCCCGATCGAGGTCAGCACCCAGGGGACGACCGGACCCGGGGGATCTGTGACCAGCAAGACCCGCATGACCACGGTTCCCACGTCAAGTGTCGGGGAGATCCTCTACGCCGGCGTCATCGAGAGCACGTGCACGGCGTCCGCGAGCGGCGCCACCGGCTCGACCACGCTCGCCGGACCGGGTGACGCCGGGCGCGCCGGTCCGACGATCCGGACCTCTGACGGGAATCCGGACGTGGAGGGCGACGAGACGTATGAGGAGGTGCCGACCAACCCGCCCCCCAACACGACCATCAACGGCAAGCTGGAGAGCGTGGACGACACCTTCCGGGTCGTCCTCAACGAGCAGATCAAGAACCCCGACGGCTCGATCACCGTCAACGCCGTCCACGAGTACCTCCTCGGGCCCACGGCCGTCGGTGATCTCTTCATCGGCCAGTCCCGCTGTTCCCTGGCGGCCGCCGGATCCTCAGGATCCTCCGGAGGATCGCCGGAGGCGGGCTCGGCCACGACCGCCCGTCCCGCCGGCCAGACGGGCTCGGCCACGACAGTCGCCGGCCGCGGCGTGGCGAAGACCGGAACCAACATCCTTCGCCTGCTGCTCCCGGCGTCGGCCCTGATAGTGGCGGGGGTGGCTGCGGTTCTCGTGACACGCCGGCGCCGGGTAGCGCAGGCCGATGACGTCTCGCATGGAAGCCCGTAGCGCAGCCTTCCTGGTCCGACCGGACCGTGCCCGGGGTCGATCGGCCGCGGACCGGAGATCTCAGGGGGTGAGAGACGACGTCACCGGCTGATCGGGCGGACGCACCGACGCTTTCCGACCTTAACCCAGACGCGCACTCCGACGCGCCCTCCGAAAAGCCGCGGCACCGCCGTACCCGGCGACCTTGGGCTGGTGTCATGGCGTCGTACCTGGTGACGGTCTTCGTCCTCATCACCCTCAACTTCTGGCTCCCGCGAGCCATGCCCGGCGACCCGATCGAGACGCTCATCTCCCGGGGCTCGAGCTCGTTCGTCTACGGCGAGGAGAGCGTCGCCAAGCTGGAGGAGTACTACGGCCTCAACGGGTCCGTCGCTTCTCAGTACGGCCAGTACCTCGCCCGGCTGGCCCGAGGCGACCTCGGTCGCTCCATCACCACGAACCAGCCGGTGAGAGACGAGGTGGCCAGGGCGCTGCCCTGGACCATCCTGCTCATCGGGGGCTCGCTCGTCCTCTCGACCCTGATCGGCCTGACCCTCGGCGTGCGCTCCGGGTGGCGCCGCGACCGCCCCGTGGACCGGGCGATGATGACCGGGCTGCTGGCGGTCCGCGAGTTCCCGCCGCAGCTGTTCGCGTCGCTGCTCGTCTTCGTGGTCGCGGTCAAGCTCGAATGGCTGCCCCTTTTCGGGGCCGAGACCCCGTTCTCGTCTTCCTTCGGCCCCATCGACCGGGTCGTCGACATCGGCCGTCACGCCCTCCTTCCCATGCTGGTACTCACCTGTGGCCTGATGGTGGGCCAGTACCTGGTGATGCGGGCGGGCATGGTCACCGAGCTCGGCTCCGACTACCTCCTGCTGGGCCGGGCCAAGGGCCTGCACCAGCGTCGCCTCAAGTACCGCTACGCGGCCCGCAACGCGCTCCTACCGGTGGTGAGCCTCAGTGCGGTCGAGATCGGATTCGCGGTGACCGCCAACGTGATCGTCGAACGAGTCTTCTCCTACCCCGGGCTCGGACAGCTCATGGTCGGGTCGATCGGGACTCGCGACTACCCGGCGCTGCAGGGCGCGTTCCTGGCCTTCAGCCTGGGCATCGTCACCGTCAACGCCCTGGCCGACGTGCTCTACCGACGGCTCGACCCCCGCACGACCGCATGAGCGCCACCATGACAGCCCCGGCCGACCCCCGCCTGGAGGCCGAAACCCCCCGCCCGCAGCGCCGCCCGGGCCCCAGCGTGCTGCGCTCGCCCCTGATGGTGGTAGGCCTGACGGTGCTCGGCCTCTTGGTCTTCGTCGCCGTCTTCGCCCCGCTCCTCGCCACGCACGACCCGAAGGTCGTCACCGGCGCGGCCCTGGAGCGACCCTCGGCCCGGCACTGGCTGGGCACCAACGATTCGGGCCGGGACCTCTTCTCCCAGCTCGTCTACGGGACCCGCGTCTCGCTCCTCGTGGGCTCCGTCGGCCCGTCGCTCGCTCTCCTGGGCGCGGTGATGATCGGGGTGCTGCCCGCCCTCATCGGTGGGAGGGTCGACCGGTTGTCCAACCGATTCGTGGTGTTCCTGCTCGCCCTGCCCGGGCTACCTCTCCTGGTGTTGATCGGCGCCCTCGTCGGCCAGAACCAGTGGGCGATCATCATTGTCATCGCCACCGGCGGCATCGCGCCCAACGCCCGGATCCTGCGCGCCAAGGCGCTCAGCCTGCGCGAGGCCGGGTTCATCAGCGCCGCCCGAGGGTTCGGGGGTGGGCCCTTCTACGTGCTGCGCCGCCATTTCGTGCCCGGGCTGGGCCCTCTCATCCTCGTCGGCTTCGTGACCTGGGCGTCGACGGCGATTGCCCTCGAAGCCGGGCTCGCCTTCCTCGGCCTCGGCGACCCCAGCGGCGTGAGCTGGGGGCTGATGCTCGAGCGCGGCCTCAGCCAGCGAAGCCTCTACTTCAGTCCGATGTGGACGTGGTGGGTGTTGCCGCCGGGGATCGCCATCACCATCGCTGTCATGAGCTTCACCTTCGTGGGCGTGGCCCTGGAGCCGACGTTCAACCCTCGCTGGCTCCGGTCCTCGTGATCGCACCCCGCGCCGTTCGCCCCGTCGCACGCCGCATCCTCGACGAACTGGAGACAACGTGACAGACGAGAGACCCGATACCCCGGCCCGGCCCTTCTCCCTTGACCGACGCCAGTTCCTGCTGGCGGCGCTGGGTGGCGCCGGCGCGCTCGCTCTCGGCGCCTGTTCGAGCTCCGACGACTCCTCCCGGCCCGGTGGAGGCTCCGCGTCCCGTCCCACCCTGCGCCTGGCCCACGGCGCCCTCGGTTTCCCGTCGCCCTTCGCCTCCAACGGCGGCCCGGGCTACAACCAGATGATCCTCCTGTTCGACACGCTGCTCTGGAAGGACGGAACCGGCGAGCTGTTGCCGTGGCTGGCGAAGAGCCACAAGGTGTCCGAGGACAAGCTGACGCACACCTTCGAGCTGCGCGAGGGCGTGAAGTGGAGCGACGGCCGACCCCTCACCACCGACGATGTGGTGTTCACCTTCGACTACTACGCCAAGAACGACCCCCTGTCGCCGCCCGTGATCATCCAGCCGCCCAAAGGAATCGCCAAGGTTGCGAAAACGGGCGCCAACACCGTCGAGTTCACCCTCGACAAACCGCGGATCACCTTCGCCGAACAGGTGGCGGGCGCCGTCCCGATCATCCCCAAGCACGTCTGGGAGTCGATCAGGGACCTGGCCGGGTCGTTGGACCCCGAGGTCCACCTCGTCGGCACGGGCCCGTACCGGCTGGAGTCGTACAACGACGACGGCGGGCCGCTGCTGTACACGGCCCGCGACGACTACTTCCTCGGCGCACCGTACGTGAAGCGCATCGAGATGAACAACATCACCGACGCGTTCAGCGGGCTTCTCTCCGGCGGGAGTGACGTCGCTCGGGGCTTCGGCCTGCGCGACGACATCCTTGCGCCGTTCGAGAGCAACCCCGAGTACGGCAAGATCACCGAGCTGGGCAGCTTCGTCACTGCCCAGCTCTACTGGAACCTGGGCAAGGGTGGGGCTCTGGCCGACCCGAGGTTCCGCCAGGCGTGCGTCATGGCCATCGACCGCAAGGACCTGGTGACCCGCCTGGCCGCAGGCAAAGGCCAGCCTGGCAACCCTGGCTTCCTCGGCCCCCAGAACCCCTTCCGCGTTCCGGTCCGCCAGTACGACTTCGACGTCGCCGGCGCCAACGCCCTCCTCGACGGAGCCGGCTACCGGATGGGCAGCAACGGCGTTCGCCAGACCCCGGACGGCAAGCCGCTCAGCTTCGAGCTCCGATACGACAACGCCGACGCGGTGCCGCTCTCGGAGCTCGTCATCCCCGCACTCAAGCGGATTGGCGTCGAGCCTCGGCCCAAGCCCGCCCTCATCGGGCCGGAGCTGTTCGGTCCCAAGCTGTTCGGGGGCCACGAGATGGCCATTCTCCCCTACCCGGGGCCGGCCCCCGGAGGGCCCAACGCCGACCCCGACGTGCTGCGGGAGATGTTCTCGTCGAGGGGCCCAGCAGTGTCGCTCACGGCTGCCAACAAGTACGTCAACCCCACCTTCGACGACCTGGCCGACAAGCAGTTGGTGACCTTCGACGAGGCCGAGCGCAGGGCCATCGTCACCCGGATGCAGCAGATCATCGCGGATGACATCCCCCTCATCCCGCTCTACTACCCGGAGTCGGCCCTCGTCTTCCGCAAGCGGGTCCTCGACCAGTGGTACTTCACCCCCGGCCAGTTCCCGACGTCAGAGGACAACAAGCAGCTCTTCATCACCGGCCAGAAGAGCGGCACCAAGATCCGCTGACCGGGAAAGGTAGTGCCGCCTACTACCTCAGGCGGTCACCGTCGGCGGGCCCGGCGCGGCCCCTCGCGGCGCTCCGGCTCCGGCGGTGGGGCAGCCGGGCCGGGCAGGCTCTTGGCGCCGATGAGGAGCAGGCCACCGAGGGTGAGGGCCATCGCCGCCCAAGCGATCATGAGGTCGTTGTCCGACCCCGTACGCGAGAGGGCTCCGATGCGGATGGTCGTCGTGGTCTGACGGCCGCCGCCCCCACCGCCGAGGGTCGTGGTGGTCACGCCACCGCCGAGGGTCGTGGTGGTGGTCACGCCACCGCCGAGGGTCGTGGTGGTGGTCACGCCGCCGTTGGTGGTGGTGGTGGTCACGCCGCCGTTGGTCGTGGTGGTCACGCCGGTGGCAGTGACGCCGCAGACCACCTGGCCGATGATCAGCTCGCCGACGGCGGTGGGGCCGAGGAGGTACTCGTGGACGGCGTTGACGGTGAGCGAGCCGTCGGGGTTCGGGATCTGCTCGTTTAAGACGACCCGGTACGTGTCGCCCACGCTCTCGAGAGTGCCGTCGATGGTGGTGTTGGGGGCCGGGTCGGTCGGGAGGTCGACGTAGGTCTCGTCGCCTTCCACGTCTGGGTTCCCGTCGGAGGTCCGAAGCGTCGGACTCGTGTGCCCGGCGTCACCCGGCCCGGCGAGCGTGGTCGTGCCGCTGACGCCGGCCTCCGACGCCGTGCAGGTGGCGCGGATATCGCCAGCGTAGAGGATCTCACCGACCGTGGACGTCGGCACGGTGGTGATGTGGCTCGAGCTGGTCACGGACCCGGTTGCTCCGGTCGTGCCCTGGGTGCTGACGTCGATCGGGCCCGAGGTGAACAGGACGCCAGGACCTTGCGCCACCCTTCCCGACGGGGCGGTGGCCGTGATCGGGACGGCAGAGCCCCCCGCCGGCAGGGTCACGGTGGGATCCGGTCCGAAGACGAAGGGGCCGCCGCCGAAGATGGTGAAGCTGGCGGAGTAGCCGTAGGCGCTGCCGCTCACCGCGGTCACGTCGGCCGACGACGGGCTCGCGACAGTGGCGAACATCGCCGCGCTGACCGCCACCAGTGCCAAGAGTTGGGTGCTGCGGACCCGCCGACAATCGCGCCTGTTCATGGTGTGCTCCTCACATCCCGCATTCCCGCCGGACGAAGTCGTCTACCACCCCACGATCGCAGATTACATCTCGGCATACAACTCAGACGGAGTTTCGTGATTCCGCCCCGTTACCGTCCATCGCCAGCGCGAAGGCCGGCGATGCCTCGATGAGCAGCCGGGCGGTCGCGCTCTGCGGGTTGGTGGACACGATCGCAGAGGGACCCTCCTCCACCACCCGCCCGGCGTCGAGCACCACTATGCGATCGGTCATCTTGCGCACCACCGCAAGGTCGTGGGAGATGAAGATCAGCCCGAGGCCCATCTCGGTCTGGCGTTCACGCAGCACCACCAGCAGGCGGGCCTGCTCAGAGGCGTCGAGCATCGCCGTCGGCTCGTCGGCCACCAGCAGCTTCGGCCCCGAGACGAGCGCCCGCGCCAGGGCGATCCGCTGGAGCTGACCACCGGACAGCTCGTGGGTCCGGGCCTGGAGGAACGAACCGCTGGCGGGCAGGCCCACGCTCTCCAGCGCATCGGCCACCATCGCCCGCCTCCCGGCGCTATCGCCCTCCTTCATCACGTCGAGGGGCTCGCGAACGAGCTCCTCGACGCTCAGCCGGGGCGAGAGGGCGTCGGCGGGGTCCTGCATGACCAGCTGGATCCGCCGGCGGCGCAGGCGGTCGGCTCCCTGCCATGATTTGGGCAGTGGCTCTTCCTCGAGCAGCACCTGGCCGGAGTCGAGGGGCAGATGGGCGGCGATGATGCGGGCAAGGGTGGACTTGCCGCTCCCCGATGGGCCGACGATGCCGACCGACTCGCCCTCCTGGAGGGTGATCGAGATTCCGCAGACGGCCGGTACGGCGCGGCGGCCCCGGCCGAACGACTTGGTCACGTCGCGAGCGGTCAGCAGCGTCTTCAACCCGCCGAAATGGCAGAGGACGAGCCGGTCGCGAGAGGGGACCAGCTCGGGACGCTTCTCGACGCAAACGTCTTCGGCCTGCGTGCAACGAGGGTTGTACGGGCAGCCCGGGGGGACGGCGCGGGGGTCGGGGGGGCGGCCCCGGATCGGCCGCAGGTCCTTGGTGGTGGTCATGACCGGGTAAGCGTTGACCAGGGCCCAGCTGTAGGGGTGGGCGGGCTCGCCGATGACCCGTGCCGTGGTGCCGTCCTCCATGATCTCCCCCGCATAGAGCACCATCGTCCGGGTGGCCAGGGCGGTGGCGTCGGGCAGGTCGTGGGAGATCACGATGAGGGCGAACCCCCTGGCCTTGGAGAGGGCGACGATCCGCTGCACGAGATCGTGGCGGGTGGCCGGGTCGAGGCCGGCGGTGGGCTCGTCGAGCACGACCAGCGCGGGGTCGAGGGCCAGGGCCATGGCGAGGGCCGCCCGCCGCCGCTGGCCGCCCGACATCTCATGTGGGTAGCGGTCGAGCAGGCCAGGATCGAGCAGGACCTCCCGGGCGAGCTCGTCGGAGCGGCGCCGGGCCTCGCCGGAGCCCATCCCGAGGCGGTCCCGCATGGGCTCGCCAACCTGGTCGCCGACCGTGACCACGGGGTTGAACGGTGAGCCCTGGAGGGCCAGAGCGACGGTCGCCCAGCGTACCGAGCGCAGCGCCTCCTCCGACGCCCCGAGCAGCTCGACGCCCTCAACCTTCACGCTGCCTCGGGTCTCGGGGGGCTGCAGGAGCCCCACCAGGCACAGGGCCAGAGTCGACTTGCCCGACCCGCTCTCGCCCACGATGGCCAGGGACTCACCCCGTTCGAGTGAGAAGCTCACCCCCCGCAGGGCCTCGACCTCGCCGCCGAAGCACACCGCCAGGTCCTTCACGTCCACCAGGGGCTCGTTGGCCGCCCGTTTGCCCTCCACCGTTGGTTGGTCCTGGGGCCGCGCCGGTTCCCGCCTCCTCGCTCTCATGGCCGGCCTTCGCAACCGGAAGGTCGACTGACCTCGGGGCGGACTTCGTCGGAGGTGGACTCGGCGACGGTCACGATCGGTACCGCGCTCTCGGTCTTGGGCGGTGAGGTGGTCTGGGCGGGCCCACGCGAAGGGTCAGTGGCCGGCATGCTGCATCGGTTCGGTGACGGACATCGTGGACGGCAACTCCGCAACTGGCCATGGGGGCGGCGGGCTTCGGCTGGGGCGACCAATCGCGCCCACATGAGCGCGTTGACCACGCTAACCGGTGGGCGGTGGCACCGCAGCGCCGGCCGTCTTGCCGGGCCATGCCGGCTTCGTGGAGGATCACGGGAGTATCTCGTCGATGGCACCCCTCGAGGACGTCGTGGGTCGGCTCTTTCCCCCGTTCGCTCCCGGGGTGCTGGCGCCGACGGGCCCCGACTGTGACGGTGCGCGTCCCGAGGAGCGTGACGCTGTCGCCGGTGCCGCCTCCGCCCGTCGACAGGAGTTCCTCTGCGGGCGGGCGTGTGCCCACGCCGCCCTGGCTGCCATCGGGCTCGACACGGGCCCGATCGGCGTCGGTCCCGGGCGCCAGCCGCTGTGGCCGGCGGGGACCGTCGGCAGCATCTCGCATGCCGGCGACTGGTCCGGGGCGGTGGTGGCGCGCGCCGAGGACGCCTGGGCCATCGGCTTTGACATCGAGGTCGTCGACCCGCCGCTGGCACCGGGTGTGGAGCGGCTGGTGCTGACGGCGCAGGAGCGGCCGTCGGGTCCCCTCGACCACCCGCTCGGCCGTCACCGGAGCAAGATCGCCTTCAGCGCCAAGGAGTCGGTGTACAAGTGCCTCTTCCCCCGCACCGGCTGGAGGCTCGGCTTCTCCGATGTCACCGTCGACGTCGACCTCGAAGCCTCCCGCTGCACGGCTCGGGTCGTCGACGCCTTCCGCCTCGACGGGGTCGACCTGTCCGCGCTCGAGATCGGGCTCGTCATCGCCCACGGCTACCTGTTCACCGGTCTGTGGATCGCCGCCGGCGACTAGGCGCGCCCGGCCGTCACGGGGTGATGCGATCGCGGCTGCGGTGCAGGTAGGTCACCTCGCGCACGTCGGCGACGCCGAGCAGGCTCATGAGGAACCGGGTGAGCCCGAGGCCGAAGCCGCCGTGGGGCGGGCAGCCGAAGCGGAAGAAGTCGAGGTAGTAGCCGATGGGCCCGAGGGGCACGCCCCGTCCGCTGGCCTGGGCGGCCAGCACGTCGGGGCGGTGCTCGCGCTGGGCTCCGGTGGTGATCTCCAGGCCCTTCCAGAGCAGGTCGAAGCTCCGGGTGCGGCTCGGGTCGTCGGCCGAACGCATGTGGTAGAAGGGGCGGATCGCTTCCGGGTAGTCGGTGACGAACACGAACTCGTGCCCGAGCTGCTGGCGCACATGGTGCGCCACGATGCGCTCGCCCTCGGCGTCTAGGTCGCCCTCGCCCTTGCCTGTGACCACATGGCCGGCCGCTCGGAGAATCTCGTGGGCGTCGGTCATGTGCACCCGCGGGAACGGGAGGTCGGGGACCGTCACGTCCACCCCGAACCATCGGGCGATCGCGGCGCCGTGGGTGCTCTGCACGACCTCGAGCACGTGGCGGAGCCAGCGTTGCTCGAATCCCATGACGTCGTCGTGGGAGTCGATCCACGAAATCTCTACGTCGACGCTCGTGAACTCGGTGTCGTGCCGCGATGTGATCAGCGGGTTGGCGCGGAAGACCGGGCCGATCTCGAAGATGCGGTCGAGGCCGCTGGCCATCGCCATCTGCTTGTAGAACTGCGGCGACTGGGCGAGGTAGGCCTTGCGCCCGAAGTACTCCAGGGTGAACAGCTCCGAGCCCGACTTGTTCGGCGTGGGGCGGATCTTGGGCGTGTGGAGCTCGACGAAGCCCTCGTTGCGCCATATCTCCCGCATGGCCCGCTCGATCGTCGTCTGCACGTCGAAGACGAGGCGGTTCTTCGGACGCCGGAGATCGGCGAACCGCCAGTCGAGGCGTTCCTCGAGCGGTGTGGCGTCGTGGATGGGAAGGTCGGCGAGTGCCGGGCCCACGACGTCGAGCGCACCGACGACGACCTCCGGGTCGCGGCCGGGAGCGGAACCTGCCCTCACCGTCCCCACCACGTCGACCGCCGACTCGCGGCGGAGGCTTGCAAGGCCGGGCCTGAGGTCGTCGTTGCCGTCCTGGCGGAGGCGGGCGAAGCCGGTCGGGTCGCGCAGCACCACATGACGCCCGTCCCCGTCCTCCACGACGTCCTCCACCCACCCGCACAGGCGGACGGTGTGACCCACGCGGTCGCCCAGGTGCCCGGCCATCGTGCGCGAGAGCCTCATCGCCGGGGTGCGCCCGACCGTGAGCGCCCGGCGGTGTCGACGCGAGTCGCCAGCTCGGCGATGGTCGGCGACTCGAAGACGGCGTCGGGAGCAAGGTCGAGACCCAGGGCGTCGTTCATGCGGGCCACGACCTGGGCGGCGGCGAGGGAGTGGCCGCCGGAGGAGAAGAAGTCGTCTTCGACACCGAGGCCCGGCCGGTCGAGCACGTCTTCCCAGATCGCCAGAACGACAGTCTCCTCGGCCGTGCGGGGCGCGACCGGCGCCTCGGCGTGACCCGGCCTTCCGGGCGATCCGAAGGTGGTGCGCAGCTCGCGCTTCAGTACCTTCCCGGACGGGTTGCGGGGCAGCCGGTCGACGACGAACAGGTGGTGGGGCGTCTTGTACTCGGCCAGCCTCTCGCGGACCCACGTCTGCAACTCGCGCACGTCGGTCGGTGACCGCAGCACGACGGCTGCGGCCACGTCCTGGCCGAGCACCTCATGGGGCACGCCGAACACGGCCGCTTCGACGACCGCCGGGTGCTCGCTCAACACGCTCTCGACTTCGAGCGACGACACGTTGAGGCCGCCGCTGATCACGAGGTCCTTCTTGCGGTCGACGAGGAACAGGTAGCCCGCTTCGTCGAGAAAGCCGACGTCGCCCGTGCGCACCCAGTCGCCGGCGAACCCGTCGGCGGTGGCCTCGGGATCGCGATAGTAACGACGCGGCGGTGCTCCCGGTCGGCGCAGCCAGACCTCGCCCGTCTCCCCGGGCCCGACGTCGACGCCGTCGTCGTCGACGACCCGTACCTCGGTGCCGCCGACCCCGCGACCGACCGACCCAGGTCGGGTGCCGTCGTACACCAGCAGTGTCCGCGCCGTCCCCGCCTCGGTGAGGGCGTAGGTGTTCCAGATCGCGGCGTGGGGGAGAGCGGCGACCAGGCGTTCCAGCAACGAGGGGTTCGAAGGAGCCGACGAAAGGATGACCCGCTCGACCGATGAGAGGTCGTGGCGACCGACCGCGCCGGACGACAGGATCATCTCGGCCATGGTCGGTACCAGCTGGAGACGCCTCACACCGAGCTCGGCCACGAGGGCGCAGAAACGCTCGGGCTCGAAGACCGGGAGCACGACGGCGGTCCGGTCGCTCCGGCGCAACGGGAGGCGGAGCACCTCCTGACCGGCGTTGGTGCCAACCGGGAAGGCGTGCACGAACGACGCCCGCCCTGGTGGTGTCGGCTCGGGCGGTGGGTCGTGGAACAGCAGGCTCTCGTGGGACACGGCGACCCCCTTCGGCCGCCCCGTCGTGCCCGACGTGTAGAGGATCTCGGCCAGGTCCCCGGTCTCCACGGGGACCACGAACGGTGTGCTGTCGTCGTGTCCCGCTTCCAGCGCGGAGAGGTCGGTCGCCCACCCCGGCGCCCTCTCGACAGCCAGGTCGGGCGGCCGCACCACTCGGGCCGCCCCGCAGTGCTCGAGGATCGACGTCAGCTCGGGCCCGGCGAAGCGCGGCCCGAGCGGCACGGCGGTCGTCCCAGCCTTGAGTACCGCCAGGTAGGCGACCGCGTACTGTGTCCACCGGGCGTTGTCGAACAGGAGGGCGATGCGGTCACCGGGGCGGGCACCATGAGCGACGAGGCCTCTCGCCGCGGCGTTCGACCGGTGGTCCCACTCCCGGTACGAGAGCTGCTCGCCCCCGTCGACCACCAGCGCGGTCGCGTCGGGATCGTCGGCGACCCGGGCCCCGAGGAGGTCCGGCAACGTTCGCGCCGGCCGGGCCGGGGGCGAGGCCATCGCGTAGGACCGTACACGGCGACCCTGCGCTCGACGGCCGAGCCGGCCGGATGAGGGTCCTCTGCACCTGCCTCCCCGGCCACGGACATTTCAACCCCATGTTGGCCCTGGCCCGGGCCCTGGCCCGGGCCGGCCACGAGGTCGTTTTCGCAACCGCCGCCGACTTCGGCCCCAGGGTCGCGGCCGCCGGGTTCGACGCTTTTTCGGCGGGCGTGAGCCTTCCCGAGCAGATGGCGGAGGGCCGGCGGCGGTTCCCCGACGACGACCGGCGGGTGGGGCGTGAGCGGTTCGAGAGCTTCGTGCCCAGGATGCTGGCAGGGGTCGCGGCGCCGTCCCGGGTCGACGACCTCGTGCGCATCGCCGGCGAATGGCGACCCGACCTGCTGGTGCACGACGAGACCGAGTTCGCCGGTCCCGTGGCTGCGGCTGTCGCCGGTATCCCCTACGCCGACCAGAGCGTGGGCATCATGCGGCCGCTGTCGATGGCCCGCCTGGCGCGCCGGACCCTCGAGCCGGTCTGGGAGCGGTACGGCGTCGACCTCGGCCCCTACGGCGGAATGTTCAGCTACCTCTACCTCGACGTCTGCCCGCCCAGCCTGCAGTCGTCCGACATCGGCCTCGTCGACGTGGCCCACCCCGTGCAGAATGTGGCCATCGAAGCGGCCGGCGAGGAACGCCTCCCCGACTGGGTGCTCGACCTTCCGGCGGCACCGACGCTCTACGTCTCCCTCGGGACGATCTTCAACCAGAACCTCGACGTGTTCCGGTCCATTCTCGAGGGCGTGGGCGCCCTCGAGGTGAACGTGATCGTCACCGTCGGGGCCGACAACGACCCGGACGCGCTCGGGCCCCAACCGGCCAACGTCCATGTCGAGCGCTACATCTCCCAATCGTTGCTCCTGCCGCACTGTGACCTCGCGCTCAACCAGGGAGGAACCGCCATCCTGCCCATCCTCGCCTCCGGCCTGCCCGTGCTCGTGCTGCCCCAGGGCGCCAACCAGTTCCACAACGCCGATGCCTGTGTCGCCGCCGGTGTCGGTCGCCGCCTGCTGCCGCCGGAGGTGAGCCCCGAGGCGGTCCGCCGTGACATCAGCGCCCTCCTCGACGAGCCCGGCTACCGCGAGAGGGCCGGCGTCGTCGCCCGGGAGATCGAGGCCATGCCCGGGCCCGACGAGGGCGTGCGCCTGCTGGAGCGACTCGAGCGAGAGCGCCGGCCCATCACTCGCCCGGCACCGAACCCGATCGAGATTTGACCGGCGTGCCCGACGAGCAGGGGCTCGACGTCTTCGATCCCGAGACGGCGCCCCTGATGCGTACCGACGTCCCCGGGCCGCGCTCGGCCGAGATGTGGGCACGCGATGCCCGGTTCCACGCCTCCAACTCGTCGCTCGGCGCCCAGGCACTGAAGATCGTGATCCGCGACGCGCTCGGTGCCGTGGTGCGCGACGTCGACGGCAACGTGTACATCGACTTCGGATCGGGGATCGTGGTGGCCAACCTCGGCCATTGTCCGCCGCCGGTCGTGGCCGCTCTCCGGGAACAGGCGGGGCGGCTGCTCCATTACTTCGACTTCGCCACGCCGGCTCGCGTCGCCTTCTTCGAGGCTCTGGCCGAGACCCTTCCGCCGGCTCTGCGGACGTTCCAGATGTACTCCACCGGGAGCGAGGCGGTCGAGGCCGCCGTGCGTCTGGCCAAGTCGTACACGGGGGGGTACGAGGTGGTCTCGTTCTTCGACGCATGGCACGGTCGCACGCTCGGTGCGATGTCACTGATGGGGGGGTTTCCCCTCAAGCACGGGTACGGCCCCTTCGCACCCGGGACGATCCGGAGCCCCAACGCCTACTGCTACCGGTGCCCGGTCGGGCTCAGCCGCGAGAGCTGCGAGGTCGCCTGCGCCCGGTTCCTCGACCGGATCCACGAGCAGTCGGCCGACCGGGGCGTGGCCGCGGTGATCATCGAACCGGTCCAGGGAGTGGGGGGGGTGATCCTCCATCCTCCCGAGTTCCTGGCCCACCTCCGCCAGTTCTGCGACCGCACTGGTGCCCTCCTGATCTTCGACGAGATCCTGAGCGGCATGGGCCGCACCGGTCCGATGTGGGCGTTCGAGGAATCGGGCGTCGTCCCCGACGTGCTCCTCGCCGGCAAGGGCCTGGCCTCCGGCTACCCCGTCTCGCTCATCGCGTCCCGCCGCGAGGTCCTCGACCACCTTCCGTTCGGCGGTCCCGGCGCCGGTGCCTCGACGTTCGCCAGCGGCAACCTGGCCTGTGCCGCCGGCGCCGCCACGCTCGGCCTGTTGGAGGACGGCAAGGTCCTGGCACAGGCGCGGCGCGTGGGGACGACAATGCTGTCGGGCCTGCGCCAGCTCGCGGAACGCCACCCGGTCATCGGCGACGTCCGGGGCAGGGGCATGCTGCTCGCCCTGGAGTTGGTCGCCGACCGCCAGACCAAGCAGAAGCTGCCTCCTCCGCTCGTGCGGAACCTGCTGGTGGGCCTGGCCCGCAGAGGCGTGCTGGTCGCCGGCGGCGGCCACATCCTTCGGATCACACCCCCGCTCGTTCTCAGCGAGACGCTCGCAGAGCGGGGCATAGACCTGGTCGACCAGGCGCTGTCGGAGCTGGAGTCGGAGGTCGTGTCGTGAATGCCCGCTTCTCGTCGCTCGACCACATCGGCATCACCGTCCGCGACATGGACCGATCCATCGCCTTCTGGCAGCGGTTGCTCGGCGTCCCGGCGCACGATCGCGACCTGCTGGCCGGTCCCCAACTGGGCGCCTTGCTCGGATACCCCCCGGGCCTGCGGATCGACCGGTGCTGGGTCGATCTCCCCGAGGGTGGCGCGCTCGAGCTGCTGCAGTACCTCGACCGCGACGACGCGCCCTACGACGAGGGTACGGCCCACCCGGGCAACGTCCATGTCTGCCTGGCCGTCGACGACATGGCCGCGGCCCACGAGCACGCGGTGGCCGCAGGCGCCAGACCGGTGGGCGGGCCGATAGAGGTGAAGCTCGGTCCCAACACCGGGTCGCACGTGGCCTACCTGCGCACCCCCGACGGCGTGACCCTGGAGCTCCGCCAGCCGCCGGTCGCGACCACCTTGTAGTCGGCGTCCGTTCAGAAGAACCGAATCGAGGGCCCCACGTCGGCGAGGAACCTCTCGATCGAAGCGGCCACCGCCGGGGGGTCCTCGAGGGGGCCGAAGTGGCCGATACGGGGGAGCTCTTCCGTCCGGCTGTCGGGGAGCCGGTCCTGCAGGCTGCGGATGATCGCGGGGCCGAGGGCGTCGGAGTCCGATCCGGAAGCGAGCAGGACGGGGCACCGTACGTCGCTCATCCGGGCGAACCCGTCGTGGGCCGAGGCCATCTCGTACACGAGAGCCTCGCTCTCGCCCCTGCACTTGAGGCGCACGGTCCCGTCGGGAAGGTCCTCGAACCCGTTGTCGACGTAGGAGGCCAGGGCCTCGGGTGCCCACCGGGCGAACGGCGGCTTCGCCGAGTAGTGATCGTGGGCCTCGGCATGCGAGGCGAAGACCTCCCGCCGGCGCCGGGCGCCAGCCGCCAGCCAGTTGCCCGTGTCCCGCCCAAGGGGGGGATCGGCGGCCACGACGATCGGCTCGTAGCAGTACAGGGCTGCGAACGTTCCCGGCCGGGCCTGCTCGGCCAGCAGCAGGGCCGCTGCTCCCGAGGAGTGACCCACCGCGACCAGCGGGGACCCGAGCGCCTCGGCCACGGCCAGCGCGTCGCGTCCCAGACCATGCCAATCGAAATCGAGCCCCGGAGCGCCATCCGAGTCTCCGTGGCCGCGGTGGTCGAACGACACGCATCGGAACGCGGGCGCGAGCCGGGCGGCCACCGGTTGCCACACGAGCCCGTGCAGTCCGGTGGCGTGGGCGAACAGCACCGGAGGGCCCGAGCCGCCCAGGTCGTGGATCGCGATCTCGATACCGTCGGACGTCCGGACCGGGCCGGCAACGGTGGGCACGCCCGTATCCTTCCCGATCGCGCCGATGGCGACGACGAGAGACTGGTTGTCCGCGAAGGTCCTGGTAGATGTCAATGACACTTAGCGGATTAGATGCATCGGTCACCTACCGGCTGGCATCGGTGCCCGGTAAGCTTCAAGGCACGGGAAGGTCCGGGTGCAAGTGGCGGCGCAACGCCCGGCTCCTCCTCTCGGAGGCGGCCGAACGTGCACGCACAACGAACAGAGACACGTCCCGGCCGGGCCGGGGAAGCCACCAGCTCGGTGGTGTGGTGCGGATCGCCTTTCAACCCAGTCAAGGATGCCCCGTTGGACTCCAAGCAGAGCCTGCTCGACCTCTTCACCACCGTGAACTCGTCCGAGGCGCCCCTGAGCACGTTCCAGCGGGTGCTTCTCATGACCGACGGGACGGTCACCGACGTCCTCGAGGCCTACGCCGACGAACCCGTCAAGGTCGTCAAGCTGGCGCAGTGGTTCGACGGCGTCGACCCGGGGCGTCCGGAGTTGGAGCGCCCGACGACGGAGCGACTCCTGCGGCGGTCCGTGCTGTTGCAGGGCGCTCTGACCGGTAGGAATCTCCTGTACGCCGATTCGGTCGTCACTCCGAAGCACCTGCACCCCGACGTGGTCGAAGGCCTTCTGGAGAGCGATCGCCCGTTGGGCAGGCTCCTCGCCAAGTACCGGGTCGAGACGTTCCGGGAGATCGTGGCGGTGGGCTTCGAACCGGCGGGGTCCTGCGCACAGCATTTCGGGGTCGACCCGGCGGAGAAGCTCGTCTTCCGCACCTACCGGATTCTCGTCGACCAGCGCCCGGTCGTGCGCGTGACCGAGAAGTTCCCGGTGACCTGGTTCGCCGCGACTGTCGGCGGCGCCGAGTAACGGGGGGACGGCCGGGACGGGGAGCGAGCGGCTCGTGTGCCGCCCGCTCCCGCTCCGCGGGGTGCCCTAGGGCCCGAAGACGCAGGCCGGGGTACCGGTGATGGCCTGGTTGGCCGACCACACGTTGGTGCCGCAGTTGGGGGTGCCGTCGCGTAGGTCGAACAGTGTGTTGTTGGTCGAGACGTTGCGCCTGATGATGTTGTTGGCGGGAGCCGGGAGGGTCCCTGCCGCCCCCCTGATGAAGATGCCGTTGCCGGGAATGGGTCCCCGGCCGTTGAAGCGGACCACGTTGTCCTGGATGACGTTGCGGTTGGAGCCGGCAAAGGCGGTGATGCCTTCGCGGTTGTTCTGCAGGACCTGGTTGTTGCTCACGACGTTGTCACTGGACCTGGCGAACAACTGGATCCCGTCGAGCCCGCTGCCCTGCACGAGGTTGTTGCGGATCGTGTTCGAGTTGGACGCGTTGGGCCCCACGTTCTCCACCCGGATGCCCGACGTGTTGAACGCCGACTGGTTGTTGCCCGTGATCTGGTTGTTTTCGATCACGTTGTTCGACGACTGGATGAGCGAGACCCCGCTAAAGGGACCGTTGTTCTGGACCCGGTTGAAACGGATGGTGTTAGCGGTGCTGGCGAACACCGCCACGCCATCGCCGAAGTCGCTTCCGCCACTGCCCCGGTTGTTCACGAGCGACAGCCCGGTGACGGTGTTGCCGGAGCCACCGGTGATGGCGACGCCGGCGTCGAACTGGGTGATGGTGCCGTTCTTGACGGTGACGCCGGTGCGGTTGGTGATGTCGACACCAGGGCCCTCACCAGGTGTGGCGTTGCCGATGATGGTGTAGCCGTTCAGGTCGAGGGTGATGCCGCTCGCCCCGACGACGAGCCCCTTGGCGCAGGGGCCGATGTGGCTGTCGAGAACAGTGTTGACGACGATCGTCTGCCCGCAGCTGACGTGTGCCGCCGCCGCCGGGCCGGCCCCGACAACCAGCCCGCCTGCAGTGAGCACCATGGCCGAAGAAGAGATCAGTGTGCGCCGTAACCAGTTCATGCTTCACCTTTCGAAGAAAAATGTGGGGTCATCAGACGCGGACATGCCGGACGACGAACCTGCATTGCCCTTCCCGCGCTTCCTACCAGGCTACCTGCTTCTCCTCCTCTACGCGTCCAAGGAGAGCGGCCTCTGACGTTGTGGGTTGCGTCCGCGAGGGGACGGTCCGGCGGGCAGGCACTGACCCGTATACTTCGCCTCCGGTGAAGAGCAGCGTCGAAACTCTGGACGGCAACAAGGTCAAGCTGTCGGTCGAGGTCGACGAGACCGAGTTCGACCGGGCCGTCGACGACGCGTTCCGGAAGCTGGGCCGAGAACTGCGGGTGCCCGGCTTCCGCCCCGGCAAGGCGCCACGGCGTCTGCTGGAGGCCCGCCTCGGCAGCGACACCGCCCGGCAGGAGGCGTTGCGCGACTCCGTGCCCAACTTCTACGAGCGGGCGCTTCGGGAGCACGACGTCGAGCCTGTCGCCCCACCCGACATCGACATCACCAGGGGTCGCGACCAGGGCCCGGTGAGCTTCGACGCCGTCGTCGAGGTCATGCCCGAGGTGCGGGTGGCGGGCTACGAGGGCCTGCGGGTGGCCCTGCCCAACCTCGAGGTGACCGAGGCCGAGGTCGACGCCCAGGTCGACAGGCTCCGCGAGCAGTACGGCGAGCTACGGGCCGTCGACCGCCAGGCACGGGCTGGCGACCACGTCTCGATCGACCGCAAGGTCTCCCAGGGCGGCGAGGTCGTTCTCAGCGCCGACGACGAGCTGTACGAGGTGGGATCGGAGACGATCGTCCCTGAGCTCGACGACCAGCTCCGGGGAGCCGGGGCCGGCGACGTCCTGAAGTTCCAGACGACCCTTGCGATCCAGGGCGACCTCGCCTTCGACGTGCTGGTCAAGGAGGTGCGGGAGAAGATCCTGCCCGAGGTCACCGACGAGTGGGCCGCCGAGGCGTCGGAGTTCGACACGGTGGAGGAGCTGCGGCACGACATCCGCGCCCGCACCGACGCGGTCAAGCGCCTCGAAGCGGCGCTCGCCGTGCGGGACAAGGTGGTGGAGGCGCTCGTCGAGCTGGTCGACGACGACATGCCGACGGCGCTCGTCGCCAGCGAGACCGAGCGGCGCCGGGAGATGCTCATCCATCGGCTGGGTCACCAGGGCATCGAGCTGGGCCAGTACCTCCAGCTCACGGGCACCTCCCCGGACCGCTTCGTCGCCCAGCTCCAGGAGCAGGCGATCCAGGCGATCAAGGCCGACCTGGCGCTCCGTTTCGTCGCCGAAGCCGAAGGGATCGAGGTCACCGACGACGACATCTCCGAGGAGGTCGTCGCCATCGCCCAGCGCAGGAAGCTCGAACCGGCCGAGGTGCGCCGACAGCTCGAGAACGAAGACCGCCTCCCCGAGGTACGCTCGGGAATCAGGAGGTCCAAGGCCCTGGAGTGGCTCATCGACCACACCGAGTACGTCGATCAGGACGGTCGGATCGTCGACCGGGCCGCGTTGCAGCCCTCCAGCCCCGAGGGCCCCGACGACCGAGGTTCCGATCCCGTCGAGGGACAGCAGCAGGAGCAGGAGACGCCCGAGTGACCCAGCCCCCCATCGTCAACTACCTCGTTCCCACCGTCATCGAACAGACCAACCGCGGTGAGCGGGCGTTCGACATCTACTCCAAGCTGCTCAAGGAACGCATCATTTTCCTGGGCACGCCCATCGACGACACGGTGGCCAACCTGGTGATGGCCCAGCTCCTGCACCTCGAGGCCGAGGATTCCGACAAAGACATCAACCTTTACATCAACTCGCCGGGCGGCGAGATCACCGGCCTGTTCGCCATCTATGACACGATGCAGTTCATCAAGCCCGAGATCGCCACGTACTGCATGGGCCAGGCGGCATCGGCGGCCGCGGTGCTCTTGGCCGCCGGCACCAAGGGGAAGCGGCACTCCCTCCCGCACGCCCGCATCCTGATCCACCAGCCCTACGGTGGCGCTGCCGGGCAGGCGGCCGACATCGAGATCCAGGCCAAGGAGATCACGCGCATGCGCGAGCTCCTCGAGCGGGTCCTGGCGCACCATACGGGCCAGCCGATGGAACGGGTCGCCAAGGACACGGACCGAGACTTCATCATGAGCGCCGACGAGGCCAAGGACTACGGCCTCATCGACGAGGTGATCCTGACCCGCGAGCTGGCCGAGCTGCCTCAGGCCGCCGGCGTCAGCTGAGGCTCGGGGGCGACGGGGTGGCCAAGTTCGGGGACGGCGGAGATCTGTTGAAGTGCTCCTTCTGCGGCAAGTCGCAGAAGCAGGTGAAGAAGCTCATCGCCGGCCCGGGCGTCTACATCTGCGACGAGTGCATCGACCTCTGCAACGAGATCATCGAGGAGGAGCTCTCGGAGACGGCTGAGGTCCGTTTCGACGAGCTGCCCAAGCCCCGCGAGATCTACGAGTTCCTCAACGACTACGTCATCGGCCAGGACCAGGCCAAGAAGATCCTCTCGGTGGCCGTCTACAACCACTACAAGCGGGTGCAGGTGGGCGGCCACACCGACGCCGACGTCGAGCTGGCCAAGTCCAACATCTTGCTGCTCGGGCCCACCGGCTGCGGTAAGACGCTCCTGGCCCAGACCCTGGCCCGTCTGCTCAACGTGCCCTTCGCCATCGCCGATGCCACCGCCCTCACCGAGGCCGGCTACGTCGGGGAGGACGTCGAGAACATCCTCCTCAAGCTGATCCAGGCCGCCGACTACGACGTCAAGAAGGCCGAGACCGGCATAATCTACATCGACGAGATCGACAAGATCGCCCGCAAGAGCGAGAATCCGTCGATTACCCGCGATGTGTCGGGCGAGGGGGTCCAGCAGGCGCTCCTGAAGATCCTCGAGGGCACCACCGCGTCGGTACCGCCCCAGGGGGGTCGCAAGCACCCCCACCAGGAGTTCATCCAGATCGACACCACGAACATCCTGTTCATCTGTGGTGGTGCGTTCGCCGGCATCGAGAAGATCATCGAGAGCCGAATCGGCCACAAGGGGGTCGGCTTCGGTGCCGACCTGCGCCGCTCGGGCGAGAAGGACGTCGGGGTCATCCTCTCCAAGGTCCTCCCCGAGGACCTGCTCAAGTTCGGTCTCATCCCCGAGTTCGTCGGCCGTCTGCCGGTGATCGGGGCGGTGTCCAACCTCGACCAGGAAGCCCTCATCCGCATCCTCGTCGAGCCCAAGAACGCCTACGTGAAGCAGTACCGCAAGATCTTCGACTTCGACGGCGTGGAGTTGGAGTTCAGCCCCGACGCCCTCGAGGCGGTGGCCGAGCAGGCTCTCCTACGGGGGACCGGCGCGAGGGGTTTGCGGGCCATCCTCGAAGAGGTCCTGCTCAACGTCATGTACGACCTGCCGAGTCGCAGCGACATCGGCAAGTGCGTCATCGACCGCTCCGTCGTGCTCGAGAGGGTGAACCCCACGCTCGTGCCCCGCAGCGAGCCGGACCGACCGGCCCGCCCCCGCCGGGCCGCGTCCTAGAGCCAATGCTCCGCCAGAAACCATTCAACGGGCGGGTTACGCTGATCCGTACCGCTCGCGCTCGACGGGAGATGCCATGGGAAAGGTCGTGAAGGGAGCGGTGCTCGGCGCCGCGACGGGAGCAACCGTCGTCGTCGTGCAGTCCCTCCGGAACGAGGAGCCGACCGAGGACCTGGCCAGGAAAGCGGTTACGGCGGCAGGAGCGGGGGCGGTGGCCGGAGGTCTGGGCGGGTTCGTGCTGAGCCGGCGCAAGAAGAAGAAGCTGGCCGCCAAGCGCGCCAAGGCGGCCTCCGCGCTGTCGGCCGCCGGCCTGGTCGAGGCGGCCAGGTCAGCGGTCCCGGCGATGGAAGCGGCCGGAGCCAGGGGCCGCAAGGCGGCCCGCAAGCAGGCGCAGAAGGCGGCCAAGGCTGCCCGTCCTCAGGTCGAGAAGGCCCAGAAGGAAGCCCGCAAGCAGGCGCAGAAGGCGGCCAAGTCGGCGGGCAAGCAGGCCCAGAAGGCGGCCAAGGCCGCCCGTCCTCACGTCGAGAAAGCACAGAAGGCGGCTCGGGTGCACGCTGTGCGGGCCACCGAGGCGGCGCGGCCCCATGTCGAGCAGGCGGCAGTGATGGCGCGGGAGCAGGCCACCCGGGTGGCCGAGGTGGCACTGCCCAAGGTGGAGCAGGCCGCCGAAGCAGCTCGGGCCCAGGCCCTCAAGCTCACCGACCCCGATTACGCACGCCTGGCCTCCTGAGGGTCCAGAAGATCTGACCCTGAGGGTCCTTCCGCCCCACGGGGCGGCGTGAGCAACCGGCGCTGCACCCGTCGCAACCGTCCGCGTCACGCCGAGCACGTGCTGGCTGGCAGGCTCGCGGCCGTGGACCTCGCCGGCGCCCTGGCCTACCTGGCCGACCACGTCAACCTCGAAGCCGACCCTGCGCCGCCGGCCGCGGCCATGCGCCTGGAGCGCATCCGACGCCTGGTGGAGCTCATGGGCGACCCGCAGTCCGACTATCCCGTCATCCATCTCACCGGCACCAACGGCAAGGGGTCGACCGCCCGGATGCTCACCGCCCTCCTCGCCGAGCGGGGCCTGAGCGTCGGCACCTACACCAGCCCCCACCTGCAGCGGGTGAACGAGCGGCTGGCCTGGAACGGCGATCCGATCCCCGACGACGAGCTCGTCGAGGCGATGGAGGTGGTGGCCGCTATCGAGCCTCTGCTCGACAGCCCCCCCACGCACTTCGAGATCCTCACCGCCGCCGCATTTCGCTGGTTCGCCGACGTGGCCGTCGACGTGGCCGTCGTCGAGGTGGGTCTCGGCGGGCGGTGGGACGCCACCAACGTGGCCGAGGCACAGGTGGCAGCCGTCACCAACGTCAGTCTCGACCACGCGGAGACCATCGGCCCAAACCTGCCCGACATCGCCCGCGAGAAGGCGGGGATCGTCGAACCGGCGAGCATCCTCGTGCTCGGCGAGACCGACCACGAGATCGCCGCGATCTTCCGCGCCGCCGGCGCATCCCAGACCTGGGAGCGCGACGTCGAGTTCGGTTGCTCCTCCAACCGCCTCGCTCACGACGGTCGTGTCGTCGACCTCTGGACTCCCGGCGCCCGCTACGACGACGTCTACCTCCCGGTCCACGGTGCGTTCCAGGGCGACAACGCGGCGGTGGCGGTGGCAGCCGCCGACGCCTTCTTCGGTGCCCCACTCGACCCCGACGTCGTCACCGACGCCTTCGCCGGCCTGCGCCTGCCCGGCCGGCTCGAGGTCGTGGCCCGCGACCCCCTCTGTGTGCTCGACGGGGCCCACAACCCGGCCGGAGCGCGCGCTGCGGCCGAAGCTGTCGCCGAGACGTTCGCCGGTGTGCGGGGTCGCATCCTGGTCGTCGGGTTCCTCGTCGGCCGCGACCCGGCAGAGATGCTGTCGGCGCTGGACGCGTCCGACGCTTATCTCGTCGTGGCCTGCTCACCCCCGTCGCCGCGCGCCCTGGTGCCGGAGGCGGTGGCGGCTGCCGCCCACGATCTCGGCGTGGCGACCGAGGTGGCGGCGTCGGTGCCCGAGGCAGTCGCCCTCGCCCTGAAGCTGGCTGCGCCCGACGAGATGGTGCTGGTGACCGGGTCGCTCTACGTCGTCGGTGCCGCCCGCACGGCTCTGACCGGCGACGACCTCCCCGCCGAGACGCTGTAGGAGGGCCTAGCCTGCCGGTCGCATGGAACGCACGCTGGTGATCTGCAAGCCCGACGCCCTCGAGCGACGCCTGGTGGGCGAGATCGTAGGCCGCCTGGAGGCCAAGGGCCTGCAGCTGGCGGCCGCCGAGCTCCGCACCATCGACCGCAACACCGCCGAGTCCCACTACGGCGAGCATCGCGAGAGGCCCTTCTTCGACAGCCTGGTCGATTTCATCACCCGGGGCCCGTCGCTCCTCCTGGTCGTTCAGGGCCCCGATGGCACGGTTCCGATGGTGCGCAAGCTCATGGGAGCCACCAATCCCGCCAACGCCGATCCCGGCACCATCCGGGGCGACCTGGCCACCGAGACCCAGGAGAACCTCGTCCACGGCAGCGATTCATCGGAGTCGGCGGCGCGCGAGATCGGCCTGTTCTTCCCTTCTCTGTAGGGGCGGGTTGTGACCGCCTCTCCCGCGGCCTAGCCTCTTGCAGGAAACACTCCCCACGGCGCGGAGCCAGATCGCATGTCCGAAAACTTCTTCGCCGCCTTCCTGGCTCGGGACATGGCGGTTGATCTCGGTACTGCCAACACGCTCGTCTACGTCCGCGGCAAGGGCATCGTCTTGAACGAGCCGTCGGTGGTGGCGGTCAACATCAAGGACGGCCGGCCCCTGGCGGTCGGGCTCGAAGCCAAGCGGATGATCGGGCGTACCCCGAGCCACATCCAGGCGATCCGTCCGCTGAAGGACGGGGTGATCAACAACTTCGAGATCACCGAGAAGATGCTTCGCTACTTCATCCACCGCGTCCACCAGCGCCGCTTCGCCAAGCCCCGCATGGTGATCTGCGTGCCCTCGGGTGTGACCGGAGTCGAGAAGCGGGCGGTACAGGAGGCGGCCGAGTACGCAGGGGCCCGCAAGACGCCCTTCATCATCGAAGAGCCCATGGCCGCCGCCATCGGCGCCGGGCTCCCCGTGCACGAGCCGACGGGCAACATGGTCGTCGACATCGGTGGTGGCACCACCGAGGTCGCGGTGATCTCCCTTGGGGGCATCGTGGTGAGCCAGTCGGTTCGCATCGGCGGTGACGAGCTCGACCAGGCGGTGATCGCCTTCATCAAGAAGGAGTACTCGCTCGCCCTGGGCGAGCGCACCGCCGAGGAGATCAAGATCGCTCTCGGGTCGGCCTACTCGCTCGAGGAGGAGGTGCGGGCCGAGATCCGGGGACGCGACCTCGTCACCGGCCTTCCCAAGACGATCGTCACCTCCACCGACGAGATCCGGGAGGCGCTCGCAGAGCCGGTGAGCGCCATCGTCGACGCGGTGAAGACGACGCTCGACAAGACGCCCCCCGAGCTGGCGGCCGACATCATGGAACAGGGGATCGTCCTCACTGGCGGCGGAGCGCTGCTGAACGGCCTCGACGCCCGGCTGTCAGCGGAGACCGGCATGCCCATCGTGATCGCCAAGAATCCCCTGCACTCGGTCGCCATCGGCTCCGGCCAGTGCCTCGAGGAGTTCAATGTTCTTCGGCAGGTGCTCGCCAACGCTGCCGAGCGGTGATATCGCCCTCGCTCGTTTCGCTCCGCTCACACCCATTTTGCTGACAGCCGGAGGGGCCGCCTTCGGCCGCTCCGGCGGCCGTCAGGATTGATCTGTGGCGGTTTACCGGCGGTCTCGCCGGCACCGGTTCGTGCTGTTGTTGCTGGTGCTCACGTCGGTGACGGCGATCACCCTCGACTTCCGGGGCGAGGGCGACGGGCTGCTCGACAGCGTCCGAGGCGGCGCCCGCGACGCGTTCGCGCCCGTCCAGTCGGCTGCTGACCGGGTGTTTGCGCCGGTCGGTGATTTCTTTGGCGGCGCCACCCGCTACGGCGACGTCAAGGCCGAGAACGACCGGCTGCGGCGCCAGCTCGAGGAGGCTCGCGGGGAGACCCTCCGCCAGGCGGGCGCCGACCGGGAGCGCCAGAGCCTGCTCGAGCTTCAGGACCTCACCTTCGCCGCCGACATCCCGGCGGTGGCGGCCCGGGTCGTGTCCACCGCCCCGTCCAACTTCCAGCTCACGGTGACCATCGACCACGGCGCGGAGGCGGGCGTGGCCAAGGGCATGCCGGTGGTCACCGGGGCCGGCCTCGTCGGCCGCGTCGCCGACGTCTCCGCGAAAAGAGCCACCGTCTTGCTGATCACCGACCGCGCCTCCAACGTCGGGGTGCGCCTGCAGTCGTCCGGTGACGTCGGGGTGGCGAGGGGTGCGGGACCCGGGACACCGATACCCGTCGACCTCGTCAACATCGACGTCAAGGTCGTGGAAGGTGAGCCGGTGGTTACCAGTGGGCTCGAGCAGAGCGTGTTCCCCCCCCAGGTTCCCGTCGGCAAGGTCCGCACCGCCAAGGTGGCCCCGGGCGCCCTCAAGCAGGATGTCACCATCGACCCCGTAGTAGACCTTCAGCGGCTCGAGTTCGTGAAGGTGCTCCAGTGGGGGTCGCAGCCCTGACCTCCGACCCGAGGTTTCGTGCGCCGCTGGTGGTGCTGACCGCGCTGATCCTGCATCTGGCGGTGCTTTCCCGGGTGCGCGTCGCCGGAGTGATGCCCGACATCATGCTGCTCCTGGGCATCGCCGCGGGGCTCACCGGGGGGCCTTCCAGGGGAGCGGCCGTGGGATTCGTCGCGGGCATGGCCCTCGACCTGTTTCTCCAGACGCCCCTCGGCTTGTCGGCCCTCGTGTTCACCCTGGTGGGCTTCGCCGTGGGCACGCTCGAAACCGGCATCCTGCGGGCCTCGTGGTGGATTCCGGTGGTCACCGCGTTGGTGGCCAGCGCCGCCGGCGAGTTCCTGTTCGCCCTGATCGGGACCATGGTGGGCGAGACGGCGATGATCAGCCCGCGCCTCGGCGTCATCGCCGCCATTGTCGGTGTCGGAAACGCGATCCTCGCTCCGATCGTCGTGCGGGTGGTGGGCTGGTCCGTGGCCCGCGCGCCCTCGAAGGGTCTCTTCGTGGTATGAGCGGGGAGTGAATCTCGACTCCTCGCGCCTGCGGATGGGCGTCCTGGGCGTCATCGTCATCTCCCTGTTCGCCGCCATGCTCGCCCGGCTCTGGTACCTGCAGGTCCTGGCGGCCCCGTCCCTGCGCGTCGAGGCCCAGCAGAACAGCGTGCGGGTGATCGTCACCGAGGCCACACGCGGCCGCATCCTCGACCGCAACGGCAAGGTGTTGGTCGACAACCGGGTCGCCGACGCGGTGACGGTTCGGCGCGACGAGCTGGAACGCAATGCAGGGCTGCTCGGCCGGCTGGTCCCCGTGCTCGGAATCTCGGAGCCCGACCTGCGCAAGCGCGTCGACGACGACCGCTACAGCCTGTTCAAGCCGGTACCGGTGGCCGAGGACGTGGCCGAGGAGAAGCTCATCTACATCCGCGAGCGCCAGGCCGACTTCCCCGGGGTCGACGTCGTGTCGCTCCCCCGGCGCAATTACCCGGGCGGCACGCTGGCCGCGCACCTGCTGGGTTACGTGGGCGAGATCAACGACCGGGAGCTGGCGCCCCGCAAGGACCGTGGCTACAAGGCCGGCGACACCATCGGGAAGTCGGGGGCGGAGTCGGCCTACGAGGCCGACCTTCGCGGTCGGCCCCAGGTCGAGAAGCTCGAGGTCGACTCCAGGGGTCAGGTTCTTCGATCCCTCGGCGTGCAACCGGCGGTCCCAGGCAACGACGTGCAGCTGACGGTGGACCTCGACGTCCAGCTGCTGGCCGAGGAGTCGCTGATGGAGGGCCTCGTCCGGGCCCGCGAGTCCTACGACCCCAACTCGGGAAGGTCCTTCGTCGCCCCTGCCGGCGCGGTGGTCGTGCTCGACCCCCGCGACGGGTCGGTCGTGGCCATGGCCTCCTTTCCCACCTACGACCCACGGGAGTTCGTCGACGGCATCCGCGAGGCCCGCTTCCGCGAGCTTCAGGACCCCGCCGGCTACTACCCGCTCAACGACCGGGCCCTCCAGGGCCAGTACGCCCCCGGATCCACGTTCAAGCTCGTCAGTGGGTTGGCCGCCATGCAGAAGGGGCTGATCTCGGCACGCGACACCGTCCTCGACGGTGGCTCGATCACCGTCGGCGGGCGGGTGTTTCGCAACGCCCGTGGTCGGGTCTACGGGCGGCTGAACGTGACCCGGGCCGTCACCGTGTCGAGCGACGTCTTCTTCTACCAGCTCGGAAAGAACCTGTGGGAGGTAAAGCGCTTCGGGCCGAACTCGATGCAGGAGACAGCCCGTGCCCTGGGGATGGGGGCCCCCACTGGGATCGAGCTCCCCAACGAGGCGGCCGGAAGGGTCCCCGACAAGGACAGCCGCAAACGACTCAACCAGGCCAACCCGGAGGCCTTCCCGAATGGCGACTGGTTCACGGGTGACAATATGAACCTCGCCGTCGGCCAGGGCGAGCTGGTCGTCACGCCGTTGCAGCTGGCCACCGCCTACGCCACCTTCGCCAACGGCGGCACCGTGTATGCCCCGCGGGTCGGCCGCACCGCTGTCGACACCGACGGCAGGGTCGTCCGGACGGTGGAGCCGAAGGAGGTCCGGCGCATCGACCTGCCCCCGACGATCCGTGACCCCCTGCTGCAGGGCTTCGAGGGCGTGGTTACAGATCCCGACGGCACCGCCGTCGGGGCCTTCGCCGGCTTTCCCCACTCCCAGTTCCCGGTCGCCGGCAAGACGGGCACGGCCGAGGTCGTCGGCAAACAGGACACTGCCCTCTTCTCGGCCTTCGCACCCGCCAACGACCCCCGGTACGTCGTCACCGTGGTCATGGAGGAAGCCGGGTTCGGCTCGGCCGCCGCCGCGCCGGTGGCCCGTCGGGTGCTCGACGGTGTGGCGGGGCTCGCCCCCCAGCCGGTCGCCCGCGCGGGAGGCACGGACTGATGGCGTCGCCGCGCCACTCCTCGGCGCCGTGGCGCCACGTCGACGTGATGCTCCTGGCGGCGGTGCTGGCCATCAGCGCCCTGAGCCTGGTGATGATCTACTCGGCCACCCGGAACTCCCAGGCGGTCACCGGCTTCGGTGGCGACTATTACCTCCAGCGCCAGGCGATCTTCCTGGGCCTGGGCCTGGCGGCCATGGTCTTGGCCGCCCTGATGGACTACCGCTCGCTCCACGACGTGGCGCCCGTCATCTATGTGGTGACGGTGCTGATGCTCCTGCTAGTTCTCTCACCCCTCGGCTCGTCCTCCCGCGGCGCCCAGGCGTGGTTCCAGATCGGCGCCTACCAGTTCGAGCCGTCGGAGCTCGCCAAGGTGGCGTTGATCGTGTGCCTCAGCGCCTACATCGCCACCCACCGGTCCGAGCTCGACGGACCCCGGTTCGCGGCGGTCATCGGCCTCATCGGGTTCCCGATGTTCCTGATCTACCGCCAGCCCGACATCGGCACCGACATGGTCTTCGTCGGGATCCTCCTGGCCATGCTGCTGGTGGGCGGGGCGCAGCCACGCCATCTGGCCGTCCTCGGCCTGGCGGGCGCGGTCGCCATCGGTGCGGTGCTGCAGCTCGGGGTGCTCGAGCGCTATCAGGTGGAACGGCTCTCGGCTTTTCTCGACCCCCAGGACGACCCCCAGCGCTCGGCCTACAACCTCCGCCAGTCGCAGATCGCCATCGCCGCGGGTGGCCTGGGCGGCCGAGGCGTGTTCCAGGGCTCCCAGACGAACCTCTCGTTCGTTCCCGAGCAGCACACCGACTTCATCTTCACGGCCGTCGCCGAGGAGCTCGGGTTCGTCGGAGCCTTCACCCTGCTCGCTCTGTTCGCCGTCGTCGTCTGGCGAACCTGGCGGACAGGCATGGTCGCCCGCGACCGCTTCGGCACCCTCATCTGCGTCGGGGTCCTGGCCATGCTCGTTTTCCAGATCTTCGAGAACGTGGGGATGACAATGGGCATCACACCCATAGCCGGCATCCCTCTGCCACTGATGTCCTACGGAGGGTCGGCCACAATCGGCACGTTCATGGCCATCGGCCTGGTGCAGAACGTCCACATGCGCCGCTTCTCCTAGACGTGTCCCGGGCCCTGGTCCGGCCCCTGACGACGAGGGCTATAGTTCCTTCCACCTCATGAGCTCCCTGTGGCCGCGACTCCGGCCGCTGCTGGCCTTCTTGGCCCGGCTTGACCGCTCAAACGGGGGCGGGCACGCCGAACAGGCACCGGCACGCCTCCCGGGCGTACACGCCCGTGGTCACCAGCCGATCTCCTGGTCGGGACGCGAACGCGCGACTGCGGCGCACGCGGCTCTCCGTTTCCCGCAGTTCTCGATCGAGCGCGACGGCGCGCGAAGTGGCTCAGGTCCCTTCGCCGGCGACGGACGCGCGGCACGCCCTCGGGCGTGCGCCGCCAGAAGGGAACACCCCGATGACCGAACCCATCGCTACGCCGGCAGGCGAGCCCGGACCCGGCACGGCCGGTACTGCCCCGCCCCGGTCAGCCACCCGTCCAGGGGAGACGCAGGCCAGAGCCGGTACTGAACCCACCGGCAGCCCGGCGACGGTCGACGGCGCCGAGAGCCGGCTCGCGAACCGCCCGAGGCGGCGCGGGTCACGCGGGGGTAGGGGTCGAGCCCCGACAGCAGCGAAAGCGACAGCCGATGGTTCCGGTGCCGGCGACGACGACCAGCCCGGTGCATCCCCTGGCCCGGCCGTGACCCCGGCTCGAACCGCCGCCCGGCCGACGGCGACCGACGGCAGCGCCCCCCGCCCGCCCCGGGCGCGGCGCAGCGGCGCGGGTGAGGGCGGCGGGGCCAAGTCGGATGGGGAAACCCCGGCTGCGCCCCGCTCCGACGCCGGCCGGACGACCGGTGGCGCCGAGAAGGCCAAGGCACCGCCAGAGGCGACGCGACGGTCCGAAGGTGGGTCCACCGGGGCTGGTCGTAGCCGTCAGGCGAAGGCCGATGGCGCCCGCGCCGGCTCACCGCCGGCCGACGTCCAACCCGACCTTCCCGAGCGCCTTCGTGACGGGAAGCCCTCGCGAGAGGCCGCCGACCGGGCCACGGTGCGCCGTCCGAAGATCGGCGACACGCGCCCGGCTCAGCCCGCCGGCGCCACCGACGCCGCAGGCACCGACGACGGAGCAGCAGACAACGGTACGGACGAGCTCGGCACCCCAACCCGCCGCCGGCGCCGCCGGGGCGGGCGGGGGCGGAGTGGGACCGGCGCGGCAAGGACCGGCGCCGACGCACTCGAGGTCGACGAACGGGCGGTGCTCGACGACGAGGCTCGTGAGCGCCGGCGGGGTCGGGAACGCAAGGGCCGTCCCGTCGGTCGCTACCTCATGTGCGTGAGCAGTCGTCCCCACGCCACCCAGATCGCCGTGCTCGAGGGCCGCTCGCTTCTCGAGCACTACGTCTCCCGTCCCGCCGACGACACGACCCAGATCCACGGGAACATCTACCTCGGCAAGGTGCAGAACGTCCTCCCCGGCATGGAGGCCGCCTTCGTCGACATCGGCACACCCAAGAACGCTGTGCTCTATCGCGGCGACGTCCAGTACGACCCCGAGGACGTCGAGGAGGGCACCGGGGCCCGGATCGAGAACATCTTGCGTGCCGGCCAGACCGTGCTGTGCCAGGTCACCAAGAACCCGATCGGCACCAAGGGTGCCCGGCTCACCCAGGAGGTCTCGCTGGCCGGGCGGTTCGTCGTGCTCCTCCCCGGCAGCAGCACCTACGGGATCTCCAAGCGGCTGCCTGACGACGAACGCAAGCGGCTGCGGAAGATCCTCGACGACGTCCGGCCGGAAGGCCACGGGCTCATCGTCCGCACCGCGGCCGAGGGGGCGACTCCCGACGAGCTGCGGCGCGACGTCGAGCGCCTCCGCCGGCAATGGCAGCACATCGACGAGCTGTCCCGGAAAAAGGGCGCCCCCGCCCTCCTCTACCGGGAGCCGACGCTTGCCGTGCGGGTCATCCGCGAGGAGTTCAACAGGGATTACCGCGGCGTTATCATCGACGATCCGGGGCTGTACGGGGAGGTGCACGACTACGTGTCGTCGCTCATCCCCGAGCTGGCCGACCGCGTGGAGCTGTACGACGACACCAGCTTGCCCCTGTTCGAGCGCCAGCACATCCACGAGCAGCTGCACCGTGCCCTCGACCGCAAGGTGTGGCTCCCCTCGGGCGGCTCGCTGATCATCGAGCGCACCGAGGCGCTCACCGTGATCGACGTCAACACCGGCAAGAACGTGGGCAAGTCGAGCCTCGAGGAGACCGTCTACCGCAACAACCTGGAGGCGGCCGACGAGGTCGCCCGCCAGCTCCGCCTCCGCGACATCGGCGGCATCATCGTCATCGACTTCATCGACATGGAGTCACGCAGGAACCGGGATGCGGTGCTGCGCACCTTCAAAGAGGCGCTGGCCCGCGACAAGACCCGCACCCAGGTGTTCGAGATCTCCGATCTGGGCCTGGTGGAGATGACCCGCAAGCGGGTGTCCGAGGGTCTCGTCGAATCGTTCTCCACGACCTGCCCGACCTGCACGGGCCGGGGCATCATCATCGACGAGAGTCTGCTCTGACGCTCGGCGGTTCAGCCCTCGTTCAGCATGTCCCGTAGGACAGTCAGCACGTGGAGGTGGGCCTCGTCCTTAGTGCTCTGGACCGTAATTCCGGTCACGTATCCCTGGCGCCTCATGCTGCGGCTCGGTAGTCCGCCTTCTCCGCCAGTCGCTTCATCATCTTGGCCAGATCGCCGCGGGTGAACTTCCA
>Ga0183260_10000119_pt1 | contig 56977 bp, 48 predicted proteins | sample AntDrymUQ4972206_2_FD_129768 | JGI IMG/M metagenome (GOLD analysis project Ga0183260, IMG submission 129768) | Polar desert sand microbial communities from Dry Valleys, Antarctica - metaG UQ497 (22.06) (version 2) (version 2) | ecosystem: Environmental > Terrestrial > Soil > Desert | place...
CGCATCATCACCTCGTGGTTGCCGCGGCGCGCGCCGTAGGAATTGAAATCCGCCTTCATCACATTGTTGGCAATCAGCCATTGGCCCGCGGGCGACGTGTCTTTGATCGCACCGGCCGGCGAGATGTGATCGGTCGTGATCGAGTCGCCGAAGATGCCGAGTGCGCGCGCGCCCTTGACGCCTGTTGAAACGGCGGCGGGTTGCATCGTGAAGCCGTCGAAAAATGGCGGCCTTGCGATGTAAGTCGACTTGGGCCACGTGTAAACCTGCCCGGAAACGCTGCCGACCTTGCTCCACAGCTCGCCGGGGTCGCTCTTGACTTTGCCGTAGTTTGCCTCGTACGCCTTCGGGTCCATCGCAAACTTCATCAGCGCATGGATTTCCTCCGAGCTCGGCCACACATCCCCGATCCACACGTCCTTGCCGTTGTGTCCCTTGCCAAGCGGCTCGCTCATCAGGTCCTTTAGCATCGTTCCGGCAATGGCATAGGCAACAACGAGTGGCGGCGACGCGAGGAAGTTCGCTTTCAGGTTCGGGTGGATGCGAGCTTCGAAATTTCGATTGCCCGACAACACAGCCGCGCACACCAAATTGTTCTTGATGATCGTTTCGTTGATCTCTGGCGCCAGGTCACCCGCGTTGCCGATGCATGTGGTGCAGCCATACGCCGCAAGCGAAAACCCGAGCTTTTCCAGATACGGGAGCAGCCCCGTCTTCTCCAGATAGTCGGTGACAATCCGTGAGCCCGGCGCGAGAGACGTCTTGATGTGTTTCCTTACCGTCAACCCCGCCTCAACGGCTTTTTTGGCGAACAGCCCTGCTGCGAGCAGAACGCCGGGATTACTGGTGTTGGTGCACGAGGTAATCGCTGCGATCAGAACGTCACCATCGGCGATCGCGACGGCGCCGCGCTCTGGCGCCGCCACCGGCTTGACCAGCGGCCGATTGGCCTTCATTTCCTCGACCATCCGCGGTGCGCCCTCGGGCGTCGCCGGGCCGGCACCCGCTCGCACTCCATTGTCGTCACCCAACGTGAAGCGCCGTGCCAGACGGTCCGACGGCTGATTGAATCCATTTTCGGCAATGGGCGCCGAGAACAGGCGAGCAAACTCGCTTTTGACATTGCCGATCTCAATGCGATCCTGCGGACGTTTCGGCCCCGCGAGCGAGGGTGCGACAGTGCCGAGATCGAGCGAGACCACCGACGAGTAATCGATCGCGCCAGGCTTCGGAACGCCGAACAGACCCTGCGCACGGAAATACGCTTCGAATGCCGCAAGTTCGTCTGGCGTGCGGCCCGTGCCTTCGAAATACGAAATAGTCTTCTCGTCGACCGGGAAGAATCCCATCGTCGCGCCATATTCGGGCGCCATGTTGGCAATCGTGGCGCGGTCCGGCACCGCCAGGCTGCTGGTGCCGTCGCCGAAAAACTCAACGAATTTGCCGACGACCTTCGCCTTCCGCAGCATCTCGGTCACCGATAGCACGAGATCTGTGGCCGTGACACCTTCGCGCAGTTTTCCCTTCAGATGCACACCAACGACATCGGGCGTCAGCAGATACACCGGCTGCCCGAGCATGCCAGCTTCGGCTTCAATGCCGCCGACGCCCCAGCCGACCACGCCGATGCCATTGATCATCGTCGTATGGCTGTCGGTACCGACCAGCGTATCCGGGTAGTAGATGCCGTCTTTTTTATAAACGCCGCGTGCCAGATACTCGAGATTGATCTGATGCACGATGCCAAATCCGGGCGGCACCACACCAAACGTGTCGAATGCCTGCATGCCCCATTTCATGAACTCATAGCGCTCGCGGTTGCGCTGAAACTCGAGCTTCATGTTCAGGTCGAGCGCGTCCTTGGTTCCGTAGTGATCGACCATCACCGAGTGATCCACCACCAAGTCGACCGGCACCAACGGCTCGATGGTTTTCGCGTTCTTGCCCATCTGCGCGGCGACGTTACGCATCGCGGCCAGATCGGCAAGCAACGGAACTCCAGTGAAGTCCTGCAAAACGACGCGCGCGACAATGAACGGAATCTCGTCGGTGCGGTTTGCGACCGGTTTCCAGTTCGCGAGTTGACGTACATGGTCTTCGGTGACTTTAATGCCGTCGCAGTTGCGCAGCACTGACTCCAGAACGATACGGATCGAGACCGGCAGCCGTGAAACCTTTGCTACGCCGGCCTGCTCGAGCGCCGCGAGGTTATAGAACTTTCCCTTTTTGGGGCCGACGTTGAATTCCTGCAGCGAATTGAATGCGTTGTGCGGCATCAGAGCCTCTCTCAAATGACCATCATGTCGACGAACTCCTGCACCGGAGTTGCCGACAGGCGTTTTGGATCCATGCATAAATCCATCACGGCGTCCGCCTGCTTGGTCGGAAACACGCGCGCGAGATTAGTGCGGAATTTTTTGACCAGCAACGGCATTCCTTCCTTGCGACGCCGCCTGTGGCCGATGGGGTACTCCACGACGATTTCCTTCAATTTCTTACCGTCGTTGAACTCGACTGTTAGCCCGTTGGCGATCGAGCGCTTGGCGGGATCGAAATAGTCTTTAGTGAACCCCTTGTCTTCCGCGCAGAAGATTTTTTCGCGCAGTGCGTCGATACGCGGGTCTAACGCGACGGTGTCTTCGTAATCATCTGCGGTCAGGCGGCCAAAGATCAGCGGCACCGCAACCATGTATTGAATGCAGTGATCCCGATCGGCCGGGTTATCCAGCGGCCCCTTTTTGTCGATGATGCGAATACACGCTTCGTGCGTTCGGATCGTGATCTTCTTGATATCGGCGGGCGTCTTGCCCAGTTCTTTCAGCCGACCATGCAGCGTCATCGCGGCCTCGACCGCCGTCTGTGAATGAAACTCGGCAGGAAACGAAATCTTGAACAACACGTGTTCCATGACGTACGACCCGTAAGGTCGCTGAAACTTAAATGGGTTGCCCTTAAACAGCACGTCGTAAAAGCCCCACGTCTTCGCCGAGAGGACGGACGGGTAACCCATCTCGCCCGTCTCGGCGATCAGTGCAAGCCGGACTGCGCGCGACGTCGCGTCGCCCGCGGCCCAGCTCTTGCGCGAACCGGTATTGGGCGAATGCCGGTAGGTGCGCAGTGATTGGCCATCGACCCAGGCGAGCGACACAGCGTTGATGATTTCGTCACGCGACAGGCCCAGCATCCGCGCAACTACAGCTGTTGACGCGACCTTGACCAGCACGACGTGATCGAGCCCGACTTTGTTGAAGGAGTTCTCGAGCGCTAAACAGCCCTGGATTTCGTGCGCCTTGATCATCGCAGTCAGCACGTCGTTGACCGTCAGTGGCGGCCTGCCGGCCGCGACCGCGTTACGCGACAGCCAGTCTGCAGTCGCCAGAATGCCGCCGAGGTTGTCCGATGGATGGCCCCATTCTGCGGCGAGCCAGGTATCGTTGAAATCGAGCCATCGAATCATTGCACCGATGTCAAACGCGGCCTTGACCGGATCGAGCTGAAACGGTGTTCCCGGTACCTTGGCACCGTTCGGCACCACGGTTCCCGGCACGATCGGGCCCAGCATTTTTGTGCACGCCGGGAATTCAAGGGCTTCGAACCCGCATCCGAGCGTATCCATCAAGCAGTAGCGTGCGGTCTCGAACGCCTCCTTGCTTTTGATCTTGTAATCGATGACGTAATCGACGATGTCGTCCAGCACCTTGTCGGGCTTCGGGCGAACGTTGCTGATATGACCGGCCATTAAAGTGAGCTCAAATGTTGGAGTATGTGTCGAGTACGCGTTTGGATCCTTCATGCGAGGCCGTGCCTTCGCGGTTCTTGCCGAGAACGTCGTCAGCCAGCAGTTGCAGCAGGCGCGGCAGGTCGTTGCGCGTAGCGCGGCGGCAAATCAGCAGAGACACATCAACCGGCGCGGCGAGCGTCATCTACTTGCGCTGCTCGAGCGGAATGAACTTCTGGTCCTCGGGCCCAACGTAATTTGCGGCGGGCCGGATGATCTTGTTGTCGATTCGCTGTTCGATCACATGCGCGCACCAGCCGCTGGTGCGTGAGATTACGAACAGCGGCGTAAACATGGCAGTCGGAACGCCCATCATGTGATAACTGGTGGCGCTGTACCAGTCCAGATTGGGAAACATTTTCTTTTCGCGCATCATCACCTGCTCGATGCGTGCCGAAATATCGAACAACTTCATGTTGCCGGCATCGGAGGAGAGCTCACGCGCGACGTCCTTGATCACCTCATTGCGAGGGTCAGAGACCGTGTACACCGGATGACCGAAACCGATGATGACCTGCTTGTCGGCCACGCGTTTCACGATATCGGCCTCGGCGTCGTTCGGCTGGTCGTAACGCCCGATCGTGTCGAACGCGAATTCGTTGGCGCCGCCGTGCTTCGGACCCTTCAGCGCGCCGATGGCGGCCGTGATGGCCGAATACATGTCGCTACCGGTACCGGCGACGACGCGCGCCGTGAAGGTCGACGCGTTGAACTCGTGCTCGGCGTAGAGGTTCAGCGACGTGTGCATCGAGCGTGTCCATAATTCCGAGGGAGTCCGTCCGTGCAGCAGATGCAGAAAATGGCCGCCGATCGAGTCGTCGTCGGTTTCAACGTCAATACGCCGCCCGGAATGCGAAAAGTGATACCAGTAGAGAAGCATCGAACCAAACGAAGCCATCAGGCGGTCGGCGAGGTCGCGGGCCTCGGCAAGCTTGTGATCGGGTCCTTCGGGCAGCACCGCACCGAGGGCGGAACACGCAGTTCGCAACACGTCCATCGGGTGTGTGTTGGCCGGGATTGCCTCAAGCACACGTTGCACCGCTGCTGGAATCGCCCGCAGGCCGCGGAGTTTTCGCTTGTAAGCAGCCAGTTCCTGCGACGTCGGCAGCTTTGCGTGCACCAGCAGGAAAGCAATCTCCTCGAATTCGCAGCGAGTCGCGATATCCAGAATGTCGAAGCCACGATAGTGGAGATCGTTGCCGCTGCGCCCGACCGTGCATAGCGCCGTGTTGCCCGCAACGACACCCGACAGCGCCACAGACTTCTTCGGTTTTAAACTGCCTTGCACCGCCGCGTCGTTCATCGCAAATTTTTCCTATGCGCGAAAAGCTGGTCCAGCCGGTCCTCGTACGCGTGATAGCCGATGACGTCGTATAGCTCCATGCGTGACTGCATCGTGTCGACCACGGCTTTCTGTGTGCCGTCACGTCGCAGGGCGGTGTAAACGTTGAGCGCGGCCTTGTTCATCGCGCGAAACGCCGACAAAGGGTAGAGCGCCATCGCGACGCCCGCACTGCGCAGCTCCTCAATCGTTAGCAACGGCGTCGCTCCGAATTCGGTGATGTTCGCCAGTACAGGGACTTTGACCGCATCCACGAACCGGCGATAGGTCGTGAGGTCGGGAGCGGCTTCGGCGAAAATGCCGTCGGCGCCCGCTTCGACACAGGCAATTGCGCGCTCGATGGCGCGATCGACGCCCTCAGCAGCGATTGAATCGGTGCGTGCAATCAAAAAGAAGCCGGCATCCGTCTTTGCGTCAGCCGCCGCTTTGACCCGATCGGCCATCTCATCAGCGCTGACGATTTCCTTGCCGGGGCGGTGCCCGCACCGCTTCGCGCCAACCTGGTCCTCGATATGACACGCTGCCGCGCCCGCCTTGATCAACGCCTTGATGGTGCGCGCGATGTTGAACGCACTCGGGCCGAAGCCTGTGTCGATGTCGACCAGCAGCGGCAGATCGCAAATGTCAGTAACGCGCCGCACGTCGATCAGCACATCGTCGAGCGTGTTGATGCCGAGGTCGGGCATGCCGAGCGACCCGGCCGCGACGCCTCCGCCGGACAGATAAATCGCGCGATAGCCGACCTGCCTTGCCATCAGCGCGTGGTTCGCGATCAGCGTGCCGACGATCTGCAGCGGCTGCTCGGCGTGCAACGCCGCGCGAAACAGGGCGCCTGCGCTCGCGGTCACGTTAGATGCTCCTAACCCAGCAGCTGCGCAACACCGTCACGCTCCTCGAGAAGCTCTTTCAGAGTGGCATCCATCCGCTGACGCGAAAAATCATCGATTTCCAATCCCTTGATCACTTCGTAACGGCCGCCGGCACAGGTACACGGCACGCCGTAAATCACATCGGCTGGAATTCCGTAGCTGCCGTCAGAGGGCACGCCCATCGTGACCCATTTGCCGTTGGTTCCCGACACCCAGTCGCGCACGTGATCGATCGCCGCATTGGCGGCGGATGCGGCCGATGACAAGCCGCGCGCTTCGATGATCGTGGCACCGCGTTTGCCGACCGTGGGAATGTAAGTCTCGCGGTACCAGGTGTCGTCGACCAGCGGCTTTGCCGGTTGACCGTTGATCGTGGCAAAACGTAGGTCTGGGTACATCGTTGGCGAGTGGTTGCCCCACACGACCATCTTTTCAATTGCTGAAACCGGGCTCTGTGTCTTCGCAGCAAGCTGCGACAGCGCGCGATTATGGTCGAGCCGCATCATGGCCGTGAATGAAGTCTTCGGTAGCGACGGCGCCGACTTCATCGCGATATAGGCGTTCGTGTTGGCCGGATTACCGACCACCAGGATCTTGACGGTTCGACTGGCGGACTGATCAAGCGCTTTTCCCTGCGCTGTAAAGATTTGCGCATTGGCGGCGAGCAGGTCCTTGCGCTCCATCCCTGGCCCACGGGGGCGGGCACCGACCAACAACGCAACGTCGGTGTCTTTAAAAGCGCGCGTCGCGTCGCTGTACGCATCCATGCCAGCGAGCAGCGGAAACGCGCAATCCTCGACTTCCATCATCACGCCCTTAAGTGCTTTTTGCGCCTTCTCGTCAGGAATTTCGAGCAATTGAAGATGGACCGGCTGGTCTTTGCCGAGCATTTCGCCCGAGGCGATCCGAAACAGCAGCGAATATCCGATTTGCCCGGCAGCGCCGGTAACGGCGACGCGGACGGGGGCTGTGGTCATCGTTGAACTCTCCGAAGGTGTCGTAGGCGTGCGGCGTTGAAGGCTATCAGGCCCGGTGATTGTTTCTGCCCGGAAGCCGCAGTTCGAAATAGTCTACTGCCCTACAAACCGGCCAGAGCTGCGTCCATCGGCGCGTGCCTGTCTAGTCTTATATAAGATACAAGACATAATGTAAAGCTGGTATGGTGAAATCAGGCATGAGTGGAGTCTTTGATCCGGACGCAACGCGCGCCAGCAAGGCCGCCGTTTACGCGCCTTTGTATCGGCAAATCAAGAGCTTGCTGCTGCGTAGCCTGCAGCTTGAAGAATGGAAGCCGGGCGAGGGCATTCCGAGTGAACTCGAGCTCGCTGAGCGATTTCAGGTCAGCCAGGGCACAGTGCGGAAAGCGATTGACGAACTATCGACCGAGAATTTGTTGATTCGCAAGCAGGGCAAAGGGACGTTCGTGGCCACCCACCACGAGCCGCGCGCCCAGTTCCGATTCCTTCGCGTAGTGCCCGACGATCGCGCGCCGGTCCCCGCGGCCAGCCAATACCTTGAATGCAAACGAGTTCGTGCACCGCGCGAGATTGGAATGCAGCTCGCGCTCAAGCCCAGCGATCCGCTGGTCTATCTCCGTCGTTTGCTGACCTTTGACGGTTCGCCGGTGGTGCTTGATGAGATCTGGCTGCCGGGGCAGCTGTTCAAGAAGTTGACCGGCGAACGTCTCGCCGAGTACAACGGTCCGCTTTATGGCTTGTTTGAATCCGAATTCGGAACGCGGATGATTCGCGCCGATGAACGCATTCGGGCCGTGGCAGCGGCCGCCGATGCCGCGCGGCTTCTTAAGGTGGCAGCCGGCTCCCCGCTGTTGCTGGTTGAACGCGTTTCCTATACCTATGGCGAGCGGCCGGTCGAGGTGCGACGCGGCTTATCGGTCACTGAGGAGTATCACTATCGGAACACGCTGACTTAGAGGCCGCCACAATTTGCCGGCGCTGGCGAGTGCGATTTGGTTCAGTGCAACAATTCGGTCAGAATATCGGTCGAACCCCGACTCCGTCTAGCCTCAACTGAAGAATTAGCCGATGAGCACGTTTACCGCAACAAAACGACCGCGGCGGCTTTATCGCAATCTTCAGTTTCCGCTGCTGCTTACGTACCGGCTACCGCTCGCGGGCCTGGTGTCGATCATGCATCGAATCAGCGGCGCGCTTTTGTTTCTCGCATTGCCGTTTCTGCTGTGGCTGTTTGATCTGAGCCTTACGTCCGAATTGAGCTTCGAGCGGTTACGTGGACTGGCCTCAAATTTCCTGGTCAAACTGATTTTGCTGTTGCTGATCTGGAGTTTTCTGCACCATCTGATTGCTGGCGTTCGCTACTTGGTGCTGGATCTTCATATCGGGCTTGGCCTCAAATCGTCGCGCTCGAGTGCCATGGCTGTTTATGCCATTAGTCTGCCGCTGACACTGCTCGCCGCTCTGCGTTTGTTCGGGGCTATCTGATGGCAGGTCTAAGCGGCATTGGCTCCAAGCGCCTCGTGGTTGGGGCGCACTACGGGGTGACCAGCTTTCTTGCCCAGCGCATCACCTCGGTGGTGCTGGTTATCTGGCTGCTGCTGGTGGGCCTCAGCCTGCTGTTTGGCCCGCTTTCATATGACACATGGGCCGCTTTGTTCGCGCCGCTGTGGATGAAGGTCGTCAGCCTTATTGCGCTTTTGTCATTGCTTTATCACGCATGGGTCGGGCTGCGCAATATTTGGATGGATTACGTCACGCCGATGTGGGCGCGCCTGTCTCTGCAGTCAGTCACCGTCTTGTGGCTGATCGGTTGTGCGGTGTGGTCGGTTCAGATTTTGTGGAGAGTCTGAGTAGCGTGGTCAACCTTTCCGGTCTTGCAAGACGCCGCTTCGATGCGGTGATCATCGGCGCCGGCGGCGCGGGGATGCGATGTTCATTGCAGCTGGCCAACGCCGGATTGAACGTCGCAGTGCTGTCGAAGGTTTTTCCCACCCGCTCGCACACGGTGGCAGCGCAGGGTGGAATTGGCGCCTCGCTTGGCAACATGACCGAAGACAACTGGTTGTGGCACATGTTCGATACGGTCAAAGGCTCGGACTATCTGGGCGACCAGGACGCGATCGAGTTCATGTGCCGCGAAGCGCCCAACGTCGTTTATGAACTCGAGCACTTCGGCATGCCATTCGATCGCAATCCGGACGGAACAATTTATCAGCGCCCGTTCGGTGGCCACTCGGCGCACTTTGGCGAAAAACCGGTCCCACGCGCGTGCGCTGCCGCAGATCGCACCGGTCACGCGCTGCTGCATACGCTGTATCAACGCAATGTCGCTTCGCGCACCCAGTTCTTTGTTGAGTGGATGGCGCTCGACTTGATTCGTAACGCTGATGGCGACGTGGTGGGCGTTATTGCAATCGAAATGGAAACCGGCGAGCCAATGATCTTCGAGTCGAAGGTGACAGTGCTTGCGACCGGTGGCGCGGGTCGGATCTGGGACGCATCGACGAACGCGTATATCTGCACCGGCGACGGGATGGGAATGACCGCGCGCGCGGGTCTCCCCCTTGAAGACATGGAGTTCTGGCAGTTCCATCCCACCGGCGTGGCGGGTGCGGGCGTGCTGATCACTGAGGGCGTGCGCGGCGAAGGCGGCATCCTGCTGAACTGCAACGGCGAGCGCTTCATGGAGCGGTACGCACCAACGCTGAAGGACCTGGCGCCGCGCGATTTTGTTTCGCGCTCAATGGATCAGGAGATCAAGGAAGGGCGCGGCTGCGGACCTAACAAAGACTATGTGCTGTTGAAGCTCGATCACCTGGGCGCAGAGACAATCATCAAGCGACTACCATCGATCCGCGAAATTGCAATCAAATTTGCCAACGTCGATCCGATCCGCGAGCCCATTCCGGTCGTACCGACCATTCACTATCAGATGGGTGGCATCCCGACGAACTACCTCGGTCAGGTGGTGGCGCAGAAGGATGCCAACCCAAGTGCGGTTGTCGACGGCCTGTATGCGATTGGCGAGTGCGCGTGCGTCAGCGTGCACGGCGCCAATCGACTCGGCACGAACTCGCTGCTGGACCTGCTTGTGTTCGGCCGTTCCGCTGGCAATCACATCGTCGAGCGGCACGCGACCCAGCGTGAAGGTCACCGCAGCTTTCCCGCCGACGGCGGGCAGCACACGGTCGCCCGCCTGGCGGCGCTCGACGCGGCGAGCAACGGCGAGCGCGTGCAGGACGTTGCCAACGATATTCGAAAGACGATGCAGTTTCATTGCGGTGTGTTTCGGACCGGCGCGACGCTGAAGGAAGGCGTGCGCAAAATCATGGCGCTCGAGGAGCGTGCGAAGCGCGTCTCGATCGAAGACAAGTCCAAAATTTTTAATACTGCTCGAATTGAGGCGCTCGAGCTCGAGAACCTGGTCGAGACCGCCAAGGCGACAATCGTGTCAGCCGCAGCACGCACCGAAAGCCGCGGTGCTCATGCGCGTGACGATTTTCCAGAGCGCGATGACGTGCACTGGATCAAACACACGTTGTACTACTCAGACGGTAACCGTCTCGATTACAAGCCGGTGAACATGAAACCGCTCAGCGTTGAGACGTTCGAACCTAAGAGAAGAACGTTTTGAAGGAAGCACGATGAACGAAAGCGCAGTTGCAGTCCCGAGTGTTGCACCGGCGGAAGCACGAACGGTGCACTTCGAAATCTATCGCTACGACCCGGACAAGGACGACAAGCCCTACATGCAGAAGCTGCGGGTGGCGCTGCAGCCGACCGATAGGATGCTGCTCGACGCTTTGATCCGCATCAAAAGCGAGGTCGACGACAGCCTGTCGCTGCGGCGCAGCTGCCGCGAAGGTGTATGCGGCTCCGATGCGATGAACATCAACGGCAAAAATGGGCTGGCGTGTGTCACGAACCTCCGAGACCTGAAGGAGCCGATTGTTTTGCGGCCGTTGCCAGGTCTGCCGGTCATCCGTGACCTGATCGTCGACATGTCGCAGTTTTTCAAGCAGTACAACTCGATCAAGCCTTATCTGATCAACGACACGCCGCCGCCGGAAAAAGAGCGACTGCAATCGCCCGAAGAACGCGAAGAGCTCAACGGACTGTACGAATGCATTTTGTGTGCGTGCTGTTCAACGGCGTGTCCGTCGTTCTGGTGGAATCCGGACAAGTTCGTCGGACCGGCCGGTTTGCTGCAGGCGTACCGGTTCATTGCCGACTCGCGCGACCAGGCGACCAACGAGCGGCTGGACGATCTGCACGACCCGTATCGATTGTTCCGGTGCCACACGATCATGAACTGCGTCGACGTATGCCCGAAGAACCTGAACCCGACGATGGCCATCGGCAAGATCAAGGAGCTGCTGGTGCGGAGGGCGGTGTGATTGTCGAGGCGGCGGAATTACCTCTTGCGCGACGGCGGTTGCGCTGGCGCGCGCGTCGAGGGTTGCTTGAAAACGATTTGATCCTATCGCGTTTCTTCGCAAGTCACGGCGATGGCCTGACGGCAGACGAGATGGTGGCGGTTGAGTCGTTGCTCGATCTTCCGGAGAATGAACTGCTCGACGTGCTGCTGGCGCGCACTGAACTGCGCGATGCAACCGATATCCCCGACGTGCGTGCGATGTTGCAACGTCTACGCGCCGCTTGAATTTTCACCAGGACTCCTCAATGGCGCTCGATGCCCCGAACAAGAAAGCCACGCTGTCATTTACTGATGGCACGCCTTCGATGGACCTGCCGATACACGAGGGGACGATTGGCCCCGACGTGATTGATATTCGACAGTTGTATGGGAAGACAAAAAAATTCACGTACGACCCCGGATTCATGTCGACCGCGGCGTGCGATTCATCGATCACCTATATCGACGGCGACAAGGGAGAGCTGCTTTATCGCGGCTATCCGATCGAGCAACTCGCCACCCAATGTGACTATCTCGAAACGTGCCACCTGCTGCTATATGGCGAGTTGCCCAACGTGGCCCAGAAGCAGGCATTCGACAAGACAGTGACGTATCACACGATGGTCAACGAGCAGATGCAGTTTTTTCTGCGCGGGTTCAGGCGCGATGCGCACCCGATGGCAGTGATGACGGGCCTGGTTGGCGCCATGTCTGCGTTTTATCCCGACTCGATGAATCTGAACGACCCGCAGCAGCGCGAGATCTCCGCGCACCGGCTGATTGCGAAGATGCCAACGCTGGTGTCGATGGCTTACAAGTACACGGTGGGTCAGCCTTATGTTTACCCACGCAATGATCTGTCTTATGCGGCCAACTTCATGCGCATGATGTTCGCCACGCCGTGCGAGGAATACAAGGTCAACGACGTGCTGGTGCGCGCGATGGATCGCATCTTCATTCTGCACGCCGATCATGAGCAAAACGCTTCGACCTCGACCGTCCGGCTCTGCGCGTCGTCGGGGACCAATCCGTTCGCAGCGATCGCCGCGGGTGTGGCGTGTCTCTGGGGGCCTGCGCACGGCGGTGCCAACGAGGCAGCCTTAAACATGCTGTACGACATACAGTCGCAGGGCGGCGTGGCGAAGATCGGCGAGTTCATCGCCAAGGTCAAGGATAAGGATTCAGAAGTGCGTTTGATGGGTTTTGGCCATCGGGTTTACAAGAACTACGATCCACGCGCCAAGCTGATGCGCGAAACGTGCCACGAAGTACTGCACGAACTGGGGTTGCAAAATGACCCGCTGTTTGAGCTGGCGATGGCACTCGAAAAGATCGCGCTGGAGGATGACTATTTCGTCAGCCGCAAGCTGTATCCGAACGTCGACTACTACTCGGGCATCGTGCAAAAAGCGATCGGGATCCCAGTGCCGTTGTTTACCGCGATCTTTGCCCTAGCTCGGACGGTTGGCTGGATTGCGCAATTGAACGAAATGATTGCCGATCCCGAATACAAGATCGGCCGACCGAGACAGCTGTATATCGGTGCCCCACGGCGTGATGCAAAGCCGATCGACAAGCGTTGAAAGTTCAAGCCTTCTCGGCTTGCATTGGCTCGGCCTTAGTCGTGATCGGCTCATAACCGATCCGCTCGTACTCGGCGATCACCTGCGCGCCGAGCAACACCACAATTGCGCCAATCTCGACACTGATCAACACCGCGATCGACGTCGTCAGCGAGCCGTAGACCACCTGGATTTGCGAGATGGTCGAGTAATACCAGGCCAGAATATGGCGTGTGATCTCCCACAGTAGCGCCGCCGCCGTACCGCCGATCAACGCATGCCGTAGCCGCAGTTGCCCTACGGGCATCACCATATAAATCGCCGTCAGCAGAAAGATCTCGCCGGCCACTCCCATTAGGTACAGCAGTCGGGTCGAAAATACTTCGAGCGGCTGCGGCTCGCCAAGAATGATCAGCGAGTGAGTCCCCAGGCGGCTGATTGCACCCGAGACGATAGTGATGATCAGCAATCCCAGGGCGAGCGAAAGAATGAACAGGTACGGCATGACCGCTGACATCAAGAAGTGCCGCCTGCTCACCGTCACTCGATGAAAGAAAATCACCGACATCGCGTTCTCGAGAACGGTGAACGCCAGGCTGCTGAAGAACAGCATAAGGATCAGCAGCAACCATCCGACAACTTCGCGATGCGCCAGAAAATTACGCAGTTCGCCCACCAGCGCCCCTGATTGGCCTGGAACCACGAACTCGAGGTAGGCGCCAATTGCGCTCAACACCTGCGCTTCTTCGAACAGGTGCGTCAGCGCCAGCACGACCAGAATCAACAACGGCACCAGCGATAGCAGCGCGTAGTAAGCGACCGCGCCCGCCAACAGCAATCCTTGATTGGCTCGAAACTGCTTCAGCACGGCGAGCGAAAAAACGCCCGGGTGCTTCAGTACCTTGGTGGCGCGGCGGCCGAATCCCTTCATTGGGCGCACTGTAACGCGCCCGCCGTGTTTTACTGGTGAGTACCGGTCTGTGGCGCGCGTGCCATTTTTCTCCAGTCCAACCTGCGCGTCACGATCATCGCCAGGGCCAGCATCACGAACAGCAGCACGCTGCCCATCAATAGCGCGGTCCCTTCCGCAATCAAGATCGAGTAAATCGTGGCGTACATCAGCGCCAAGCCAGCGCCGAAGGCGAACGCGCGTGAGCGATCGGCCAGCACGTGGCTAATGTAGTAACTGATCAACGAGATGCACGCCGACGCTGCCGCTAGATAGGCGAGACCGAATGCGATGTGCTCGGACAGGCTCAGCAGCAGCAGAAAAAAGACTACCAGCGCGAGTCCGACGAGGCCGTACTGCACCGGATGCGCATTCAACGATCGCAACGTGTCGAAAAAGAATAAAGCGGCGAACACGAGCACAATGATCAGCGCGCCATGCTTGGCGGAGCGCTCGGCCAGCAAATACGTATTGACAGCTTCGATGAAATCGACTTCGAATGAATCAAGACGACTTGCGCGAGGCGAGCGATCCGCCGGCGTGGCGGACGCAATTGCTCTGATCTGCTGCTGCACGTCGGATGCCAGCGCGGACACGGACCACGCGGCTGAGAATCCGGCTGCGGTCACGGTGCGCTCGCTCGGCAAATAGCTGCCGCCGAAGTGCGGGTCGGTCCAGGCGGATTTGACCTTGACTATGCTTGCCTGTGCGGTCGGCGCAAAGGCAAGGCGCTCGGTACCCGCAAGATGGACGGTGATCGAGTACCGTGCCGTGATGCCATCAGCGGGAGTTGGCACTACCGCATGCAGGCCGGCGCTGAGCATCGGCATCTGTGTTCCCTCGCGAAACTTGATCGTGTCGCCTTGCAATGCGAGCGATGGTGATCCGCGCAAGCCGCGCACGTCAGAGATCGGCAGCACTAGCCGCGGCTCGCCCCACACGACGCGCCGATCCGCTGCCGGTCTGATCGTGGTGCGATCCGGCCACGTCACCTGGCCGTCGACGGTGATCGTCGACTCGAACGTACGAACGCGATGGATGCCTCGATACCGGTCGTTGTGTACCACCACGTCGGCGGCTGCTTGTGTCTGATCGGCAAATATCAGCAAGTGCTTTGCTTCGCTCACCTGCGTCACACGAACGCGATTGTTCGTATCAGTGCTTTGCTCGCTCCAGTGTTCGACGTAAGGCCAGATAAAAAAGGGAAGGGCCAGCGTCTGCGAACCGGCGAAGCTAGCCTGCACGCTTGCTACCGCCTCCATTCGGCGCGCTGCACGCTCTGCTATCAGCCCCTCGATCATGCCGAGGGGGATAAGCATCAACACCACCAGAACGCCGATGACGGCGGCCCTTGACAGCAATGGATTGCGAGGCAACTTGAACACGCGAGTCTCCGAACGTGAGGAGTCCACATCGTCAAGCTCGCGTGTGAAACGCGGCCGAAGCGCGCGTGAAGCTAGGGTGAAGACTGTCGCCCGCGCTCAGCGCCGCCCGTGGCGGGTCGCTTCTTCGTATCTTTAGCGACCTCGAAGCAGCAGCGTCGCCGCTGATAACGGTCGCAGCACTTGGTGACCGGTCCGAGGATCAAAAGCCGCCCGCCCTGATGGGTGACTTCGGTAGATACCACCGAGTTCGTCGCAGGCTTCGTATTGTTGGTAGCGGCAACATGGGCGTCGCGCGCCACGTAGATCGAAGCCTTATCTAAGCTCGGCGTTCAGGGCGTCCAGCGCGTTAGCGCCTGGACAAAGGTCGGCCTCGGTTAGCTGGTTGAGCGGCGTGCGAGTGGTAGCAAGGTTCTCGTGTAGATCGTCGGCCTCGGGATCGATATACAGCAGCCCGGTCACGATCTCGCCGCGCGCCTGGTGCATGTGAATGTGATTCATTGCGGCGAGGCGGTCGCCGGCGTCGTAGCCGTCGGCCAGTTTGCGCAGGCGCAGCAGGCTACCGTCGTGTTGCGTGATTTCGATGACTTCGCCCGGCCCGTATTGGGCGCCGATCGCGTCACGGTGTGGCATGAAGTCCAGGCGATTTACGGCATCGTTGTGTTCGCGCACGTAGTCGTAGCTTTTAGTGCTGCCGGGATGATTGTTGAACGCCACGCATGGGCTTAAGACGTCAAGGAATGCGGAGCCCCGATGATTAAGCGCGCCTTTGATCAAAGGCACCAGCTGGTCTTTGTCGCCCGAAAAACTACGCGCGACATAGCTGACGCCAAGCTGCAGCGCGAGTGCGACCATGTCGATCGGCGAATCGCGATTGATTGCACCGCGCTTTGCCTTCGAGCCGCGGTCTGCGGTGGCCGAAAACTGACCTTTGGTGAGTCCGTACACGCCGTTGTTTTCGACGATGTAGGTCATGTTCACGCCGCGCCGGATCAGATGTGCAAACTGGCCTAGCCCAATCGATGCCGAATCGCCATCGCCCGACACCCCAAGGTAGATCAGGTCCCGATTGGCCAGGTTGGCACCGGTCAGCACCGACGGCATTCGACCGTGCACTGAGTTAAAACCGTGCGATGCGCCGAGAAAATAATCCGGTGTCTTCGACGAGCATCCGATGCCGGAGAGCTTGGCCACACGGTGCGGTTCGACCTCGAGTTCCCAGCACGCCTGCACGATTGCTGCAGAAATCGCGTCGTGGCCGCAGCCGGCGCAAAGCGTTGAGATCTTGCCCTCGTAGTCGCGGCGCGTGTATCCAAGCCGATTGGCCGGCAGAGTGGGATGACGAAGTTTCGGCTTTGCGAGATAGGTCATCGATAGTTCCTAGGCTGCCTTTCCCGACCTCAGCGGCAACACGTTGGTCCCAAGCAAGCGTGGAGCGATTGCGTTGACAACGAAACGCGCCGTGATTGGCGTTCCATCGTAATGCAGCACCGCCACGAGACGTGCCGGATCGATCTGCAACTCGTTGACGAGCATCGAACGCAGTTGCCCATCGCGATTCTGCTCGACGACGAAAACGAATTCATGGGCGAGGATGAACTCCTCTATCGACGATGCAAACGGAAACGCGCGCACACGCAATCGATTGAGATGGACGCCTTGTTGTTCCAGCACACCGAGCGCCTCAGTCATCGAAGGGCTGGTTGAGCCGTAATAAATCACGCCGTGCGACGCTTTCTTCGAAGCGTTGGCGATCACCGGCTGCGGCACAAGCGTTGCAGCGGTCGCAAATTTCTTTAGCAGCCGCTCCATGTTGTAGACGTAGTCCGGTCCGGCCTCGGAGTAGCGCGCGTAAGCGTCCTTGGTGGTGCCGCGGGTGAAATACGCACCACGGGTCGCGTGCGTACCAGGCAACGTGCGCCATGGAATTCCGTCGCCGTCGGCATCGAGATAGCGCCCAAAGTCGCGGCCCGATTCGAGATCTGCCTCCGTCATGACCTTGCCGCGGTCGTGCATGCGCTTGTCATCCCACGCCAACGGCGCACACAAGTGGTGATTCATGCCGATATCAAGATCGGTCATCAGAAAAACCGGCGTCTGCAGTCGCTCTGCAAGATCGAACGCGGTCGCGGCGAATTCAAAACACTCGTAGGGGTCTTCTGGAAACAACAGCACGTGCTTGGTGTCGCCGTGCGATGCATACGCACACGCAGTGACGTCCGACTGCTGGGTGCGCGTAGGCATGCCTGTCGACGGGCCGCCCCGTTGCACATCGATGATCACGGCCGGGATTTCGGCAAAGTATGCGAGTCCGATGAATTCGCTCATCAGCGAAATGCCGGGCCCGGACGTGGCCGTGAACGACCGCGCACCGTTCCACGCTGCGCCGATGACGATGCCGATGGACGCCAGCTCATCCTCCGCCTGCACGATCGCAAACTTGTTCGTGCCGGTGGCTTTGTCGACTCGATATCTGGTGCAATATTTCTGAAACGCTTCGGCCAGCGACGACGACGGTGTGATCGGATACCACGCACACACGGTCGCACCGCCATAGACGCACCCGAGGGCAGCCGCCGCGTTGCCTTCGATGAAGATGCGATCACCGACCGCGTCGCGCCGCTCGACACGCAGGTCGATCGCCTCTTCGAGGCGTTCGCGCGCGTGATGCAGCCCCGTCATGAACGCGTCGAGGTTGGGCTTGATCAACCGGTCCTTCCCCTTGTACTGCTCGCCGAGCAATTGGGCAATCACCTCCGGCTCGATGCCGAGCAGACCCGTCAGCACGCCGACATACATGATGTTCTTCAGCAGTTGCCGCTCTTTCGCGTCAACATACTTACTCGCCGCGATGTCGGTCAGCGGTACGCCGATCAGATTGATGTCGGAGCGAAGGCCGGCTGCGTGAATGGCCTTGGTGCTGTCGTACATCAGGTACCCACCGGGCTCGATCTCCGCCACGTCTCTTTCCCACGTCTGCGGGTTCATCGCGACCATCAGGTCCACACCCCCGCGCCGTCCCAGATGGCCGTGCTCGGTGACACGCACCTCGTACCACGTCGGCAGGCCCTGAATGTTCGACGGAAAAATATTGCGGGGTGAAACCGGAACACCCATTCGCAGAATGCTGCGCGCAAACAGTTCGTTGGCTGACGCTGATCCCGAGCCGTTGACGTTGGCAAACTTGACCACAAAATCGTTCGTTGACTCGATGCGCTGGGCGCGCGCGGGGGCGGTGGTGCGTGGATCCCGCGCGTTCATGCCGCTTCCTTTTGACGGGTGCGGCAATCACGCCCGGCCTGCGTCATGTCGAGCAGAAACTTCTGCATGTCCCATGCGCCGGTAGGGCAACGCTCGGCACACAGCCCGCAGTGCAGACACACGTCTTCATCTTTAACCATCGCACGGCCGGTCTTCAAACCCTCGGCCACGTAAAGATCCTGCTCGAGATTCAGCGCCGGCGCGCGCAGTCGCGCGCGCAGGTCGGCTTCGTCGCCGTTGACGATGAAGTTGATGCAGTCCGTCGGACAGATATCGACGCACGCATCGCATTCGATGCAAAGCTGTGCCGTGAACACCGTCTGCACATCGCAGTTCAGACAGCGTTGCGCTTCCTTCCACGCGGTCGCGGGATCGAACCCGAGTTCGACTTCAACCTTGATGCTGCGCAGGACCTGGTTGACGTCGCGCCACGGAACCTTGTAACGCTCGTCATTGGCAACCTGATTGTCGTAGCTCCATTCGTGGATGCCCATTTTCTGCGACAACAACGTGACACCCGGCGCCGGGCGCTCGCGAATGTCCTCGCCGTGCAGCAACTTGTCGATCGAGATTGCGGCGTCGTGGCCATGCGCCACTGCCCAGATGATGTTTTTGGGTCCGAGCGCGGAATCACCGCCGAAAAATATATTGGGGACCGATGACTGCAATGTCAACTTGTCGAGCACCGGCATGCCCCATTCGTCAAACGCGATTCCCGAGTCGCCTTCAATCCACGGAAAGGCGTTCTCCTGGCCGACCGCAATAAGGACTTCGTCGCACTCATGCACGACCTCAGGTTCGCCGGTGGGGACCAGCGAACGTCGGCCTTTGTCGTCGTACGTCGCTTTGACCTTGTCGAAGCTCATTGCGGTCAATTGCCCGCCATCGTGCAGAAACGCCTTCGGAACCAGGTAATTGAGAATTGGAATGCCTTCATGCAGCGCATCCTCTTTTTCCCACGGGGATGCCTTCATCTCTTCGAAGCCCGAGCGCACGATCACCTTGACGTCGTCGCCGCCGAGTCGCTTTGACGTCCGGCAACAGTCCATCGCCGTGTTGCCGCCCCCGAGCACAATCACGCGCTTGCCAATCTTCTCGACGTGACCAAACGAAACCGACGACAGCCAATCGATGCCGACGTGAATCTTTCCGGCCGCTTCTTTGCGTCCTGGAAGGTCGAGGTCGCGACCGCGCGGTGCACCGGAGCCAACAAAGATTGCGTCGTAGTTTTGTGCCCGCAGTGACTTCATCGAATCGATCTTGACGCCGCCGCGAAACTCGACGCCCAGGCCCAGGATGTAGCCCGTTTCTTCGTCGATCACTTCCTCAGGCAGGCGAAAGCGAGGAATCTGCGTGCGGATCATGCCGCCTGCCTGCGGATCCTGATCGAACACCGTGACCGAATATCCGAGCGGTGCGAGGTCGCGCGCCACCGTCAACGAGGCAGGCCCGCCGCCGACACAGGCAATGCGTTTGCCGTTCAGCGGCACCAGCCGCTTTGGCAGCCGGGCCGCAATGTCGTCGTCCTTGTAGTCGGCCGCAACCCGCTTCAATCGACAAATCGCAACCGGCTCCGGCTTCTCGGCTTGCTGTTGCTCAACGCGCCCGCGGCGACACGCAGGCTCGCATGGCCGGTCACATGTGCGTCCCAGAATGCCGGGAAACACATTGGAACTCCAGTTGACCATATAGGCGTCGGTATAACGCCCGGCGGCAATCAACCTGATGTATTCGGGAACAGCGGTATGCGCGGGGCACGCCCACTGGCAATCAACAACATGGTGAAAATAGTCCGGATTTCTAATGTCCGTTGGTCTCACTTTGTCTCCTGAGCCACGACCAGGCGCAGTGTATGCCTGCCTCGGCGCTTGGCAGAGGCCGAACGAACGTGGTGCGGTTAGGCAACACTTGTAATCGCAGCTCAACGCCGGTGGTAGCATCGCCGTTTACGTCGTCGATCTGGACGCACATGCAGTAAACGCGCGCGGCGAGCACCGGAAACCGGAACGCTGTTGTTGGTGTCTCTTGCTACAAGGGCGCCGGCATATTGGACGAGAAACTCGTCCTGGAGGATGAGTCAATGATGAAACAGTTGCAGGCCAACTCTTACTTGTTTGGCGGCAACGCGCCGTATGTCGAGGAGCTCTATGAGCGCTATCTCGACAATCCGGGCTCCGTTCCGGAAAAATGGCGCGCCTACTTCGATCAGATGCAACTGGTGCCCGCGGCAGACGGCTCGCCCGATTCGCGCGACGTCGCGCACGCACCTATCGTCGAATCCTTTGCACAACGCGCAAAGGCCAATGCATTTGCGCCAAAGATTGCTTCCAGTGATCTATCGGTCGCGCGCAAGCAGGTCCATGTGCAGTCGATCATTGCGGCGTATCGGTTTCTCGGCAATCGCTGGGCCAACCTCGATCCGTTGCAGCGCCGCGAGCGACCCACCATTCCAGAGCTCGAGCCCGCGTTCTATGACCTGACCGAAGCCGACATGGACACCGTATTTTCGGCGTCCAACACGTACTTCGGTCCGGAGCAGATGACGCTGCGCGAGATCGTGCAGGCGCTGCGCGAAACGTATTGCGGCAGCATCGGCGCAGAGTACATGTTTGTGTCCGATCCTGCGCAAAAGCGCTGGGTCCAGCAAAAACTTGAATCGATTCGAGCCACACCGGCGTTCAGCGCAGAACACAAGAAGGAAATTCTTGGCCGGTTAACCGCGGCCGAAGGCCTCGAACGCTATCTCCACACCAAATACGTCGGCCAGAAGCGGTTTTCGCTTGAGGGCAGCGAGAGCTTCATTGCTTCGATGGATGAGCTGGTGCAACGCGCGGGCAGCAGCGGCGTGCAGGAGATCGTCATTGGCATGGCGCATCGCGGCCGCTTGAACGTTCTGGTCAACATCCTGGGCAAGATGCCGCAGGATCTTTTCGCAGAGTTCGAAGGTAAGGTCGCATCAGACTTACCCGGCGGCGACGTCAAATATCACAACGGATTTTCTAGCGATATCTCCACGCCGGGCGGTCCGGTGCACCTGTCGCTGGCATTCAATCCGTCGCACCTCGAGATCGTGAACCCGGTCGTCGAGGGATCTGTCCGCGCACGGCAGGAACGCCGTGGCGACCGAGAGGGCGACACGGTGCTTCCAGTACTGGTGCACGGCGACGCGGCCTTCGCAGGACAGGGCGTCGTGATGGAAACGCTGAACCTTGCACAAACGCGCGGCTATGGTACGGGGGGCACCGTGCATGTCGTGATCAACAATCAGATCGGCTTCACAACCTCCGACCCGCGCGATACGCGCTCGACGCTGTACTGCACCGACGTCGTCAAGATGATTGAAGCGCCAGTGTTTCACGTCAACGGAGATGACCCCGAGGCGGTGGTGCTGGTGACGCAGTTGGCGATGGACTTCAGGCAGGAATTCAACTCGGATGTTGTGATCGACATCGTGTGCTTCCGTCGCCTTGGGCATAACGAACAGGACACGCCGGCCGTTACGCAGCCGTTGATGTACACAAAGATCTCGCAGCATCCGGGTGTTCGCAAGGTCTATGCAGACAAACTGATCACGCAGGGCACCCTCAACGCCGACCAGCCCGATGAGATGCTGAAGGAGTTTCGGGCGGCAATGGACGAAGGCCGCGGAACGTCTGACCCGGTCCTGACCAATTACAAGAGCAAGTTCGCGGTCGACTGGTCGACGTTTTTGAACCGCAAGTGGACTGACAGCGCCGACACCGCGGTGCCACTGGCCGAGTTGAAACGGCTGGCCGACCGGATCACAACGATCCCGTCCAATTTCAAATTGCACCCGCTGGTTGAAAAGGTGGTGGCCGATCGCCGCATGATGGGTGAAGGCAAGGTGCCGCTCGATTGGGGCATGGCCGAGCACCTCGCGTATGCAACATTGCTATCAAGCGGGTACGCGGTACGCATCACCGGACAGGACACAGCACGCGGCACCTTCTCGCACCGACACGCGGTCCTGCACGACCAGAACCGCGAAAAGTTCGATGAGGGCAGCTACACACCGCTTGAAAACGTGTCGGAGGGGCAGGCTCCGTTCAGGGTGATCGATTCGGTGTTGTCGGAGGAAGCATGCCTTGCGTTCGAATATGGTTATTCAAGCGCAGAACCGAATGCGCTCGTAATTTGGGAGGCGCAGTTTGGCGACTTCGTCAACGGTGCGCAGGTCGTCGTTGATCAATTCATTTCGTCGGGTGAGGTCAAGTGGGGACGGCAGTCCGGCCTGACGCTGATGCTGCCGCATGGGTACGAGGGTCAGGGCCCCGAACACTCGTCGGCCCGTCTCGAGCGCTTTCTGCAGCTTGCCGCTGATAACAACATGCAGGTGGTGCAGCCAACCTCGGCCGCGCAGATTTTTCATCTACTGCGCCGCCAGATGATCCGGCTGTTTCGCAAGCCGCTTGTAATCATGACGCCGAAATCCCTGCTGCGCGCAAAGGATGCGACGTCGGATCTTGCCGAACTTTCAAAAGGCGAGTTCCGGACGGTGATCGGCGAAACCGATGCATCCATCGACGTCAAGAAAGTCAAGCGCATCATCGGATGCTCGGGCAAGGTCTATTACGACCTGGTCAACGCGCGGCGCGAGCGCGAAGAGAAGGATGTCGCGATATTTCGCATTGAGCAGCTGTACCCGTTTCCGCACAAGGCGATGATCGCGGAACTCAAACGTTATCCGGCGCTGACAGAAGTCGTGTGGTGTCAGGACGAGCCCGCTAACCAGGGGCCGTGGTTCTACGTGCAGCATCATGTGCTGGAAAACATGACTGATGGTCAGAAACTTGCCTACGCAGGACGGAACGCCTCGGCATCGCCTGCGGTGGGTTATTACGCCAAGCACAGTGAACAGCAGAAGGCGCTGATTGAGCAGGCATTCGGCAAGCTCAAGGGCCTGGTCCTGAATAAGTAGCGGAGCAGCAATGTCAATTGTTGAAGTCAAGGTACCGCAGCTATCCGAGTCCGTCGCCGAAGCGACGCTGCTGCAATGGAAAAAGAAGCCCGGCGAATCCGTCGCCATCGACGAGACGCTAATTGAAATCGAGACCGACAAGGTTGTTCTCGAAGTTCCGGCACCGGCTGCAGGCGTATTGGCAGAGATTGTTCGGGCTGATGGCAGCACCGTGCTGGCGGGTGAATTGATCGCACGGCTTGAGACAGATGGAAAGGCCGCGCCGCCGGTGAAACCAGCGCAGCCGGCTGCAGCGCCCGCGGCACCCGCAGCGCCGTCGTCTGGCGCGAAGGGCGGGATTGCGATGCCGGCGGCTGCGAAAATAATGGCCGATTCCGGAATCACCGCGTCGCAGGTGGCCGGCACTGGCAAAGACGGTCGGATCACGAAAGGTGATGTGATTGGCGTCGCTGATGCCAAGGCAAAGCCCGCGGTTTCGACGCCTGCACCTGCACCTGCGCCCGCTGCCGTTCGACCGGCGCTACCGGCGGTCAAGGCGCCTATTGAAATCGGCGAACTCGCCAATCGTCCGGAGCAACGCGTGCCGATGTCGCGGCTGCGGCAACGTGTAGCGGAGCGGTTGGTGCAATCGCAATCGACCGCCGCCATTCTGACGACATTCAACGAAGTCAATATGCAGCCGCTAATGGAGCTGCGCGCGCGATACAAAGAGAAATTCGAAAAAGAACACGGCGTCAAGCTCGGCTTCATGTCGTTCTTCGTCAAAGCCGCGATTGCCGCGTTGAAACGATACCCAGTGGTCAACGCGTCGGTCGACGGCACCGATATCGTCTATCACGGCTACTTCGATCTCGGAATAGCAGTGGGCTCGCCGCGCGGACTTGTGGTGCCAATCCTGCGTGATGCGGATCAGATGACGTTTGGCGACATCGAGAAAAAAATTGCTGACTACGGCAAACGCGCCGGCGAGGGCAAGCTAGCGCTGGAGGAACTCACCGGCGGCACTTTTTCGATTTCCAACGGCGGCGTGTTTGGCTCGATGCTGTCGACGCCGATCATCAATCCGCCGCAGTCTGCGATCCTGGGAATTCACGCAACCAAAGAGCGCCCGGTCGTTGAAGACGGCCAGATCGTGATCCGCCCGATGAATTATCTGGCGCTTTCCTACGATCACCGGATCATCGACGGCCGCGAAGCGGTACTTGCCCTGGTGGCGATGAAGGAAGCGCTCGAGGACCCGGCGCGACTGCTACTCGAAGTCTGATGGCGAAACAATTCGACGTTGTCGTCGTTGGCGGCGGACCGGGCGGTTACATTGCAGCGATCCGTGCGGCGCAGCTCGGATTTACAGTGGCGTGCATTGACGATTGGAAAAACAAATCAGGTGGGCCGGCGCCCGGCGGAACATGCACCAACGTAGGTTGCATTCCGTCAAAGGCGTTGCTGCAATCTTCCGAGAATTTTGATCACGCAGGTCATGCATTCGCCGACCATGGGATCACCATCAAGGGTCTGAGCCTCGATCTCGCAAAGATGCTCAGCCGCAAGGATGCCGTTGTCAAGCAGAACAACGACGGCATTTTGTATCTGTTCAAGAAGAACAAGGTCGCGTTCTTTCACGGGCGTGGATCATTCGTTTCCAAAACGAACTCGGGCTATGAGATTGCAGTGTCCGGACCTGCTGATGAGACCATCGCCGGGCAGCACGTCATTGTCGCCACCGGATCGGCCGCACGCCCGTTGCCGGGTGCAGATTTCGACGAGCAATTTATTCTGAGCAACGACGGTGCGCTATCGCTGCAAGCTGTTCCGAAGCGTCTGGGAGTCATCGGTGCCGGCGTTATCGGGCTCGAGATGGGTTCCGTGTGGCGTCGACTCGGCTCGGACGTGACCATCCTTGAAGCATTGCCCACGTTTCTGGGCGCGGTCGATGAGCAGATTGCCAAGGAGGCAGCGAAAGCATTTGCCGGACAAGGGCTCAAGATTCAGCTCGGCGTGAACATCGTTGCGGTCAAGACGGAGAAAAAGGGCGTTACGCTGAACTACGCGGACGCAGCGGGACAGACGCAATCACTCGCGGTCGATGCATTGATTGTGTCCATAGGCAGAGTGCCCAACACGCACGGGCTGAACGCTGAAGCCGTTGGTTTGAAGCTCGACGAGCGCGGGTTCGTTGCGGTCGATGGTGAATGTCGCACAGCCGCTGCAAACGTCTGGGCCGTTGGCGATGTGGTACGCGGACCCATGCTGGCGCATAAGGCTGAAGAAGAGGGCGTTGCGGTGGTCGAGCGAATCGCCGGCCAGCACGGACACGTTAACTTCAACACGATTCCGTGGGTCATCTACACATCGCCGGAAATCGCATGGGTTGGCCAGAACGAACAGCAGCTGAAAGCCGAAGGCCGCGCCTACCGCGCCGGGAGTTTTCCGTTCATGGCGAACGGCCGTGCACGCGCCATCGGTGACACAACTGGAATGGTCAAATTTATTGCCGATGCAAAAACTGACGAAATTCTCGGCGTTCACATCATCGGCCCCTCCGCGTCGGAACTGATTGCCGAGGCGGTGGTGGCAATGGAGTTTCGCGCCTCGAGCGAAGACATTGCCCGCATATGCCACGCGCACCCATCGCTGTCGGAAGCGGTCAAGGAAGCCGCACTCGCGGTCGATAAGCGCGCTTTGAACTTTTAATTTCGTGCTCCGACCGCGTTTGTGATTCGTGACTTCGGCAGTCATCTGGACGACGCGCTTGCGCAGCGCGGTTTCTCGCTTGATTTATCGCAGCAAGCCGCGGCGGCCAGGCTGCAGCAACTGTTCGACGATTGGGTCGACTACAAGGCGCAGCGTTCGAACGCGTTGAAGAAGCTGATCGCCCACCCGCCGGCTCCGCGCGGCGTGTATCTGTGGGGCGGCGTCGGGCGCGGGAAAAGCTTTTTAATGGATGTTTTTTTTGCTGCCGTCCCGGTGGTGCGCAAGACGCGCGTGCACTTTCATGAATTCATGCGCAGTGTGCATCGGGAGCTCGACGAGCTCAAAGGTACCGAGAATCCACTCGATGAAGTTGCCGAGCGGATTGCTGAGCGCCACCGACTGATTTGCTTCGACGAGTTTCACATCTCCGATATTGCCGATGCAATGATCTTGCACCGGCTGCTTGCGCGGTTATGCGAATTGAATGCCGGGTTTGTGATCACATCGAACACCGCGCCTGACGGGTTGTACCCCGATGGCCTGCACCGAGATCGTTTGTTGCCTGCGATCGAACTGCTGAAGGGGCAGCTCGACGTATTGCACGTTGATGGCGGGATCGACTATCGACGCCGTGCGATCGGTGATGCCTCGGTCTATCTGATCCCGGGCGGCCCGGCGTCTGATCAGGCATTGCAGACTGCCTTTGAACGCATTTCCGAAGCGGGTGACCAGAGTTGCATGCTTAACATCGAATCGCGCAAGATTCGCGCGCGGCGCCGTGCCGGCGGCGTTGTGTGGTTCGACTTCGCAGTGCTATGCGGCGGCCCGCGTTCTCAGCTTGACTACCTGGAGATCGCCGCACAGTTTCATACCGTACTAGTCTCGAACATTCCAAGAATGAGTGCCGGACAGGCCTCCGAGGCGCGGCGATTCACCTGGTTGATCGATGTTCTGTACGACCATCGCGTCAAGTTGATTGCTTCGGCCGAGGCGCCGCCCGAGGCGCTGTACGTCGCAGGCGCGCTGACCAATGAGTTTGCGCGTACCGTCTCGCGCTTGCACGAGATGCAATCATCTGCGTATCTCGAAATGCCGCGGCGGGCCGTCGTCGCGAGTCCTTAGCGTCGTCCTTGGATCTTTGCGCACGTTAAACCGCTGATGAGAACAATCTGGCTGCTCGCCGCGCTTCTGACATTGCCGGCAATGGCAAGCGACTTCAGCGCACGTTATCCGGTAGGCAGCATTCAGGATGGGGTGCGGGCGCAGGCGGCGCTGAAAGACGCCGATTCCGAACTGGGTGCGATTGCACGCAACGCAAAGTCTCGAGACGCCGAATGCCTTCGTGGATTCCTGGTCAATTCATGCCGCGACGATGTGCGCCGTGAGAAGGAATTGGCTGAACGCGAGGTGCGGCGTGTACGGGTCGAGGCGCGCGATTTGCAACGTCGAATGGATGCACAACAGTCGGCCGGGCGTCGAGCCGCCCAAGCAGCGGAACGCGAGCTGAAAGACGCCCAACGTCTAAAACCGCCGGGTGTCACATCGATTCCAAGCGATCGGGCCCGGGTTGAAATGCGTGATGCCAGCGCCGCAGCAAAGGCGAACGCTGTTCCCGCTTCGGAAGGCGTTTCGCCAAGTGTTTCGTCAGAGCCCGCGCGCGCCGCCCAACCCAGGTTAACCGCTGCGCAGCGCGCGGACAACGCACGCAAGTTCGAGCAAAAACAGCTGCATGCGCAAGAGCGGGTCCGACAACAGGAACTCGAGCGTGCTGAGCGCGAGAGGAGGCGACTCGACAAGCGCAAGCAGGTTGAACGGCGTGAAGCCGAGCGCGAAGTGCTGCGCAAGAAGGCCGCCGAGTCGACGCGGTGAAGATCGGGCATGGCAACACGGGCCGGGCCCTGTGCTGCGCGATCGACTTCGGCACCTCGAATTCTGCTGTGGCGCGGTCAATTCCGGACCCCGCCAACCCGCAGATAACGCGTATCCAACTTGCACCGCTGGAGCACGGCGCGACGAGCATGCCGACCGCGGTGTTCTACAACGCAGATGACGGCAGTCGCAGTTTTGGGCGCGCCGCGATTGTCGCGTATGTCGATGGATATGACGGCAGGCTGATGCGTTCGATTAAGAGCATTCTCGGTTCGGATTTGATGGACGAGGTGACAGAGCTCGGAAATGGACTACAGATTCGATATATCGACGTCGTCGTCGCCTATCTTCGGCACATCCGGCAGGTCGCGCAGTTGCACTGGCAGCGGCCGATCGATCGGGTCGTAATCGGGCGACCGGTTTTTTTTGTCGATGACGATCCGCGCCGCGATGCAAAGGCTCAACAGACGTTGCTTGCGGCCGCGCGCGCAGCCGGCATGTCAAGCGTGGAGTTTCAGTTCGAGCCGATTGCCGCCGCGCTGGACTATGAATCGAGGCTGCAGGCAAGCGACGGCGAGCGCCTGGTGATGGTGGCAGACATCGGCGGTGGCACGTCCGACTTCTCGGTCGTGCGAGCCAGCGCAGCGGCGCACGGCCGGACTGATCGGCGCGCCGATATTCTTGCGAACCATGGTTTGCACATAGCGGGAACCGACTTCGATCGTGCGGTGAATCTGGCGAAGATCATGCCGACCCTCGGCATGAATGGAAGTGGGCCGGGCGGGCTGCCGGTGCCATCCAAGATTTATTTCGATCTCGCGACATGGCATCTGATCAACACTACCTATGTCCCGAATCGCATTGTCGAGCTACGCATGATGCGCAACATGTACGACGACCCGTTAGCACACCAACGGTTGATGCGTGTGCTCGAACAGCATCGCGGGCACGATCTGGCGGCGCGCGCCGAGAGCGCAAAGATCGAAGTGTCGGAGTCCGGTGGTGCGACCATCGAACTCGGTTTTGTCGAGCCGGGGCTTGAGCTGTCGTTTGTCGAGCGCGAGCAGCAAGTGGCGTTGCAGGCGGAGGTCGATCGCATCGTAGAAACTGCTCGGCAGACCGTCAAAATGGCGCAGCTCGCGCACGATCGCGTCGACGCCATCTATTTCACCGGCGGTTCCACTGGACTGGACTTTCTGGCCACGCAACTGGCTGCGGCATTTCCGCGCGCAGCGGCGGTTCGTGGCGATCGCTTTGCCAGCGTCGTCAGCGGGCTTGCAATTACGGCGCAGCGCAGGTTCGCCGCGCAGGAAGATGCGTGATCCGAACGTGCGTGCGAGGCGCGGCGGTTGCGCCGAAAGCAACTGCCGAATAATCAGCTGCGACGTGTCGGAAGCGGCTCGAACTTGATGATTGCCAGCGACAGATTGTCACCGCGGCCTTCGCAGCGCTCGCGTGCAAGCGCCATCATTTCCTCAGAGGCGTCGCGTGGGGACAACTCACTTAACAGACGCGCGAGTTCGTCGGGCTCAAAGTAGGCCCACATCCCGTCGCTTGCGAGCAGAAATACATCGCCCTCCCGGAGGCTGTGCTCTTCGCCAATGACGACCTTTGGCTTCTTGTTGATGCCGAGCGCGCTGACAAGAATATTCTTGTAGCGCTGCGCCGCGATCTCCGCATCTTCGAAGCGGCCTTCCTCGCGTAGCTGTTGCGCGTACGTCTGGTCTTCGGTCTGATGGATCAATTTCCCGCCGCGGAAGAAGTAGAGGCGCGAGTCTCCCGCGTGAGCCCAGATCGCATATTGCTTTTTGACGATCAAGGCGCACACAGTGGAGTGTGGTTCCTTTTCGCTCGATACTGCGGTCAGGCGAATGACGGTATGCGCTTCGGCAGCCAGGTGCAGCAGGAGTTCGCGATACGTCGAGTCATGCTCCGACATGTCGCAAAACAAGCTCTCAGCCGTAGAAATGACCTGATCAGCCGCCTGCCTGCCACCTGTGCGACCGCCCATGCCGTCGGCCACAATAGCCAGCATGGCTCCTGGGTTGCGCTCGCTGGTAATGATGGCGACCCGATCCTGCTGTTCGTGGCGATCGCCGATATGAGTGGCTACGCAAGCGCTGACTTTATAGCTGGACACGCGATGTGAGAGTCGTTTTGATCAGTCTATCATCGGCTTTCGCGCGCTCTTACTACCAACGCTTGCGGCGCGTATTTCGGGCTTACTTCGATCGTTCGCCCTTCTTGCCGACTGGGCACGGCGATGGACCAGGAAGAAATAAGGCGGCGCATTATCGAGCTACAGGTCGAACATCGGGACCTGGACGCAGCGATCGATCGCCTTTCAGCCCAGTTGAATATCGATGATTTGACCCTACGGCGCATGAAAAAGCGCAAATTGCAGATCAAGGACACGGTGGCGCAGTTCGAAATGCGTCTGGTGCCCGATATTCCCGCGTGACCGCCGCCACGGTCGCCACGCGTTCCGACAACGTCGTTCGCGCCCGAATCATTGCGGTTTTTGACCGCGATGGGGCACTCGCTCGCGCCGTACCCGGCTTTGCCGCGCGTCCGTCGCAGGCGGAAATGGCCGCGGCGGTTTACGACGCGATTGAAAACGGCGGTACGTTGATCGCAGAGGCGGGCACCGGTACCGGAAAGACGTTCGCGTACCTGGTTCCGGCATTGATCGCCGGCGGCAAAGTGCTCGTGTCGAGCGGAACCAAGCCGCTGCAGGATCAACTGTTTCGCAAGGATCTACCCGCGGTGCTCGATGCGCTGCATATCAACGCCGCTACCGCGCTGCTAAAAGGCCGCGCTAACTATGTTTGTCTTCACCGCACGGCGCGAGCGGAAAGCGAGGGCATGCTGCCGACGCGCGAGGATGTCATGCATCTTCGCTCCGTAATACGATTCGCATCGACGACCTCGACCGGTGACCGTGCCGAGCTTGCCGAGGTCCCGGAGAACGCGGCTATCTGGCCGCTGGTGACGTCGACTCGCGATAACTGCCTGGGAGCGGAGTGCCCGCGTTTCGCGGAGTGCTTCGTTTACAAGGCGCGTCGCGAGGCTCAGGGCGCCGACATCGTCGTCGTCAATCACCATTTGTTCATGGCGGACCTGGCATTCCGCGACGACTCGATTCGCGACTTCCTGCCCACCGTCGATACGGTGATCCTTGACGAGGCACACCAGCTGCCCGCAATTGCGGCGGATTTTTTTGGTGCTTCGTTATCACTGGCACAGTTGCTTGAAGCGGGTCGCGATGCGCGCTCGCTCGGCCTGTCACGCGCGCCGGATGGTGCGTCCTGGATCACGCTGACCCACCGGTTCGAGCGCGCCGTGCGCGACTTGCGGCTCGCGCTGGGCAATGCGGGCCTTGCAATTGGCTCGCGCACTCCGATTGAGCGAATCACCCGGCGGGCGGATCTGATTCCCGTGTTCGACGAACTCGACGGATGCGCTGCCGAAGTCTTGCGTGCGCTAGAGATCAATCGGGGGCGCGACGCCGAGCTTGATTTACTGATCGGCCGCTTCTCCGAATTGCGACGCGAGCTGAGAGGCTGGACCAAGGCAGTGGGGACACCGGCGCAGGCAGAGGAAAACGAAGGGCCGGCGGACCCAGCCGAACAAAGCAACCCTTCGGTGCGCTGGATCTCGGTATCAACTCACGGCGCGCAATTCAACCAGACACCGCTTGCGCCCGGGCAGGCACTTGCTCGCGCGCGGGAAGCGCAGCCCCAAGCCTGGATTCTGACCTCGGCCACATTGACAGCGGCCGGGCGATTCGATCATTTTTTGGCCGAGGTGGGCATTGAGGGCGCCACCACCGCGCGCTGGAACAGCCCGTTTGATTTTCCGCAACAGGCATTGCTGTATCTGCCGAAGTCGCTGCCTTCGCCCAACGATGCACGCTTCGCGCAAGTCGTCGCCGAAGCTGCATGGCCGTTGGTGCGGGCCAATGGCGGGCGGGCTTTCATTCTGTGTACGACGCTGCGTGCAGTTGACAAAGTGGCCGATCGGCTACGCCAGCTGATGGCGCTCGACGACCAGCAACTGCCGCTGCTGGTCCAAGGCACCACCACGCGCCGAGCGCTGATCGACGCCTTTTGCACCTCGGGTAGCGCCGTACTGGTCGGCAGTATCAGTTTCTGGGAGGGCATCGACATTCGCGGAGACGCACTGTCTCTGGTAGTGATTGACAAGCTCCCGTTCGCGCCGCCGGATGATCCGGTCGTCGAAGCGAAGATCCGTTACCTGCGTCGAATTGGCCGCAACCCATTCAACGAATATCAGCTGCCCGAAGCGATCATGTTAATGAAGCAGGGTGTCGGTCGGTTGATCCGCGACGAGACAGACCGCGGCGTGCTGATGATCCTCGATGAGCGGCTGCTGACTAAACCTTATGGCAAAGTCGTCCTCTCGAGCCTACCTCCCTTTGCACGAACACGGACCGAAGCCGAAGCGATTGAATTTCTGACGCGCCGCCCGTCTACCGGGCGCGCGCGAACCTGACCGGCTGGGCCCGCGACTTTTTGCCCGGACAACGACGGTCCCTGCAAGCTTGTCGTGCCACCCCTGCTTGCGACTGTCGAACGCCACCCAGTCAAACCGATGCACAGCGGAATGATCGACACAAAGTAGCCGAGATAGCGGCCGACTGCTTGTCCCAGCGAAAGGCGCTCACCGGTGTCGGCATCGAGCACACGCAATGACAGTGCACTTTTTCCCGGCGTTGCCTGGCGGTAGAACCAGAAAGCAATAACCGCGATTGCCGGCAAAATCCACGAAATCAGGAAATCGGCGGGTCCGGCGAACAAACCACTGCCTGCGTCGAAATACTTCCAGCCGTAGATTGCAACGACCATGGGTAGGGTGATAGCCAATACCAGCAGCGTGTCGATCACCGCGGCTCCAGCTCTTATCCAGAATCCTGCGTATTCGACCTCGGGTGTATCCAGCCCGGAGTCGGCGGCATCCACTACTTGCGCCCGCGTAGATACTTGCTGTCCGGAAAATTAAGCGCAAGCACGCGCTCGGCATCGGACTGCAGATCTTTCATCTGCAGCGCTTCGTAGGAGCGCACCATGATCGAGAGCGCTTCTTCGGTCGACGGCGTCTGCTGAAAATCCCTGAGCACCGCTTGTGCGCGCTGAATCGCGGCCAGGTAGGCTTTGCGCGTGAAGTAATAGCGCGCCACGTTGACCTCGGCCTGCCCCTGTGAATTGGCCAAATATGTCATTCGCGCTCGCGCGTCCGGCGTGTACTTGCTATCCGGATAGCGCGTGACCAAATCCTTGAATGCATCGAACGCTTCACGCGCGGCCTTGGCATCTCGTTCAGAAATATCCTGCCCGAGGAATCGCCCGAGGAAACCAAGCTCATCGTTGAACGACGCAAGCCCCTTCAGGTAATACATGTAATCGATGTTCGGATGGTTCGGGTACTGGCGAATAAACCGATCAGAAGCCTGAATCGATTGCGCGCTTTCACCTTCCTTGTGATACGTGTACGCAATCTCCATCAAGGCTTGCTGCGCGTGCCGGCCAAATGGATAGCGCGACTCGAGCTTCTGATACAGCTCGCGCGAGCGTTTCCAGGCTCCGTTGTTTAACTCGACACGTGCTTCGGAATACAACTTGTCCGGATCCCACTTGAGCGTCTCATCGCGGTCGCCCCATTCGATGCCAAACCAGCTGCATCCGCCGAGTGCTGCGGCGAATAGCACCATCATTAGCGTGGCTGCGATGTGCGCGCTCCGATGCGCCCAATGCGTTTTCATCAAGGTAGGCCTGGTTCTTCGATGGGTCGGCAGTATATCGTTGGCGCGATGTCGATTCCCGATCTCGCGGACGCTGGCAACGATGACGGCTCGTTTAGTCTGGAGGACCGCCTTTCATTCGACATCGACGACCGCCACGCGGGCGAGCGATTGGATAAAGCGCTTGCGCAATTGATTCCGAAGGTCTCGCGCAGCCGACTACAGCAGTGGGTCGACGCAGGCGCGGTCCAGGTCAACGGCGAGGCGGTCAAGCCGCGCCATACGCTGAGCTACGGCGATGTCATTGCGGTGGACCCGCAACCGGCAGTCGATGCCGCCGCGTACCAGCCGCAGCCGATGCCACTCGACATCGCTTTTGAAGATGCAGCGATCCTCGTGTTGAACAAGCCCGCCGGCCTGGTGGTGCATCCGGCGGCGGGCCATTGGTCGGGAACTCTATTGAACGGTCTGCTTGCGCATCATCCGCCACTGATCGAGCTGCCGCGCGCCGGTATCGTGCATCGGCTCGACGCCGACACGTCCGGGTTGATGGTTGTGGCAAAGACCTTGGCTGCGCACACTTCACTGGTGCGGCAGCTTCAGTCACGAACGGTGACACGCGAGTACTGGGCGGTCGTGCTCGGAACGCCGCCACTACGCGGCCTTGTCGATGCAGCGATTGCACGTGATCCACGCAGTCCAATGCGTTTCAAGGTCAGCAATGCCGAGTCGGCCAAGACGGCGCTCACGCATTACGTGCGCATCGCAACGCGCGTTAATGAGGGTGCCTCCGTTTCATGGCTCGCGTGCCGCCTTGAAACCGGTAGAACGCATCAGATCCGCGTGCATCTCGAGCATCTTGGGCATCCACTGATCGGAGACCCCGTCTATCGACGCGGCATGCCCCCGCGCGCAGAACACGTCGATGATTGGAGGGCATTCAATCGTCAGGCGCTGCACGCGTGCCGATTGAGTCTCGATCATCCGACAACGCGAGAGCGGCTCACATGGTTTCATGCTCCGGCGCCCGACCTGGCGCAGGTGATGACAGCACTGGGCTTCGGTCCACTGGACACTGTGCGCGACGTGTATGCATGAACAGTGGATCCAGCCCGATTGGCCCGTGTCGCCCAACGTGCGCGCGGTGATCACCACGCGTACCGGCGGCGTGTCGACGGGTCCGTACGGAGTGCCCCCCGAAATGCGAGATGGCATGAACATCGGGTTGTCGACTGGAGATGTCGCAGCCGACGTGCAGGCGAATCGCACGCGGTTGCGCGCATACCTGCCGGCCGAGCCGAGGTGGCTTAATCAAGTGCACAGCGCGGGTGTGGTCGACGCGACGCGGATTGTTGACAACGGCAATCAGGCCGATGCGTCGTTTACCGACGTCGCCAATGTCGTGTGCACGGTGCTGATTGCCGACTGCATGCCTGTGCTGTTTGCAGACACCGCAGGGCAATGTGTGGGCATTGCACACGCCGGATGGCGCGGGCTCGCGGCAGGAATCATTCAAGCAACGGCGCGGGCGATGCAGCAGCGAATTGAAAGACCGGGTTCGGAATTACTCGCATACCTCGGGCCTGCCATCGGTCCCCGGCATTTCGAAGTCGGTGCCGAAGTACTCGATGCGATGCGCAAGTGCCTGCCTAAGGCCGAGAGCGCTTTCATTGCACTGGGCGACGGTCAATATCGGGCCGACCTTTTTGCGCTGGGACGCCTGGCCCTCGGAGCGGCCGGAGTTACGCGCATCCATGGCGGGCAGGACTGCACCTTCAGCGATGCGCGGCGCTTTTACAGCTTTAGGCGCGACCGGATCACAGGGCGCCATGCGGCCGTGATCTGGCGCGTTTGACACGGAGCGCGCGCTGCGGAGAATCGGCGCGAGGAGATCGATGATGCCAACGACCACAGCTAGCGCACTTAAGCGCGGACCAACGCGCAAGAAAACTTTGCAACACCGCCGCAGCTCCGCGGCGCGGTCCTCCAACGACACGCCACGGCCGCCGGCCGCAACCGCGACGCAATCGGCGCCGGCTCAGTATGTGCTGCCACCGTCGGCTGAGCAGTTACTACAGCTTCAACAGAATTATTTGTCGCAATTTGCTTCGCTCTGGACCGATTTTTTCCAGCACCCGGAGAAATCCGCGGAGCCGATCAAGGACGCTCGCTTTTCTGATCCGGCATGGCAAAGCAACTCGCTTGCGTCTTTCTACGCCCGAGCCTATCTGCTGAATTCCGATTTCATGAATCGGCTGGCCGATACGGTCGACGCCGATCGCAAAACCAAGCAACGCGTGAAATATGCAGTGTCCCAGTGGGTGGATGCGGCTGCGCCGTCCAACTTTCTGGCCACGAATCCAAAAGCGCAGCAGCTGCTTTTGGAATCGCGCGGCGAGAGCCTGAAGTCGGGCCTCGGCAATCTGATGAAGGATATGCAGCTCGGTCGGATTTCGCAGACGGACGAAACAGCGTTTGAAGTTGGCCGCAACGTCGCAACCAGCGAGGGTGCCGTCGTATTCGAGAACAAACTCTTTCAGCTGATTCAATACGCACCGCTGACCGCCAAGGTCTATGCGCGGCCGTTCGTTCTCGTTCCTCCGTGCATCAACAAGTACTACATCCTGGATTTACAGCCCGAGAATTCGTTCATTCGGCATGCGGTGGGCGAGGGGCATACCGTGTTTGTCGTGTCGTGGAAAAATCCGCACAAGGCTGAATCCAACCTTACTTGGGACGATTATCTCGAGCATGGCGCCATCGAAGCGCTGCACGTCGCGCAACAGATCGGCGGGCAACAGCAGGTCAACGCGCTCGGGTTCTGCGTCGGCGGCACGATCCTCGCCGCTGCTTTGGCTGTGATGTATGCGCGCGGCGAAAGCCCGGTGTCGAGTTTGACGATGATGACGGCGCTGCTCGACTTCGAGGATCCCGGCATGCTGGATCTCTTTATCGACGAGCAGCAGGTTCGGTCGCGTGAACAATCAATGGGCAAGGGCGGGTTGATGCCCGGTCGGGACCTTGCCGTTACGTTCAACAACCTTCGCTCCAATGATCTGGTGTGGAACTATGTCGTCAACAACTATTTGCAGGGCAAGCAGCCGCCGGCGTTTGATCTGCTCTACTGGAACGGTGACAGCACCAATCTGCCGGGGCCGATGTACGCCTGGTATCTGCGCAACATGTATCTCGAAAACAATCTGCGCGTTCCCGGAAAGCTCGTTTGCTGCGGCGAACGCGTTGATCTGAACACGATCAAGGTGCCGTCCTACGTGTTCGCGGCGCGTGAAGATCACATCGTGCCGTGGACGGCCGGGTATGCGTCTGCGGGGCTGTTGCCGGGCGGGGCCAAGGCGGGCGTGCGCTTTGTCCTTGGCGCGAGCGGCCACATTGCGGGCAGCATCAACCCGCCGTCAAAGAACAAGCGTAGCTACTGGACATCAGTAAGCAACAAGCTGCCCGCCGATCCAGAGGCGTGGCTGCTCGGTGCTTCCGAGCAGCCCGGAAGCTGGTGGACCGACTGGAGCAAATGGTTAGCGCAATTCGGCGGCGCGCAAAAGCCGGCGCCAAAAAATTACGGGAGCGCAAAGTATAAGTTGATCGAGCCTGCGCCCGGCCGTTACGTTCAGGAAAAAGCCTAGGAGCCATTTGAAATGTCCAATGCAGTCATTGTTGGCGCGGTGCGTACCCCCATCGGCAAGTTCGGTGGTTCGCTTGCGAAGATTTCGGCCGCCGATCTTGGCGCGCTGGTCATCAAAGAAGTATTGCAGCGTGCTGGCGTCAAACCCGATCAGGTCGACGAAGTCATCATGGGTCACGTCCTGACTGCAGGTGTTGGCCAGAACGCAGCGCGTCAGGCGCTGATCAAGGCCGGGCTGCCGGTGACGGTACCGGCAACAACGATCAACAAGGTCTGCGGCTCGGGGTTAAAGGCCGTAATGCTGGCCGCGCAGGCGATCGCCAACGGCGACGCCGATATCGTGGTCGCCGGCGGGCAGGAGAACATGAGCGCGTCGCCGCACGTGATGCTCGGATCACGCGATGGCTTCCGCATGGGCGACGCCAAAATGATCGACAGCATGATCGTCGACGGCTTGTGGGACGTCTACAACCAGTACCACATGGGCATCACTGCCGAAAACGTAGCGCGCGAACACAGCGTGGACCGCCAGACGCAGGACGCATTTGCGCTGGCGTCGCAACAGAAGGCTGCCGCGGCGCAGGACGCGGGCCGCTTCAAGGACGAGATCGTCGCGGTGCAGATTCCGCAAAGAAAAGGCGATCCAGTCCCTTTCGACACCGACGAGTTCGTCAATCGGAAGACCAATGCCGAGGCGCTGTCTGGACTCAAGCCGGCATTTGACAAGCAGGGCAGCGTGACGGCTGGGAATGCGTCGGGGCTTAATGACGGTGCAGCGGCGCTGCTTGTGATGTCCGAAGCGAAGGCAAAGGAGCTCGGGCTGCAGCCCTTGGCCAGGATCAAATCATTCGCGTCAGTCGGTGTTGATCCGAAAATCATGGGAATGGGACCCGCGCCCGCATCGCGCAAGGCGCTGAAGAAAGCCGGTTGGACCGCCGATCAGGTGGACCTGATGGAGATCAACGAGGCGTTTGCGGCGCAGGCGTGTGCGGTCAACAAGGACATGGGCTGGAACACCGAGAAGATCAACGTCAACGGAGGCGCGATTGCGCTCGGCCATCCGATAGGCGCATCCGGCGCGCGGATTCTCGTAACACTGCTGCACGAAATGAAGCGGCGGGACGCGAAAAAGGGGCTTGCGGCGCTCTGCATTGGGGGTGGCATGGGGGTTGCGCTGACGGTCGAACGCTAAAGTCTTTTTCTAGTTCGCCGCGTCGATGCGCCCGGGCGCCGGATCAACGCGACGCGGGTCGTACCAAAGCCCCATGTGATCGCGCCGCTCGATCATCTTGCGGCCGGAGATCGCAAACCGTCCGAGAATTCGAAGCACTTCCAAGCCGGAGTAAGTCCGAAGCTTGCGTCCTGATGTCGACACCGCGGCGCGGACGATGACAAATCGGCCAAGGCGTTTCAACGCGGTACTGAACGCGAGTTCTTCGGCAGCGAACAGCGTTTCGTCGAATCCACCCGCTGCATCGAATGCAGCGCGCGTACAAAACACGAAGCAACCCGCAGCGAGCCGCATCATGCGCATACCCGCCGTGAGCATTGGAAGCAGAGCCCTCGCGTAGAACGGGACACGCCCGTCAAAGCAAACCGTTGCACCGCCACCCACAGCGCCATCGACTACTGCGTCGATCGCCCCCTGCAGTACCGCGGCGTTGATCAGCGTATCGGCGTCGACGAACACCAGCATGTCGCCCTTACTTGCACGCGCGCCTGAGTTGCGGGTAGCTGCAATCTGGCGATGGTGCACGGATGTCACGATTGCAGCGGATTCGGCAGCAATCAGCGCGGTGCGATCGGTCGATCCATCGTCGGCAACAACGATTTCGTAATTTACCGCGCAAGCGCGCGCAGCCTCGTGAATCGCATGCAGAGTCGACGCGAGCAGCGCCTCTTCGTTGTGTGCAGGAACCACGAAGGACAGCAGGGAGGGTTGCATTGCCGGTATCAAGATCGCGCTTTTGTTCGCGACATAGTGACAGGTGCTCACCCAAGCGATCAGGTGGCCGGCACGACGATTGGTGTCTAATTGCCAAAAATACCAAGGAGACAGGAATGGCAAAACTGGCTTACGTCACCGGTGGCATGGGTGGTATCGGCACCGCAATCTGCCGGAAGTTTCACGATGCCGGCTACAAAGTAATCGCCGGGTGCGGGCCCACACGCGACCATGCGAAGTGGTTGGCAGAGCAAAAGGCTGACGGGTACGCGTTCTCGGCATCCGTCGGGAATGTGGCCGATTGGGAATCGACCCGAGAGGCTTTCGAAAAAGTGAAAGCAGAACAAGGGGTCGTCGACATCCTCGTCAACAATGCAGGGATCACCCGAGACGGCGTGTTCCGCAAGATGTCGCTCGATGATTGGCGCGCGGTGATCGACACCAATCTGAACAGTCTTTTTAACGTGACCAAACAGGTGATCGACGGCATGCTCGAAAAGGGCTGGGGTCGGATCGTCAACATTGCTTCCGTCAACGGGGAAAAAGGTCAGTTCGGCCAGACCAACTATTCAGCCGCCAAGGCGGGCATGCACGGTTTCTCGATGGCGCTGGCACAGGAAGTTGCGAGCAAGGGTGTCACCGTCAACACGGTTTCTCCTGGGTACATTGCTACCGACATGGTGATGGCGGTGCGAGAGGACGTGCGCGAAAAGATCATCCAGACAATTCCGGTCAAGCGACTCGGCAGGGCCGAAGAGATCGGATCGGTCTGCGTATGGCTGTCGGGAGACGATGCGGGCTTCACCACGGGGGCCGAGTTTTCGTGCAACGGCGGATTACACATGGGCTGAGTGCGTTGCTCGTGCACGCGCTGTTTGGAAATGTAATTTGCCCCGGCCAGATTCTTTCAACGACGATCCTCGCAAGAAGTAAACGGGATCAAAGGCTCGCAGTCTTATACGGGCTGCGGGCCTTCGTACCCCTCGATGACGATCAGATCCGCAGTTGCAACGGGTAAGCGCAGCTGCACGGCCCGCTGATAGTCGGGAGACTTCCAGCATTCGATAGCCGCCTCGTAGCTGGGAAATTCGATCACCACGTTACGCGCGCGGCTGCTTCCTTCCAGTTTTTCGAAGCGGCCTCCCCGCACCACAAAGCGCGCGCCATATTGCGCCAACGGTTTTGCATTGGCCGCGACGTACTCCTTGTACTTCTCCGGGTCCGAAATGTCGACGCGCACGATCCAATAGCCTTTTGGCATAGTTCTCCTCTGTTGTTCAGCGGTGGTGCTTAAATGGCGCGTGCCTAGACAACGACTCGTGCCTCGGCGGTATCAATCGCAACCTGGACGCGGGCGCCTGGTTGAAAGATCGGTGTCGTCGACAGGTGAGGCGCGTCTGCGATCAATGACGCTTGACCAACATTGACTTGATAGCGCGTGAACTCGCCCAGGAATTCGCTTTCCTTGATTTCCCCGTCGAACCAGAACCCGCCAGCGCTTCGAGTGGACGATATCCTTACTGCGTTCGGCCGGATGGACAGCGCCGTGCCCGCGCTGCCTGCCGCGAGAGGGATGGCACCCAGCGATTCGCTGATGAACGCGCCGTGCACTGCGTCGAAGTGGCCCGCGATTAGATTGGTACTGCCGACGAATTGAGCGACGAATTGATTGGACGGGTTATCGAACAGCTGCCTCGGCGCCCCGATCTGCTGCAGTACACCGGCATCAAGCACCGCCATGCGATCGGCGGTCGTCATCGCTTCTTCCTGGTCGTGAGTGACGAAGATTGTCGTGATGCCGAGCGCGCGCTGCAGCCGTTTCAATTCGAGCCGCATCTGCTCGCGCAGCTTCTTGTCTAGGTTCGACAGGGGCTCATCGAGCAGCAGCACCTGCGGCTCGATGACTATGGTGCGGGCGAGGGCGACTCGTTGTTGCTGCCCCCCCGATAGCTGATTGGGCCGTCGCTGCGCATATTCGCCCAAGCCCACCAGCGCCAATGCTTCGCCGACGCGCCGCTTGATTTCGGCGCGCCCAACGCTGCGCTCGACAAGCCCGAAGGCCACGTTGTCGTACACGCTCATGTGCGGCCACAGCGCATAGCTCTGAAACACCATTCCAATATTGCGAGCGTGCGGCGGAACGTGGCCGATATCACGCCCGTCAACCCGTAGCTGGCCGCGGTTTGCCTGATTGAAGCCAGCGATCAATCTGAGCAGCGTGGATTTTCCGGAGCCCGACGGACCGAGGAGCGCAAAGAATTCTCCCGGCTCGATTGCCATCGTAATGTTCCGCAATACCTGATTTGATCCGTACGCCAGGCCGATGCCGATGCACTCGACTGCGACCGCTTTCATCGTGCGTTCTCCAGGCTGCGATTGGCGCGCTCAGCGGCGACGTGCGACAGATAGGTGCCGACCGCAACCGTCACGACCAGTAGAACGCCGAGCGCGGCACCGGCACCGCGGCCGGAAACGGACTGCATGTACAGATAGATTCCGTAGCTCATCGGTGCCTGTGATTCCTTGACCACCAGCAGAATGGTTGCAGACAATTCGACGGCCGCGGTAATGAAGCTCGACACGAAACCAGCGAGAATGCCGCCTGCCATCAGCGGAATCAGCACGCGTCGAACCGTGCGCCACTTACTCGCCCCCAGCATTTCTGCCGCCTCCTCCAAACTGATGTTGATCTGTTGCAATGCCGCCATGCACGAACGCAGCGCGTACGGTAGGCGCCGCACTGAATAGGCCAGCATGATGACGAGCCACGTCTGAGTAATCGGAACTCCGCCAACTTCAAAGCTCTGGAATGTCCGCAAATAACCGATCGCCAACACAATGCCAGGCACCGCAATGGCCGCGCTGGCCGTAAAGTCGAGCCACTGGCGCGCTGGAATGCGGGTGCGCAGAATCAGGTACGCAATCGAGACTCCAATTACAACATCGATCGTCGCTGCCAGACCACAGTACAACAGCGTATTGGTGATCATCCCCGTACTGTCTGCGAACACCGTGGCGTAATTGGCGAGCGTGTAGTCATCGGGTAACACCGAGAAACTCCACACGCGTGCAAAGGACAGTAGAAGCAGGCCCAGGTGCGGGCTCAGTACCACGAGCAGCACCAGCACGATCCCTGCGTACGCAAGCCAGGCCTCGCCACGCGACAGCGTGCGCCGTTGGATGCCAGCGCCACCCTTTTGCAAGGTCGAGTACTCCTTGCCTTTCATCACACGAATCGAAAGCCATAGCGCGAGAATCGAGAACGCGATCATGATGACGCTGATCACATAGCCGAGCGGATCTTCTAGGCCAACCTGCGTGATCCGCAGGTAAGCCTGCGGCGCGAGCAGATTTGTCTGTCCGAGCACCAACGGCGTGCCGAGATCATCGAAGACCTTGATGAAGACCAGTGCTGCGCCGGCCAGATAACCGGGCAGTGCAAGCGGAAACACGACGCGCGAAAAAAGCCGCCACCCTTTCGCGCCAAGATTCAAAGCCGCTTCCTCCATCGCGCCATCGATCGCACGCAGCGCAACGATCAGATTCATCAGGATGAATGGAAAGTAATGGAGAGTTTCGACGAAGATCACGCCAGTGAGTCCCTGCATGATCGGTAGTGAAATGCCGAACGTTTCGTCGAGCAACAGATTTACTGACCCCGAGCGCCCAAAGATCAGCTGCATCGCAACCGCGCCAACAAATGGAGGCATGATCAGCGGCAGCACGCCTAACGTCTGAATCAGCAATGCGCCGCGAAACTGGAAGCGCGCGGTGACGTACGCAAGCGGCACGGCGATCAGCGACGCAGCTACGACGCTTGTAATGGCAACGTAAAGCGAGTTCCCAAAGGACTCGCGCATCAGACCGGTCGAGAAAAACGTGCCGAAGTGGCCCAAAGTGAAAGAGCCGTCGCCATCGCGAAATGCAGTGATGAATACGGCGCCAACCGGAACCAGCAGCAAGGCCAAAAGAAAGGCAGAGATCGCAGCCAGCACCGCGTACGAGCGCCACGATGCACCCACACGCCGTCGCACGTCGGCTGCGACCCCAAGCGGCAAGGCGGCAGCCGGCGTCACTGCCATCTCGCAGTGCTACTTGATTGTGGCGGCGGCTTGCTGTGCGAGCTCGGCGGCTTTGGTGTAGCTCTCGCGCGCCTTACGGTTCCAGCTCTCCTCGAGCCCGGTTACCTGCTTCGAAACCGAAACTTCCTTCTTGTTCGATGCAAAGACCTTCAGGAAGTCCTTTTGCCCTGCCAGCGAGGAGGAAACAACCGGCGCGAATGCAAGGGCGCGCGCCTGCTTGATCAACTCGGCTGCCTGCGGATTGCTCTTGCCGGCAAGCTTCGCTTCGGCGTCATGGATTGCTTTGGTTGCAGACTGCAGCTCTTTCATTCGAAAAGTGATCGTCTGATCAAACAGCGAATGAACGACTGAGTAACGATCCTCGGACAGGTCTGCATTGAAGTTGACCTTTGCACGCTTGGCGATCGCCTGCGGGTCCGGGTAGCCAGCCGGAATCTTGTTGCCAAAACTGGAGTACGCGAGCACCGGCAAACGCGAAATCTTCGGATCGAGCAACAGCTCCTGCCCCGCCTGGCTCAAGGTGAACTGCACGAATTTTTTCGCTTCGGCAGTGTTCTTCCCGCCGGCGATCAGTGCAATGTTGGCCGGCACGATCGAGGTCAACGCGGGATAAACAAACTCGACCGGAAAACCTGAATATTTGCCTGCGAGTCCGAAGAAATCGATAACGGGCCCGGCGCCGAACTGACCGTTGTTTATACCGTCCGGGACTCCAAAACTGCGCTCGGTGATCTGCGAGCTGTTGCCGGCCATCTCGAGCACCTTGGCCCATCCGGCATCCCATCCTTCGCCCTGCAGGATCGTTTCAACTGTCAAATGCATCGTGCCGGAGCGCGACGGCGCAGTCATCGCAACATGCCCAAACCATTCACGTTTAAGAAGGTCGTCCCAGTCTTTCGGTGCGGCAAGCTTGTTGGCTTTCAGGTAACGCGTGTTGTACATGATGCCGTAGCCGGCAAGCGCCTGACCCTTGTAGAAGCCTTGCGGGTCGTTGATCGGATAGCTGCCAATCTTCGCGGGTATTGCCTTGTTGTCGACATCAGGCGCAGCGACCAGCAGGCTGTCACGCTTTAAAACCTCGAAGGCATCAGGTGCCGAGGCCCAGAACACGTCGGGCCGTTGACCCGAAACAGTTTCGCGCACGAAAGCTATACCGGCGACAGTGCTCTTGTTAAGGATCTCGATCTTGATGTCGGGATTTGCCTTTTCAAAAGCGCCTTTGTAGGCAGCGGTCAACTCCTTCGGAAACGATGTAATCACCGTCACCGTCCCAGCGTCACTCGCCGTTGCGCTAAGCAAGCCGAGCGCCATAGCGGCGGCGGTTTGTGCAAATGATCGGACCATTACGTGTCTCCTGTGCTGCTGGTTTTCGGGATTCTCGCAGAACAGGCACGCTCCCGCCGAACGGGGCACCGCACAGCGGCATATTCGATAGAATCCGTCGACCCGCACAGCGGCACGAGGACCACATGGCAACGTCCGTTCGCCTGATCAAGAAGTACCCAAACCGCCGCTTGTACGACACGCAGACCAGCACATACATCACGCTGGCTGACGTCAAGCAACTGGTGCTCGAGCAGGAAAATTTTCAGGTGATCGACGCGAAGTCCACCAATGACCTGACGCGCCAGATCCTGTTGCAGATCATTCTGGAAGAAGAAGCGGGCGGCATGCCAATGTTTTCGGCGCCGATGCTGTCGCACATCATTCGCTTCTATGGCAACGCGATGCAGGGAATGATGGGCCCGTATCTCGAGAAGAACATTCAGGCGTTTATCGACATTCAGGGCAAGTTGCAGGAACAAAGCAAGGCGTTTTACGCGACCAACAAGATCGGCCCCGAGATGTGGACGCAGTTTGTCAACATGCAGGCGCCGATGGTTCAATCGATGATGTCGAGTTACATCGAGCAATCAAAGGATCTGTTCGTGCAGATGCAGGAAAACATGCAGAACCAGGCGCGCTCGATGTTCACAGGATTTCCTGGCTTTACCGGCGACAAGAAGTAACTGCAGAATTGATGACAGCGAGAACTGCGGCGCGGGTGCCGCTGAACAAAGCAAAGCCCACCGTCCCCTCGGTGGGCTTTGTGTCTCTGGGCTGTCCGAAAGCCCTTGTCGATTCGGAGCTGATCATCACGCAGCTTCGCGCTGAGGGATACGCGACCAGTGCGAGCTATGGCGGCGCCGACCTCGTCATCGTCAACACCTGCGGTTTCATCGATGCAGCAGTCAAGGAGTCGCTCGATGCAATCGGCGAGGCGCTCGCCGAAAATGGCAAGGTGATCGTAACCGGCTGCCTCGGGGCGAAAAGCGAGGGCGGCCAAAATCTGATCAGCAAGGTCCATCCAAAAGTGCTCGCCGTCACCGGGCCGCATGCCGCGGGTGAGGTTCTCGACCATGTGCATCGACACCTGCCGCGGCCGCATGACCCCTACAGCGATCTGGTGCCACCCGCGGGCATCAAGCTGACGCCGCGCCATTACGCGTACCTAAAGATTTCGGAAGGCTGCAACCATCGCTGCAGCTTCTGCATCATCCCCTCGATGCGAGGTGACCTGGTGTCGCGTCCGATTGGTGATGTGCTGCGCGAAGCAGAGAATCTGTTGAAGCAGGGTGTGCGTGAGTTGCTCGTGATTTCGCAGGACACCAGCGCCTATGGCGTTGACGTCCGCTATCAACTGGGCTTCGTTGGCGGACGCGCGGTGCGCACGCGCATGGCCGAACTGGTCACTGAGCTTGCCCGGCTTGCCGAGGGGTACGGTGCGTGGGTTCGGTTGCACTATGTCTATCCGTATCCGCACGTCGACGCCATTGTTCCCCTGATGACGCAGGGGCGGCTGCTTCCTTACCTCGATGTGCCGTTTCAGCACGCGCATCCGCGCGTACTGAAGTCGATGAAGCGGCCTGCATCAGGCGAGAAGAACATCGAGCGAATCAGGGCATGGCGCGAGATTTGCCCGGACCTCACGATTCGTTCAACGTTCATTGCGGGCTTTCCAGGTGAGACCGACGAGGAGTTCGAATACCTGCTCGACTTCCTGCGCGAGGCCCAGCTCGATCGGGTCGGCTGCTTCGCCTATTCGCCGGTAGTCGGTGCGGCGGCTAACGCGCTGCCCGGTCAGGTTCCTGACGATGTGCGCGAAGAGCGTCGCGGTCGATTGATGCAGCTGCAGGAGCAGATTTCCGCAGCGCGCTTACAACGCAAGGTGGGCACAGTGCAACGGGTGTTGATCGACGAGATCGGTCCGACGGCTGGAGTCGGGCGCACGTCGGCGGATGCGCCGGAGATCGATGGGCTTGTTGAGTTTCAGAAAGGGCGCCGCAAGCTGAATTGCGGTGACTTCGTCAATGTGCGGATCACGTCGGCTGCTGCGCACGATCTGCGCGGCACACTGTGCGATTAGGCTGCAGCTGCGTAGGCTTTTGAGGCAGGAGTTGAAATGAGAGAAGTCGTAGTCGTCAGCGGAGTTCGGACCGCAATCGGAACGTTCGGAGGAAGCTTGAAGGACATTCCTCCGACCCGCCTCGGCGCAATCGTGGTCGCGGAGGCAATGAAGCGCGCCGGCATTGCCGGTGACGAAGTGGGGCATGTCGTTTTCGGTCACGTAATCAATACTGAGCCGCGCGACATGTACCTTGCGCGTGTTGCTGCAGTCGACGGCGGGGTCGCGCACGATGCGCCGTGTCTGACGCTGAATCGACTGTGCGGCAGCGGCCTGCAGGCGATCATTTCAGCCGCTCAGTCGATCATGCTCGGTGATGCGGACATCGCAATCGGTGGTGGCGCCGAAAACATGTCGCGTGGACCCTATCTGCTGTCGTCCGGTCGGTGGGGACAACGCATGGGCGACGTTAAGGCAACGGACATGATGACGGGTGCATTGCACGACCCTTTCGACGTGATTCACATGGGGGTGACCGCGGAAAACGTTGCGACGCGCTGGGGTATTTCGCGCGAAGATCAGGACGCGCTTGCCGTCGAAAGTCATCGGCGTGCGGCGCACGCGACCCAGGAAGGGCGCTTCAAGAGTCAGATCGTGCCGGTCGAGATCAAGAGCAAGAAAGGCCCGGCAGCGTTTGAGATCGACGAACATTTTCGCGAAGGAGTGTCGCTGCAGGACCTGGCCAAGTTAAAACCCGTATTCGCAAAAGACAATGGAACGGTCACGGCAGGCAATGCGTCGGGCATCAACGATGGCGCGGCCGCCGTGGTGTTGATGGAGCGTGGCGTTGCCGAGAATCGAGGCATCAAACCCATCGCGAAGCTGTTGAGCTACGGCCATGCGGGCGTCGATCCGAAGTTCATGGGAATCGGCCCTGTGCCTTCGACCAGACGGGCGCTGGAGCGCGCGGGTTTGACAGTGGCCGATCTTGATGTAATTGAAGCGAACGAAGCATTCGCGGCGCAGGCATGTGCGGTTGCGCGCGATCTGGCCTTTTTACCCGACAAAGTGAATCCGAACGGCAGTGGCATCTCGCTGGGCCATCCGGTGGGTGCCACCGGCGCAATCATTACCGTCAAGGCACTTTACGAGTTGGAGCGGATCGACGGGCGTTATGCGCTTGCCACGATGTGCATCGGTGGGGGCCAGGGCATTGCGGCTATTTTCGAGCGAATCTAGTCGCGCGCCGCGCACACCGAAGTTGTCGGCCGCAATCGACGTTGTGCGTTAACCGAACATGGGTCGTTCAACCTCCTTCGAGATTCGGCGTCGTCTTCTGCTGGCCGGTGCCGCGCTCGCCGTCCCGGCGCTGGCAGCGCCCGCAACCGACGACGCAGTCACACCTGAAATTCGTTTGCGCGAACTGCTCAGCGAACGGCGCTCGTTGCGGCTTTTGCGCGGAACCGAGACGCTCAGTGCAACCTATTGGACGGCCGACAGCGGGTACAACCGCGATGAATATCTGAATATCTGCTGGCTGATGCGCGACGTGCAGGCCGACCGCGTGTTTCCCATGCATCGCGGTTTGCTCGACGTGCTGTGTGGCCTGCAGGTGTGGCTAGGCCGTATCGGTAACGATGCACCGCTGCAGGTTTACTCGGGCTATCGGAGTCCGAAGACAAACAATCGCACCGAAGGCGCAGCACTTAATTCGCGTCATCTGGTCGGCAGGGCGGTTGATATCGGCGTGTCCGGAGTTTCCAATGTCAAGTTGGCCGGAATGGCGAGCTTGCTCGGGCGCGGCGGCACCGGGTTCTATCCAGGTCGCAATTTCGTCCATGTCGACACGGGCGATGAGCGGATCTGGATCGATCGCGCGCGGAAAAAGGCGAGCTAAGACGCGGCTGCAGATGGCGAATTATTACTCCACAAACCAGTTGAGCACGCCGTCGAGCGGGCTGTAGTCGAGCGAAAATCTGGCGCGTTCCTTGACGACCGGCTTCGCGCGATAGGCCACCGAAATTCCGGCGAGCTCCATCATCTTGATATCGTTCGCCCCATCGCCGACCGCGATCGACTGCGAAGTTGCGCAACCGATTTCCGCGCACACGTCGCGCACTGCCTGTGCTTTACCCGCGGCATCGACGATGTCACCGCCGTGGGGTCCGGAAACTTTTCCGGTCAATCGACCGTCGGTGATCGCGAGTTCGTTTGCACGCACGTAATCGATAGGCAGCGTGGCCTTGACGCGGTCGGTAAAGAACGTGAAGCCCCCGGTTGCGAGCAGCGTCTTCAACCCGGCGCGCCGACATTCCGCAACCAGTCTTTGCGCACCGTCATTCAGGGCAAGTTTCTCGTCGTATACGCGAGCAAGCAGGCCCGCGTCGATGCCCGACAACATTTCAACGCGCCGACGCAGGCTTTCCGGATAGTCGAGCTCGCCGCGCATCGCGGCCTCGGTGATCGCAGCGACTTGGGCGCCTTGTCCCGCATATGCCGCAACCTCATCGAGCGTCTCGATATTGACCAGCGTCGAATCCATATCGAGCACCAGCAGGCGGAAGTCCTTCAGGCGCGATGAAGGCTCGACAAACGCAATGTCGAGTTTCCAGTAGGCCGACAGCCCGCGCACGGCCCTTCGCGTTTCGTTGTCGTCGCGCACCGTTACGCAACGCGCCGCCTTTCCGAGCACGGTGATGTGTTCCGGCATGCAAACGACCTTGAACGTGTCGAGCGCCGCCGGCGTCAGCGCTGGCCCCTGGACGACAAGGTCCTTCATGACTGGCCAATGGCTTTGAATACTTCACGCAATCGCTGCAACCGGGCGTCTAGGTTGACGGTCTTTTCTTCGATCCGCAGGCGCTCGGGCCCGGCAAGTCGCATCGTTTTCGATCCCTGCATCAGCCGGATCAACTTCGCGGTCTCAAACGGCGGGTCGGGTATGAACTGGATCACGATGACATCAGACGAAGCATCAATTTTTTTCACACCCAGCTTCTCGCCGCCAAGGCGCAGGCGGTGCGTGTCGATCAATGCCTTGGCGGCCTCGGGCAGCTTGCCATAGCGATCGACCAACTCCTCCTGTCGCCCGATCAGCTCGTCCTCACTGTCGGCCGATGCGAGCTTCTTGTACATCGATAGGCGCTGGTGCACATCGCCAACGTAATCGGCTGGCAGTAAAGCGGGCACGTGCAGATTGATCTCGGTAACAACGCGCAGCGGTGCCAGCAGATCGGGTTCGCGCCCTGATCGCAACGCGCGCACTGCAGCGTTCAACATCTGCGTGTACAGATCGAAGCCGACCTCCTGCATGTTGCCGCTTTGATTTTCTCCGAGCACTTCACCGGCGCCGCGAATCTCGAGGTCGTGCATCGCCAGGTAAAAGCCACTGCCAAGTTCCTCGAGATTCTGAATCGCCTCCAGCCGCTTCTCTGCATTCTTGGTCAGCCCGCCGGCGTCGGGCACCATCAGGTACGCATACGCCTGGTGATGCGATCGCCCGACGCGTCCGCGCAATTGATGCAGCTGCGCAAGCCCAAATTTGTCGGCGCGATGAATGATGATCGTGTTCGCGGTAGGCACATCAATGCCTGTCTCGATGATCGTCGTGCACAGAAGCACGTTGAATCGCTGTTGGTAGAAATCGCGCATCACACGTTCGAGCTCGCGCTCGGGCATCTGGCCGTGCGCGATCTCGATTCGCGCCTCGGGCAGCAGCTCGGCAAGCCGCGCGCGCCGGTTGTCGATCGTCTCGACTTCGTTATGCAGGAAGTACACCTGACCGCCGCGCTTGAGCTCGCGCAGCACGGCCTCGCGCATCAACGATGCGCTCTCCTTGCGCACGAATGTCTTGATGGCGAGCCGGCGCTGCGGTGCCGTGGCGATCACCGAAAACTCGCGGATACCTTCCAGCGACAAGGCCAGAGTGCGGGGAATCGGCGTCGCGGTCAGCGTCAGTACATCAACGTCGGCACGCAGCGCCTTCAGTCTTTCCTTCTGCCGCACGCCAAAGCGATGCTCCTCGTCGATGATGACGAGCCCGAGCCGCTCGAAGTTGATCGACTCGGTCAGCAACTTGTGAGTGCCGATCACGATGTCGATTGCGCCCGCGTTGATCCCGGCGACGGCTTCTGCCACTTCCTTGCTGGATCGAAACCGGGATAGTTCGGCAATGCGCACCGGCCAGTCGTTGAAGCGATCCCTAAACGTCTGCATGTGCTGCTCGGCAAGCAGCGTCGTCGGGCACAACACGGCGACTTGTTTTCCGTCGGCGACGGCGGCAAACGCGGCACGCAATGCGACCTCGGTCTTGCCGAAGCCAACGTCGCCACACACCAGCCGGTCCATCGGAAAACCAGCACTCATGTCCTTCAGCACGGCCTCGATGGCAGCTTTCTGATCCGTTGTTTCCTCAAACGGAAAGCCTTCGGCGAACGCTTCAACATCGTGCTGCTTGAACTGGAAAGGGTGGCCCTTGCGCGCGGCACGCAATGCGTACAGGTTGAGCAGCTCGGCGGCGGTATCGCGCACCTGCTTGGCGGCTTTGCGGCGCGCGCGGTCCCAGTCCCCGCTGCCCAGATGATGCAGCGGCGCGGCGTCCGGATCCGCCCCCGAATAGCGGCCGATCAAATGCAGCTGCGCTACCGGAACGTACAGCGTCGTTTCATTCGCGTATTCAAGATGCAGGAACTCGGTGGGTCCGCTGCCCATGTCCATGCTTTGCAAGCCGAGATAGCGGCCGATGCCGTGCTCGACATGCACCACAGGATCACCGACCCTAAGCTCGGCGAGGTCACGGATCATTGCCTCGACATTGGAGGCACGTTCGCGCTGACGACCGCGCAACCGGCGCGGACTGGCTGCGTACAACTCTGTTTCGGTGACGATCGCCAGACTGGCAGGGTGCAGCACGAAACCTTCGTGCAGGGGCGCCACGCCCAGGCCGACCTTCGCGTCCGACGCCAGGAATGCACCGAAGTCCGCGTTGTCGGCAAACGGCAACTGGTACTCGGTCAACATCTGCGAAATGGTTTCGCGTCGGCCGGCAGAATCGGCAACGATCAGTACGCGCCCGTGCGGTTGGTTCGGCCCTTCCGAAATAAATTTATCGACAAAGCCGCGCAGGCGAGTGATCGGAATGTCAGCACGGCGCTCGACCGACAACTGCGGTAGTGCGGCGAAGTCTTCATGCAACCCCTCGCCGAGCGAGATACGGCCATAGTCGCGCGCGCGCGTGAAAAAGCCCTCGGCGTCGAGAAACAGGTCAGCAGGCGACATGATCGGACGCGTGACGTCGCGCGACAAAAAGCGATAACGCTCGTTGGTTTCGTTCCAAAATCGCGCCATTGCTGCCTCGATCGGGCCATGCAGTACGACGATCGTGTCCGTAGGCAGATAATCGAACAACGTTGCCGTCTGATCGAAAAACAGCGGCAGGTAATACTCGATACCGGCCGACGCGATGCCGATGCCGATGTCCTTGTAGACGCTGGAGCGGCTCGGGTCGCCCTCGATGCGCTCGCGCCAGCGGCGCCGGAACCCCTGGCGCGCCGCCTCGTCTATCGGAAATTCGCGCCCGGGCAGCAGGCGCACTTCGGGCACCGGATACAACCCTCTTTGCGTATCGGGATCGAAGGCGCGGATCGTGTCGAGTTGATCACCAAACAGATCGAGGCGAAATGGAAGTGCCGATCCCATCGGAAACAGGTCGATCAATCCGCCGCGAATCGCAAACTCCCCCGGCGCGACGACTTGCGACACGTGCTGATAACCGGCGAACACCAGCTGCGCGCGCAGCGGCTCGGCGTGAACGGTTTGCCCCTGGGCAAAGAAGAACGTGTGGCCGGCGACATACTGCGAGGGCGCGAGGCGGTACAACGCGCTCGTTGCCGAAACGACCAACACGTCAATCTCGGATTGCGGTTGGCTTAATCGGTACAGCGTTTCAAGTCGTTCAGAGACCAGATCCTGATGCGGAGACAGCGTGTCATACGGCAGCGTTTCCCAATCGGGCAGCGGACGCACAACCAGCGACGGGTCGAAGTAGTTTATTTCATCGACAAGCCTTTGCGAATCGAGGGCGTCTGCCGAAACCACCAGCATCATCCGGCGCGTTTCGCGCGCCTGTGCAACAAACTGCGAAATCAGCCACGCGTCGCCCGATCCAGGGGGCCGCGCGAGGGCAAAGCGAGCCCCTGCGGACGGTAGCGTCTGCGAAGCGGTGCCCGATACTGATGATGAATCGGGCGAGAGTGTTGAAACTTCTTCGGTCACAAAAAAAGGCAGTCGAGCATTTCGCACGCTGCCGAAATCGGTCATCATTATACGAAGCGCTGCGTGAGCGCCGAATCATGCCCGCTGCCCGTGCCCAAACCTCTCCGATACGTTGCGTTGATTGCCGCTGCAGGCGTCGGTAGCCGTGCCGGCGGCGAAGTGCCGAAGCAATATCTTCCGATCAACGGGCGCACGATGCTCGAGCATTCGATCGCCGCTATGCTCTCCGATGCGCGTATTGAAATGGTCTTCGTCGTCGTGGCGCCCGCCGACAATCAATGGCGGTCGCTCAAAGCGAACTCCGAGCAGATTGATTTCCTACGGGTGGGGGGGAACTCGCGTGCAGAAAGCGTCCGCAACGGTTTGAACGCGATCGATGCCCGCGCGGGTGATGATGACCGGGTGCTGGTGCACGATGCGGCGCGGCCTTGTCTGGCAGCCGTTGACCTCGCTCGGCTGATAGACCAGGTCGCTGATGATCCGCGTGGCGGGCTGCTCGCCACCCCGGTAACCGATACCTTGAAGCAGGTTGAAGACGGTCACGTGGTGACAACAATCAATCGCGATGCGCTGTGGTGCGCTCAAACTCCGCAGATGTTTCGCGTCGCCTCGCTGCGCGCCGCGCTCAATCGTCAGCCGCTCGATGGAATTACCGATGAAGCCAGCGCAATCGAACGCAGCGGCAATTTTCCGCTGCTCGTGCGCGGGTGCGCCACTAATATCAAAGTGACAAGTGCACAAGACCTGGCGCTCGCCGGCGCGATCCTCGGCGCGCGCAGGGTTGCGCGATGAGACTTCGTATTGGCCAGGGCTTCGATGTGCACGCATTGGTGCCGGGGCGCGCGCTCGTGCTGGGCGGCGTGCAGATCGCCAGCCCGCGCGGCCTGCTGGGGCACTCGGACGCCGACGTACTGCTGCATGCGATCACCGACGCGATCCTGGGCGCTGCTTCACTCGGCGATATTGGCGCGATGTATCCGGACACCGACGCGGCCTATGCGAACGCGGACAGCCGCGTGTTGCTGCATGAGGCCGCGCTGCGCGCGCGCGAGGTGGGTTGGCGCATCGAGAACGTCGACGCGACCGTGATTGCTGAGTATCCCAGAATCGCCCCGCACGTTGCCGCGATGTGTCAGACGATTGCCGCATCGTGCGAAATTTCGTCGAGCGCCGTCAGCGTCAAGGGAAAGACCAGTGAAAAGCTTGGATTCACCGGGCGTGGTGAGGGTATTGCAGCGCTTGCCGTCGTGCTGTTGATTGCTGACGACTGAGTACCCATGTGCGGCCGCTACGATCTAAACGATACTGGCACGCGGATTCGGCGGGTCTTCAGCCTGCACGATGTGCCGCACTTCGATCCTAACGCTGACCTACGCCCAACCGATAAGGCGCTGATCGTCCGGCTCGATCAGGCTGGCCAACGCGAGGCCGTACTGATGCGCTGGGGTTTTGCACATCCGTTTGCAAAGGATCGCAAAGATCGCATCAACGCGCGCGGAGAATCAGTCGGAATCGCCTATCGCGAGGCGTACCGAAACCGTCGTTGTCTGGTGCCGGCGAACGCTTTCAACGAGTGGTCGGGCGAGAAAGGCAGCAAGATCAAGTGGCGCATCACCGTCAAGGATCAGCCGCTGTTCGCGTTTGCCGGTCTATGGGACTGGTGGTGCGATCCCAAGGATCCAGACGCAGCGCCAGCTGAGGCCTTCACGATCATTACGACGTCGCCGAATGACATCCTCGCCGATATTCACGATCGCATGCCGGTGATTGTTGCCGAGAGCGACTATCAGCCATGGCTCGAAAATGGATCGCGTTCGCTGCTCCGCCCGCTGCCCAGCGAGGCCATCGATATTGCGGCGGTTTAAGGTCGCGCTGGTCTAGCGCGGAAGCCGCATCTCTGCACGCAGGCCGTGCGGCACATTTTCACAAAGACGCAGATCTCCGCCGTGCATGCGCGCGACGCGTTCGACAATGGGCAGCCCAAGTCCCGCGCCGGTGTGCCCGGAGCGCGCCGAATCTCCACGCTCAAACGGTCGCAGCAGGCGGCTGATGTCGTGTGTGGGTATACCGGGGCCGCGGTCGCTGACGCACACCAAGGCGCGGTGTGCATCGGTTTGCAGTGACACATTAATCTGCAACTTGCCGCTATCGGGGTCGCGGCCATACCGCATCGCATTGGTCAGCAGGTTGTCGAGGGCACGATCGATCTCGGTCGCGTGGCCGCGTATACGCACGTCGGGTGCAATATCGGCCTCAACCTCGGCCGACGGCTCGGCGTCGATGCGCACGCGCTGCAGCGCGGCTGTTATTGCGGCGCTCAGATCAACTTCAGAAGCGGGCGCTTGCGGCACCTTGCGCGCATAATCAAGAAATTGGCGCACGATTGCGTCCATCTGCTCGATGTCTCCCACCGCTGCGGCACGCGTTTCTTCGGGTAGCTGCGCCATTTCAAGCTCGAGTCGAAGCCGGGACAACGGCGTGCGAAGGTCATGCGAAATGCCGGCGAGCAGCACCGCGCGATCGGCTTCGAGCTTGCCAAGATCGGTAACCATTCGATTGAAGCTCTCGTTGACAGTGCGGATCTCGATCGGGCCGACTTCGGGCAACGGCGCAGGATCGTGCCCGCTACCTAGGCGTGCACTGGCCGCCGACAACTGCGCCAGCGGTCGGTTGATCAGCCGTGTAATCAGGACTGCGCCGATCACCGAAAGCACGAGCGCAACCAACGCCCATCCGACCCATTGTGTGCCATACGTTCGTGCGACCGGGTCGCGGGTGATGAATACCCAGTAGTCGTCTTCGGCCATCGACAGACTTACCCAGAGTCCCGTGACACCGTTGACCTCCGAACCCAGCCGCGTGCCGGCGCCGAGTTTGGTGACAATCGCTTGCTCGATCAGCTTGATCAACGGCCCGTCGGCCAGTGGAACAACCTTGTCATCAGGCTCAAGCGGATAAATCCGCACACCTTCGTTGGCGGCAAGCTCCGCCAGCAGGTCGCTTCGAACGAAAGGGTCGGCATACAGCAGAGCGGCGCGTGTGATGTTGACGACCGAGACCACCTGTTGAGCAATCGTTTCGGCGCGCGGGCCGCGCTCGAGCACTCGATAACTTTGCAGCCATGCCGCAAGGCTTGCCACAATCAGCAGCAACACCAGCAGCAACGTGCGCCAGAAGAGCGACGGCGAGCGCAACCGGATCAAGTTCCGCCGTCAGGGATGAACACGTAGCCGAGTCCCCAAACGGTCTGAATGTAGCGAGGCTTTGTAGGGTCGGTTTCGACCAGCTTGCGAAGACGCGAGATCTGAACGTCGAGGCTGCGGTCGAATGCCTCGTATTCGCGGCCGCGCGCCATTTCCATCAGCTTTTCGCGCGACAGAGGCACGCGGGGGTAGCGCGCAAATGTTTTGAGCACAGCAAACTCGCCGGTGGTCAGGCTTACCGGCTCGCCATTTTTGGTCAGGGTACGCGTTACGAGATCGAGTACGAAGTCGCCGAACCTGATGGGTTCGCCGTCACTGGCGGGTGCGCCCGGTGCATCGTCCGGGCCGCGGCGGCGCAAGACAGCATTGATCCGCGCCAGCAACTCGCGCGGATTGAACGGCTTCGGCAGGTAATCGTCGGCGCCCATTTCAAGCCCCACAATCCGATCGACATCCTCGCCCTTGGCTGTGAGCATGATGATCGGCGTCGTATCGTGCCCGCCACGCAATCGCCGCATGATCGACAACCCGTCTTCGCCTGGCATCATCAGGTCAAGGATCAACAGGTCGTAACGCTCGCGCTGCCATAACCGATTCATAGCCTGCGCGCTGTCAGCGACGAAAACCGAATAACCGTTCTCACCGAGATAGC
>Ga0183260_10000120_pt1 | contig 56617 bp, 57 predicted proteins | sample AntDrymUQ4972206_2_FD_129768 | JGI IMG/M metagenome (GOLD analysis project Ga0183260, IMG submission 129768) | Polar desert sand microbial communities from Dry Valleys, Antarctica - metaG UQ497 (22.06) (version 2) (version 2) | ecosystem: Environmental > Terrestrial > Soil > Desert | place...
GAGATCGAGGACCCGACCCTGATCGTCTGGGGCCGCAACGACCGCGTCGTCCCCGTCCCGGCGGCCCTCAGCTACAAGCGGCGGATCGGGGACAACGCCGAGCTGCACATCTTCGACCAGACCGGGCATGTGCCCCAGATGGAGCGGCCCGTCAGGTTCAACCGGCTCCTGTCGGGCTTCCTGGCGTCGTGATGGCGCCCTCGGCGGCGCTCGACACGCTCGCCGCGTACTTCGCCATCACCCCCGAGGTGAAGAGCGGTTCCGGGGATTCGTAAGCCGCCACCCGCTCGGCGATCTCGTCGTCGGATAGGTCGACCTCGAGCTTCCGGTCGGCGACGTCGAGTGTGATCCGGTCGCCGTCGCGGACGGCCGCGATCGGGCCACCCCGGGCCGCCTCGGGGGCGACGTGGCCCGCCATCAGGCCGCGGGTGGCGCCCGAGAAGCGGCCGTCGGTGAGGAGGGCGACCTTGTCGCCGAGCCCCTCCCCCACCAGCGCGGCGGTCACCTGGAGCATCTCGCGCATTCCGGGGCCTCCGGCGGGCCCCTCGTTGCGGATCACGACGACGTCACCGGCCTCGATTGCGCCGGCCTTCACCGCCGCGAAGCAGTCCTCCTCGGATTCGAAGACCCGCGCCGGACCGGAGTGCTCGAGGCGCTCGTAGCCCGCGACCTTGACGACACAGCCCTCGGGGGCAAGGTTGCCCTTCAGGATCACGAGACCGCCGGTCTCCTTGAGGGGATCGCTCAGCGGGCGCACGACCTCCTGGCCCGCGGTCTCGGTCGCGTCGTCGGCCTCATCGCCGATCGTGCGCCCGGTGACGGTGATCGCGTCACGGTGGAGCAGGCCCGCCTCGTCGAGGCGCTTGACGATCAGGCCGACGCCGCCGGCGTCGTTCAGATCGCGCGCGACGAAACGCCCTCCGGGCTTCAGGTCGCCGAGCAGGGGTGTGCGCTCGGAGATCTCGTCGAAGTCGTCGATCGTCAGCTCGATGCCCGACTCACGGGCCAGTGCGAGCAGGTGGAGGACGACGTTGGTGGACCCCCCCGACATGGCGACCGACGCGATCGCGTTCTCGAGCGACTCGCGGGTGATCACCTGGCTGGGGCGCAGATCGCGCTCGAGCACACTCATCACGAGCTCGCCGGCGTGCTCGGAGACTGTCTTGCGCTCTACGGCGACCGCAGGGACCATGCCGGACCCCATCGGAGCGATGCCCATCACCTCGAACGCGGTCGCCATCGTGTTGGCGGTGAACATCCCGGCGCAGGCGCCCGGGCCGGGGCTGGCGACGTCCTCCAGCTCGGCGAGCTCCTCGTCGGTCATCTCGCCCTTCGCGTGGGCGCCGACGGCCTCGAAGATGTCCTGAATCGTCACGTCGCGGCCCTGGTATCTGCCGGGCAGGATCGAGCCTCCGTATAGGAGGACCGAGGGGATGTCGAGACGGGCAAGCGCCATGACGCTGCCGGGAATCGTCTTGTCGCAGGCGCAGACGGCGACGATCGCGTCGAACTGGTAGCCGCGTACGGTCAGCTCGATCGAGTCGGCGATGACCTCCCGGCTGACGAGGGACGCCTTCATGCCCTGGGTTCCCATAGTCACGCCGTCCGAGATGGCGATCGTGTTGAACTCCATCGGGGTCCCGCCGGCGGCGCGGACGCCCTCCTTCACCTTCTCGGCGACCGCGCGGAGATGGAAGTTGCACGGCATCGCCTCGATCCAGGTGTTGGCGATCCCGACCACGGGCTTCTTGAGATCGGAGTCGTCGAACCCGATCCCCTTCATGTAGGCGCGGGCGTGGGCGCGCTCGGGCCCGTCGAAGACGACGCTCGACCGCGCCCGGTTGCCGGCGGCCACGTCGCCGTTCTGGCTCATGCCGAGACCTTCATGCCCAGGGCCGTCTCGAGGTCGCGGCGGACCATCTCGGGATCGAGCTGCACGCCGAGGCGGTGCAGGTTCGCCTCGGCCACCAGGGTGCGCTCGTCGGCGCGCAGGGCGATCCACTTCGCGAGCACGTCGTCGGCTCCCGGCAGCCACTCCCCCGCGCCGTCGCGCGACTGGCTGTCGGGGAACCGGACGCAGAGCTCGGACAGGGGCTCGCCGCTGCCTGCGTCGTAGGTGACGACGGGCCGGTGGGGGTAGATGATGTAGCCGTAGCCGTCGCCCTCTCCCTCGACATGGAGAAAGCTGTGGGTCTCGTAAAAGTCGGCGAGCTCGTCCCCGGCCACCGAGCGCAGCAACTCGCGCGCCCGCGCCTCGGCCGCCGCATCGCGTGCGGAGTCGCGCACCATCGTCGACCCTCGCCTCACCGCGTCTAACCGCCGGCGGCCGGCGGGAAGAAGATCACCCGGTCGCTCCCGGGCGGGATCTCGGCGAAGTCGCGGACCATCGTCGCCTCGTGGCGCCCGCTCCCGCTCTTGAGCGGGACGGCGGCCCACATGCCGAGGTCGAGCTGGCGCCTGAACTCTTCGACCAGGCGCTCGGCATCTTCATCGAGCTCGGGATCCCCCTCGGCGAGGACGACGTCTCCTTGTCCGGGTGTCATGCGCAGGAATCTCATATGGCCGCCTTCATGCGTCGATTATGCCCGCTGCGCGCCCGTTGCCCGCTCAGCGAGCCCGAGCGCGTCCACCGGCCCCGCTCCGTCGCCGATGTCCCGCAGCCCGCCGGCGACCGCCTCGGCGGCGATCCGCCGCGCGACGCGGGCCGCTTCGAGCGGCTCGGCGCCGAGCGCCAGCTGGGCCGCGAGCGCCGAAGAGTGGGTGCACCCCGAGCCGTGCGCGGCGCCGTCGGCATGGCGCGGCCCCTCGATCGCCTCGAAGATCTCGCCGTCGAAGTAGGCGTCCGCCGCGCTCACCCGATCGGCTCCAGATCGAGGGCCCGACCGTTGGGCCGGGAGACCCGGTAGGGCCTCGCCGTGGCCCCCGGTGACGACGGCGACACGCGGCCCCAGGGCCTGGACCGCGCGTGCGAGGTCCTCGGCCGAGGCGTCGGGCCCGAGCCCGGTCAGCTCACGTGCCTCGGTCAGGTTCGGGGTGGCCACCGCGGCCCGGGGAAGGATGCGCTCGACCAGCGCGCGGACCGCGTCCGGGTTCAGAAGGACGGCCCCGCTCTCGGCGACCATCACAGGGTCGACCACGACCGGCGCGTCACCGGTCAGCCCGAGAGCCTCGTCCACGGCGGCGATCGTCGCCTCGTCGCCGAGCATGCCGACCTTCACCGCGTCGACACCGATGTCGGTGACGACCGCGCGCACCTGGTCGATCACCATCTCGGGCGGCACCGCGTGGATCGACGTGACGCCGAGAGTGTTCTGCGCCGTCAACGCAACGATCGACGTGGTCCCATGGACCCCGCAGCGTGCGAACGCCTTCAGGTCGGCCTGGATCCCGGCGCCCCCACCGGAATCAGATCCCGCGATCGTGATCGCGACGGGTGTTCGCCTTGAGCCTTGCAAGGGCCGCCAAGGCTAGGGAGGCGGGAGCGCTAGGAGGCGGGAACGCTAGCCGCTCGGCCCGCCGCGGGAACCCGCCGCCGCGACCGAGCGCTCGTACCGCCCGGCCCCATCGCAGATGACCAGCCCCGCCAGCTCGAGCCGGACCAGCGCCGACAGCGCGGCTCCGGCGGCCAGCCCGGAGGCTCGGGCCACCTCGTCTCCCGTCGCGGCGCCTCGGTCGACGGCCTCCAGGGCGCTCGCCAACTCGGGCTCCAGGCTCTCCCCAACCGGCGCGCCGCAGGACCGCTGGCCCGGGCCGAGCAGGGCGTCGAGGACGTCGCGGCCGCCCCGGATCACGTGGGCCCCGTCGGCGAGAAGCTGGTTGGTTCCCTCCGCCACCGGGTTGCCGACCCTGCCGGGCACCGCGCCGACGTCACGGCCCAGATCCTCGGCCATGGATGAGGTGATCAGGGAGCCCGAGCGGGCGCGGCCCTCGACCACGACCGTCATGCGGCCGAGCGCAGCCATGATCCGGTTGCGGGCGGGGAACGTCCACCGCCTCGGGTTGGTGCCGGGAGGCAGCTCGCTCAGCACGAGCCCGTCGTCGGCGATGCGCTCATGAAGCCGGGCGCGTCCGGCGGGGCTGGGGACGTCCGGGCCGCTCCCGAGCACCGCGACCGTGAAGCCGCGGGCCTGTAGCGCACCTTCGTGCGCGCGTGAGTCGACCCCGTTCGCCATGCCGCTGATCACCGGCACGCCCGCTGCGCCGAGCTCCCAGCCGAGGCTGAACGCGATCTCGCGCCCGTAAGAGCTCGGCCTGCGGGTGCCGACCACCGTCACTGCCGGCTCGCCGAGGCGCTCCAGGTGCTTGGGGTCGCCACGACCGAACAGGATCGCCGGTGCGTCGGAGAGGTCGCGAAGCGACGCCGGATAGAGGGGGTCGTGCCGGCACGCGGCCCACACGCGCGCTCCCTGGATCGCGGTGCGGAGGCGGCCCGCGTCGCGGGTGCGGGCGCGATGGAGGAACGCTGCCGAGTCGTCTCCTCCGACGGCTTCGGCCAGGTGCTCGTCGGTCAGTCCGAGCAGCTCGCGCGAACGCGCGGCGGGGAGGCCGGAGATCGCCTGTTCGATCGACGCCGACAGGCTCCCCACCAGCCAGGAGCGCCTCAGGCAACCGTCGCACGCACTCACGAGAGGCTCCGCCTGCGCAGGCCGAGCGCCTCGCTGATGTGAGCCTCGTCGATGCGCTCCGCCGAGTCCAGGTCGGCGATGGTGCGGGCGACCCGCAGGACGCGGTCCCATCCGCGCCCGCTGAGGCCGAGCCGTTCGTGCCCGTCGCGGAGGGCCGCCTCGGCGGCGGGGTCGGGAGGGCAGAGGCTGCGCGTCTCGCCAGGGGTCATGTCGGAGTTCGAGCGCGCTTCGCCTAGGCGCTCGTGCTGGAGCTTCCGCGCCGCCTCGACCCTCGGGCGCACCTCGGCCGAGGCCTCGCCGCCGTCGCCCGCCATCGCGTCGGCGGGCGGCTGGGCGACCCCCACGAAGACGTCGATCCGATCTGCCAGGGCGCCACTCAGCTTCGCCTCGTAGCGGGCGACCGCCGTGGGCGGGCACTCGCATGCCCCCGAGCCCTGGCCGTGGCCGCAGGGACAGGGGTTCGAGGCCGCGACCAGGGTGAACCGGCACGGCAGCTCGATCGAGCGCCGCGCACGCGACAGCGTCACACGCCCCTCCTCGAGCGGCTCGCGCAGGGCCTCGATCGCGTCGCGGCGAAACTCCCCGAGCTCGTCGAGGAAGAGGACGCCCCGGTGCGCCCGGGTCACCTCGCCCGGCCGCGGCGGCGACCCACCTCCGATCAGGGCGCGGCCCGACGCCGTATGGTGCGGCGCGCGGAAGGGACGCGACCCGGCGCCCTCCTTCGTGCTCCCGCCGGCGGTCCCCGCGCCGGCGATCCTGATCACCTCAAGCGCCTCGGAGCGGGTGAGCGCCGGCATGATCGACGGGAGCCGACGGGCGGCGAGGGTCTTGCCGGCGCCGGGAGGCCCGACGAGGAGCAGGCTGTGGCCCCCGGCCGCGACGATCTCCAGGGCGCGCCTCAGCGCCGGCTGGCCCTTCAGGTCGCACAGGTCAGGGCCCGCCGGGGCCGGGGCCTCGCTGATGGCGGACCGTGCCAACGGCTCGATCGATCCCGCGGCGAGGTCCGGCAGCTTCGAGACGTGGTCGAGCGCCACGACGTCGACTCCGTCGACGAGCGCCGCCTGGCCGGAGTCCTGGCGCGCCACCGCGATCCTGGCGTGCCCCTGTCGCCGGGCGGCCTCGGCCATCGCGAGCGCCCCCGGCACCGGGCGGATCGTCCCGTCGAGGGCCAGTTCCCCCGCGAACGCCGTCGTGTCAAGGAACGGCTTGGGGATCTGGCCCGAAGAGGCGAGGACGCCGGCGGCGATCGCGAGGTCGAACCCGGGGCCGACCTTGGGGAGGTCGGCGGGAGCGAGGTTCGTGATGATCCGCTGCATCGGGAAGTCGAAGCCCGAGTTGACGAGCGCGGCACGGACCCGCTCGCGCGACTCGCGCACGGCGGTGTCGGGGAGGCCGACGATCGCGAACGAGGGAAGGCCGCGCGCGACGTCGACCTCGGCGAAGACAGGCTCGGCATCGATGCCGATCAGCGAGAAGGTCCGTGCCATCGCGAGCATGCGGCGAAGCTACGTGCGGACCCCGCACGCCTGGTGCGCAGGCTGTGACGAAGGCGACGCGCTTTCTGCGCGAAGGCGGTCCCAGGCGCGCGGTCAGTCCCGTCAGCGTCGGCGCATGACCGCATCGAGGCAGCGGCTCGGCCGCCGGGCCGAAAACATGGTCGCCCGGAGACTGGAATCAGCCGGGTGGGAGCTAGTCGAGCGGAACGCCCGCACCCGCACCGGCGAGATCGACCTGATCGCGCTCGACGGCGCGACCCTCGTCTTCGTCGAGGTCAAGGCGGCCCGGGCGGGGTCCCCGACCGGCCCCGTCTCCCCGGCCCATCAGGTCGGACCGCGAAAGCAGGCCCGGATCAGGCTGCTGGCCCGCGAGTGGCTCGGCGCCGGGGCCTCCCCCTCAGGAGTCGCCGGCTACCGCTTCGACGTCGTCGGCGTCCTCGTCGGGCCGGACGGAGTCGAGATCGATCACATCCGCAACGCCTTCTAGGCCCACTTCGTCGATCTCCTCGCCCAGCGCCAACTGCGTGTACGCGATCGACGCGAAGCTTCGCCGGTGCAGCGGTGAGATGCCGTGCTCGCGGATCGCGTCGCGGTGCTCCGGGGTCGAATAGCCGACGTTGCCGTCGAAGTGCCAGTGAGGGTGGGTGTCGGCGATCCGGCGCATGTAGCGGTCCCTGGTCACCTTGGCGATCACCGATGCCGCGGCGATCGCGGCGCTGCGGGCGTCGCCGTCCACGACGGCCGTGTGGCGAATCTCGCAGTCGGGAAGGCGGAAGCCGTCGACGAGGCACGCGACCCCGCCGGCGGGAGCGACCCCGCGCATGCACTCCGCGAGCGCGTCGAGGTTGGAGACGTGCAACCCGCGGGTGTCGATGAAGCGGACCGAGCGCACGGCGACCGAGACACAGCTCGCCGCGCGGATCACCGCCGGATAGAGCTCCTCGCGCTCATCCTCGGACTTCACCTTGGAGTCATCCAGGTGGGCCAGCGCGAGGCGCTCGCTGCGGCCGATGTTGTCGAGGTCCAGCAGCACCCCGGCCGCGACCAGCGGCCCTGCGAGGGAGCCGCGACCGGCCTCGTCGACCCCGGCTGTGTAGCGGAGTCCAAAGGACCGGTCGAACCGGAACAGCCCCGCCGCCGTCTTGCGCTTAGAAGATCCCGATCCTCTTCGGCGGCCAATACGTGGCGAAAGCCTTCCCGATGATCGAGTCTCTGGGGACGGGTCCCCAGAACCTGCTGTCGTCGCTCGCTCCACGGTTGTCCCCCATCATGAAGTAGTGGTCCTCCGGAACCGTGATGGGATTGGGCAAATTGCAGGCATCGCCGCCCGCGCACTGCTTGATGAAGGGCTCATCGGTGATCGGGGTCCCGTTGACGACCGGATGCCCGTCCTGGACCGCGATCGTGTCGCCGGGCCCGGCGACGATCCTCTTGATGAAGTTCGTGTCGGCCTGGTCGGGAGTGGGCGTGCCGCACGGCTCGCCGTTCCCCTGGGTGGCGCCGCACTGCGCCATACCGCTGATCGACTCCGCGCCGGTCGGGGGATGGAAGACGACGATGTCGCCGATGTTCGGGTCTGCGAAGTGATAGACGAAGCGGTTGACCAGGACGCGCTGCCCGATGTCCAGGGTGGGCTCCATCGATCCCGAGGGGATCTGGTACGGCTTGACGATGAACGCCTGGATCCCGAGAGCGAGTCCGAGCGCCAAGGCGACGATCAAGACGAGCTCTACGAATGCGCCTTGGGTGCTCTCTGGCTTCGGGAGCTTCAGCCTTCTGCCTTCTCGGCTTCGGGCTCAGCCTCGGCCTTGGGCTCCTCTTCGGCGGCGGGCTCCTCGGGAGCAGCGTCTTCTTCGGGCGTGTCTGAAGTCTCTTCGGCGTCGACGACCTCGGGCTCGGCCTCTTCGATGGCGACGCCTTCAGCGTCGACAGGCTGGGCCTCGTCCGCAGCGATCACCAGGTCGTCCTCGATGCCCCATCGCCGCTCGGCGACGCGGGCCTGCTTGCCGACCTTGTCGCGCAGGTAGTAGAGCTTGGCGCGGCGCACGTCGCCGCGGGCCGCGATCTCGAGCTGCTCGACCTTGGGCGAGTGCAGGGGAAACGTCCTCTCGACGCCGACGCCGAAGGACTGCTTGCGGACGGTGAACGTCTCGCGCGCGCCGCTGCCCTGGCGCTTGATCACCACGCCCTCGAAGACCTGGGTCCGCTTGCGGCTGCCCTCGATGACCTGGAAGTGCACCCGCACTCGGTCACCGGCCCCGAAGCTGGGCCGCTTCTGCAGGGAAGCCTGCTCGATGCTGTCGATGACTGTGCTCATGAGGGTGATCGGGTTCAGTCGTCCTGGGCCTGAAAAAAGCGCGGCCGGGTGGCCCGCGCAGGCGCGAATGGTAGCGGGTCAGTCGTGGCCGCCAGCGGCCCTCTCGCGGCTCTGCGCCAAGCGCCACTCGCGCACCCTGGCGTGGTCGCCGGAGAGCAGGACCTCGGGGACGTCCCACCCCCGGTAGGAGGGCGGGCGCGTGAAATGCGGGTACTCCGGTGCGCCCTCGAGCGCCTCGCTGAAGGATTCCTCGACCGCGCTCTCTGCGTCGCCGAGGGCACCCGGCAGCTTTCGCAGCACTGCGTCGGCGACCACCATGGCCGCCAGCTCCCCTCCCGCCAGCACGAACTTCCCGATCGAGACCGCCTCGTCGGCGAGGTGCGCGACCACCCGCTCGTCGAAGCCCTCGTAGCGCCCGCTCAGGAGCGCGACGTGCTTCTCGCCCGCGAGCTCCTCTGCGAGCGACTCGTCGAAGACCCGGCCGCTGGGCGTCAGGGCGATCTTGCGGACTCCCTCGCGGTCGGCGCCGTAGGTTCCCTCCAGCGCGGCGTCCACGACGTCGACCCGCATCACCATCCCGGCTCCGCCGCCGTACGGGGAGTCGTCGACGACCCGCCCGCTCAGCGTCGTGAACTCGCGGTAGTCGACGCAGCGAAGCTCGTTGCCCTCGGCCACCGCGTTCGTCACGTGCCGCTGCCCGCGGAACCAATCGAACGCCTCAGGAAACAAGGTGAATACGTCGAGCTTCATCGCGTCTACTTAGCATCCCCCCGGCCGGAACGCGCACCGCGCATGCCCGCAGGGCGTAGCCCGAGGACATGCGCGTGGAGGTGGGGTGATGATGGCGAAGCCGTCAGGCGCGCGGTCTAGTCGAGTATCTCTACGAGCACGCGCTTGTCCGCGCGCGTCGCCGCCGCCTTCATCACGCCGCGGAGCGCGTTGGCGACCCGGCCGCCGCGGCCGATCACGCGGCCCAGGTCGTCGTCGGCGACCTCGAGCTCCAGGATGAGCTCGCCCTCGACCTCCTCGACCTCGGTGACGACTACCGCCTCGGGGTCCTCGACGAGGCCCCGTGCGAGAAACTCGAGCAGGTCCCCCATCGCGCCGTCGTCGGTCATCTCAGACGCGTCAGGCGCTGACGGAGTCGATGCCCTTTGTGCGCAGCAGGTGCGACACCGTGCGCGTGGGCTTCGCACCGTGCTCGAGCCAGTGCTTCGCGCGATCCTCGTCGATCACGATCAGCGAGGGCTCCTGCTGCGGGTTGTACTGGCCGATCGTCTCGATCGTGCGGCCGTCGCGCGGCGAGCGCCTGTCGGCGACGACTATGCGCCAGATCGGGTTCTTGTTGGAACCCACCCTCGTAAGCCTGATTCGAACCATCGGCGGGGCAGGTTAGCGGGGAACAGTGCCTAGTAGACCATCCCGGCGTGATCAGGGGCGGCGAACATCAGGGGCGGCGAACCCGCTCGCAGCCGCTGAGCCGGTCGAGGCCGTCGACCTTGGCTATATCGGGACCCGTGCCGCAACGCACAATGTCGGCCTCGCCGTCGCGGGCGCGAATTCGATCGCCGCCGTTGCCGCCCAGAAGCTGATCGGCCCCCGGGCCGCCGTGAAGGCGATCGCGGCCTCGCTGGCCGCGGAGACAGTCGTTTCCGGCGAGACCGAACAGCCGATCGCCGCCGCGGGAGCCGAGAATCCGGTCGCCGGCCGCGGAGCCCGTGAGCCGGTCGCGCCGGGGCGTGCCGCTGAGCGTCGCCGAGCAGTCGGCCACTGAGCCCCGTTGTATCGGAGCCGTTGCGGGTGGCGACGGGCAGCCCGCGTGGCCGGCTACGCCGGCGACATCCGGGCAGTTGTCGCCGGAGTTCCTGATGTTGTCGCCGTCGCGATCGGCGTCGCAGGCGTCACCGAGCCCGTCGCCGTCGATGTCCTCCTGGCCTGGGTTGGCGGTGAGCGGGCAGTTATCGGCGTCGTTGGGGACGCCATCGCCATCGCCGTCGGTGTCCGGCGGCGCGCCGGCGCCGGACTCGAGGTAGATCGGGCTCGAAACCGCCTCGATCGAGGCGACTCCGCTCAGCCTCATCACCTGGAGGCGGTAGCGGCCAGGACCGAGGCTCGGGAAGTCGAAGCTGAAGTCGTCGCTCGACACAGGAAGCTCCAGGAGCGGCATGCCGTCCTTGACCAAGAGCAACGTATAGAGGCCCGGGCGGGCGGCGCCGGGGCCCGCGCCCATCACCCGGGCGCTGAAGGTGGTGCTGGCGGCCTGGACGGTGTCGCCCATGATCGCGGGATCGGGTGAGTTGGGGTCAGCGGCCGCGAGCCGCAGGTCGGGACCATCGTTGCCCCAGGGCTTGACGTAGGTGTGGCCGGCCTCGACTCCGGCCTCGACTCCCTGCTCGGAGAGCCGATCGGCGAACACCACTGTGGTCGCCTGGCCGATCGGAGACGAGGTCAGGCCGCCGGTCGTGCCGCCCGACGCCCTCCCCGCGTTGTGGGAGTCGCTGGACCCGACCGCCGCGATCTTGGCCCCGGTGTCGAGCGCGTGCTCGTAGAACTGGATCGCGAGCGGGGTAAAGGGGTTGGGGCCCGGGTCGAGAGGGGACAGGTTGAGCCCCGCCGGCCCGGTCGCGATTTCGATCGCGTCGACCTTCGTGTACTGCGTGTCGGCATCCGAGTAGTCCCAGGAGCAGCCCCGGCAGAGGCTCCCGAAGGTCGGGATCTCGGAGGGAAAGATCTCGGGGTGGTTGATCTGGGTGAAGCCGCCCGCGGCGTGGACGGCGTCGAAGATTTCGCTTGCCGGCCGGGCGCCGCGCAGTTGTGTCAGGGCCCCGCCTCCGGAGCGCTCGTAGATCGGGCCCGTCCGGTAGTCCACCCAAGTCGCGCTGCCTTGGTTGTTGGTGTGCCCCCTGTAGGTGATCACCTCGGCACCGCGAGCGATCAGCTTGCCCGGGTGCGCGCCCTGGTAGCGGCCAATCTCACCCCAGGCCGACGTCGTGACGTAGTCGGACAGCGTCAGGAAGTCGAGCCCAGCCCCACCCTGGGCGATCGAATCGAAGGCGAAATTGAAGGTCTCGGTCATCGTCGCATCGCCCAGCGCCGAGTGCTCGCCGTGGACGTGGAGGTCCCCGGCGTACCAGCCTGGACTTCCACTGGCCGGCGCCGGGTCGTAGGGCGCGGGCACGTAGGGATTGTCGCTGTAGTCGGTCGAGTCGATCAGGTCGATCTCGACGCGCCAGGCGACATGACCGCTGGCGTCGCCGTCCGCCTGCGAGGCGACTGCGCCGACCCCGAGCTCGACGGCCCACTCGCCCGTCGGCATCGGGCCGGGAACGAAGCCGCGGGTCGTGTGCCCGCGGCGGTGGCGCTTCGGCGCCTCGAGATACTCGGCCTCGCTTGAGAACCCGTTTGGCGAGACCGTGACATCGGGGTGGCTCGAACCGCCCCAGCCGCGGAACTCGGCCCCGCCCCAGAGACCGCCGGGACCTGATCGCGCGTCGTAGATCCCCAGGTCAAGAGTGTGCTTGGAGGCGCTGGGCAGCGCATTCTCTGGCTGGTCGAAGCAGTACTTGACCCGGACGGCGTCGGTTCCGGCGGGAACCGAGAAGGGGAGCATCACGTAGTCGCCCTGGAGGTCGGTCCCGAACTCGCCGCTGATCACCTGGTCGGGCGCGATCGGGTCGCCGCCGTCGGTGCTGGTCGGGCAGGGGTTCGGTGCCGCGCGAGAGGTGACGGCGTCACCGGACCGCGGGCCAAGCTCCCAGCTCTCGGCAGCGAATCCGGTCGGGCCCGTCGATTGATGGGCGCCGCCGGCCGCCGGCAGGCAGAGTGCGGCCGCAGCGAGCACGCCAAGGGCCGCCGTGCCGAGCCTTGCTCGGGCGGCGCCTGGACTACCCCCGTGTGCGGCGGCGCTTCCCACACGGTGAGTGTAGATCGGCATCAGTCGACGTGCGCCGGGCGACTAGCGCGCGCCGCGCATGAGCTGCTGCATGTCGGGCATCTTGCCGTCGGCCATCGACTTCATCAGCTTGCGCATCTGCCCGAACTGCTTGACCAGGCGGTTGACGGCCTGGACCGTCGTGCCCGACCCGGTCGCGATCCGCTTGCGGCGCGAGCCGTTGATCTCATCGGGGTGGGCGCGCTCGTAGGGGGTCATCGACTTGATGATCGCCTCGATGCGGTCGAGCTCTCGCTCGTCGACCTGGCCCATCCCCTGCATCGCCTTGCCCATCCCGGGGATCATCTTCATCAGGTTCCCGAGCGGCCCCATGTTGCGGACCTGCTGCATCTGCGTCAGGAAGTCCTCGAGCGTGAACTGCTGCTTTCGGATCTTCTGCTCCAGGTCGGCGGCCTGGTCGGCGTCGAACTCGCCCTGCGTCTTCTCGATCAGGGACATCACGTCGCCCATGCCGAGGATCCGGCCGGCCATCCGGTCGGGGTGGAAGCGCTCGATCTCCTCGAGCTTCTCGCCGGTCGACGCGTACATGATCGGCCGGCCGGTCACCGCCCGGACCGAGAGCGCGGCGCCGCCGCGAGCGTCCCCGTCGAGCTTGGTCACGACCGCGCCGTCGAAGTCGGCCATCTCCGCGAAGCTCTCGGCGACGTTGACCGCGTCCTGGCCGGTCATCGCGTCGACGACCAACAGCACGTTGTGGGGCTTCACCGCCACCCGGACGGCCGCCAGCTCGTCCATCAGGTCGGCATCGACGTGCAGGCGGCCCGCGGTGTCGACGATCAGGGCATCGCGGCCCTCGGACTTGGCCTGCGACAGAGCCCAGGCGGCCACCTTTACGGGATCGCTCTCCCCGGGCTGCGAGTAGAAGGCCACCTTCGCCTGGCCCGCCAGGCGCTCGAGCTGCTCGACCGCGGCGGGGCGCTGCAGGTCGCAGGCGGCGACCGCGACGTCCTTGTGGTCCTTTCGGAGCAGCTTCGCGAGCTTCGCCGTGGCGGTCGTCTTGCCCGAGCCCTGGAGGCCCGCCATCAAGATCACCGTCGGGCCGCTGGATGAATAGGCGAGCTCCCGCCCCCCGGCGCCGCCCATCAGCTCGGTCAACCCGTCGTTGACCGCCTGGACCACCGTCTGGCCCGGGTTCAGCGCATCTGAGATCTCGGCTCCCTCGAGCCGCGCGCGAAGCCCGTCGGTGAAGTCCTTTACGACCTTGAAGTTGACGTCGGCCTCGAGCAGCGCCAACCGCACTTCGCGAAGGGCCTTCTTGACGTCATCGTCGGACAGCTTGCCTCGCGAACGGATCTCGCCGAGCACGCCCGGGAGGCGATCTGAGAGCTGATCGAACACGGAGAGGCACGATAGACGCCGCGTCGCGACGGCCTACCCTGGCGCGATGCGCACCCGCCTCGCCATCGCGGCCGGGGTCGTGGCGATCGTGGCGTCAATCATCGGCGTCGCGTTCATCGCCGCCCCCTCCGACGACGAGCGCACGATCGTCCTGTCCTCCGACGTGATGCTCCCGACGATCGCGTTCGACCAGGAGCTGACCTTGTACGAGGCCGCGTTCGAGGACTCCGACCCAGAGCCCGGCGAGGTGGTCGCCTTCACGCCTCCCTCCGGCGCGTTCGACAACCGCTGCGGCGCCGAGTTCAAGCTCGACTCCGGCTGCGACGCGCCCACCGCCCCGGTCGAGGGCGCACTGGCCGACAACACATTCGTGATGCGGGTCGCGGCAGGCCCGGGCGACGAGATCGCGATCGAAAGCGGCCGCGCGGTGCTGAACGGCGAGCGGGTCGACGAGCCCTACGTCAAGCCGTGTCCCCGCAAGTCGGGGTGCGAGCTGCCGGCCGCGATCACCGTGCCCGACGGCCACGTCTACGTGCTCGGCGACAACCGCGCCGCGGCGAAGGACTCGCGCTACTGGGGGCCGGTGCCGCTGGATTCGATCCTCGGCCGGGTCGACGCTGGGTAGGCTGGGGCCATGTGCAGAAACATTCGACAGCTCCACAATTTCGAGCCCCCCGCGACTCAGGACGAGGTCCAGGACGCGGCTCTTCAGTACGTGCGCAAGATCAGCGGGTCGACCAAGCCCTCGCAGGCGAACGCGGAGGCGTTCGACCGTGCGGTGGACGAAGTGGCCGCCGCAACCAGGGCCCTGCTTGATGACCTGGTCACGAACGCACCGCCGAAGGACCGCGAGGCCGAAGCCGAGAAGCGCAGGGCCCGCGCCACGAAGCGCTACGCAGCAGCTGCGTAGCCGCGCGACGCAGGCTCAGGCGTAGACGTACATCGTGTCGCCGAGCTCGATCCAGTCGTAGATGAACGCTGCCAGCGTCGTTGCCGTTCGCGCTACTCGGCGAGCAACGCACGGGCGAACTGCTCCGCGTCGAATGGGCGCAGGTCCTCTAGCGACTCGCCGATCCCGATCAGCTTCACCGGTATGCCGAGCTCGGAGGAGATGGCGAGGGCGACGCCCCCCTTCGCCGACCCGTCGAGCTTGGTCAGGACGGCGCCGGTCACCTCGGCGACCTCCCCGAACGCCTTGGCCTGGCGGACGCCGTTCTGGCCCGTGGTCGCGTCGATCACGACCAGTGTCTCGTGCGGCGCGCCGTCCAGCTGCTTGGAGACCACGCGGCGGACCTTCGAGAGCTCGTCCATCAGGTTGTCCTTCGTGTGGAGGCGGCCGGCCGTGTCGCAGATCACGACGTCGGCGTTCCGGGCCTGAGCAGCGGCGACGGCGTCGAACGCGACCGCGCCCGGGTCGCCCCCCTCGGTGCCTTTCACGATCTGGCAACCGGCTCGGTCGGCCCACTCGGCGAGCTGCTCGACCGCCGCCGCGCGGTAGGTGTCGGCCGCGCCCACGATCACGTCGAGCCCGAGCTCATGCTGCAAGTGCCAGGCGATCTTCCCGATCGTCGTCGTCTTGCCGGTGCCGTTCACTCCGACGACCATCACCACCGCGGGCCTCGCCGACAGGTCGATCCGCAGCTCGCCCTCGGGCGTCGCCGTTTCCGCGAGTAGCTCGATCAGCCGCTCGCGCATCGGCTCTCCCCCTCCCACCTCGCCGGCCTCGACCTCGTCCTCGAGCCGGCGCACCACCGCCGCCGTTGTCGGAGCCCCGACGTCGGCCAGGATCAGCGCCTCCTCGATCCGCTCCCAGGTCTCTTCGTCGACGCGGTCGGTGAAGCTGGAGCTGAGCTCGGCGCCGAGCGCTTGGCGGCTGCGGCTGAGTCCCTCGCGCAGGCGGCTGAAAACCCCGCCGCCGCCCTCATCCAAGTCGCCGACGTCGGGCACCTCGCGGTCCCCCAGATCGAATGCCTCGTGCCAGCTCTTCGGCATCGGGCGAGGCTAGTAGCTGCCCCAGGCGCCGGGGCGCTACGCGGCTTCGGCCGCCGCCGCGTCCGCCTCGGGGACGTCCCCCGGCTCTATGTCGCGGTCTCGGGGAAGCTTGCGCGAGACGACCTTCGTGATGCCGTCGCCGCCCATGCTGACCCCGTAGAGGATGTCGGCGGCATCCATCGTCCGCTTCTGGTGGGTGACGACGATGAACTGGGAGCGCTCCGAGAAGCGGCGGACCAGGCGCAGGAAGCGATCGATGTTGAGGTCGTCGAGGGCCGCCTCGACCTCGTCGAGGATGTAGAAGGGGCACGGGCGGGCCATCAGGACCGCGAAGACGAAGGCGAGGGCGACCAGCGACTTCTCGCCTCCCGAGAGGAGCGAGAGGCGCCGGGTGGACTTGCCCGCCGGGGTAACCTCGATCTCGACGCCCCACGCCTCGTCCTTGGGCGCGCCGAAGGCGTCCGACTCCTCGTCGGCCAGCTCATCCGATGAAGGCTCGGCGCGCTCCCCGACCTGGCCGTTGGCGCCCGCGACCGCGCGCGAGGGCGCTGCGTCGATCCGGCGCAGCTTGCCGCTCCCACCCGGGAACAGCTCGCCGACCATCTCTTCGAAGTTGCGGGCCGTCGCCTCGAAGGTCTCCTCGAAGGCGGCGGCGATCTCGCGGTCGGTGCGGCGGATCAGCGCCTTCAGCTCTTCGAGCGCAGCCTCGATGTCCACACGCTGCTCTTTCAATTCGCGCACGTGCTCGGCGGCTTCGGAGTACTCGCGCTCGGCCAGGGGGTTGACCGGGCCGATCTGCTCTCGACGCCGCACCAGGCGCTCGAGCTTCACGCCGATCTCCTCGCGCTCCGTCGCCGGCAGGTCCTCGGCGGCAGCGGCCAGCTCGCGCTCCAGGCTCGTGGCGAGGCGCGCGAGCTCGGTGCGGCTCTCGTCGCGGCGGTCGCGCAGCTGGGCGGCCTCGATCTCGGCCGTGGTGATCGCCTCGCTCACCTCGCGCATCTCGGTGGTCAGGGCGTATTCCTGCTGGGAGCACTCGCGGAGCTCGGCGGCGACCTCGCCGCCGCCGCTCTCGCCCGGTGCGCCGCCGAGTCGCTCGGAATGGCGCTCCAGGGCCTGGGCGAGCCTGCCGAGCGAAGCCCCCGCCCGGTCCAGCGCCGGCAGCGTCTCGTTCTCGAGCGAGATCCGGCCCCGCAGGCGCTCCTGGTCGCGGCGGCGGGCCTCACCCGCCCGCTCGGCGGCCTCGGCGTGGCGCCGCTCGGCGGCGAGCTCGGCCTCGAGCTGGGCGCGCTTGACGTTCTGGGGGCCGTCGTCGGCCCGCTCGGCGCGCCTGTCGGCCAGCCATGCCGCCCGCCGCGCCTCTTCGCCGGCCTCGTCGAGGGCGCGGCGCGCATCGCGCATCGCAAGGTCGGTCCGGTCGCGCTCGGCCTGGGCCTTCGCCAGCGCCTCGTCGGAGCGCTCGAGCTCACGGGCGTCGCGCTCGGCGGTCTGCTCGCGCTGGGCGCTCCGGTTGACAAGCTCCTCGCGCGCCGAGCGGGCGGCCAGCGCGGGGTCTGTCCCCTCGCGCGGGAGGCGTCGCAGCTCGCGGACCGAGCCGTCGAAGCAGTCGCCGTCCACGGTGACGGCGATGCCGCTGAAGGTGTCCAACACCTCCTCGAGATCGTCTACGAGCCATGCGTCGCGCAGCAGGCGCTCGGCGACGTCGCCCGCGGCCCCGTCGGCTCGGACCAGGTCGAGCAGGCGGCGGGCGCCCTCGACGGGCGGCGTCGGGTCGGCGGTCGCGCCGTCCCCGGAGCCCTCCGAGCCCGCGGCCGGGCCGGCGACCAGCGCGCGCGAGGCGCCCTCGCTGTCGCGCAGGCGACCCACCCCCTCGCCGAGCGAGCCGACGACGGCGGCGCGCAGGCGCTCACCGAGCGCCGCGGACAGCGCGCGCTCCACGCCCGGGCCGGTCTCGATCATCCCGGCCAATACCTCGTCGGAGCCCTCCATCGCCGCTCGTGCCAGCTTTGCCTCGACGGCCGCCAGGTCACCCTGAAGGGCAGCCAGCCGCTGGTTGGCCTTCTCGGCCTCGGCGCGGGCCGCGTCGCGAACCTGCGTCGCGCGGGTGAAAGCCTCGGCGGCGGCTTTGGCGGCGGCCTCGATCTCGGGCCGGCCGCCCTCCAGTTCGGCTCGAGCGGTCTCGGCGGCGGCAGCCTTGACTCGAAGCTCGTCCAGCTCGGCGTCGCCGCCGGTGGCCCCCTCCTTCAGCGACTCGAGCTCGGCCTCGAGCTCGGCGATCCGCTCGGCGGCGGCACCCTCCATCCCGGGCTCGTCGTCGAGCTCGCCGAGTCTCAGCTGGCGCTCGCCGAGCCCGGCGCGCAGGTCACGGCCGGCTGACTCGACGGCCTCGGCGCGGGCCCGGACGCGCTCCAGCGCCCCCCGGGCCTCGGCCAGGCGCTGCCCGAGCTTTCGCCGCTCGTCCTCGCCGCTCGCCACCCGCTCCTCGATCGCCGCCCGGCGGACCCGGACCTCTTCGAGCCGGGACTCGACGCCGTCGCGGCGCCCCCGGATCTCGATCAGCCCCGCCTCGGCCTTCCCCAGTTGCTCCTGCTGCTCGCGCAGGTCAGCGGCGACCAGAACCGAGCGAAGCTCGTCCTCCTGGGCGACGAGCTTCGCCGTGCGCTCGGCGGCCTCGGCCTGGCGCTTGAGCGGCCGCAGGCGGGAGCGGGCTTCGCGCTCCACGTCGAGGGCGCGATCGAGGTTGTCGCGGGCGCGCTCGAGCTTCAGCTGCGCGCGGTGGCGGCGCTTTCGGTGCTTGCCGAGGCCCGCGGCCTCCTCGATCAGCAGGCGGCGCTCGCGTGGCTTCGAGTTGACGATCTGCTCGACGCGCCCCTGGCTGATCACCGAGTGCATCTCGCGCCCCATGTTCGTGTCGGACAGGACCTCGAGGATGTCGGCCAAGCGGCAGCGCGCGCCGTTCAGGCGGTACTCGCCGTCGCCGTCGCGCTCGATCCGCCTGGTGATCGAGATCTCGGAGAACTCGCTGGCCGCGCGGCCCTCGCTGTTGTCGATCACGACCTCGACCTCGGCGAAGCGGCGCGCCGACTGGCCCTTGCCTCCGGCGAAGATCACGTCGCGCATCGAGTTGCCGCGGACGGCGTTCGGGCTCTGCTCGCCCAGCGCCCACAGGACCGCGTCGGTGATGTTGGACTTGCCGCAGCCGTTGGGCCCGACGATCACGCTGACGCCCTGATTGAAGGTCAGCTTCGTCCGGTCCGGGAAGGACTTGAAGCCCTTCAGGTTGATCGTCTTCAGATACATGTGCCGAAGACGCTACCTCTAGTCCCCGATGCCCTCTAGCGCCTTCGCCGCGGCCGCTTGCTCGGCCTCCTTCTTGCTGCGCCCCGAGCCCGCGCCGACCTCGTCCCCGGCCACCCTGGCCCGCACCTCGAAGATGCGGTCATGCGGCGGGCCGTCCTCCTGGACGACCTCGTAGCTGACCGTCGTCCCGTCGCGCGCGAGGCGCTCCTGCAGCTCCGACTTGAAGTCCACCCGCTCGCGCCGCGCATAGTCGATCTCGCCCATGAAGACCTCGATCACGGCCTCGCCGGTGGGATCGAACCCGTGGGCCAGATAGCAGGCGCCGATCACGGCCTCGCAGACCGAGGCGAGGGTGCGCTCGGACGCCGCGAGCGTCTCGACCGGCACCCCGGCCCCGCCCTGGGGAGCCTGCTTGCGCAGGCGCTCGATGAACTGCAGGTCGCGGGCCACGTTCGCGCAGGCTCGCCCGCTCACCGCCTGGTTGTGGATCTTCGTCAGGTCGCCGATGTCGGCGTCGGGAGAGGTGCGGAAGAGCTCCGAGGCGACCGCCAAGCCGAGGACGCTGTCGCCCAGGAACGCGAGCCGGCCGTAGCCCTCGGTGCGGCTCTCGACCCACGAGGAATGGGAGAACGCGCGGCCGGCCAGATCGGGCGGGAGCTTGTCGAGGAGCTCGATCAGGCGCTCGCCGCTCGGCGCTTCGCCGCTCATCGAGTAATCCCTCGAAGGGACATACGTGGTCGGATGAGGGCCCGGTAGGGCCTCACCCCGCGGGAACGCGCGCGCAGACGAACTCGACCGCGTCCCCGACCGTCGCGATCTTCGCGGCCTCCTCTTCGCTGACCCTGATCGAGTAGCGATCCTCCAGCTCCATCAGGAGCTCGTAGAGGTCGAGGGAGTCGGCGTCGAGGTCCTCGCGAAACCTGGTCTCGGGCCGGATCTTCTCGGGCGCGACCTCGAGCTCCGTCACGAGGTGGTCGCGTACGAGGGTCATCACCTCTTCTCGGTCCATGCGAGCCATTATTCCGCCCCCGCCGGATCGGATGCGGGCTCTTCGCGCCCTTCACGCCCTTCGCGCTCTTCACGCATGGAACGGCGTGTCGCTCCAGATACCTCGAGCGCCTCGGCCGTTCGCTCCACGGCGCGCTCGCTCGCAGCGCGGTCGGCGAGCCGGACGGCGTTGGCGATTCCCTCGGGCGTCGAGCTGCCGTGGGCGACCACGGCCACCCCGCGAAGGCCGAGCAGGATCGCGCCCCCGACCGCGTTCGGGTCCATCTGGCGGCGAAGCCCTACGAGGGCCGGGCGCAGGAGCAGCCCGCCGGCCGCGGACATAGGCCCCGATCGCGCGGCGTCACGGACGGCGCCGGCGACTGCGCGCGCCGTCCCCTCCAGGGTCTTCAGAGCGACGTTGCCCGTGAAGCCGTCGGTGACGACCACGTCGGCGCTGCCGGTCAGCAGGTCGCGGCCCTCGATGTTGCCGACGAAGTCGATGGTCTCCGCGCCGGCCAGCGCGACGTGGGCCTCGACGACGTCGGGGCGCCCCTTCTTCTGCTCCTCGCCGACGCTCAGCAGGGCGACGCGGGGGCCGGCGTTCCCGAGCACGCTCCGGGCGAACGCGGCGCCCAGGTGGGCGAACTGGATCAGGTGCTGCGGGCGGGCCTCGGTGTTGGCACCGCAGTCGAGCAACAGGACCGTCCGCCCTCCGGCCCCGGCCGGCACCGGGATCTGGGCGGCGAGGGCCGGGCGGTGGACGCCCCTGATCCGCTTCATCGCGAACAGGGCTGCGGTCATCGCCGCGCCCGTGGACCCCGGGCTGACCAGGCCGGACGAGCGGCCCTCGGCCGCGTCGGCGGCGGCTCTCACGATCGAGGCCCCCGGCGTCGATCGGACCGCGGCGACGGGATCGGCGTCGTTGGCGATCCACTCTTCGGCGGCCACGACCTCGACTCCCTCGACGTCCGTCGGGGCTGTCAGTGAGGCGGGGCCGAAGAGGCGGACTGCGATCCCGTCGGCGGCGGCCAGGCGGGCCCCCTCGAGCACGGACTCCGGGCCGGAGTCGGCACCGTGGGCATCCAGGGCCACGGGGACCCCGGTCAACTACTCCCCGCTCTGGGCGGGACCGGCGGGTCCGGCGGGCGCGGAGGAATCAGGCGTCTCCTGCCGGATGACCTCACGCCCCGCATAGGTGCCGCAGGTCGGGCAGACCCGGTGGGGAAGGCGCGGGCTATGGCAGCGCGGGCACTCGTTCAGCCGCGGCTTCGCCGCCTTGTGGTTGGCCCGGCGCTTGTCGCGGCGCGTGCGGGACTGTCTCTTCTTGGGGACCGCCATGAGGGGCGGAATGGTAGCCGCAGCTCCTGCGAGGCGGGCGTCAGCCTCGGCGCACCTTCTCGCAACGGCCGCCGCGGACTCGATCCAGCGGATCGACCACCGCCAGGTCCGCCCCGCGCCCGCAGCGGATGAGGTCCGACTCACCGTCTCGCGCCTTGATCCGGTCGGCGCCCCGCCCCCCGCTGAGCAGATCGGTGCCCGGCCCGCCTCGCAGCCGATCGGCGCCGCCCTGGCCGGACAGGCAGTCCGCACCGCCCATCCCGAGCAGCACATCCGCACCGCGGCGCCCGAAGATGCTCTCGCCGCCCGGGCCCCCGACCAACCTGTCTCCTCGCCGGGTGCCGAGGCTGACGGCGGCGCAAGCTCCGGCTTGCGCCGCCGGTGAATTTTTGGCGGGCGCCGCGGTCGTTCCCCGCTCGATGTCGCACGCGTCGCCGAGGCCGTCGCCGTCCGTGTCGCGCTGATCGGGGTTGGCGGTCAAGGGGCAGTTGTCGGACCCATTCGGGACGCCGTCGCCGTCCGCGTCGGGGTTGACCGGCTGGGTGCCGGTGAGGTAGATGGGACTCGACACCGCCTCGATCGAGGCCGCGCCCGTGGCGAGGCGCATCACCTGTATGCGGTAGCGGCCCGCGCCCAGGCTCGGGAACGGCAGCGTGAAGTCGTCGCCGACGACAGGTGTCGAGAGCACCGGCGCGCCGTCCTTGAACAGCACGAGGACGTGCGAGCCGGGCCGGGCCGCACCTGGGCCCGCTCCGAGGACGCGCGCTTCCAGGCCCGCGTCCGCCTGCGCCAGGGTGTCGCCCATGATCGTCTCGGCCGGGTCCGGCGCGACGCTGCAGGCCCCATCGGCACCCAGGTTGCCCGCGCACAGCCTCAGGTCGGGCCCATCGCTGCCCCAAACCTTGACGAACGTGTTTCCGGCTCTTACCGCGTTCGCGACTCCCTGCTCGGAGAGCTCCGCGGCCAGGACCATCGTGGTCGCCTGGCCGATCGGCGCCGCGGTCACGTCAGTGGGATTGTCGGCCGCGGCCCCCGCCTTGTGTGAGTCGCTCGACCCGACCGCCGCGATGTGGTTCGAGTTCAGCCCGCCGTCATCGATCGCGTCCTCCCAGAACTGGATCGCGAGCGCCGTGAACGGGTTCGGGCCGGGCTGGGGCGTCTGGCGGATCCCCGCCGATCCGGTCGCGACCTCGATCGCATCGACCTTCGGATAGCGGGTCTCGCCGCTCGAGTACTCCCATGAGCAGCCCCGGCAGAAGTCATCGAAGGTGGGGACCGCCGAGGGGAAGATCGTCGGGTGGTTGATCTGGGTGAAGCCGCCGTCGGCGTGGATCTCGTCGAAGACCTGCTCGGCCGGCCGCGCCGCTCTAACCTGCGTGAGCGAGCCCAGGGCCTGGGCGAGGCCGCTCCCGGTCAGGGTCGCCTCCAGGAGTGGTCCGGTGCGGTAGTCGGTGAAGTCGCCGCTCGCGTGGTTCTGGAAGTGGCCGCGGAAGGTCGTGATCTCGGTGCTGCGGACGACCAGCTTGCCTGGGTGGAGGGCCTGGAAACGGCCGATCTCGCCGTATGCGTTGATGTTGTTGTGGTCGAGGAGGGTCACGAAGTCGAGGTCCGCCCCGCCGCCCGATCCGGGGGCGAGGGGTGCGAAGGCGTAGCGCAGCGTCTCGCGCATCAACGCGTTGCCCGGCTCGTGTTCGCCGTGGACGTGCAAGTCGCCGGCGTACCAGCCGGGGACGGATTGCGCCGGCGTCGAGTCGTACGGAGTCGGCGAATAGGGGGCGTCGCTCCAATCCGTGCTGGTAGAGACGTCGACCTCGACCCGCCAACCGACCTCGCCGGTCGCATCGCCCTCGAACTGTGAGGCTACGGCTGCGATACCGAGCTCGGCGGCCCACTCGCCCGCAGGGATCGGGCCGGGCTCGAATGCCCGCGTGGTCCGGCCGTGCACATGAGCCTTCGGAGCCGCTGTGTAGGTCACCTCATCCGAGAAGCCGTTGGGCGCGACCGTGACGTCGCGGATGCTCGATCCTCCGGAACCGCGGAACTCCGATGGTCCCCACACCGGGGCGGACGGGCCGGCCGGCCGCGCGTCATACAGGCTCAGGTCCAAGACGTGCTTGGGAGCGCTCGGCAGGGCGCCCGGCAGCGACAGCTCGGGCTGGTCGTGGCAGTAGCGAACACGAACCGCGGTGGTGCCGGCAGGCACGTCGAATGGCACGTATGCGTAGGCGCCCTCGGCCGCGGTCGAGAAGCTCCCCGTGACCACCCGGTGCGGGGTGAAGGACGCGTCGGCGGCGCCGGGGCAGCTCGCCGGCGACGCGGCCTGGGCCGGCGGCGCCCACGCGAAAGCCCCGGCGGCGGCCAGGGCGAGCGCCGCGCCGATGGCCCCCCGGCTCATCTCAGCCCGCATCACAGCCTCAGTCTAGAGCGTGGGCGCTCGGCCCGGCTCAGTCCAGCTTCAGGTCCTTCAGCTTTGCCATCCGGGGGTCGCCCGCGCGCGGGTGGTCGTGGGAGCCCTCGGGCGCGTCGTTCAGCGACTCCCCGCACTCCGGGCAGAGCCCCTTGCAGTCCTCGCGGCAGAGCGGCTGGGCGGGCAGCTCCAGCACTACTGCGTCCATCGCCCAGCGCGCTGCCGCCAGCTCGCCCTCGCTGACGTAGGGGCTGCGCAGCTCCTCGTCCCTGGCCCCCGCCTGATCGACCTCGCGGGCGTCGATCGCGATCTCGTGCCGCGAGGCGGTGAGGCAGCGGACGCAGGGGCCATCGAGCACGGCCTCGAACCGAAGGCGCAGCGCGTAGCCCGTCGTGGTGCCGTTGACGTCGAGCACCGCGTCCACCCCGTCGCCCTCGGGCCGGTAGCTCTGGCCGCCGAGCTCGATCGGCGCGAGCGCGACCCGGAGGTCGAGCCTTCGGGCCTCGCCGGAGGTGAGCGCGAGGCGGTTCAGGTCGACTGTCGCTTCCCTTTCAGTCGGGCGATCGTCCATTCGCCTCAAGATAGGCCCCGCGAGGCGTCAGATACGGTCTGCGCCGTGACGAGCGGATTCCAATGGAACCCCGAGACCTACCTGGAGCAGATCCGCTCCGAGGTTCCCGGCTTCGACGCGCTCCAGAAGGCCGCGGTCGAGGCGATCCCGGGCAGCCCCGAGCGCGTCCTCGAGCTCGGCATGGGCACCGGCGAGACCACGCGCGTCCTGCTCGAGGCCCACCCCGACGCCTGGGTGGTCGGCCTCGACTCGAGCCCCGAGATGGTCTTCAGGCTCCGCGAGGAGTACGACGGCGTGATGCTCGCCCGGATGGAGGACCCCCTCCCCGACGGCCCCTGGGACCTGGTGATCGCGGTGCTCTCGGTCCACCACCTGACCGACGAGCACAAGAAGACCCTGTTTCGCCGCGTGCGCGAGCAGGCCAAGGCGCTGGTGATCGGCGACGTGGTGCGCGCGGACGTCCAGGTCACGACCGTGGACCCCGAGCGCGACTTCATCGACAGCGCCGACGAGCTCGCCGAATGGTGCGGCGGCGAGGTGACCTGGAGCGAGGGCGACCTAGCCGTCGTCCGGGCCACCTACGACTGATGCCGGGCTCACCACAACCCCGAGAAACCCGGGCCGCCACCCACGCTCGGCTGAATGATTGGCGCGAAGCGCGGGCTATGTGCGACAAACCCGCCAGTCGTTTGCCTAGCCGGACTCGGGCTTTCGCAGGATCCGGAGCGAGACCGAGGCCCTCCGGGTCTCGGCGCAGCACGCACAACGGGTCGCCCTGCCCCTTGACGAGCCACGTCTCGCGGGAGGCCCCTCCCGGGATCGGGCTCAGCTCGAGCTCGCCGGTGTCGCCATCGATGCATCCGGCGATTCTGGCGAGCGCCGCGCGAACGCCTTCGGCCAGCTCCGTGGCCGGCAAGGCGGGCTAGGAGATCTCGGAGGGCTCGCGGTCGCGGCCCTGAAGCCGGTCGCGGCCCCGCTGCACTGCCTGCAGGAACTTCTGGAGGTTGACCTCGAGGGTCGAGAGGATGTCGTCGGCGTAGTCCTCGGCGCCGAGCCGGATCTCGCGCTCGCGCTCGCGTGCCTCTTCGACGATCTCCTCGGCGGCTCGCTCGGCCTGGCGGGTGATCTCCTCGTTGGCCACGAGGCGCTGCTGCTGCTCGCGGGCCTCCTTGACGACCCGCTCGGCCTCGCGCTTCGCCTCGGCCAGCATCTCCTGACGCTCCTTGACGATCCAACGCGCCTGCTTGATCTCCTCGGGGATCGTGGCGCGCATCTGGTCGAGGATGTCGTAGATCTCCTCACGGTCGACGCGGACCTGATCGGTCAGCGGAACCGGGCGCGCGTTGTGCACCAGGTCGTCGAGTTTGTCTATGAGTACGAGTACGTCCATCAGAGGTTGAAGCTTACGGCTCCGGTTCAGGTAGAGAGATGCTTGCTCATCTTCGACGCTTTTCTGCAAGCTCCTGCCCGAAAAGTAACGCCTGCGCCCCGCCTGGAAGGCTCAGCGCTTGAGGCGGTCTGCCAGTTGGGCCGCCACGGCGGCCGGAACCAGCTCGGAGACGTCGCCTCCGAAAGTGGCCATCTCCTTGACGCCGGTCGACGAGAGGAAGCTGTAGTGGGCCGAGGCGAAGACGTACATCGATTCGATCCCGGGAGCCATCAGCCGGTTCAGCTGGTTCATCTCGAACTCGTACTCGAAGTCGGAGATCGCGCGGAGCCCCTTGACGACCGCGGTCGCGCCCTTCTCCTGGGCGAAGTCGACGAGCAGCGTCGAGAAGATCTCGACCTCGACGTTCTCGAGGTCGGGTGTCGCTTCGGCGATGAAGTCCCGGCGCTCCTCGGCGGTGAAGAGCGTCTTCTGCTTGCGGATCGGCTGGTTCACGACCCCGACGATCACCTTTTCGAAAACCCGCGAGGCGCGCCCGATGATGTCCAGGTGCCCGTTGGTCACCGGGTCATAGCTGCCGGGGCAGATCGCGACGCGTGGGCTCTCGGCGCTCATACCTCGCCAGGGCTCCGGTAGGCGCGAACCAGCGTGTCGCCGTAGCCGCGCTCCCGCACGAGCTCCAGCCCGAGCTCGATCGGGTTGTCGGGTGAGCACTCCACGATCACGCGGCCGCCCGGCGCGAGCGCGCGCCGGACCAGCGGGTCGAGTCGTGACGAGATTCGCTGTGACAGTCCATAAGGGGGGTCGCAGAGTACGAGATCGAACGAGTGCTCCGGCGCCCGGTCGAGGAACTTGAACACGTCCGCACGCACGACGGTCGCCCGATCCGCGAGCCCGAGCGCCTCCGCGTTGCGCTCGGCCAGCCACGGCACGGAGTCCACGAACGTCGCCTGGGCCGCACCGCGCGAGAGCGCCTCGAGGCCCAGGGCGCCCGTGCCGCAGAACAGGTCGAGGACCCCGGCGCCGCTCACGTCGCCGAGGATCGAGAAGACCGCTTCGCGGACCTTCTCCGTGGTGGGCCGAACGTCGCTCTTGCCCCGCCGCGGGGGCGCTTCGATCCGCCTGCCCCCCAGCTCACCCCCGCTGATCCGAAGCTTCGCCATGGAGCTAGGCGCTGACCCGCTCGACGCGCTCGTCGCCGAACCTGCGGCGCGCCTCGAACATGAGCGGGCCGAGCGCGGGGTGCTCCAGCGAGCCGTGACGCTCGAGAAGCCCCCGGATCGTGTCGCGGGCCTCGAGCAGGAGCGAGGCGTCGTCCGGCAAGAGCGCGGCGCGAAACCGTGGAAGCCCGTGCTGGCGGGTGCCGAGCAACTCGCCCTCGCCGCGGATCCCCAGGTCCACCTCGGCGAGCTCGAACCCGTCGCGCTCCGAGGCGATCGCGCCCAGGCGCTGCTTCGCCGCCTCCGAGAGCTCCTTCTCCCTGCTGCTCGTGAAGAGGATGCAGCAGGACTCGTGTTCGCCCCGGCCGACCCGGCCACGGAGCTGGTGGAGCTGCGAGAGGCCGTAGCGCTCCGCCGACTCGACCACCATCACCGTCGCGTTCGGTACGTCGACGCCGACCTCGATCACGCTCGTCGCAACCAGGACGTCGATCTCGCCGGCGGCGAACCGGCGCATCGTCTCGCCCTTGTCGGGCGAGGGCATCTGGCCGTGAAGGACCGCGACGCGGAACTCGGACAGCTCACCGGTCGCGAGCAGCTTCGCCTCGGCCTCGGCCGCCTTCGCCTCCATCGCGACCGACTCGGTCACGAGCGGGCAGACGACGTAGGCCTGGCGTCCCTCGCCCAGCTGTTCGCGCAGGAAGCCGTAGGCGCCCTTGCGCTTCTCGTCGCCGACCACCCAGGTGCGGATCGCCCGCCGGCCCTTCGGCAGTTCCTTGATCGCGGTGGTGTCGAGGTCGCCATAGGCGGTCAGCGACAGCGTCCGCGGGATCGGCGTGGCCGTCATGTGAAGCGCATGAGGCGCCAGGCCCCCCGGGCCCTTCGCATCCAGCGCGGCGCGCTGGCCGACCCCGAAGCGGTGCTGCTCGTCGACGACGGCGACCGTCAGCTCCGCGAACTCGACGTCGGGTTGGATCAGCGCGTGGGTGCCGACCGTGAGGCAGGGCTCGCCCGACGCGAGCCGCCCCAGGTGGGCCTTGCGCTCGGCGGCGGGGGTGGCTCCCGTCAGGAGCGTGAAGGGGACCGGGCCGTCGGCTCCGAGCAGGGAGTCCAGCGTGCGGAAGTGCTGCTCGGCGAGGGTCTCGGTCGGCGCCATCAGCGCCGCCTGCCCGCCGCACTCGGCGGCGCGGAGCATGGCGTATAGGCAGCACACCGTCTTGACCGAGCCGACTTCCCCCATCAGCAGCCGCTGCATCGGTGCGTCTGACCCGAGGTCTGCATCGACCTCGTCGATCGCGGCGAGCTGGTCCCCGGTCAGCTCGAAGGGGAGCGAGCCGAGCCACGTGGAGACCAAGTTCCCGGGCGGGTTGAGAGGCCGAGCCGCCCTGCCCTCGCGCCGCCGCGCCCGGCGGGTCGCGAGAGAGGCCTGGTAGAGCAGCAGCTCCTCGAAGGCGAGGCGGCGGCGGGCGGCGAGGGCCTCGCGCTCGCCGGCCGGGAAGTGCGAAGCGGCGAGGGCGTCGGGCGCCGAGGGCATGCCGAGCGCGCCGCGCACAGCGGCGGGGATCGGCTCGACCGCGTTGCGGGCGACCGTCACCGCCTGCCACGCCCACTCGCGCAGCCGCTGCGGGCGCAGCTTCTCGGACGCCGGGTGGACGGGCACCATCCCCGTGGTGTGAATCCCGGCCGAGTCGTTTGCATCGTCGCCGCCGCCATCTCGGGAGGCGATGATCTCGTGCTCGGTGACGTTGAAGCCGTAGCTGCTCAGCTTGCCGCGAAGGAGCAGCCTCGTGCCGGGCTGAAGGCGGTCGGCGAGCCAGCCGCGGTTGAACCAGGTCGCGGTCGCCGAGCCCGATGCGTCGCCGACGTGCGCCTCGAGGATGCGCAGGCCGCGGCGCCGCGTCGGCCGCTGCTTCGCGGCGCTCAGGACCTTCACCTCGACAGTCGCCTCCTCCCCCAGCTTCAGGTCGCCGATTCCCATCGGTGTTGCGGCGTCGCGATAGGTGTGGGGGATGTGACGCAGCATGTCGCCGAGGTCCTCGATCCCCATCTCGGCCGCTGCATCGGCGAGCTTCGGGCCGACGCCCTTGAGGTGGGTCAGGCCGGCGTCCAGGACCGCGGGAACGGGCCAGTGGACCGGAGCGTCGAGCAGCTCCTCGCGCGTCAGCGGTGCGCCGCTCCCCAGCGCCCGCGGGGCGGGGGGCCCGGCCTCGGGCACCGCGTGATCCAGGGCGGCTTCCACGCCGCAGACTGTAGGAGCCGAATGGGACACCCCACAGAGTCAGTCTGGGACTACCCGCGCCCACCCCGCATCGAGCCGGAGGCCCGGCGGGTTCGCGTCGAGCTGGGCGGAGAAACCATCGCCGACAGCACCCGCGCGCTCCGCGTCCTCGAGACCGCCAGCCCTCCGACGGTCTACGTCCCGCGCGAGGACGTTCGCGAAGAGGCGATCTCGGATGCTCCCGGCCATCACACGCACTGCGAGTGGAAGGGCGGAGCGAGCTACCTGCACGCCGAGGCCGGCGGCGTCCGCGCCGAGCTCGCGGCCTGGTTCTATCCCGATCCCCGCCCCGGCTTCGGAGACCTCGAGGGCCACGTCGCCTTCTACGCCGGCCGCGTCGACGCCGCCTACCTCGACGACGAGCAGGTCCGCCCGCAGGGGGGCAGCTTCTACGGAGGCTGGGTCACGAGCGAGATCGAGGGGCCGTACAAGGGAGAGCCCCGCACCGAGGGCTGGTAGCCGCGGCTACTCCGCGGCCAGCATCCACCAGTACGCCGGCTGCCCGCCGTCGTGCACCTCGAGCTCGACGCCGTCAGGGGCGTGTGCCTTCATGTCGGCCAGCGGGATCGGGGCATCCCTGCCTCCGATGACGGTGACGAGCTCGGCTCGGTCGGCGAGGGCGGCCATCGTCTCGGCGAGCGTCGATCCCGGGCTCCCCCAGGCCACGATGTCGCCGTCGACGAAGCCGACGGCGTCGCCGGTCGCGAAGCGCCCCTGATTGTCGTCACGGGCCGCCGGGGCCACCGAGCCGGTGCGGACGGCGTCCAGCGCCGCCTCCAGCCGATCGGCGTTCGCGGCGGCCGGCTGCTCGGGGTCGAGCTCCAGCAGCGCGACGAGCCCCGCCTGGGGCGCGGTGCAGCCGACCACCCGAGCGTCCTTGTCCGAGAGCTCGGCCGCACGCTCGGCGGCCATCACCACGTTGGGGTTATTCGGCATCACCAGGACCTCCTCGGAGGGCACCTCGTGGATCGCCGCGAGCAGGTCGTAGATCGAGGGGTTGAAGGTGTCGCCGCCGTCGACGGCGTAGGCGCCGAGGCCCTCGAAGAGCTTGCGCATCCCATCGCCCGATGTCACCGCGACGACCGAGCAGCGGCCCGAGCGCAGAAGACGCTCTTCGCGCTCGGCCATCTGTACACGCATGTCGGCGACGTCGAGCTGTGACACCTCGCCGGTGTCCTCGAACAGCGCGACCGCGCCGTCGGGCTCGTCGGTGTGGACGTGCACCTTCAGGGTCACCTCGTCGCCGACGACCAGGACCGAGTCCCCCATCTCCTCGAGGCGCGGGACGAACGAGCGGCCGTCCAGCCCCGAGCCCTGGACGATGAAGTTCGTGCAGTACCGGTAGCGGCTGTCCTCGTGGTGAGGCCGCGTGTCGCCCGATGGAGCCGCGTGATGGGCGACCTCGGGCGCCGCGATGTCACCGCGCAGGCCGGCGACGATCCCGGCCATGATCACGACGAGGCCGTGGGCGCCGGCATCGACGACCCCCGACTCGCGGAGCACCTCGAGCTGCTCGGGGGTGCGGTTGACGGCGGCCTCGCCGTCGCGCACCGCCTTCTCGAGCACCTCGGCGAGCATCGCGTCCTGCTGGGCATCGGTCGCGTCGGGGTCCAGGTGCGTCGTCTCCATGTGCGCGAGCGAGCGAGACACCGAGTGCGCCATCTCGCGGAAGACGGTCAGCATCGTCCCCTCGGCGGGGTCGCGCACCGACTCGTAGGCGGCGTCCGCCGCGCGTCCCATCGACGCCGCAACCAACGCCGGATCGATCAGCTCACCGGGCCGGCTGGCCAGCTCCTCGGCGGCCCCGCGGACGATCTGGCTCAGGATCACGCCCGAGTTCCCCCGCGCGCCCATCAGCGCCGCCCGCGCAAGCGCGTTCACCAGCTCGGTGCGGCCGATCTCGTCGACCATCTGGCCGTCGAGGCGGTCGAGCTCCTCGCTCACGGCTCGCAGCGTCAGAGACATGTTGTCGCCGGTGTCCCCGTCGGCTACGGGAAACACGTTCAGGTCGTTGACCTCGCGACGGCGTTCGTCCATGTAAGCGCTGGCAGCGCTCACGACGCGGCGAAATCTCTCGATCGAAGGATCAGGCACGGGCGGGCTTTCACCCTAGCCCGCTCGGTGCCTGCTTAAGCCTTCGTCACCTTGTTCGCCTTGAGGCAGCGCGTACAGACGTAGACGCGGCGGCTGCCCGCTCCCTCGGCGATCCGGACCTTCTGGAGGTTCGGGTTGAAGCGCCGGCGGGTGGCGACCATCGAGTGGCTGCGGGAGTTCCCGAAGGCGGGCTTCTTGCCGCAGCTGTGACAGACCTTGGCCATGAGGCGGAAGAGTGTAGCTACGCGAATTCGGCGCGCAGGGCCGCGGAGCGCATCACTGCGACCGCGGCGTTCAGGCCCTGATCGCGCTTCGAGCCGTCGGCTCGAGCCTCGGCCTGCTCCATCGTGTCGCAGGTGATCACTCCGAACGCGCAGGGGATCCCGCTGTCGAGTTGGACGCGCTGGATGCCCGACGCGGCCTCGGAGCAGACGAAGTCGTAGTGATCGGTCTCGCCCTTGACGACGACACCGAGGCAGGCGACGCCCGCGAACCGTCCCGAGTCGGCGCACAGCTTGGCCGCGTACGGGAGCTCGAAGGCGCCCGGCACGCGGTAGGTGTGGACCGACGCCTCGCTGACGCCCCCGAGCGAGAAGCCCTCGGCCGCGCCGTTCAGCAGGCGCTCGGCAAGGTCCTCGTAGAAGGTCGCCACGCAGACGGCGAACTCGCCGCTCGCGAGCGTCTCGCGCTCGGCCTCGGAGAAGGGCTGGTCGGCGTCAGTCACCGGGCGGATAGTCCTTCGGCTTCGCCTCGGCCTCGGCCGCCTCGCGGCGCTCGTCGGTCACGTGCTCGTCGTGGAGCATCTGCTCGTCCAGCGGGAGGCCTTGGTGGTGGAGGGCGTGGCCCATCTTGTCGCGCTTCGCGTTCAGGTAGGCCTCGTTGTGCGGGTTGGGGACGGAGCGGATCGGCACCTGCTCGGTGACCGAGAGGCCGTAGCCCTCGAGTCCGATGATCTTCTTCGGGTTGTTGGTGAGGATACGGATGCTGGTCAGCCCCAGGTCGCCCAGGATCTGCGCGCCGATGCCGTAGTCGCGCAGGTCGGCGGGGAGGCCGAGTTGGAGGTTGGCGTCGACGGTGTCGAGTCCCTCCTCCTGGAGCTTGTAGGCACGGAGCTTGTTCAGCAGGCCGATCCCTCTTCCCTCCTGGGACAGATAGAGGAGCACGCCGCTGCCGTTCTTCTCGATCATCGCCAGCGCCGCCTCGAGTTGCTCGCCGCAGTCGCAGCGAAGGCTGTGGAAAACGTCGCCGGTCAGGCACTCGGAGTGGACGCGGACCAAGACGTCGTCGGCGCCGGACACCTCGCCCTTGACCATCGCGACGTGATGCTTGTCGTCGACCAGGGAGCGGTAGCCGACCGCGTTGAACTCGCCGAAGGCCGTCGGCAGCTTCGTCGAGACGATGCGCTCGACCAGGCGCTCGGTGCGCCGCCGGTAGGAGATCAGGTCGGCGACGGTTACCAGCTTCAGGTCGTGGCGCTCGCAGTAGGGGACGAGGTCGGGGACGCGGGACATCGTCCCGTCCTCGTTCATGATCTCGCAGATCACCCCGGCCGGGATCAGGCCGGCGAGGCGCGCGAAATCGATGCCGGCCTCGGTGTGGCCGGTGCGCTCGAGTACTCCGCCCTCCTTGGCCTTCAGCGGGAAGACGTGGCCGGGCTGGCGCAGGTCGTCGGGCTTGGCGTGCGGGTCGATCGCGACCTGGATCGTCCGGGCGCGGTCTTGAGCCGAGATCCCGGTGGTGACTCCCTCGGCCGCCTCGATGGTGACCGTGAACGCGGTCTCCAGGGGGGACTCGTTCTTGGCGGCCATCAGATCCAGGCCGAGCTCGTCGCAGCGCTCGGGGGTCAGGGCGAGGCAGATCAGGCCGCGCCCCTCCTTGGCCATGAAGTTGACGGCCTCCGGGGTCGCGAACTGCGCCGGCAGCACGAGGTCGCCCTCGTTCTCGCGGTCCTCGCCGTCGCAGACGACGATCATCTTCCCGCGGCGCAGGTCCTCGATCGCCTCCTCGACGGTGGAGAACGGCGAGTCGGCTGACTTGTCGGGGGTATCCGGGGTCACGTGTTCCTTGGTCATCCGATGGCTCCCTTGGTGGATGGTGACACGGTGGGTAAGAGGCGCTGTACGTAGCGGGCCAGAACGTCGCACTCCACATTCACAGGATCGCCCGGCTCCAGGGCCCCGAGCGTCGTGCGCTCGAGCGTCTCGGGGATCAGCGAGACCTCGATCCAGTCGCCGCCGCCCTCGTCATCGCTGGGGGCAAGGCCGGCGATGGTGAGGCTGACTCCCTGGATCGCGATCGAGCCCCGCTCGACGACGAGAGGCAGAAGGTCGGCGGGCAGCCTGAAGCGCAGCCGGCGCGCGAAGCCCTCGTCGGTGGCCGAGACGAGCTCGGCGGTGCCGTCGACGTGGCCCTGCACGACGTGGCCGCCCAGGCGGTCGTCGGCGCGAAGCGCGAGCTCGAGGTTGACGGCGTCCCCCTCTGCGAGCCCGCCCAGCGTGGTCAGGCCCAGCGTCTGCTTCATGACATCCGCCTCGAAGGCTCCGTCGGCCGCCGTCGTCGCCGTGAGGCAGGCGCCGTTGACGGCGACCGAGTCGCCCTCCCCGAGCTCCGAGGCGAGACCGGTGACGATGCGCAGGCGCGAGCCCTCCTCGCCGGAATCGACCGAGTCGACCTTCCCCAGCTCGGCGACGATCCCCGTGAACATCCTCAGAGCACCACCCTCGTCACCACTCCCTAAGGCGGGCGTCGATCAGCAGATCCTCGCCGATCGTCCTGTGCTCGATTGCGAGCGGGCGCTGGCCGTCGGCGATGCGGCGAGCGCCCTCGCCCTCGAGCAGGGCGCGGGCTTCGCCGGCGCCGACCAGCACCGGGGCGATGAAGAGGCGCATCCGGTCGATCTCGTCCGCGTCGAAGAACGCGCCGGCCAGCGTGGGGCCGCCCTCGACCAGCAGGTCTGAGATCTCGCGACGGCCCAGCTCGTCCAGGGCCGCGCCGATCCGGGCGGCCCGCTCCCGCCCCGCGGCGACGATCACCTCGGCTCCGGCGGCATCGAGGGCGTCGCGGGCGGAAGTCGGGGCCTCGGGCCCGCAGACGACGGTCAGGGGCGCCTGGTCGATCGAATCGACGAGAGCGGAATCGAGCGGCAGCCGCGCCATGGTGTCGAAGACCACGCGGGTCGGCTGGGGGCCGGCGGCGGTCTCCTCGCTTCGGGCGGTCAGAAGGGGGTCGTCGGCCAGGGCCGTGCCGATGCCGACGGCGATCGCATCGCACTCCGAGCGCCAGCGGTGGACGAGCTCGCGGCTCTCGACCGATGAGATCCAGCGGGAGTCCCCGCCCGGCGCGGCCACCCGGCCGTCCAGGGTCATCGCGGCCTTGTAGGTCAGCAGAGGGCGCCCGCTCCGGGCCAGCTTGCGGAAGGGCTGGTTCTGCAGGCGGGCCTCGGTGGCCTCGGGGCCGCTCGCGAGCTCGACCTCCACCCCGCCGTCGCGGAGCATTCCCGGCCCGCGGCCGGACGCCTTCTCGGTGGGGTCTTCTGACGCGTAGACGACCCGCGCGACCCCCGCATCCAGGAGCGCCTCGGTGCACGGAGGCTGGCGCCCCTCGTGGGCGCAGGGCTCGAGGGTCACGTAGACGGTGGCGCCCATGGGATCCTCGCCGCGCGAGCCGGCGTCCTCGAGCGCGGCCCGCTCGGCATGGAGGCCGCCCAGCTCGGCGTGATGGCCCTCGCCGATCACCTTCCCGTCGTGGACGATCACGGCGCCCACCAGGGGGTTCGGGCTCACCTTTCCGCGCCCGCGCTCGGCCAGATCCAGCGCCGCGCGCAGGTGGGACGAGTCGGTTTCGGTGCCGGTCGCGACCATCAGACTCCCCGATTGACTGGCCAGTCAGCCAGTCTAGCGTCGCGTAGGCTTCCCGTCCCGATGGCACCGGAACGAGGAGAAACCCAGGAGGAAAGGAGCGAAGCCCGCAGCTATGGGCAGCGTGCCAGCCTGCTCTCGATCGGCGTCGCGCTGACGGGGCTGATCACCTACCTCTTCTTCGTCATCGCGTCGCACGAGCTCTCGAAGGAGGACTACGGCGAGATCGCGGTTCTCTGGTCGGCCGTCTTCATCCTCGTTTCGACCCTTCAGCGGCCCGTCGAGCAGCTGCTGTCGCGCTCGGTCTCCGAGCACATCGCCGTCGGTCACCCCTACTCCCGCCCCCTGCGTATCGCGGCGACGATCCAGCTCGGGATCTCTGTCGTGTTCGTGGCGGTCGCGGTCGCGCTGCGCGGGCCGATCGAGGACGGACTGCTGAACGGGAACGATTTCCTCTTCTGGGTCGGCGTCTCCGCCGTGGCGGCCTATGGCGCCAGCTACTTCGCCCGCGGCTTCCTGGCGGGGAGCCACCGCCTCACGACCTACGCGACGCTGATCATCTGCGAGTCCGTCTCGCGGACTGCCTTTCCGCTCGCGGTAGCCGTCGGCATCGCGAGCGGCCAGGACGCGGTCGCGCTGGGGATCGTGGCGGCGCCGACGCTCTCGCTGATCGTGGTCCCGTTCGCGTTCCTGCGCCGCCGCTCCCCGGCCGAAGACGACGCGAACGTCCGCGGCGACCCCTCGGAGGGCTCGGCGCGGGACGTTCGGCAGGGTGAGCTTCCCGCCGAGGCGGAGTTCACGCTGGCCCACGGCGGTGGGTTCGCCGCAGCGGTCTTCCTGATCATGCTCTCGGAGCAGGCCTTCCTGAACGCCGGGCCGCTGCTCGTCCAGGGGACGGCGGGAGCAGCCGCCGCAGGGTTCATCTTCAACATCCTGATGATCGCCCGGGCGCCACTCCAGCTCTTCCAGGCCGTGTCGACGAGCCTCCTCCCCCACCTCACCCGGCTGCGGGCCGAAGGCGCCGATGATGACTTCAGGGCATCAGTGACGGTGACGATTCGCGCGATCGCGGCATTCGCGGGAGTCGCGGCGTTGGCGATGGCGATCGCCGGCCCGGAGTTGATGCAGATCGCATTCGGCGACAACTTCACCTACGAGAGGGTCGACCTGCTCATCGTCACGGTCGGCATGGGCCTCTACCTGGCGGCAGCGACCCTGAACCAGGCCGCCTTGGCGCAGGGGCAGGTCCGGCGGGCTGCCGCCTGCTGGATCGGCTGCGCGGCCGTATTCGTCGCCTGGTGCCTGATCCCGATCGTCGGCGACGAGTTCCGCCGCGTCGAGGTCGGCTTCCTGGGCGGCGCGACGATCCTGTGCTCGCTCCTCTGCGCGATCTACCGTCGCCCACGCCCTCGCAGTGAGGACACGTTCGAGCCGGGCTCTGCCGAGGAGCTCGAGTTGCGCCTGGCGGCGGCCGACGAGGGGACCTAGTCCAGTGCCGCTCGCGACGGTCGCCCACGACGCCGAGTTGATCCTCGTCGCGGGCGCCCTGCTGGGGGCCGGCATCGGCGCGGCGCTGCTCGCCGACCGGGTCAAGGTCCCCGGCCTGCTGCTCTTCCTGGGCCTGGGGATGCTGGTGGGGTCCGATGGTCTCGGCGGGGTCGAGTTCGACGACGCCGAGCTGACCCGGACCCTCGGGACGATCGGTTTGATCCTGATCCTGTTCGAGGGCGGGCTCGCCGCGGGCTGGGGCGAGATCCGGCCGGTCCTGTGGACCGCGCTGGCCCTGGGAACGGTCGGCACGATCCTGACGGCGGTGATCGCAGGGTTCGCGGCGGTCTGGATCTTCGACCTCGGCACGCTCGAGGGCCTGATCATCGGCTCGGCGATCGCCGCGACCGACTCGGCCGCGATCTTCGCGGTGCTGCGCGGTTCGAACCTGAGGCGCAAGATCGCGCGCTCGCTCGAGGGCGAGTCCGGAATGAATGACCCCGTCGCTCTGCTGCTCGTGACGGGCTTCATCGCCTGGATCGAGGAGCCCGGCTACGGGATCGCCGACATGGCCGGAGAGCTGGTGCTGAAGCTCGGGCTCGGCGCGGTCCTCGGAATCGCCGTCGGGCTGGGAGCTCGCTGGACCTTCCGCCGGCTGAACTACCCGACGCAGGGCCTTTTCCCGGTCGCCTCGATCGCCACGGCCGCGATCGCCTACGGCCTGACCGAGGCCCTGTACGGCTCGGGGTTCCTCGCCGTCTACCTGACGGCGTTGATCCTCGGCACCGGCCAGGTGCCCGGCAAGCGCACCGTGCTCGCCTTCCACCAGGGCCTCGGCTGGGTCTCGCAGATCGCCCTCTTCTTCCTGCTCGGCCTGCTGGTCTTCCCCGGCGGGCTCCCCGAGATCGCCCTCGAGGGGCTGCTCCTCTCCGCAGTGCTGATGTTCGCGGCGCGCCCTCTCGCCGCCCTGGTGTCGAGCCCGCCGGCGACCTTCGCGCTGAGGGAGCGCCTGATGCTCGGCTGGGCCGGGCTGCGCGGGGCCGTCCCGATCTGGCTCGCGACCTTTCCCGTGATCGCGGGTGTCGAGGGCAGCGACCAGATCTTCAACATCATCTTCTTCGTCGTCGTCACCTCCACCCTGATCCAGGGCGCGAGCTTCGAGCCGCTGGCGCGCCGCCTCGGGCTGACGACGAACGAGCCGGCGCTGCCCCGCCCGCTCGTCGAGAGCGGCACGATCCGCCGCCTCGGGGGCGAGGTATACGCGTTCCGCGTCGAGCCCGGCGACGCCGCTGTGGGGCGCCCGGTTCGCGACCTGCAACTGCCGCGCGAGGCGGTCGTCAACGTGATCGTGCGCAGCTCCGAGGCGCTGCCGCCCCGAGGATCGACCGAGATCGAAGCGGGCGATGAGCTCCACATCCTGGTCCGCGCCGGCGTGCGCAAGGAGGTCGAGGCGCTTATGGAGCGCTGGCGCGACGGCCCGATGGAGGAGCCCGCCCGCCCGCGACTGCAGCCGCGCAGCTCGCCCCAGATCTTCAACGTGCGCCCCTGGACCGAGGCCGACGGAGACGACCTGGGCCGCCCCGTCAAGATCGCGGGCCTCGAGATCTCCCAGAGGCTCCGCACCCGCCGCGACGCCCCGGGCGCCCTGGTCACGCTCGCCGACGGGCGCTACGCCGTCACCGGCGACCTGCTGGTGGCGGTCGGTCCGAGGCGGCAGATCGCCGCATGGGCCGCGCGGCGCGTGGCGTCCGCCGAAGGCGGCGCGGCAAAGGCCTGGTGGCAGGAGGTCGCGGGAGTGCTGAACGCGCCGGCGGGGGACTAGGCACGGCCTCGCCAGCGGTTTGGGCTCGGTTTTGGTCGCACAGCGACCACAAACGAGCCCAACTGCTCATTCGGCGCTCAGGCGGGCGGCTAGGCGCCCGCGGCCTGCGCGATCGCCGCGTAGGCCTCGGCCGGGTCGTCGGCCCCGAAGATCGCGGAGCCCGCGACGAACAGGTTCGCCCCCGCCTCGGAGACGCTCCCGGCCGTCTTCGGGTCGACCCCGCCGTCGACCTCGATCGCGGGGCCGCCGCCGATCGCTGCCCGCAGGCGCTTCACCTTGTCGGGCGATTCGGGGATGAAGCGCTGGCCTCCCCAGCCGGGGTTGACGGTCATGCAGAGCGCCAGGTCGGCGTCGTCGCCCAGCTCGGCGAGCGCCTCGGGCGGGGTCCCGGGGTTGATCGCGATGCCGGCGAGGCAGCCGAGCTCTCGGATGGCGCTGAGCGTCCGGTTGGTATGGGGCGTCGCCTCGGCGTGGAAGGTGATCGAGTCGGCGCCCGCTTCGGCGAACTCCTCGATGTGGCGATCCGGCGCCTCGATCATCAGGTGGACGTCCACGAACCCGCCCGCGTCGTGGACCTGGTCGGCGATCGAGCCGGCGACGAGCGGGACGATCGTGATCGGGGGGACGAAGTGGCCGTCCATGACGTCGACGTGGATGACCCGCGCCCCGGCCGCCATCACCTCGGCGACCTGCGAGCCGAGCTCGGCGAAATCGGCAGAGAGGATCGACGGCGCGATCTGCTTGGCGGCGTAGGCCGCCCGGCGGTCCGCCATCAGATCAAGCGGAGCATGGAGTGCCCGCAGTGCTGGCACTTCATGTCCTCGGTGCGGCTCATGCGGCTGATCGTCTGGTGCTCGCCGCAGTTCGGGCACCCCGACACGAGCTCGAAGCGCCGGAGGCAGTAGACGCAGACGAAGCGGCCGGGCAGCTGCGCGGGGCGCAGCCACGGCTCGTTGCAGCCCGGGCAGTTGGGCCGCTTCAGGGCGCCCTCGGTCACGTCGGGAGCGCCTGGAGGGTTCCCGAGCCCCCCGTCTGTCCGCTCGGCTGTCATGTGCTGATCGTAGCCTGAAGCCGGGGGGCCTCCCGCACGTCAGATCGCGCGTTCCGGCACCGGATACCCGCGCATGAACTCGGCGGCTGACATCGGCTTCTTGCCCGGCGGCTGGACTACCTCGAGGGCCAAGCCGGCCGATGCCGTCCCCAGCACGAGTACGCCTTCGGCCTCGTCTCGCTCGATTCGGCCCTGCGGCGGAGCGCCCTCGACCGCCCGCCCCCGGCGGACGCCGAGGCGCTCGCCGCCCTGAAGCTCGACGTGGGTCCCGATGTGCGGGTTCAGGCCGCGCACCGCCCAGGCCAGCTGAGCCGCGTCGCGGGCCGGGTCCAGACGGCGGTCCTCTGCGGTGATCTTCTCGGCGTAGGTGGCGAGGCCCTCGTCCTGATCGTCGAACGCGAGGTCGCCCGCGGCACGCAGGTCCAGCGCACGGACCAGCAGCCGGCCGCTCGCCTCGGCCAGGCGCTCGGAAAGGTCGTCGAAGTAGTCGCCTGGCCCGATCGGCAGCTCCTCGGTCAGCGCGACGGGCCCCGAGTCGAGGCCCTCCTCCAGCCTCATGATCGACGTGCCGGTGCGCTCATCGCCCGCCATGATTGCCCGCTCGATCGGGGCCGCGCCGCGCCAACGCGGGAGCAGTGAAGGGTGCACGTTCAGGATGCCCCCGGGCGCGTCCAGCAGCGGTGCCTTGATGATCTGCCCGAAGGCGCAGACCACGATCGCCGCGGCGCCGGCCGCCTCGATCGCGGCCAGGGAGTCCGGCTCGTTGACGTCAGCGGTCTGGTGAACCGAGAGGTCCAGCTCGCGCGCGGCAAGGGCGCCGGGGGGCGGGCCGGCGACCTGACCCCGGCCCTTGCGCCTGTCAGGCGGGGTGACGACCAGGGCCGGGGCGTGCTCGCTCGCGACGAGCGCGCGGAGCACGGTCGCAGCGAACTCGGAGGTCCCCAGGTAAGCGGTCTTCATGCACTCAAGCGCCCGCGGGCGAGCGCTCGGTGGCAGCGTCCGGGTCCCCGTCGAGCTCATCGGATTCGGGGCGCTCGGGAGCGAACGTGTCGCCCTCGCGCAACGCCCGCATGGCGCCCTTGCGCTGCTCGCGCGGGGCGCGCTCCAAGATCAGCACACCGTCGAGGTGGTCGATCTCGTGCTGCAGGACACGGGCCTCGAGGCCCGACGCTTCGATCCTCACGGGCTCACCCGAGATGTCCATCCCGCTCGCTCGGACGTGCAGAGGACGCTCGACGTCGAGGACGATCCCGGGCAGGCTCAGACAGCCCTCCTCGGCTGTGACCAGGACCTCCTCCGAGCTCCACTCGATCGCGGGGTTGACCAGAGCGGTCGGCTCCGCGTCGGGGCCGGCCTGGAAGACGAGGATCCGGCGCAGGCGCCCGAGCTGCGTGGCCGCCAGACCCACGCCCATGCCGTCGCGCATGATCGAGAACATCCGCTCGATGTCGCCGGCGAGCTCGTCGTCGAAGTCGCGTACCGGGGACGCCCTCGACTTCAGGACGGGATCGCCGAACTTGACCACCTTCGCCAGCGCAGCCGCGCGGCGCTCGAGCGCGCCGTCGTCGAGCTCGGGCGGCTCTTCCAACCCGTCGGGCTCGCGCTCCTCCACCTCGGTGTCCATGTGATCTGCCATCTCCAAAGAATTCTAGATACGGAGCCTCAGCATCCCGCACGGCGGCGTCGCAACCCCGCACGCCCGGACGCGAAGCGGAGGACGTGCGGGTTGATGGTCATTGCGGGTCGACGTCGACCGAGACCGTCAGGTCCTTGAAGACGCGCGCCTTGACGGCGGCGGCCACCGCATCGCGAACGGCTTCGACCGAGGGCCGCCGCTCGGCGGCCTTGACGATCAGGCGGCGGCGGTTGCGCCCGCGGCGGCGGAACATCGGCGCGGGGCCGAGCAGCTGGGCATCGCCGGGGAGCCGCTCGCGGACCAGGTCGGCCACCCGCGCGGCCGCGCGATCGAGCGGCGGTTCGTCCACGCCGGTGAGCTGGACCTCGACCAGATGTGAGAACGGCGGGTAGCGAAGCTCCTCGCGCCGGCCGAGCTCCTCCTCCAGGAACCCCGCGGCGTCATGGCGGGAGGCCCGGCGCACGCTGGGCGCCCTGGTCGCGAGCGCCTGCACGATGACCTTGCCCCCGGCGCCGCCGCGGCCGCTGCGCCCCGCGAGCTGCGTGATCAGCGAGAAGGTCCGCTCCTCCGCGCGAAAGTCCGGAAGCCGCAGCGAGCTGTCCGCGTCCAGAACGACACCCAGCGTCACGTCGGGGAAGTCGTGTCCCTTCGCGACCATCTGGGTTCCGACGAGCACGCCGGAGCCCGCCTCGTCGAAGCGGCGCAGCAGCCCGTCGTGGCCCTCGACGCCGGCGGTCGCGTCGGAGTCCATGCGGAAGACGGGCAGAGGCGCCAGCAGCGCCTCGATCTCGGCCTCGACCCGCTGCGTCCCGGCGCCCACCCGGGCGATCGTGACCGAACCGCAGTCGGGGCAGGAAGCCGGTGCGGGCTCGACGTGCCCGCAGTGGTGGCAGTTGAGCTTGCCCGAGCGGTGCTGGACCAGCGATACATCGCAGTCGGGGCACTCCCAGGCCCGCCCACACGAGCGGCAGGCGAGGTGGACAGACCAGCCGCGGCGGTTGATCAGGATGATCGCCTTGCCCCCCGCGCGCTTCACTTCGGCGAGGGCCTCGACCGTCCGGGGGTGAAGAGGCCCGCGGACCGGCGATCCGCGACCCTCGTCGCGCATGTCAACCACTTCCACCGGCGGCAGCGGGCGGGAGTCGACGCGGTCCGGCAGCCGAAGGTGGGGCATCGCGCGCCAGCTCTCGGGCCGGGGAGTGGCCGAGCCCGCGACCAGGACCGCGCCGGAAACATCGGCCCGGCGGGCGGCGACCTCGCGAGCGTCGTAGCGAGGATCGGACTCCTGCTTGTAGGAGGCGTCGTGCTCCTCGTCGATCACGATCAGGCCGAGCGCGTCCACCGGGGCGAAGATCGCCGAGCGCGGGCCGACCGCGATTCGGGCCTCGCCGCTTCGAAGCCGCCGCCACTCGTCGTAGCGGGCGCCGGCCGACATCTTCGAGTGCAGCAGGGCCACGCGGTCGCCGAAGCGCCGTTGGAAGCGGCTCATCGTCTGGGGCGTCAACGCGATCTCGGGGACCAGGACGATCGCCCCCATGCCGCGGTCCAGCGCAGCGCGGGCGGCCTCGAGGTAGACCTCGGTCTTCCCGGATCCGGTCACCCCGTGCAGGAGCCACGAGGAGCCGGCTCTGCCGCCGAGCGAGTCGGCGATCGTCTCCACCGCGGCGCGCTGGGCCGGGTTCAACTCGACGCCGTCGCTCGTCGCGCCGACCGAGGTCACCGCCGGGGCCCGGCGGCGCTCGACCTCTGTCGTCGTCACGTAGCCCCGCTGCTCGAGGCGGCGGATCGTCGCGCGGTCGCTGCCGGCGGCCTTGGCCAGCGCCTTCGAGGTCTTGGGCCCCGATGCCAACGCGCGCAACACCGCCTTCTGCCTGAGGCCGAGCCGCCCATCGCCGCCGTCGACGGCGGCGATCCCCTCCGTAGTCGCCTCGACCTCCAACTCGGTGAGCGTCCGCACGCGCCGCGCCTGGGCGCCGGACCCCGTCCCAGGAGGCAGGGTGAGGCCGAGACCTCGCGACGGCGTCGAGCAGTACTCCTCCCCCACCCAGCGCCCGAGCGCGACGAGGTCGGCGGGAACGCCGGCCTCGAGCGCCTCGAACGGCTCGGCGAGGCGGTCGTCGGCCACCTCGCTCGCGTCTGCGAGGCCCACCACCACGCCCTTGACGCGCTGGCGGCCGAACGGCACGACGAGGATCGACCCGACCTCGACATCCTCCATCGCCTCAGGCAGCCGGTAGTCGAACGGCCCCCGGACGCTCCGGGTGGTGAGCAGCGGCTCGACCTTGGCGATCGTCACCGTCCCAGGCTAGGTACGGGTGCGGATGCCGCCGACCCTGACCAACCGGGGCTATAGGCTCCGCGCCGTGGACCTGCAGCAGGGCGAGGAAGTGATCTACCAGGGGCATCCGTCGTGGCGGGCGATCCTGGGCTTCTACCTGGCGGGGATCGCGATCGCGGTAGGCATCGGGGTCATCGTCAAGCTGGCCGAGGACACAGCGCTGGGCGTCGTCGTCGCGGCCGCGATCATCGGTGTCACCATCCTCGCCGGGCTGGTCAAGCGGATCGCGACGACCTACACGATCACCGACCGCCGCCTCAACATCAAGCGCGGGATCGTGTCGCGGAAGGTCCAGGAGACGCGGCTCCAGCGCGTCCAGAACGTGAACTTCCAGCAGTCGGTCTTCCAGCGGATCATGCAGATCGGCAACGTCGACTTCGACACCGCGGCCGGCGACGACTACAACTTCGTGTTCGCGGGCGTCGCCCAGCCGGAGGAGGTCGTCGAGCAGGTGGACCGTGCCACGCACGGCGCCGGTGACTCAGCGTTGGAGTCCGAAGCGCCCGGCACCTGAGTCGTCGACGAACGTCTGTTAGCCCACGCTATGCGGGGGTGATCTGACGCGGGTCCTAGGCGGGAGCGCCCGCCTCGAGGCCCGCGGCGGCGCGCAGGTCGTCGACCCGATCCGTGAGCTCCCACGTGAACTCGGTCTCCTCGCGGCCGAAGTGCCCGTAGGCGGCGGTGCTGCGGTAGATCGGCCGGTGCAGGTCGAGCGCGCGGCGGAAGGCGCCGGGACGCAGGTCGAACGTGTCGCGGACGATCTCGGTCAGCTTCGAATCGTCGAGCTTGCCGGTACCGAATGTCTGGACCATCACCGAGACCGGGTGGGCAACGCCGATCGCGTAGGCGACCTGCACCTCGCAGCGATCAGCCAGGCCTGCCGCGACGACGTTCTTGGCGACGTGGCGAACCGCGTATGCGGCCGAGCGGTCGACCTTCGACGGGTCCTTGCCCGAGAACGCGCCGCCGCCGTGACGGGCGGCGCCGCCGTAGGTGTCGACGATGATCTTGCGGCCGGTCAGGCCGGCATCGCCGACGGGGCCGCCGATGACGAAGCGGCCGGTCGGGTTGACCAGCATCGTCTCGGCCATGCGCTCGGGGTCGTAGAGGTCGGTCGGCAGGACGGGCTCGATCACGTGCTTCAGCAGGTCGGGGCGGATCTGGGTGTCGCGGTCGGCCTCCTCCGCGTGCTGGGTCGAGATCAGGACGCGGTCGATCTCGACCGGCTTGTCGTCGGCGTAGCGAACCGTCACCTGGGTCTTGGCATCGGGGCGCAGGTAGTCGAGCGTGCCGTCCTTGCGGACGTCGGCGAGCCGCTTGGCGAGGCGGTGGGCGAGCGAGATGGGAAGCGGCATCAGCTCGGGCGTCTCGTTGGTCGCGTAGCCGAACATCATCCCCTGGTCGCCCGCGCCCTCGTGGTCGTCGGCGTCGTCCGATCCCCCCTCGCGCGACTCCTGGGCGTCGTCGACGCCCTGCGCGATGTCGGCGGACTGCTGGTCCATCCGCTCCATCACCTCGACGGTGTCGCAGCCGAACTGGCGGTCGAAGCCGTCGTAGCCGATCTCGCGGATCGTGTCGCGGGCGATCTTCGTCAGGTCGAGCTCGGCCTCGGTGCGGATCTCGCCGGCGATCACGACGAGGTTGGTGTTGACGAGGGTCTCGCAGGCGACGCGGGCGTCCTCGCCCTCGCCGTGGGCCATCACGGCGTCGAGGACGGCGTCCGAGATCTGGTCGGCGACCTTGTCCGGGTGCCCCTCGGTGACCGACTCGGACGTGAAGAGGTGCTCGTTCTCGGACAGCGGGTTCGTGCTCACGTTTCTCAGGACCTCCGTATGGGCTTGTCTAGTCGACGTCGAGGAACAGCTCGGTGCGGATCCGATCGTCCTCGCCGTTCACGGCGAGGCCCACGGAGGACGCGTTTTCGAAGAGAACCGTCAATTCGGCAAAAGTCGGATCCTCGGCCAATCCGAACGCTTCGATTCGGCCGAAGAGCTCATCGAGGTTGAGGAAGACTAGCGCCGAGACCTCCTCCGGAAGCTGATCGTTCGCGCGCTCGTATGTATCCGAGTCGGCCAGGCGGCCGTCGCCCGAGCGGGCCTGCGCGATGCCGTCGGGGCTGGTGCTGACCACCAGTTTGCCGTCGAACACCGCATACGAGAGGTTCACCGCGGGCGAGAGCGGCACCGAGCGCACGGTGACGCCGTCGACCTCCTCCTCGGTGAACCGTGGAACCTGGCCGCCCGCGGCTCCGGGCCCCGCAGCCTCGAGAAGTGGCGCCTGCAGCCGCGCGAGCGCCTCGTTCGCCTTGTCCTCGTCCACCCCGTCGACGATCAGGCTCGCGATCGGCCGGGCGTCCGAGGGCTCGGCGACCAGCGCGGCCTGGCCCCCGAGCGCGGGAAGCAGCTCTTCCAGGGGGTTGACCCCTGCGTCGGTCTCGAGTGCCATCGCAAGCGCGCGGAGCTCGCCGGCAAGGCCCTCGGGGTCGGGGCCGGCCTGCTCCAGGAGCTTCGTGATCGTCGGCCCGAGCTCGCCGACCCCGACGTAGCCGATCGCGCGGTCCCCGACCGCCGAGGCGAGACCGGGCTCGAACTCGGGAAGTGACGAGAAGAAGCTGGGGCTCTCGGCGGCGAGCTTCGGATCGAGCTCGGAGACGAGCTCCACCTCGAGGCCCTCCTCCTTCGCGATCACGGCGGCCGCCAGGCCGCTGGTCGCCCCGTAGTCGACGAAGGTCTCGAGCTGGGCGGCGGGGCCGGCCCTGCCCGCCAGGAACTCCTGCACGCCGGCCGGCGACAGGAATACCTCGGCGAACCTCGCCTCGCTGAGCCCGTCGATGGCTTCGCCCTCCGGAGTGTCATCGAGGGCGGGAGCTTTTCCGGTCGAGGCGTCGAGAACCGCCCTGACGGCGGCCTCGCCACCGAAGGCGAGCTGCTCCCTGACGAAGGCTGTGGCGAAGCCGTCCGCGTACACGTCGAGGGTCAGCTTGCCCTGCTCCTCCTCGGTCGGGGTGGCGCCGGCGGGTGCGATGGTGGTGATGAACTCCTCGGCCCCCGCCCTGTCGCCGACCCCGACGATGAAGGCCTCCTCGGGGGGAGCCTTCGCGGCTCCCGGGACGATCGTCACCGCGAGGTCCTGGTCGGCCCAGGGCAGGACGTCCTCGCGCAGGTCGATCACCGCGCCCGAGGGGGCGGGGAACGAGGCCGAGGCGCTGCCGACGATCGCCCGCTCCAGGTCCGGGAGCTGGTCGAAGGCCTCGGCGGCGCGCTCGGACTGGGCGGTGCCGCCATCGAGCGTGGCGTGCGCATAGAGGAGCGACTCGGCCGGCGCGAGGGCGAGGGTGTCGTTCTCGGGCGCGCACTCCTTCGCCGCGGAGAACGAGCACGGGATGCCCGGGATCGCCGCGAACTTCAGCACCCCGTACAGAACGAGGATGCCCGCGACCGCGGCGAACTGGATCTTCGAGCGCCTGCTGCGCCGCTTCCAAAAGGCGACGACGGCCGCGACCGCGACCGCGGCGGCGGAGCGCAGCCCCCTCCAAGCGGCCTGTGCCTTCTCTCGGATCCAGTAGCCGACCGCGCGCACCCGGGTCGAGACCCGAAACCACAGGTTCGTCGTGCTCTTCTTCTTCTTCGGCTTGCCCTTCTCCTTGGCCTTCGCCTTCGGGGCCTTCTTGGGCTTGGCCGCCGCCTTCGGCTTGTCGCCCCTCGACCAGAAGCGGCGCCCACTCCTGCCCTTCTTACCCTTCTGGCCCTTCTTGCCCTTCTTGCGGCGCGGCCAGCGGAACTGCAGCCGCTGGCGGCGGTTCGGCTTGCTCGTCGCGCGCTTCTTGCGAACCTTGGGCGGCGCGGGCGGACCCGCCTTCGCGGCGCTCCCCCCGGCGGGCGTGTCCTTGGCCTTCTCCTCTGGCGAGTCCTGCTCAGTCACGAGCGGTCGCTTATACCGATAGCGACGGTCACCCGCTCCGCTCCCGTCCCGTCTTGGGCACGTAGTCGATCACGAGCGGCACGCCCTCGAGGCCGAAGGCCTGGCGCAGCCGGTTCTCGAGGAAGTAGGCCCAGTCGCGCACGATCAGGCGCCGGTCGTTGACCTGGATGGCGAATCGCGGCGGCCGCCGCTCGATCTGCGCCGCGTAGTAGAGGCGCAGGCGGCGCCCGCGGCGGGCGGGCGGCGAGCGCTCGGACACCACATCTCCGATGAAGCGATTCAGCTCACCGGTCGGGATCCGCTCGCCCGAGCGGTCGGCCAACTGGATCGCCTGCTTCAGCAGTGGGCCGATCCCCCGGCCCGTCTTCGCCGAGGCGGTCAGGACCGGCGGGCGGAGGCGGAGCTTCTTGTGGGCTCGCGCCCGGGCGTCCTCGAGGTCGGTGCGAACGATGTCCCACTTGTTCAGCGCAAGGACCGTCGCACATCCCGAGCGCATCGCCAGCTCGCCGACCCGCATGTCCTCCCCGGTCAGCCCCTCCGAGGCGTCGCACACGACGATCGCGGCGTCGGCTCGTTCGGCGGCGGTCTCGGTGCGGATCTGCGCGTAGTACCCGACGGACCCGGCGATCTTGCCCCGGCGGCGCAGCCCGGCGGTGTCAACCAGCACCACGTCGCGCCCGTCGAAGACGACCTCGGTGTCGACCGGGTCGCGGGTGGTTCCCGCGCGGTCGGAGACGATCACCCGCTCGGAGCCGAGCAGGGCGTTCAGAAGCGAGGACTTGCCGACGTTCGGCCTTCCAAGGATCGCGATGCGAGGCGGGGCGTCCTCGGGCTCCGGCTCGGGGTCGGGCGCGTCCTTCAGCTCGGCCACGACCCGGTCGAGCAGGTCCCCGGTCCCCAGGCCGTGCGAGGCCGAGACGGGCAGCGGCTCGCCCAGGCCGAGCCGGTTGAGCTCGGCAGAGATGGCCTCGTCGCCCGGCCGGTCGATCTTGTTGGCGACCAACAGCACCGGCTTGCCGGAGCGGCGCAGCATGTCGGCGATCTCCGCGTCGCCGGGCCCGAGGCCGGCGCGGGCGTCGACGACGAGAGCGATCAGGTCCGCCTCCTCGATCGCCGCGCGTGCCTGGCCCTGGACCGAACGGGCGAGCTCGTCAGAGTCGGCCATGTCGACCCCACCTGTGTCGACCAGGTCAAAGGCGACCCCGTTCCACTCGCAGCGCAGGGCGCGGCGGTCCCGGGTGACGCCCGGCTCGGAGTCGGTCACCGCATCCGATCCCCCCGCGAGCCGGTTGACCAGGGTGCTCTTGCCCGCGTTCGGGAAGCCGACGACGGCGACCTTCGGCCGCCTCGAGGGGCGCTCGGCGGCGAGGGGCGCATTCGGGCTCACGTGACCAGGCTCCTGTCTCGTGCCAGCGCGACGACCCTGGCGACGACCTCGTCTATCGACACTCCGGTCGTGTCGAGCTCCACGGCGTCCTCGGCGGCCCTCAGCGCACCGTGCTCTCGCTCGGTGTCGCGCCCGTCGCGATCGCGCATCTCGGCCAGGACCTCGTCGACAGGCCGCCCGCTCTCGGCCGCGCGGCGGCGCGCCCTCTCGTCGGCGCTCGCGGTCAGGAAGACCTTCAGAGGCGCATCGGGGCTGACCACGGTGCCGATGTCGCGCCCCTCGGCCACGTAGTCGGCGGCCTCGATCAGGGCGCGCTGCTGGGCGACCATCGCCTCGCGCACCTGGGGATGCACGGAGACCCGGGAGGCCGCGGCCGAGGCCTCAGGCGAGCGGATCTCGGCGCTCACGTCGCGGCCGTCCAGGCGAACCTCGCCGCCGGCCAGCTCGATCGAAAGGCCGCGCGCCAGCTTTCCGAGCGCCTCGCCGTCATCCAGAGGCGTGCCGGCGCCGAGCGCCGCGAGGGCGACGCTCCTGTACATGGCGCCGGAATCGAGGTACGTGAAGCCCAGGGCATCGGCTGTTCCCCGCGCGACCGTTGACTTTCCCGCCCCCGCGGGGCCGTCGATTGCGATCACCATCGTGCGTGCATCGTGCCAGCCTCGGTAATGTCGCGGCGATGCAGAGCTGGAACCTCAACGAGATGGACGTCGCGCCGCAATCGCCGCAGGTGCTCGACTCGGAGGCCGAAGGCCGCGCAATCGTGATCGCGCTGGCCGCGGGCGAGAGCCTCCCCGAGCACCAGGTCCACGAGAAGGCCTGGCTCGTCGTCGTCGACGGCGAGATCAAGATCTCGGGCCCCGACGGCGACGCGGCGTCGGGAGGCCCGGGGCTGCTGAGCACGTTCGACCCGAACGAGCGCCACGCCATCACCGCGACGAGCGACGCCCGCCTGCTCCTGGTGCTCTCGCCCTGGCCCGGCGAGGGCCACCCCAGCCGCAGGGACTGACCGCGGCCGCGGCCGGCGAGATCAGGGCGGCCCGCCCGGCCGACGCCGAAGCGATCGCCGCGATCCACAACCAGGGGATCGAGGACCGCATCGCGACCTTCGAAACCCGCCTCAAGGACCCGGGCGCCGTCTCGGACGCGATCGCCCACTGGCTCTGCTGCCTCGTCTACGAGCGCGCGGGCGAGGTGATCGGGTTCGCCAAGGCGGCGCCCTACGAGGACCGCAGCCACTACTACGACGGCGTGGGAGAGGCGACGGTCTACGTCGCGCGCGAGCACCGCGGCGCGGGAGCGGGCGCCGTGCTGCTCGCTGCCCTGGCCGAGGCCGCCGGCGCCCGCGATCTGCACAAGCTCACGGCGAAAGTGTTCGCAGGCAACGGCGCGAGCCTGAAGCTGTTCGCGGGCGCGGGCTTCCGAACGGTCGGCACGCATCTCCGCCACGGGCAGCTGGACGGTGAGTGGCTCGACGTGGTCGTACTCGAGCGCTCGCTCGACTAAGCCTGGACCAGCGAGCGCAGATCACGTTCGAAGCGCGGATAGCTGATGGAGACCGCTTCGTAGCCGTCGACCTCCACCCCTTCCTTCGAGGCGAGGCCCGCGACGGCGCCCAGCATCGCCATCCGGTGGTCGCCCCGGGAATCGAGGCGGCCTCCTCGCAGCTCGCCCGTGCCGCTCACCGTGAACCCGTCGGGCGCCGAGGTGATCTCGGCGCCGAGGCCCGAGAGGCCGTCCACGACCGCCTCGATCCGGTCCGATTCCTTCCGGCGGAGCTCCTCGGCGCCGGTGACGACCGTGTCTCCCTCGGCGAAACAGCCGAGGAGGGCGACCAGGGTCAACTCGTCGATCGCGGCCGGGACGTCCTCGGCGCCGACCACCGCACCGCGCAACGCGGTGTGGCTGATGCGAAGGGTCGCCACAGGCTCGGGCCCCGGCTCGCGAATCTCGTGCACCGTCATCGCCCCGCCCTTCTCGTGCGCGCCTCCCTTCTCGGCGCCTCCCATCTCGACCCCCATGCGGGCGAGAATCGACAGCAGGCCGATGCGGTGGCGGTTGATCCCGACCTCGCGCAGGCCGAGCTCGCTGCCCGGGACGATCAGGGCCGCCGCGATGAAGAACGCCGCCGAGGAGAAGTCGCCCGGAACGGTGATGTCCCCGGACTCCAGACGCTCCGCGGGCTCGACCACGACCTCGGTGCCGCTGCGTCGGAGGGTCGCCCCGGCGGCCGCGAGCATCCGCTCGGTGTGGTCGCGCGAGGCGGTGGGCTCGCGGACAGTGGTCTCACCCTCGGCCAAGAGCCCCGCGAGCAGCAGACACGACTTCACCTGCGCGCTCGCGATCGCCAGGTCGTGCTCGGTCCCGCGCAGGCGCGAGCCCCTCACCTCCAGCGGGGGAAGCCCGTCGCGGCTGGACACCGCGGCGCCCATCGCGGCCAGCGGATCGGCGATGCGCCCGACGGGCCGCCTGGCGATCGACTCGTCGCCCGCCAGCGACCAGGACCCTTCCGGCTGCCCCGCGAGCCAGCCGGGCAGGATGCGCAGCAGGGTCCCCGAGTTACCGACGTCGATCCTGGCCGAGCGCGCCTTCCGGAGCCCGGCTCCCTCGACCTCGACGAAGAGCCCGCCGTCGTCGTCGGGCTCGCCCTCGCTGACCGTCGCGCCGAGGGCGCGGACCGCGTCGAGCGTCGAGCGCGTGTCGCCCGAGTCCAGATACCCGGTGATTCGCGTCGGCCCGTCGCACATCGCCCCGATCAGTGCCGCGCGGTGGGAGATCGACTTGTCGGGTGGGGGACGAAGGCCGCCCGAGAGCGGGCCGGCCGGATCGAAGCGGGCGCTCACCGCTCGAGGCGCGAGACGTCGTGGCCGAGCTCGCGCACCAGCTCTGCGGCACGCCCGGCCTCGCCCTCCCCCGCGACGAACAGCGAGACCGCGCCGGTCTTCATGTCGGCGGCGGGATGGAGCGCCATGTCCTCGATGTTGACACCGCCGCGGCCCAGCGCGAGCGCGAGCTCGGCGACGATCCCCGGCCTGTTGGGGACCATCAGCCGAAGCTCGACCAGCGGCCCGCCGGCGAGGTCGGCCTCGAGAAGCCCCCGCCGGGCTTCTCGCGCCTCGCCCTGCCAGGCCCCCAGCCCCCCGGTGTCCGCCTTGCGGATCAGCTCGGCCGCATGGCGCAGCCTCGCCGCCACGGCGTCCACCTCGGCCGCGAGGGCGTCGCGGTTGCCTCCGAAGATGTCTCCCCAGATCGCGGGGTTCGCGCCGGCGACCCTGGTCGCGTCGCGAAAGCTCGGCCCGATTTCGGGCAAACGCTCGCCGGCGCCCGCGGCGAGCGACTCCGCGGCCTGCTCGACCAGCACGTTCGCCAGCACGTGCGGCAGGTGGCTGACCGTGGCCATGAGCCTGTCGTGCTCGGCGGCGTCGATCGCCTGGGGGCGAGCGCCGATCTCGGCGACGACGCGCTGCACGCGGTCGTAGACCACCCCGCCGGTGAGCGGCGTCGGCGTCAGGTACCAACGCGCGCCATCGAACAGGTCGGCGCGCGCGTTGTCGACCCCCGAGGTCTCGGCCCCCGCGAGCGGGTGGCCGCCCACGAAGCGAGGGTCCTCGCCGAGCGCCGCGACCACGTCGCCCTTGACCGAGCCGGCGTCCGTGACAGCCGCGTCCTCTCCGGCCTCCGACAACGCATCGGCGGCGAGTGCCGGCAGCACTCCGACGGGAGCCGCGCAGAAGACCACCTCCGCTCCGAAGACAGCGTCCGCGATCGTCTCCCCCGCCTCGTCGATCGCGCCCCGCTCGACCGCTCGGGCGAGCAGATCGGCGTCCGGGTCCCAGCCCGACACCTCCGCGCCCTCGACCCTCTGGCGGGCGGCGAGGCCGATCAATCCGCCGATCAGGCCGACCCCGAGGACCGCGATGCGCACGGGAGCCTCGTCAGCCGGAGCCGCGGCGCTCGCGCACCGCCGCCGCCAGGCGGTCGAGGGCCAGCCCGGTCGTCTCCCAGTCCATGCAGGCGTCGGTGATCGACTGCCCATAGACCAGGGGGGAATCTCCGTCCAGGTCCTGGCGGCCGGCGACCAGGAACGACTCCGCCATCACGCCGACGATCGCCTCGTTGCCACCGGCGATCTGGCTCGCGATCTCGTTCAGCACCAGGGGCTGGCGCTCGTGGTCCTTGCCGCTGTTCTCGTGCGAGGCGTCGATCACGATCCGCTCAGGCAGTCCCGCACCGCGCAGCTGGGCGAGCGACGCGGCCACGGACTCGGGCTCGTAGTTCGGCGCGCCCCGCCCGCCGCGCAGGATCACGTGGCAGTCGGGGTTACCGTCGGTGTGCAGGATCGCGGGGGTGCCGGTGACGTCGACACCGGCGAACGCGTGGTGCGCGCCGGCGGCGCTGACCGCGTCAACCGCCACCTTGACCGTCCCGTCGGTGCCGTTCTTGAAGCCGACGGGCATCGACAGGCCCGAGGCGAGCTGGCGATGGATCTGGCTCTCGGTCGTCCGGGCGCCGATGGCGCCGTAGGCAACCAGGTCGGAGATGTACTGGGGCGTGATCGGGTCGAGGAACTCGCAGCCGATCGGCAGGCCCAGGTCGAGCACCTCGCGCAGCAGCCCCCGCGCGGTGTGGAGCCCGCGGTTCACGTTCAGTGACCCGTCCAGGTGCGGGTCGTTGATCAGGCCCTTCCAACCGATCGTGGTCCGGGGCTTCTCGAAGTAGACCCGCATCGCGATGCGAAGCTCGCCGCTCAGGTCGTCGGCGGTCTGCGCCAGGCGCCCGGCGTACTCGCGGGCCGCCTCGACGTCGTGGACGCTGCACGGCCCCACGATCACGAGCAGGCGGTCGTCGCGGCGGTCGAGGATGTCGGCGACCTCGGATCGTCGCTTCAGGACGGCGTCCTCCTGGTCGGCGTTGAGCGGCAGGTCGTCGAGGATCTGCGCCGGGGGAACGAGCTCCACGACGCGGCCGATCCGCTGGTCGCGGACGCGCCCCGATCTCTCTGTAGGTAGGTCCTTCATCTCCAAGTTCATGTCCTGCGCTCTCTCTTTCTACTGGTACGGCGATGGTCCTTGACGGTGGATCACGGTCAGAACGGCGTCCGGGAGGTAAATCGAGTCGCGTGGCGGCTCGGGCAGCCGCAGGCCGGACGCCTAGCTAAATCGCCAATACCAAGCACGCGGAGCGGTGACCGCCGAGCGGCCAGCAGGCTCTATATGCGTGCCGGTGAGATGCATCCCCGACTTTGTAGCACGGTGAGGCATGTGATTCCAGTGCGTGATCGCTAATCGGCGATCGCCACGGAGAGGGCTGCAAGAAAGCGATCGTTCTCGGCACGGGTGCCGTAGCTGACGCGGAAGTGGCCCGGGCCGCCGAGCGGGGTGCCCGGGCGAACCGCGACGCCCGCCTTCGCCAGCGAGGCGATCACCTCGCCCTCGTCGCTGCTCCCCAGGTCGACCCACGAGAAGTTGGCCTGGGAGTCCGGCGTCTCGAGCCCCAGCCCGCGGACGCCCTCCTCGACGTGAACGCGCTCGACGAGGTTCCGTTCGACACGGTCGGCCACGTCGTCTTGGTGCAGGATCGCCTCGGCCGCCGCGGCCTGCGCGATCGCGTTGACGCTGAAGGGCTGTCGCACCGCGTCGACCGCTGCGCGGAACTGCGGCGAGCAGAGCGCGTAGCCGACCCGCAGGCCGGCGAGGCCGTAGCACTTGCTGAACGTCCTCAGCAACACCAGGTTGGGGAACTGCGCCATGAGGTCGATGGTCGTGTCCGGGTCGTCCAGGGTCTGGAACTCGATGTAGGCCTCGTCGACGATCACCGTGACGCGGTCCGGCACCTCGTCCAGGAAGGCGGCGATCCGCTCGGCGGGAAGCGCCGTCCCCGTCGGGTTGTTCGGGTTGCAGACGATCACGATCTGGGTCGCGGCCGTGACCTCGGCCGCGATCGCGTCGAGGTCGTGCGCCTCGCCGGCGGCCAGCGGCACCCTGATCTCGCGCGCCCCGCAGAGCGCGCTCATGTGCGGGTAGATCGAGAACGAGGGCCACGCGTAGACGATCTCGGTGCCCGGCTCACACAGCGCCTCGGCGGCGGCGAGCAGGATCTCGCACGACCCGTTGGACACGGCCACGCGGCCCGGCTCCGTCTCGGTCCGCTCGGCGATCCGCGTTCGCAGCACCTTGGCCTCCGGATCCGGGTATCGGTTCACGTCCGAGGCGGCCTTTGCGATGGCCTCGACCACCGCCGGGTGCGGACCGGACGGCGACTCGTTCGAAGCGAGCTTGATCGCGTCGCCGGCCTCGGATCTCTTCCGGGCATCGTCGAGCGAGGTCCCCGGCTCGTAGTGGGGCATGCGGGCGAGCTTCTCGGAGAAGGTGACGGTCATCGCCGTCTCATTCTTGCGCCTCGAACGTGTGATGCAGCCTGATCGTCGGGGTGCCCGTGGCGGCGTGGGGGCGGCGCTCTTCGTCCCTCTGCCAGCCGAGCCTCGCGTAGAAGGCGCGTGCCTGGGCGTTTCGCTCGAAGGTCCAGAGGGTCATCTCGGGGTAGCCCGCCTCGGCGGCGATCTTGGTGACGCTCTCCATCAGCGCACGGCCGATGCCCTTCATCCAGCGCGCCGGGTCGACGTAGATCGCCACCACCTCGGCGACGCTCGAGTCCGGCTCCTCGTCGCGGCCGGGAGCCGCCACGAAGCAATAGCCCGCGATCTCTCCGTCGACCTCGGCCACCCGCGTGAACGAGTCGGCGACCGGCTCCCGCAGCCCGGACGAGATGTCGTGGCGCCACGCCGCGATCGGGAGATCTGCGATCCGCTCGGCGGGGACGATCCCCGTGTAGGCGACGCGCCACCCCGAGGCGGTCAGCCCGACGATCGCCTCGGTGTCGGCCTCGGTGGCGTCCCGGACGACCGCACCCGTCACTGGGCCGCGCGCAGATCCGAGCGCAGGCCCTGGGCCTCGCCGAGGTAGGTGTGGACCGGCGAGTGGCCGGGCGCCGCGTAGTAGTGGAGCAGCACCCGGATCACGCCCTGCATCGATCCCGGCACGGGGATCTCGCGGCTGCACAGGAGCGGCACGTCGTCGAGGCCGATCCGGCGCGCGGCGACGGCCGGGAACTCGGCGTCGAGGTCATCGGTGCTGGTGAACACACAGCTCACCATGTGCGAGCTCTCGAGCTCGTTGCGCGACATCAGCTCGCGAAGGAGCTCCTCGGTCGCCGCGACGATCTCGGCCGCTTCGTTGCTCGCGACCTTCGCAGCGCCGCGAACCGCCCAGAGGCGGAGGCCGTTGGTGTCGATCGCTTCGGTCATGGGTGCAGGGTCATGGGCGCAGGGTCATGAGGGCCGCGAATCTTCCCAGAGCGCAGCGACTTCGGCCTCGCCGAGCAGGCGAGCCTCGCCGGCCGGGAGGTCTCCCAGCTCCAGCGAGCCGATCCGGATCCTCTCCAGGGATGCCACCTCGTTGCCGATCGCCTCGGCCATGCGGCGGACCTGGCGCTTGCGGCCCTCGCGGATCGTCAGATCCAGGGTCTTCCCGGTCCGACGCATGACCTGTGCCGGCGCGGTCGGGCCATCCTCCAGCTCGACCCCCGAGCGCAGGCGCTCGACGTCGCGGTCGCCGATGTTGGTTGCCAGCTCGACCCGGTAGGTCTTTCGGACGCCGTAGCGGGGATGGGTCAGCCGGTTCGCCAGGTCCCCATCGTTGGTGAGCAGGATCAGGCCGGTCGAGTCCGCGTCGAGGCGGCCGACCGGGTAGAGCCGCCGCCCCGAGGAGACCAGCTCGACCACCGCGCGGCGGCTCCCAGGCTCGCTGGCGGTGGAAACGACGTCGAGCGGCTTGTTGAGGGCCCACACCTCCCGCGGCTCGGCCTCGACCGGGCTGCCGTCGA
>Ga0183260_10000121_pt1 | contig 56503 bp, 52 predicted proteins | sample AntDrymUQ4972206_2_FD_129768 | JGI IMG/M metagenome (GOLD analysis project Ga0183260, IMG submission 129768) | Polar desert sand microbial communities from Dry Valleys, Antarctica - metaG UQ497 (22.06) (version 2) (version 2) | ecosystem: Environmental > Terrestrial > Soil > Desert | place...
ACCAGGCGGCGACCACCAGGCTGCGCAAGTTCGAGGAAGCCGGGCCACCGGAGGCCGTACCGCGCGAACAGCAGGTGACGATGCGCCTGCGAGGTGGGCGCACCGGCAAACGGGCGGTGATGTGTGCGGACCTGGAACTGACGGGGCTCATGCAGCCCTTCGACCTGGAGGTCTGGTTCGGGGAGCGGGTCGCCGTGCTGGGAGCCAACGGCTCGGGCAAGAGCCACTTCCTGCGGCTGCTCGCGGCCGGGGGGTCCGACCCCGACGTCGCGCACCGCCCAGTCAGCGATGTCGCGGTCGAGCCGGTGGCACACACCGGACGAGCCAAGCTCGGCGCCAGGGTGCGCCCCGGCTGGTTCGTGCAGACCCACGTCCACCCCGAGTTGGCCGGGCGCACGTTGGTCGAGATCCTGCACCGCGGCGACGAGCACCGCGACGGGATGCCGCGTGAGCCTGCTGCCCGCGCGTTGGACCGCTACGAGCTGGCGCACGCCGCGGAGCAGCGTTTCGAGTCGTTGTCCGGCGGCCAGCAGGCACGGCTGCAGATTTTGCTGCTCGAGCTCTCGGGCGCCACCTTGCTGGTCCTGGACGAACCGACCGACAACCTCGACGTGCAAAGCGCAGAGGCGCTCGAGGAGGGGCTGGACCGTTTCGAGGGCACGGTGCTGGCGGTCACCCACGACCGATGGTTCGCCCGCGGCTTCGACCGTTTCGTCGTGTTCGGGGCCGACGGCTCGGTCTATGAGTCACCTGAGCCGGTGTGGGATGAGCAACGGGTCGATCGCTCCCGCCGGTAACGATTCGGGCGCTCAGCCCCAGCGCTGCTCGCGCGGGGTGAAGTCGAGCGTCCGCTCACCGGTGTAGATCTGCTTGGGGCGCGCGATCTTCTGGTCCTTGTCGTCGACCAGCTCACGCCACTGGGCCAGCCACCCGGCCGTACGCGGGATGGCGAACAGCACCGTGAACATCTCCGGCGGGAAGCTCAGCGCCTCGTAGATCAGCCCGGAGTAGAAGTCGACGTTGGGGTAGAGCTTGCGGCTGACGAAGTACTCGTCCTCGAGCGCGATCTTCTCCAGCTCGACGGCGATCTCCAGCAGCGGGTTAACCCCGGTGACGGCGAACACGTCGTCGCATGCCCGCTTGATGATCGTCGCCCGCGGGTCGTAGTTCTTGTAGACCCGGTGACCGAAGCCCATCAGCCGCTCGTCGCCGTTCTTGACCCCGGTGATGAAGTCGGGGACGTTGTCGATCGAGCCGATGCGACGCAGCATGCGCAGCACCGCCTCGTTGGCACCGCCGTGCAGCGGACCGTAGAGGGCGGCGATGCCCGCGGTCGTTGCCGAGTACGGGTCGACCTGGCTGGAGCCGACCGAGCGGACCGCGTTGGTCGAGCAGTTCTGCTCGTGGTCGGCGTGCAGGATGAACAGGATCTCCAACGCCTTGGTCAGTCGCTCGTCGGCGAGGAACTTCTGCTCCGACATCTTGAACAGCATCGCTAGGAAGTTGGCCGCGTACGACAGCTCGTTGTCGGGGTAGACGTACGGCTTGCCCTGACCGTGCCGGAACGCCCACGCGCCCAGCGTGGGCATCTTGGCGATCAGCCGCACCATCTGCATGTGCCGGTTGGAGGGGTCGCTGATGTTGCGCGACTCGGGGTAGAACGTCGACAGCGCGCCGACCGACGCCAGCAGCATGCCCATCGGGTGCGCGTCGTAGCGGAAGCCCTGCATGAAGCTCTTGACGTTCTCGTGCACGAACGTGTGGTAGGTGATCTGGTGCTCCCAGGTCTCGTATTGAGACTTGTCCGGGAGCTCCCCGTGGATCAGCAGGTAGGCCACCTCGAGATAGGTCGAGCTCTCGGCCAGCTGCTCGATCGGGTACCCGCGGTACTCCAGGATGCCCTTGTCGCCGTCGATGTAGGTGATCGAGCTGCGACACGACGCGGTGTTGGTGAAACCAGGGTCGTACACCGCGACGCCGGGGTCGTCGTCGCCGGTCCGGATGCCACCCAGGTCCGCCGCGCGAATCGTGCCGTCGGTGAGCGGCAGCTCGTACTCGTTACCAGTACGGTTGTCGCGGACGGTCAGGGAGTCAGTCACCTGCCAAACCTACGGCTCACCGGGCGAAGCGTCGAGTTTGTCGGCCCGTTTTGACCCTCGTCGGGTGCCGCCGGTACTCTGGGCGGCTGTCCGTGGGTCACACCCCGACAGCTCCACGTCTTTTCCACTACGGCTCGAACGAAGGTCTCCCGGTGCGTACGTACAGCCCCAAGCCCGCCGACGTGCAGCGTCAGTGGCACGTCATCGACGCCGCCGACGTCGTCCTCGGTCGACTGGCTGTGCAAAGCGCCACCCTGTTGCGCGGCAAGCACAAGCCCATGTACGCCCCGCACATCGACACCGGCGATTTCGTTGTCGTGGTGAACGCCTCCAAGGTCGCCCTCGCCGGCGACAAGCGCGAGACAAAGCTGGCCTACCGGCACTCCGGCTACCCCGGCGGTCTGAAGACGACGACGATCGGCGAGGTCCTCGCCAAGGACCCGCGCCAAGCCGTCGAGAAGGCGGTGTGGGGCATGCTGCCCAAGAACAAGCTCGGCCGCCAGATGCTGAAGAAGCTCAAGGTCTACGCCGGCCCCGAGCACCCGCACGCCGCGCAACAGCCGCAGGCGTTCGAGATCACCCAGATCGCTCAGTGAGGAACACCGTGGCTGACAGCACCATCGACGACATCGCGAGCACCGACTCCGAGCCGGACTTCGTCACCGGTGAGGACGGCGTGGCCTACAGCTCCGAGAGCGCCGCGGCGCCCGACGCGCCGCCACGGCCGGCCACGATCGGACCCGCCGCGGCGACAGGTCGGCGCAAGGAGGCGGTGGCCCGCGTACGTCTGGTCCCGGGCTCGGGCGGCTGGCTCGTCAACGGGCGCACGCTCGAGGACTACTTCCCCAACAAGGTGCACCAGCAGGCGGTTGCTGAACCCTTCGTCCGTACCGACCTCGCCGCTCGCTTCGACGTGGTGGCACGCATCCACGGTGGTGGCATGACCGGGCAGGCCGGTGCGCTGCGCCTGGGCGTCGCTCGTGCGCTCAACCTGCTCGACGAGGAGGCCAACCGGGCTTCGCTCAAGAGCGCCGGGATGCTCACCCGAGATGCTCGGGTCAAGGAGCGCAAGAAGGCCGGGCTGAAGAAGGCGCGCAAGGCGCCGCAGTACTCCAAGCGCTGATTCCTGGCGTGCCCCGACACTTCGGGACCGACGGCGTCCGCGGCGTCGCCAACGTCGACCTCACTGCCGAGCTCGCACTGGACCTGTCGGTCGCCGCTGCGCACGTGCTCGGTGAGACCGGCGCCTTCGACGGTGCCGCGCGGACCACGGGTCGCCCGGTCGCCGTGGTCGGCCGGGACGGGCGGGCGTCCGGCGAGTTCCTCGAAGCCGCCGTCGTCGCCGGACTCGCCAGCGCCGGCGTCGACGTCCTGACCGTTGGTGTCCTGCCGACCCCGGGAATCGCTTACCTCACCGGCGAGACCGGCGCCGACCTCGGTGTCGTGCTGTCGGCAAGCCACAACCCGATGCCCGACAACGGGCTGAAGTTCCTCGCCAGCGGCGGGGTCAAGCTGGACGACGCCACCGAGGCCGCCGTCGAGCAGCGGCTCCGTGAGCCCTGGCAGCGCCCAACCGGTGCCGACGTCGGTCGGGTCCGAGCCCTGCCGCGTGCCCGGGACCGATACGTCGACCACCTCGCGGGCTCGCTGCCCGACGACGCCGACCCGGCCAGGCTGGGCCGGCTGCGGGTCGTGGTCGACTGCGCCAACGGTGCCGCCTTCGAGGTGGCCCCGCAGGCACTGTCGCGTCTCGGTATCGAGGTGGTCCCCATCCACGCGACGCCCGACGGGCTCAACATCAACGACAACTGCGGGTCGACCCACCTCGGCGACCTGCAAACGGCCGTACGCGACACCGGGGCCGACCTGGGCTTCGCCCACGACGGCGACGCCGACCGTTGCCTTGCCGTGGACGAGTACGGCGACGTCGTCGACGGCGACCATCTGCTGGCGATCCTCGCCATCGCGCTGCGCGACCAGCACCGGCTGCACGAGGACACCGTCGTGGCCACCGTGATGAGCAACCTCGGGTTCATGCAGGCGATGACCCGCGAGCACATCAGCGTCGAGCAGACCCCGGTGGGCGACCGGTACGTGCTGGCGGCGATGAACCGGGGCAGCTGGACGCTCGGTGGCGAACAGTCGGGACACGTGATCATGCGCGACCACGCCACCACCGGCGACGGGGTGCTGACGGCAGTGCAGGTGCTGGCGCGGATGGCGCAGACCGGAGCATCGCTCACCGAGCTCGCGACCGCCATGACCGCGCTGCCACAGGTGCTCGTCAACGTGCAGGGTGTGGACAAGGCGCGCGCCGGTCACGACCCCGACGTGACCGCTGCCGTCGAGGCGGCCGCGGCCGAGCTGGGCACCGACGGCCGCGTACTGCTACGCCCGTCGGGCACCGAGCCGCTCGTGCGCGTGATGGTGGAGGCGCCCAGCGCCGAGCAGGCCCACGCCGTCGCGGGTCGTCTCGCCGACGTGGTCCGGCACCGGCTCACGCTCAGGTAAATGGGCTCGACCGCGCAGGTGTCCGCGCCCTAGCGTCGTGGCATGCGCATCACCGCGACCGATGTCGACGACGACGCCGACTTCGCCCGGTTCCACCGCGTCTATGCGGCCGCGAACAGCGAGGGCCGTCCGTACGCGGCGACGTGGCCGCTGCGCGAGCTGCGCGCGGCGTACCGCTCGCCGAGCTCGGCGCACCAGCGCCGGGCCTACCAGGGGATCGTCGACGGCCGGGTCGTGGCGGTCAGCGAGCTGGAGCTGCCGCTCCGCGACAACACCACGCTCGCCGAGCTCGACTGCGGCGTCGCGCCCGAGCACCGGCGACGAGGATATGGCCGCGCGATGGCCCGGCACCTTCGCGCGGAGGCGCTCGGACAGGGCCGCCGGCTCGCGGGCTGCTGGGTCTTCGGTGGGCGCCTGGACGACGCCGGTGCGTTGACGGCCCGCAGCCCGGGCAGCCACTTCTGTGCAGCGATCGGCCTGAGCGAGCGCAACACCGACGTGCACCGGGTGCTGGACCTGCCGGTCGCCGGCGATCTGCTCGACCGCCTTGCCGCCGAGGCGGCGCCGCACCATGCCTGCTATGAGCTGATCGGCTGGCGCGACCCTTGCCCGGCCGAGCATGTGGCGGCGTACTGCCGGCTCAAGGAGGCAATGGTCGCCGAGGCGCCGACCGGTGACCTCGAGCTGCAGCCCGAGCGGTGGGACGAGCGCCGGGTGCGCAAGGCGGAGGCCGAGCTGGTGGCCATGGGCCGCACCCGCCACGTTGTCGCCGCAGTCGCAGCCGACGGCTCGATCGTCGCGCACAACGAGGTCCTGCACGCCGAGTACGACCCCGGCCGGCTGTGGAACTGGGACACCCTGGTGCTGCCCGGCCACCGCGGCCACCGGCTCGGCCTGGCGCTCAAGGTCGCCAACCTGCAGCGGTTGCAACCTCAGCACCCCGACGGTCGCGAGCTGCACACCCTCAACGCGGTGCAGAACGCGCCGATGATCGCCGTCAACGACCAGCTGGGGTTCCGGGCCGTCGAGGTGGTGGGGGAGTGGCAGGGCGAGCTGGCCGCGATGACCGCGATGACCGCCTGACCGTCCGCTAGTGGGCTTGACGCTGGTGGGTCAGGATCCGCTCCCAGATCGCCCGCTGGATCAGCAGCGTGACGGTGCCGGCCAGCAGGATGCCGGCGATGTTGATGCCGAGCTGGAACAGCGCGCTGCCGACCTCGGACCACACCCCGGTGGCCACGGTGAGGGCGACGGTGCCGATGGCGGGCACGGTGGTGACCGAGATGAAGACGCCGACCAGCACGCCGGACTTGGAGGCTGTCATCGACAGCACCCCGGCCGTGCCGGCAAGCAACGCGACGATGAAGGACCACACGTCGGGCTGGACGATGAACTGGGTGTCCGGGCCGGTCGCGGCGTCCTGCTGGGTGACCCAGCCCGCGACGTAGGCGACGAACCACAGCGACGTGGCGATGGCCACGGCGGCCGCGAAGCCGAGCGTCAGCGTCACCGCTGCCGGTCGCAGCAACTGCCAGCTGCGGGTCGCCAGGCCGAAACAGATGGCCGCCACCGGCGCGAACTCCGGGCCAACGACCATGGCACCGACGATGAGGATGGGCTGGTCGAGGTAGCGGCCGACGCTCGCGATCAAGGTGGCGAGCACGAGGAAGGTCACGAACGACCACGACAGCCGGGCGTCGTCGGAGACCTGGGCTTCGATGGCATCCCAGATGACCCCGTCGGCCGGTCGTCCCGGCGCCGCCTTCTCTGCTCGGGTGGCCGCGTGCGACATGACCGTCTCGGCCTCGTCGAAGGCGATCGAGCCGTCCCGCTCGATGTCCATGGCGCGCAGGTCGTCGAGGACAGGGTTGGCGTTCTCCCGGGCCAGGTCGAACATGACCAGGTCCCCGCCGTCCGGCCCGCACTGACGGGCCACACCCCGCAGCAGGACGAGGTTGGCGACGGTGTCGTCGGACTCCAGCCGTTCGACCACCCGGTCACTGCGGTCGGTCGGCGAGACTACGCGTACGTGCAGCACACCGGGATACTGTCATCACCACCGCTGGTCTCAGCGTTTTCGCAGCCGGACCCACCGCACGGCGTGGTCACTGGCCTTGCGCAGCACCAGGCTCGCCCGGGCCCGCGTCGGACGGATGTTGGCCTCCAGGTTGGGTCCGTTGATGGTGTCCCACAGCCGCTCGGCGCGATCGGTCGCCTGCTCGGCGCTCAGGTCTGCGTAGCGGCGGAAGTACGACTCCGGGTTTCGGAACGCCGTCATGCGCAGTCGGAGGAACCTCTCGACGTACCAGCGACGGATGTCGCTGGTGGATGCGTCCACGTACAGGCTGAAGTCGAAGAAGTCACTGATCGCCAGCCCGGTACGGCCGTCGCGGCGCACCCCGGCGGGCTGCAGCACGTTCAGACCCTCCACGATCACGATGTCGGGGCGGTGCAGCGTGAGCCGAAGGTCCGTCACGTCGTAGCGCAGGTGGGAGTACAGCGGTGCGCTGACCTCGTCGACGCCGGACTTCACCTCCATCACGAAGCGCAGCAGCGACTTGCGGTCGTAGGAGTCGGGAAAGCCCTTGCGGTCGAGCAGGCCTCGACGCTCGAGCTCGGCGTTCGGCCACAGGAAACCATCGGTCGTGACCAGCGAGACCCGCGGATGCTGCGGCCACCGGGCCAGCAGCTCACGCAACAGCCGGGCGGTCGTCGACTTGCCGACCGCAACCGAGCCACCGATGCCGATGACGAACGGGCTGCGCTCCGGCCGGGGGCGGTCGAGGAAGTGCTCGGTCGCCAGGTGCAGCTCACCGGTGTGGCGCACCTGCAGGCTGAGCAGGTCGCTGAGCGGGCGGTAGACCTCGTGCACCTCGGCGGGGTCCAGCGCATCGCCTAGGCCACGCAGCCGGGCGAGCTCGCTCACCGACAGGCCCCCGTCGGTCGACGAGGCCAGCGCTGCCCACGCATCGCGGTCGAGCTCGACGTACGGGGAGACCTCGGCCATGTATGCAGTCTGCCGGTGGGTCGGCGTCGGTAGGCTGGCGCCCATGTGCGGCATCGTGGGCTACGTCGGTCAGCAGGAGGCGGTCTGTGTCGTCGTGGAGGGGCTGCGCCGTCTGGAGTACCGCGGCTACGACTCCGCCGGGGTGGCGCTGGCCAGCGCTGGCGGCCTGCACGTCGCCAAGCGCGCCGGGAAGCTCGCCAACCTGGACAAGGTACTCGCCGAGCAGCCACCCGCCCCGACGACCACTGGCATCGGCCACACCCGGTGGGCCACCCACGGGGCCCCCAACGATGTCAACGCCCATCCGCACACCGACTGCCACGGCCGGATCGCCGTCATCCACAACGGCATCATCGAGAATTTCGCCGAGCTCCGCGACACCCTCGAGCGCGCCGGACACGAGATGGACTCCGAGACCGACACCGAGGTCGTGGCGCACCTGCTCGAGGAGGTGCTGCCGGCGTGCGACGACGACCTGGGCGAGGCGCTGCGCACCGTGTGTCGCCTACTGCGGGGGGCCTTCACCCTCGTCGTCGTGGACGCCCAGGACCCCGACACCGTCGTCGCCGCGCGGCGCAGCTCCCCGCTGGTGGTGGGGCGCGGTGACGGGGAGAACTTCGTGGCCTCCGACGTGTCGGCCTTCATCGCGCACACCCGCGACGCCGTCGAGCTCGGGCAGGACCAGGTCGTGGTCGTCACCCGCGACGACGTCGTCATCACCGACTTCCACGGCCAGCCGGCCGAAGGCACCCCCTACCAGGTGGACTGGGATGCCTCCGCCGCAGAGAAAGGCGGCTACGACTGGTTCATGCTCAAGGAGATCGACGAGCAGCCGCAGGCGGTGGCCGACACCCTGCTGGGCCGCCTCAGCCCGAACGGGACCTTGCAGCTGGACGAGATGCGGCTGTCCGACGACGACCTGCGTGATGTGAACAAGGTGATCATCGTCTCCTGCGGCACCTCGTTCTACTCCGGGCTGGTCGCCAAGTACGCCATCGAGCACTGGACCCGGCTGCCGTGCGAGGTCGAGCTCGCCAGCGAGTTCCGCTACCGCGACCCGGTGCTCGACCGCTCGACGCTGGTGGTGGCGATCACCCAGTCCGGGGAGACCATGGACACCTTGATGGCCACCCGCTACGCCCGCGCCCAGCGGGCCAAGGTGCTGGCCATCTGCAACACCAACGGCTCGACGATCCCGCGCGAGTCCGACGCGGTGATCTACACCCATGCCGGCCCCGAGGTCGCCGTCGCCTCGACCAAGTGCTTCCTGGCCCAGATCGTCGCCTGCTACCTGTTGGGGCTGTACCTCGCGCAGGTGCGCGGGACCAAGTACGGCGACGAGATCGCCACAATCCTCGACCAGCTGCACGGCATCCCGGCGGCGGTGCAGATCATGCTGGACGGCGCCGAGCAGGTCCGCGCACTGGCCCGGGAGCTGGTCGGCGCCACGTCGGTGCTCTTCCTCGGGCGGCACGTGGGCTACCCGGTGGCGCTCGAAGGCGCCCTGAAGCTCAAGGAGCTGGCCTACCTGCACGCCGAAGGCTTCGCCGCCGGTGAGCTCAAGCACGGCCCCATCGCGCTGGTGGACGAGGGCGTGCCGGTCTTCGTCGTCGCGCCACCGCGGGCCCGCGAGGTGCTGCACGACAAGGTCGTGAGCAACATCCAGGAGGTGCGCGCCCGCGGTGCCCGCACGATCGTGCTCGCCGAGGACGGCGACGAGTCGGTCGTGCCGTACGCCGACGAGCTGATCTGGCTGCCGCGCGTGCCGACGTTGTTGCAGCCGCTGGTGGCGACGGTGCCCCTGCAGCTGTTCGCCTGCGAGCTGGCGGCCGCGCTCGGCCACGACGTGGACCAGCCGCGCAACCTCGCCAAGTCCGTCACTGTCGAGTGAGCCGATGATCGTCGGGGTGGGCATCGACGTGGTCGACGTCGCCCGCTTCGAGGCGACCCTGGATAGGACCCCGGCCCTGCGAGAGCGGCTGTTCACCGCTCTCGAGCAACAGCGGGCGATCGCGTCGCTGGCGGCCCGTTTCGCTGCCAAGGAGGCGCTGGCCAAGGCGCTTGGCGCTCCGGGCGGTCTGCACTGGACCGATGCCGAGGTGGTGAGCGGTGCTGACGGCAGGCCGCACCTGGCGCTGGCCGGCACGGTGCAGGCGCGAGCCGACGCGCTCGGCGTCGGGCACGTGCACGTGTCACTGTCGCACGACGCCGGCATCGCCTCGGCGGTCGTTGTGCTGGAGCACTGAGCCGGCCATGACCCCCCACCAGGCGGGCCGACGACACCAGCCCGGCGTGCGGGACGGGGTACGCGACGTTTTCACGGCCGCACAGGTGCGGGCCGCGGAGGACCAACTGCTGGCCGACGTCCCGCCTGGCGCGCTGATGCACCGGGCCGCGGCCGGACTTGCGGCAGCCTGCGTGGACCTGCTCGGGTCGGTCTACGGCCGCCAGGTGCTGGTCCTGGCCGGCAGCGGCAACAACGGCGGTGACGCGCTGTTCGCCGGTGCCCGGCTGGCGCGACGAGGCGCGCGGGTGTCGGCGCTACTGCTGAGCCCCGAGCAGGTGCACACCGACGGGCTGGCCGCGCTCCGCGCCGCCGGCGGGCAGGTGGTGGCGAGCCTGGCGGCGACCCCCGGCGGCGCCGGCTGCGACCTCGCGCTCGACGGCATCGTCGGCATCGGCGCCTCCGGGGGCCTGCGCCCTGCAGCCGCTGCGGTGTGGCAGCAGGTGCAGGCGATGGGGTGCCCGGTGGTCGCCGTCGACATCCCGAGCGGGGTCGGTGTCGACGACGGCACCGCGGAGGGCGGCCACGTCGTCGCCGACCTGACGGTCACCTTCGGGGCGTACAAGCTCGGCCTGCTCGTCGGCGCCGGTGCCCGCGCGGCCGGCGCGGTACAGCTCGTCGACATCGGTCTGGACGCCTACCTGCCGGCGCCGACCGCCCGCGCCCTCACCCGGGCCGGGGTGGCGCACTGGCTGCGTGCCGCGGGTCCGACCGCGGCGTCACACAAGTACTCCCGCGGGGTCGTGGGAGTCGCTGCCGGGTCGGCGCACTACACCGGCGCCGGGCTACTGGCGGTGGCGGGTGCGTCCTGCGGCCTGGCCGGGATGGTGCGTTACGCGGGCCCGGTCGAGGTGGCCGACCTGGTCCGAGCGCATCATCCCGAGGTGGTGCTCGGCGAGGGCCGGGTGCAGGCCTGGGTCGTAGGTTCCGGCGGCGGTGGCGATGCCGAGGCTGTCCTGGCGCGCGCTCGTGCCGACGAGGTGCCACTGGTCGTCGACGCCGACGCCCTGCAGCATGTGGCCGGCCCGCTGGGTGTGCCGGCGCTGTTCACCCCGCACGCCGGCGAGCTCGCCCGGATGCTCGACGAGGACCGCGCCGCGGTCGAGGCCGACCCGCTGCGGTTCGCACGGCAGGCCGCGACGCGCTTCGAGTCCTCGGTGCTCCTCAAGGGTGACCACACGGTGGTCGCTCCCGCCCCGGGGCCGACGACCGAGTCGTCGCCGGTGCTGGTCAACACCACCGGGACGCCGTGGCTGGCGACCGCGGGCGCCGGCGACGTGCTCGCCGGCCTGTGCGGAGCACTGCTGGCCACCCGGCCCGACAACCCCGACCAGGTCGGCGCGGTCGCCGCCTGGCTGCACGGGGCGGCCGCGTCGTATGCCAGCCAGGGCGGGCCGATCACCGCGGGCGACGTTGCGCGGGCGTTGCCAGCTGTCATCCGCGACGTCCTGGTCGGCTCGTGAGCCGACCAGACGCGGAGGCTGTCGTCGACCTCGACGCGATCGCGCACAACACCGCCCGGCTCCAGCAGATCGCGACGCCCGCTGCGCTGATGGTCGTGGTCAAGGCGGACGGCTACGGGCACGGCATGCTCGCGGTGGCCCGCACCGCCCGCGCCGCCGGCGCCGACTGGCTCGGGGTCGCCCTGCCCGACGAGGCGCTGGCACTGCGGGCGGCCGGTGACACCGGCCCGCTGCTGTGCTGGCTGGCCGCTCCCGGCCGCGGGTACGCCCCCGTAGTCGACGCCGGCATCGACGTCACCGCCTCCTCGCCCGTTCAGCTGGACGAGATCGCCGCGGGAGCCGCCGACACGGGGCGTCCGGCGCGGCTGCACCTCAAGATCGACACCGGTCTGTCCCGCAACGGATGCCCGCCCCGTCAGTGGCCCCAGCTGGTTGAGGCCGCCGCTCAGCTGCAGCGAGCCGGCCGGGTCGAGGTCGTCGGTGTCTGGTCCCACCTGGCCTGCGCCGACGAGCCCGACCACCCTGCCAACGATGCGCAGGAGGACGCCTTCGACCGGGCCCTCGACGCCGTCCGTGCGGCCGGCCTGCACCCGCCACTGGTCCACCTCGCCAACTCGCCGGCGACCCTGACTCGGCCCAGCAGTCATCGCGACCTGGTGCGGGTGGGCCTGGCCGCCTACGGGCTGTCCCCGGTGCCCGGCATCGGCCCCCCACAGCACTTCGGGCTGCGGCCGGCCCTGACCCTGCGTGCCCGCCTCGCCGCCGTACGGCAGGTGCCGGCCGGCGTGGGTGTCTCCTACGGTCACACCCACGTGACGTCGCGGCCGGCGAGGCTCGGGCTGGTGCCCGTCGGCTACGGCGAGGGCATCGCGGTGACGGCGAGCAACGCCGCGCAGGTGCAGGTCGACGGCCGACGCTGCCCTCAGGTCGGGAGGGTGTGCATGGACCAGTTCGTGGTCGACCTCGGTGCGGGCGCGGCCGAGCCGGGTGACGAGGTGGTGCTGTTCGGTCCCGGCGACCACGGTGAGCCGACCGCGCAGGACTGGGCCACGGCGGGCGGCACCATCGTCTACGAGGTCGTGACCCGGCTCGGGGGCCGGCTGCACCGCAGCTATGTCGGGGGAGACCGGTGAGCCGGTGGGTGCGGGCGCTCGAGGTCGCCGCCGCGGTCACCGGGGCTGCCGCGGCGGCGGGTGCGGCCGGCCTGGCGGCGCAGCGCACGGTCGCTCGTGGCCGGGCCCGGCGCGGCGAGCCGATGCGTTTCCGCTCGCTGCGCTCCGACGCGCGTACGGTCGTCGCGACCGACGGGGTCGGACTCCACGTCGAGGTCGACGAGCAGAGCGAGCCCGGTGCGGCGGCACCGACGCTGGTTTTCGTCCACGGCTACCTGCTGTCGATGGACTGCTGGCACTTCCAGCGGGCGGCCCTGCGCGGGGAGCACCGGATGGTCTTCTACGACCAGCGCTCCCACGGACGCTCGGACCGCTCCGACGCCGAGCACAGCACGCTGGAGCAGCTCGGGCACGATCTGGCCACCGTGATCGAGGCGGTCGCCCCCACCGGTCCGCTGGTGCTCATCGGTCACTCCATGGGCGGCATGACGCTGATGAGTCTCGCCGAGCAGCGACCCGAGCTGGTCGCTGAGCGGGTCATCGGGGCGGCGTTCCTCGCCACCAGCGCCGGCCACGTCGGCCGGCTGCTCCCCGGCACGCCCGGTAAGCTGTTGGACGGGTTTCAGCCCCTGCTCGTCGGGTCGCTGGCCAAGCTGTCCAGCGTCGTCGATGCGAGCCGCCGTGGCACCGCTTTCGCCATGACCCGCCGGCTCGCCTTCGGCGGACCGGTGCCCGACTCCTACGTCGTGTTCGTCGACGAGATGATCTCGGCCACCCCCTCCCAGGTGATCTGGGACTTCCTGCCCGCGTTGCGGCTGCACCGTCGTTACGTCGCGCTGGCGGCGTACGCGCACGTCGAGGGGCTGGTCGTCGCCGGTCGGAACGATGCGATCCTGTCCGCGCGTCACACCCACCGGCTGGCCAGCGAGCTGCCGGTCGCCGAGCTGCTCGAGGTCCCCGACGCGGGGCACATGGTGATCCTGGAGCAACCCGACGTGGTCAACAGGGCGCTGGCGGATCTGGTGGCCCGCGGTCAGGAGCTAAGGGTGCAGGTCTGATGACCAGCTGGTCGGCGCTGGCCGCCGAGATGGCGGGGTGCACCGCGTGTGCGCTGGCTGCCTCGCGTACCCAGGTGGTGCCCGGGGTACGGCCGGCGGGCGCGCGCATCGTGCTCGTCGGCGAGGCGCCCGGCCGCGAGGAGGACGAGGGTGGCGTGCCGTTCGTCGGTCGTTCCGGCCGCCTGCTCGACGAGCTGCTTGCGGGCGCCGGGCTCGATCGCCGCGAGCTGGCCGTCGTCAACACCGTCAAGTGCCGCCCGCCCGGCAACCGGACGCCCCGGCGGGCCGAGGCAGCCACCTGCCGGCCGTGGCTGGACGCTCAGGTCGCCGCCGTCGACCCGGCGGTCATCGTGACGCTGGGTGGGTCGGCGTTGGCCTGGGCACTGGGTCCCGGCCGCCGCCTGGGCGCCGAGCGGGGCCGGGTGCACCAGGTGCGGCTGCCCGGTGCGGACCAGACCGCGTACGACGTGGTGGCGACCTACCACCCGGCGGCGGCCCTGCGCTTCGGACCCCACGGCGCGCCCCGGGCGGCCCTGGCAGCCGACCTGCAGCTGGCCGCCGGTTTGGCGGGCCGATGAAGGCGCTGCACGTCGCCGAGGTCGGCCCCGACGACGCCGACGACGTGCTCGCGGTCGTCCGCCGGGCCTTCGGCGCCCGCCCGCCGCTCGACCCGCCGAGCACCGCCCTGGACGAGACCCCGGAGTCCGTCGCGACCACGCTGTCGACCGTCGGCGGGGTGCTGGTGCGCCGCAACGGTGACCTGCCGGTGGGTGCGCTACTGCTCGACACCTCCCGCCTGGGCCTGCTGGGACTGCGTCGCGTCAGCGTCGACCCCGCCCATCAGGGCCACGGGGTGGCCTCGGCGATGGTCGGTCTGGCCGAGGACATCGCCGAGGCGCGCGGTCTCGACGGTGTCTGGCTCACCGCCCGAGCCGAGCTCCCGGACAACGTGACGTTCTGGCTGCGGCGCGGCTACGTCGAGACCGCCCGTACGGGACCGGTGCTGGAGCTGGCGAAGGCACTGTGGGTGGCGGCGCCGGCCGCCACGGCCACCGACACCCAGGCGCTCGGGGTACGGCTGTCGCGGCTGCTGCGGCCCGGCGACCTGCTGGTGCTCACTGGCGGCCTCGGCGCGGGCAAGACCACCCTGACGCAGGGGATCGGTACCGGTCTGGGGGTGCGCGAGGCCGTCACGTCGCCGACGTTCGTCATCGCCCGCGAACACCGCACGGTCGACGGCAGCCCGGCCCTGGTGCACGCCGACGCGTACCGCCTGGGTGGGATCGCCGAGCTCGACGACCTCGACCTCGACTCGTCGCTGGCGGACTCCGTCACCGTCGTGGAGTGGGGTCATGGGCTGGCCGAGGGGCTCGCCGAGGCGTGGCTGGACGTCAGGCTGGAGCTGCTGACGGCCGGGGGAGCGCGGGCGCTCGCGGCGGCCGGTCCGGACCGCGGGGGCGACCCGGCCATGTCGGTGCCGGCGGTCGCCGACGTTTCTGAGGCCCGGGTGGTCAGCGTGCGCCCGCACGGTGCGCGCTGGGCCACCGCGAGGATCAGGTCGACCCTGCTGGCCGCGGACTAGGCTCGGACGTCGTGCTGCTGCTCGCGCTCGACACCGCGACCCCCGCGGTGACCTGCGCCGTCCATGACGGTTCCGCGGTGCTGGCGGCCCGGTCGAGCGTGGACGCGCGTCGCCACGGCGAGCTCGTGGCACCGATGGTTCGCGACGTGCTGGCCGCGGCCGGCGTCGCCCCGCGGTCGCTGTCGATGATCGCGGTCGGCGTCGGACCGGGCCCGTTCACCGGCCTGCGGGTCGGTGTGATGACCGCCCGCACCCTGGCGCACGTCACCGGCGCCGAGCTCGTGGGGGTATGCAGCCTGGACGCGCTGGCCAGCGCGGTCGTCGCGACGCGGGCCCGCGGCGGACAGCCGTTCGTCGTGGCCACCGACGCCCGGCGCAAGGAGGTCTACTGGGCCTGCTACGACTCGGCGGGACGCCGCACGCGCGGCCCCGGCGTGGACCGGCCGGAAGACCTGGCCAACCGGCTCACCGCCGATGCCGTGGTCGTCGGGCGTGGCGGGCAGCTCTACGCCGAGGTGCTGCCGGTCGTCGACGGACCGCTCGACCCCGAGGCCGCGGCGCTGGCCAGCGCGGTAGTGGCCGGTTCGGTGCCGCTGCTGCCCGCCGAGCCCCTCTACCTGCGTCGCCCCGACGTCACGGTGGGCCCCCGGTGACTGAGCCAGCTGCCGTGCTCCCCGGCAGTGCCGGCGACCTGTCCGCGCTGGTCCGGCTGGACCGCAAGCATGGGGGCCGACGCCTGGGGGGAGGCGGCCCTGGCCGGAGAGCTCGCCGGCATTCCCGGCATCCGTACGGTGCTGGTCGTCGCTGAGCCCGGCCGCGGTGTGGTCCTGGACGGCGGCCCGGCCGCGTACGGGGTGCTGCGCGCCGTCGGGGACACCGCGGACGTGCAGCGGCTGGTCGTCGCCCCCGCCTACCGGCGTCAGGGTCTCGGCGGGGCGCTGCTGCGGGCACTGCTGCACGAGGCCACCGACGGCGGCTGCACCCGGGTGCTGCTCGAGGTGGCCACGGACAACTCGGCGGCCAGGGCGCTGTATGCCGCGTACGGGTTCGCCGAGATCGCCCGGCGGCGTGGGTACTACTCCGTCAGGCGGGACGCGCTGGTGCTCGAGTGCCCACTGAGCCCACACAGGCCCTACGGTGAGCGCCGTGCGTGACCTCACCTACCCGCCGGTCGTGCTGGCAGCCAAGACCGCCTTCAAGGTGCTGGGGATGACCATCGACATCCGCGGTGCGGAGCACATCCCGCGCAGCGGTGGCGCCGTCCTGGCCCTGAACCACATCAGCTACGTCGACTTCATCCTCGGCGGCTTCGCCGCCCAGCCCAGCAAGCGACTGGTGCGGTTCATGGCCAAGCGCGAGCTGTTCACCCATCGGGCGGCCGGACCGTTGATGCGCTCCCTGCACCACATCGAGGTCGACCGGGGCGAGGGGTTGGCGTCGTACGCGGAGGCGCTGCGCTACCTGCGCGAGGGTGAGGTCGTCGGCATCTTCCCCGAGGCCACCATCAGCCGGGCGATGGAGCTCAAAGAGTTCAAGTCCGGTGCGCCGAGGCTGGCGGCGGCGACCGAGGTGCCGCTCGTCCCGGCCGTGCTGTGGGGGACGCAACGCATGATGACCAAGGACCACCCGCGTGACTTCTCCCGCGGCCACCACATCACCATCGCGGTGGGGCAGCCGTTGCACCCGACCGGCGCGCACCCGGTCGCCGAGACCGCCGAGCTCAAGGCGTCGATGGCGGCGCTGCTGGACGAGACCATCCGCGGCTATCCGGACACCCCCGACGGGCAGTGGTGGGCGCCGGCATCGTACGGCGGGACGGCACCGACGCTGGCCGAAGCCGCCCAGCTCGACGCAGCCGAGAAACGCGAGCGGGCGAAGAAGTTCGTGGCCAAGGAGCGGGAGAAGCGGGCCAAGGCCGCGGCCCGGCAAGCCAGGAAGCGCTAGCCGGCGCCTCAGTGGTTGGCCGCCTGCTGGCTGCTCTCGATGACTGCCCGGTCGTCGCTCGCGGACACCTCGATGCGGCGCGGCTTCGCGCGCTCGGCCACCGGCAGCCTCACCATCAACACCCCGTTGTGGTACGTCGCCTCGATGTGCGTGGAGTCGACATCGTCACCGAGCGACAGCTGGCGCATGTAGCGGCCGGAGAAGCGCTCGCTGGCCAGCCACTGCACCGACTCGTCGGGACGGGCGGTGCGCTCGGCGCGGATGCTCAGGGTGCCGCCGTCCACGCTCAGGTCGATCGACCCGGGGTCGATGCCCGGCAGGTCGGCGTGCAGGACGTAGTGGTCACCCGAGCGGTAGAGGTCCATCGGCATGAACCGGGGCGCGCGGGGTGAACCTGCCTGGGCGCCGAGCACCTGTTCGGTGAGCCGGTCGAGGTCGCGGAAGGGGTCGAAGCGGAGCACGGTCCTCACCTCCTATGAGAATCCAGCTACGCCGCCCGCCACCGCGACGAGCGGCTCCGTGCACAGTCATTTCTTAGCACTCGGCGCCATCGAGTGCCAACTTTGTTGTGCACGGCCTGGCACGATGTCGTCGTGACCCGTCCCGATGGTCCCCTCGTCCTCGGCATCGAGACGTCCTGCGACGAGACCGGGGTCGGCCTGGTACGGGGGACGAAGCTGCTGGCGGACGCGGTGGCGTCCAGCGTCGACGAGCACGCCCGCTTCGGCGGGGTGGTGCCTGAGGTGGCGAGCCGGGCCCACCTGGAGGCGATGCTGCCCACCCTCGAGCGCGCCTGCCTCGACGCTGGCGTGGGTCTCGACGACGTCGACGCCGTGGCGGTCACCAGCGGTCCGGGTCTCATCGGCGCGCTGCTGGTCGGGGTGGCGGCGGCTAAGACGCTGGCGCTGGGGCTGGGCCGGCCGCTCTACGGCGTCAACCACCTCGCCGCCCACGTGGCGGTTGACCAGCTCGAGCACGGCCCACTGCCCGAGCCTTGTCTGGCGTTGCTGGTCAGCGGCGGGCACTCCTCGCTGCTGCTGGTCGACGACGTGACCCACGCGGTGCGGCCGCTGGGCGCGACGATCGACGACGCGGCCGGGGAGGCGTTCGACAAGGTGGCGCGGTTGCTGGGGCTGCCCTTCCCCGGCGGCCCCCACATCGATGCCGCGGCGACGGGCGGTGACCGGATGAGCATCGCCTTCCCCCGTGGGCTCACCAGCGGTCGAGACATGGACAGGCACCGCTTCGACTTCTCCTTCTCCGGGCTCAAGACCGCGGTCGCCCGCTGGGTCGAGGCCCGCGCCCGCTCCGGTGCGGCCGTCTCCGTGCCGGACGTGGCGGCGTCGTTCCAGGAGGCCGTCTGCGACGTCCTCACCCGCAAGGCCGTCGCCGCCTGCCAGGCCCATGGCATCGACCACCTGCTCATCGGCGGCGGGGTTGCCGCCAACAGCAGGCTGCGCAGCCTGGCCACCGAGCGAGCCGCTGCGGCGGGCATCGCCGTACGGGTGCCGCGCCCCGGGCTGTGCACCGACAACGGCGCCATGGTCGCTGCGCTCGGCGCCGAGCTGGTCACCCGTGGCCGCATCCCCTCGGCGCTGGATCTGCCCGCGAGCTCCTCGATGCCGGTCACCACCGTCGTGGCCTGAGCACGGCCCGGTGTGACGACCAGGCAGCGGCCTCGTGCTGAGATGAAACCGTGCTCGTCGCCCTGGTACTGCTCACGGTCGGCGCGGTGCTGCTGGTGGCCGGCGCCGAGGCTTTCGCCGAGCATGTGCAGGCGGCGGGCGCGCGGCTCGGCGTGCACGTCGCGGCGCTCGCCTTGCTGGTCGCCGGTGCCGAGCCCGAGGAGGCCATCGTGGCCTCGCTGGCCGCGTACCGCGACCGCCCCGACCTTGCGGTCGGGGACGCGCTCGGTGCCAACCTGGTCATCGCGACCCTGACCCTCGGCCTGGCGGCGCTCGTCGCGCCCTGGCCGGTCACCCGCACGATCCGCCGGTACGCCGGCGCGGCCGGTGTGGCGGCGGTGCTGGCCTGTCTGGCGCTGCTCGGCGGCGGCGTGAGCAGGATCGAGGGCACCCTGCTCCTTGGTGCGTACGCGGGGGCGGTGCTCGTCGTGTGGCGGACCAGCCGACAGGTGCCGGTGGTCGGCGAGCTGGCCGAGCTGGCCGAGAAGGACGCCTCGGTCCCGCCGGACGGCAAGGCCGTCGCGATGGTCGCGCTGGGGCTGGTCGCGATGGCGGCCGGTGGTGTGCTGGCCGTCGCCGGGGCAACCCGGGTGGTGGCGGTGACCGGTCTGGCCGACAGCGCGGTCGGGCTGACTGTGCTGGCGCTGGCGACCAGCGCGGAGATGCTGGCTCTGGTCTGGGCGGCCCACCGCCGCGCGCTCAGCGAGGTCGCCGTCGCCGGCGCCCTCGGCGCGGTGGCCTACAACGCGACCATGACGCTCGGCGTCGCCGCCCTGGTCGCACCGTTGCAGGTCGGCGACGTCGCACCGTTGCTCTCCTACGGGCTCGTGGGCGCGGTGGTGCCGCTGCTCGTGGCCGCAAGTCTGCGCGAGCGAGTGGGCCGGCTCGAGGGCACGGCGCTGGTCGGGTGCTACCTGCTGGCCACGCTGCTGGTGTTTGCCCCGCTCGGCTGAGGGTCCACGAGGAACGTTCGGCCCCGGCCCTCCACCCGCGCTTCCTGAGGGTCCGGACGGACCGGGCCATGGACTGATCTGGCACTCGGCTTGACCGAGTGCCAGCCTCGTCCTAGATTCAGTGTTGGCACTCTCACCTCGAAAGTGCCAGCGACCGCCCGTACGGCACCCGCGACGACGTACAGGGGCGATCGCAGCCCGCAAGCTCACGTATCTACGTGCACACGTCCCCCGAAAGGCGACATCGTGTCGATCAACATCAAGCCGCTCGAGGACCGCATCGTGGTCCAGGCGCTGGACGCCGAGCAGACCACCGCATCCGGACTGGTCATCCCCGACACCGCCAAGGAGAAGCCCCAGGAGGGCAAGGTCCTGGCAGTCGGCCCCGGCCGCTTCAACGAGGGCGGCGACACCCGCGTCCCGCTGGACGTCTCGGTCGGTGACGTCGTCGTGTTCAGCAAGTACGGCGGCACCGAGATCAGCCACAACAACGAGGACTACCTCATCTTGTCGGCGCGCGACGTGCTCGCCGTCGTCGAGAAGTGACCAAGCAGCACTAGCTCACCGTCCACCGCCCCGGCGGCCCAGCCGGGCACCGGGGCGGTGGACTTCTCCTGAACCGCACGCAGCATCCCCCGGAAGGGACCCTCAGTAGATGTCCAAGATTTTGGAGTTCGACGAGAACGCACGCCGTGCCCTCGAGCGTGGTGTCGACAAGCTCGCCAACACCGTCAAGGTGACCCTCGGCCCCAAGGGCCGTTATGTCGTGCTCGACAAGAAGTGGGGCGCGCCGACCATCACCAACGACGGTGTGACCGTCGCCCGTGAGATCGAGCTGGACGACCCGTTCGAGAACCTCGGAGCCCAGCTCGCCAAGGAGGTCGCCACCAAGACCAACGACGTTGCCGGCGACGGCACCACCACCGCCACCGTGCTGGCCCAGGCGATGGTCCATGAGGGTCTGCGCGCCGTCGCGGCCGGTGCCAACCCCGTGGGCCTCAAGCGCGGCATCGAGGCAGCCGTCGAGGCCGTCTCCGACGCCCTGCGCGAGCTGGCCCGCGAGGTCGACGACAAGCAGGACATGACCCACGTCGGCACCATCTCGGCCCGCGACGCCCGCATCGGCGAGCTCATCGCCGAGGCCTTCGACAAGGTGGGCAAGGACGGCGTCATCACCGTCGAGGAGTCCAACACCCTCGGCACCGACCTCGAATTCACCGAGGGCATGCAGTTCGACAAGGGCTACATCTCGCCGTACATGGTCACCGACTCCGAGCGCATGGAGGCCGTTCTCGACGACCCGTACGTGCTGCTGCACCAGGGCAAGATCAGCTCGGTGTCGGACCTGCTGCCGCTGCTGGAGAAGGTCTCCCAGACCAGCAAGCAGCTGTTCGTCCTGGCCGAGGACGTCGATGGCGAGGCGCTGTCAACGCTCGTGGTCAACAAGATCCGTGGGACGTTCACCTCGGTCGCGGTGAAGGCACCCGCCTTCGGAGACCGCCGCAAGGCGATGCTGCAGGACCTGGCTGCGCTCACCGGCGCCCAGGTCGTGGCGCCCGAGGTCGGACTCAAGCTCGACCAGGTCGGGCTCGAGGTGCTCGGCTCGGCCCGCCGGGTCACGGTCACCAAGGACACGACCACGATCGTGGACGGCGGTGGCGAGCAGGGTGACGTTAACGCCCGGGTCGCGCAGATCAAGACCGAGATCGAGGCCAGCGACTCCGACTGGGACCGCGAGAAGCTGCAGGAGCGGTTGGCCAAGCTGGCCGGCGGCGTCTGCGTGATCCAGGTCGGCGCTGCCACCGAGGTCGAGCTCAAGGAGAAGAAGCACCGCATCGAGGACGCTGTCTCCGCGACCCGCGCCGCGATCGAGGAGGGCATCGTCGCCGGTGGCGGCTCCGCCCTCGTGCACGCTGCTGCCTGCCTCGACGACGGGCTGGGCCGCACCGGTGACGAGGCGACGGGCGTCAAGATCGTCCGTCGCGCGGCGTCTGAGCCGCTGCGCTGGATCGCCGAGAACGGCGGCGAGCCGGGGCTGGTCATCGTGTCCAAGGTCCGCGAGGGTGGGCCCGGTACGGGCTACAACGCCGCCACGGGTGAGTACGGCGACCTGGTAGCCCAGGGCGTGCTCGACCCGGTCAAGGTGACCCGCTCGGCGCTGGCCAACGCGGCGTCGATCGCGGCCATGCTGCTGACCACCGAGACCTTGATCGTCGACAAGCCGGCCGACGACGAGGGCTCCGACGGCGGCGGTCACGGGCACAGCCACTGACGCAGGCAGCAGCACCCCAACGACCCCCGTCGGGCTCGGGCCCGACGGGGGTCGGGTGCGCTCAAGGGCTGGCGGTGGCTACGTCGCGGACCATGCGGAGCAGCTGGATCGTTCCGGGGTCGATGTCGCGCCCGAACCCGTTCAGCGCCAGGAACGCGTCGCGCGGGCCAGCCGCGCTCGGGTCCAGGGTGACGACCTGCTGGGCCGATCCCGCAGCCGACGGCACCTCCACGGGGGTGAAGGTCGGCGGCTGCGTGCCGTCGTTGAGGTAGAGCACGTCGTCGGGGTTCGTTGTCCTGGTGCCGAAGACCATGCCGTAGACGTCGAGGTGGCCGTCACCGTCCGCGTCGCCAACGTCGACGGAGATGCCACTGCCACCCGGAGCCGGCCCCACCAGGACACGCGCACCGAACGTCCCGTCGTTGTTGAGCTGGTAGTAGAAACCGTCGACCGCGGACGTGACCAGGTCGTCGTCGCCGTCGGCGTCCAGGTCCCTGACCTCGGCGTCGCTGATCCCCTGGTTCAGCTCCGGCTGCTTGACCGTGACGTCGACGAAGCGGCGCTGGTTGATGTTGTTGCGGTACAGCTTCGGCCGCTGGTTCGGCGACTGGCAGGCGAACAGGTCGTCGCGGCCGTCGCCGTCGAAGTCGAGCACCTCGGCACACGCGTTCCCCGCCCCCGCGGAGTAGTCCCAGTAGTCGCGGACGTACTTAAACCCGTCGCCCTTCTGGTTGATGAAGATCTTGCCGCGCTCGTTCGGCAGCCTCGGGTTGCCGTTGCACTCGTCCGCCGTCTTTCGCTGCGCGCCGTTGCCCAGGAAGAGGTCGGGCCACCTGTCCCCGTTGGCTTTCAGGAAGGCGACGTGGCGGCCCCGGCCGCAGACATCCCCGAGCACGCGGGGTCGGGCGACGTCATGGAACCGTCCGCGCTTGCTCTGCATCCACATCTCGTTGTCGCGGTCGGCGTCCTTGACGATGTTGCGGATGAAGCGCCCGGTCGAGCAGTAGGCGTCCTTCCGGCCGTTGCGGTCCACGTCGGCCCAGGCGCAGTCGTGCCGGTCGATGGTCTTGCCGTCGGGGTTGTTGGCCGGCCACGCCGCCCTCGCGACCCAGCGGTAGATCCCGTCGCCGTTGTTGCGCCACAGCTTGCCGCCCCGCCCGTGATAGCCGATCCAGACGTCCTGCTCGCCGTCCTTGTTGTAGTCGACGCCGTCGGCCGACCAGGTCTTGGCCTTCGCCGCCAGGCCGGCCTCCGCGGCCCGGTCGTCGACGACCAGAGCGGCTCGGGAGCCCGCCGGGTCGTCGGCCGGTGCGGTCGAGGCGCTCGAGCCCGCGGCGGTCGTGCTCGTGCCGACCAGCGACAGCGGCAGGATGACGGCGGTGGCGAGCAGCCGGTAGCCGATAGCAGGTGTACGCATGGTGACCCCCCTGTCACGGCGAACCCCTTTGCCCCCTTTGGCAGGGTCGCCGTGCTCAAGGTATTGACCGGGTGGCGTCGGTGTCTATAGCGGCGCCGTGTGCCGGAACCACGGACTCGCCGGTGCGTACGATGAGCGCATGGACCCTGCGCTCGGCTCGACGCCCTCCGAACCGTCCCGGGAGTTTGCCCCGCTGGCCCTGACCTTCGACGACGTCCTGCTGCTGCCCGCCGAGACCGACGTGGTCCCGAGCGAGGTCGACACCACGACGCGGCTGACCCGCTCGCTCGACGTACGGCTGCCGCTGGTGTCCAGCGCCATGGACACCGTCACCGAGGCGCGGATGGCGATCGCGATGGCCCGCCAGGGCGGTATCGGCGTCCTGCACCGCAACCTGTCGACCCACGACCAGGCCGAGCAGGTCGACCTGGTCAAACGGTCGGAGTCGGGGATGATCACCAACCCGGTCACGATCGGTCCGGACGCCACGCTGGAGGAGCTCGACGAGCTGTGCGGCCGCTTCCGGGTGTCGGGGCTGCCGGTGGTGGACGAACACCGGGTGCTGCTCGGCATCATCACCAACCGCGACCTGCGGTTCATCCCTACCTCGGAGTGGTCCGGGCGCCTCGTCCGCGACGTGATGACCCCGATGCCGCTGGTGACGGCGCCGGTCGGCCTGAAGCCGGACGACGCGGCCACCCTGCTGGCCGAGCACAAGGTGGAGAAGCTGCCCCTGGTCGACCAGGCCGGTCGGCTCACCGGGCTGATCACGGTCAAGGACTTCGTGAAGTCCGAGCGCTATCCGCTCGCCACCAAGGACTCGGAGGGGCGGCTGAGGGTGGCGGCCGCGCTGGGCTTCTTCGGCGATGCCTGGGACCGCGCCATCGCGCTGGTCGAGGCCGGGGTGGACGTGCTCGTCGCAGACACGGCCAACGGGCATGCGCGGCTGATGCTGGAGATGGTGCGCCGGCTCAAGTCCGACCCGGCCACCCGCGGCGTGCAGATCATCGGCGGCAACGTCGCCACCCGAGCCGGTGCGCAGGCGCTCGTCGACGCCGGTGCCGACGCGGTCAAGGTCGGGGTCGGGCCGGGCTCGATCTGCACGACCCGCATGGTCGCCGGTGTCGGCGTCCCGCAGGTCACCGCCATCCACGCGGCGGCGCTGGCCTGCAGGCCCGCCGGCGTCCCGGTCATCGCCGACGGCGGGCTGCAGTACTCCGGAGACATCGCCAAGGCGCTGGTCGCCGGTGCCGACACGGTAATGCTCGGCTCGCTGCTCGCCGGTTGCGACGAGAGCCCCGGCGAGCTCATCTTCGTCAACGGCAAGCAGTTCAAGAGCTACCGCGGGATGGGCTCGCTCGGGGCGATGGCCTCCCGGGGGCGCACGTCGTACTCCAAGGACCGCTACTTCCAGGCCGATGTCGACGGCGACGACAAGATCGTGCCGGAGGGCATCGAGGGGCGGGTCCCCTATCGCGGCCCGCTGTCGGCGGTCGCCCACCAGCTGGTGGGCGGCCTGCACCAGTCGATGTTCTACGTGGGCGCCCGGACGATCCCCGAGCTGCAGGAGCGCGGCCGCTTCGTGCGGATCACGTCGGCCGGGCTGCGTGAGAGCCACCCGCACGACATTCAGATGACCGTCGAGGCGCCGAACTACTCCGGTCGCTGACGCCGCTAAGGTCGTCGCCGTGGCGGAGATCGAGATCGGCCGCGCCAAGCGCGGTCGCCGGGCGTACTCATTCGACGACATCGCGATCGTCCCGAGCCGGCGTACGCGGGACCCCGAGGACGTGTCGGTGGCGTGGCAGATCGACGCCTACCGTTTCGACATCCCGGTGATGGCGGCGCCGATGGACTCGGTGATGTCACCGGAGACGGCCATCGCGCTGGGACGGCTCGGCGGCCTCGGCGTGCTCGACCTCGAGGGGCTGTGGACCCGCTACGACGACCCCGCCTCGATGCTCGACGAGGTCGCCCGCATGCGCGGCCATGACGCGACCCGGCGGCTCCAGCAGATGTATGCCGAGCCGGTCCGTCCAGAGCTCGTACGCGACCGGCTCAAGCAGATGCGCGACGCCGGTGTCACCGTCGCCGGCGCACTCTCACCCCAGCGCACGGGCACGCTCGCCCAGACCGTCGTGGAGGCCGGTGTCGACCTGTTCGTGATCCGCGGGACGACGGTCTCGGCCGAGCACGTGTCGAGCAACGCCGAACCGCTCAACCTCAAGGACTTCATCTACGAGCTCGACGTGCCGGTCATCGTCGGGGGCTGTGCCACCCATCAGGCGGCCCTGCACCTGATGCGCACCGGTGCTGCCGGGGTGCTGGTCGGCTTCGGCGGGGGTGCGGCCCACACCACCCGCTCGGTGCTGGGCATCGCGGTGCCGATGGCGACTGCGGTGGCAGACGTGGCCGCCGCCCGGCGCGACTACCTCGACGAGTCCGGCGGGCGCTACGTGCACGTGATCGCCGACGGCTCGGTCGGGCGCAGCGGTGACGTCGCCAAGGCGATCGCCTGTGGGGCCGACGCGCTGATGGTGGGATCGCCGTTCGCGCGGGCCGCCGAGGCGCCGGGCGCGGGCTTCCACTGGGGTGGGGAGGCGTGGCACGCCGACCTGCCACGGGGCGAGCGGGTCGAGATCGGGACGGTCGGCACCTTGGCGGAGGTGCTCTTCGGCCCCTCCAGCACAGCTGACGGAACGATGAACCTGATCGGGGCGCTGCGCCGGTCGATGGCCACCACCGGCTACACCGAGCTCAAGGAGTTCCAGCGGGTCGAGGTCGTCGTGCAGTAGGGCGCCAGAGGCTGCGGACCCGGCCGGGGGGAGGGGATTGGCCGGGCCCGCAACCCGGCTGGCGTACCAGCCTGGACCCAAGTCCGGGGAGGGAGCGGAGGGACCGGGTCCTGGGTGCCTCAACGAGTCCGGACCGGACAGGTTACGGCGGCCCGTCGCTAGACTCCTTGCGATGACGGTCGCTGCGAAGACCCCCGACCACGACCTGGTGCTGGTCGTCGACTTCGGCGCCCAGTACGCCCAGCTGATCGCGCGCCGGGTGCGCGAGGCGAAGGTCTACTCCGAGATCGTCCCGCACACCATGGCGGTGGAGGAGATGCTGGCGCGACGGCCGAAGGCGATCGTGCTGTCGGGCGGACCACAGTCGGTGTACGTGGCTGGTGCCCCGCAACTGGACCCGGCGCTGCTGGCGGCCGGCACCCCGGTCTTCGGCATCTGTTACGGCTTTATGGCGATGGCGGCCGCGCTCGGCGGTGACGTCCGCCGCTCCGGCATGCGTGAGTATGGCCGGACCCCGGTCAGCGTCACCGAGCCGGGAACCCTGCTGGCCGGGCTGCCGACCCAGCTGCGCTCGTGGATGTCGCACGGTGACGAGGTGGTGTCGGCCCCGCCGGGCTTCACCGTCAACGCCACGTCGCCGCGGGCCACGGTTGCCGCCTTCGAGGACGTCTCGCGGCGGCTCGCCGGCGTGCAGTGGCATCCTGAGGTGCTGCACACCGAGCACGGGCAGGAGGTGCTCGAGCGTTTCCTCATCGACATCGCCGGCTGCCGGCAGACCTGGACGATGGTCAACATCGTCGACGACCTGCTCGGCCGCATCAGCTCCCAGATCGGTGGCAAGCGGGCCATCTGCGGACTGTCCGGCGGGGTCGACTCCGCCGTCGCCGCGGCGCTGGTGCAGCGGGCCGTCGGCGACCAGCTGACCTGCGTGTTCGTCGACCACGGTCTGCTTCGCAAGGGCGAAGCCGAACAGGTCGAGCGGGACTACGTCGCCGCCACCGGGGTGTCGCTGAAGGTGGTCGATGCCCAGGACCAGTTCCTGTCGGCACTGGCCGGGCTCACCGATCCCGAGGACAAGCGCAAGGCCATCGGCCGGGAGTTCATCCGGGTGTTCGAGGCCGCCGAACGTGCCGTCGTCGCCGAGGCCGGCGCACAGGGTGAGGCGGTCGAGTTCTTGGTGCAGGGCACGCTGTACCCCGACCTGGTCGAGTCCGGGGGGACCCTGGACGGCGCCGCGAGCGGTGCCGCGGTCATTAAGAGCCACCACAACGTCGGTGGCCTGCCCGACGACCTGCAGTTCTCGTTGATCGAGCCGCTGCGGACGCTGTTCAAGGACGAGGTGCGCCAGGTCGGCGAGCAGCTCGGCCTGCCCGCCGAGATCGTCTGGCGCCAGCCCTTCCCCGGTCCCGGCCTCGGCATCCGCATCATCGGCGAGGTCACCCGCGAGCGGCTGCGCATTCTGGCCGACGCCGACGCGATCGCGCGGGCGGAGCTGACGGCGGCCGGTCTGGACCGAGACATCTGGCAGTGTCCGGTCGTGCTGCTCGCCGAGGTGCGCTCGGTCGGCGTGCAAGGCGACGGGCGGACGTACGGCCACCCGGTGGTGCTGCGCCCGGTCACCAGCGAGGACGCCATGACCGCCGACTGGGCGCGGGTGCCCTACGACGTTCTCGAGCGCATCTCCACGCGCGTCACCAACGAGGTGGCCGAGGTCAACCGGGTCACCCTCGACATCACCAGCAAGCCGCCCGGCACCATCGAGTGGGAGTGAGCAGCGCGGGCGGCTGGGCCGGCCGGGGCGCACGATGGGCACCATGTCCTCTTACTGGCCCATGCACTGGTATGCCGAGACGCCCGCTCGCCGCGCCCGGCAGATGACGACCGACCTCGTCGCGTCGCTGGCCCTGCTCGGCAGCCTGTGGATCGGCAACGGGGTGCACGACCTCACCGAGGGCCTGGCCGGACCGGGGCGCGCGCTGGAGTCGGCGGGATCAGACCTCGCCGACCGGCTGAGCGAGGCCGGCTCAGCGGCCGAAGGGGTGCCAGTCGTCGGCGACGACCTGAGGGCGCCTTTCGACGCCGCCAGTGGAGCCGGCCGGACCCTCCAGGACGCCGGGGCGCAGCAACAGGAGGCGGTGGGCACTCTGGCCGATGGGCTGGGCTGGGTGAGCGGCGGAGTGCCCGCCCTCGTGGTGCTCGTGGGCTGGCTGCCCCGGCGACTGCGCTTCGTCCGGCAGGCGGGACAGGCGCGGCGGCTGCTCGACTCCGGTGCCGGCCTCGACGTGTTCGCCTTCCGAGCGCTGGCCCTGCAGCCGATCGACGAGCTCAGCCGCTTGCGGCTCGATGTCGCCGCCGGCTGGCGGGCCGGTGACCCCGAGGTGGTCCGGGCGCTGGCCGCGCTGGAGCTGCGCAGTCTCGGCCTGCACGAGGCCCGACGCCGGCCCCCATCCGGCTGACCTCCGGTCGGCCACGCTTCACCCCGCGTTCAGTCAGTACGGTGCTCCCATGACATCTGGGCGTGCCCGGGTGGCCGTGGCGGCCCCCAACGACCTCGGTGCGTTGGCGGGCACCCGCCTCGCCGCCGAGGGTGGCAACGCCATCGACGCCGCCCTCGCCGCGGTGCTCGTGACGATGGTCTCCGAGCCCGGCCTCGTCTCGCTCGCCTCGGGTGGCTACCTCACCATCCAGCCCCCCGACGGGTCCGATCCGGTCACGATCGACGGCTGGGTCGACATGCCCGGCCGCGGGTTGCCGCCGGAGCGCTTCGGTCGGGCCGTCTGGGACGTTCGGACCCCGTACGGCGGGGACACCACCATGACCGTCGGCCACGGGTCGGTGGCCACGCCGGGGACGCTGAAGGCGGTCGAGCAGGCGCACCGCCGCTTCGGCCGCGCCCCCTGGGCGCAGGTGCTGGGCCCGGCCATCGAGGCGGCCCGGGAGGGATTCCCGCTCAACCAGGCCTCGCACTACTACCTCGAGTACGTCCACGAGGACATCTACGGCTGGCAGCCGGAGAGCTACGCCGTGCTGCACGACGACGAGGGCCGGCTGCTTCCCCGGGGCGCCATCGTGCACGTTCCGGACCTGGTTGCCTCGCTGGAGCAGATCGCCGCCGAGGGCAGCGAGCCGTTCTACCGCGGGGACCTCGCCCGGCTGATGGCCGACGACCTCGCCGAACACGGCGGCATCCTCACGCTGGACGACCTCGCCGCCTACGAGGTCACCGAGCGGCCCGCGCTGACAGTGCGGCAGGGCGGCTGGCGGCTGGCGACCAATCCCGGGCCCGCCGTGGGTGGGGTCTGCATGAGCGCGGTGCTGGCGTTGCTCGACGGCCGGCCGGTCAGCGGCAGCTGGAACGCAGCCGAGCTGGCGCACCTGGTGCGAAGCCAGCGCGAGGTGCTCGGTGTCGGCATCGGTGAGCACGACGACGAGGACGAGCGGGTCACGCTGGCTCGCCGGGTGCTCGACCATGCGCTGGGGTCGGCTAGCACCGCGCACGTCTCGGCGGTGGACGACAGGGGGGCGGCGTGCGCGGTCACGGTGTCGTCGGGCTATGGCTCCGGGGTGCTGTCGCCGGGCACCGGCATCTGGCTGAACAACTGCCTCGGTGAGCAGGAGCTCGTCCTCAACGGGGTGCACGGTCTGCGTCCCGGCGTAAGGCTCAACTCCAACATGGCGCCGACCGTGGGACGTCGCGAATGTGACGGCGCCGTGCTCGCGATCGGCTCGCCGGGCTCGGACCGCATCGTGACCGCGATCGCCCAGGTGCTGGCCCTGCACATCAACGGAGGTCTGGACCTGGCCGCGGCGATCGCGCACCCGCGTCTGCACGTGCGAGTGCGCAACGGCCAGCAACCTGCGGTGCGGATCGACCACGAGGAGGACCTTGCCCTGCCGGCCGAGCTCGTCCGCGACCTCGGGCTGCCGACGCGCTCGATGCACAAGCACGCGATGTACTTCGGCGGGGTGGGCGCGGCTCAGTGGGAGCCCGACGGGGGGCTCACCGCTGCGGCTGACCCGCGCCGCACCGGGTCGGTCGCGGTCACGGGCAGCAACCAGGCGCACTCGATGTGAGCGGGCTAGCCTGCACGTCATGACCACCACGGACACCGCCCAGTTCGGCGCCGAAACCGGCTCGGCGGGGGAGTTCACCCGCCAGCGGAACCGCTTCGATGCCCGCATCAGCGCTGACGGCGCCGACGGGTGGCCGGTCGAGGCGGGCCGTTACCGGTTGGCCTGGAGCCGGGCCTGCCCCTGGGCGCACCGGGCACGCATCGTGCTGGGGCTGCTCGGGCTCGAGGACGCCATCTCGCTGGCCACGGTCGACCCCGTGCGCGACGACGCCGGCTGGCGCTTCACCCTCGACGAGGGTGGCCGCGACCCCGAGCTCGGCATCGCCTACCTGTCCGAGGCCTACCTGGCCACCGACCCGGCGTACGAGGGCCGGGTGACCGTGCCGTGCATCATCGACGTGGTGTCGGGACAGGTGGTGACCAACGACTTCGGTCAGCTCACCCTCGACCTGTCCACCGAGTGGGCCGCGCACCATCGCCCCGGCGCACCGCAGCTGTACCCCGAGGCGCTGCGCGACGAGATCGACGCGGTCAACGCCGATGTCTACCGCGACGTGAACAACGGCGTCTACCGCGCGGGATTCGCCAGCAGCCAGCAGGCTTACGAGCAGGCGTACGACGCGCTGTTCGAGCGCCTCGATCAGCTCGAGCAGCGGCTGTCCACGCGCCGGTATCTGGTCGGGACGACGATCACCGAGGCCGACGTGCGGCTGTTCACCACGATCGTGCGCTTCGACGCGGTCTACCACGGGCACTTCAAGTGCAACCGCAACAAGGTGACCGAGATGCCGGCCCTGTGGGGATGGGCGCGCGACGTCTTCCAGACGCCCGGCTTCGGTGACACCGTCGACTTCGACCACATCAAGCGGCACTACTACGTCACCCACGACCGGATCAACCCGACCGGGGTGGTCCCCAAGGGCCCCGACCCGGCGGTGTGGTCGACCCCGCACGGCCGCGAGTCCCTCACCACCTGACTACCCGCTCAGCTGTCCCGCCGTCCCTCGCTCACCGACATTCTGCTGCGGCGCCACCACCTGTTCATCCGGCACCGGTCCACTCGTGCCATGAGCCCGGACAAGCGCACACATCGGATGGACCGTCGCAATCTGCTCATCGCCGGTGGCGCCGGCGGCCTTGCTGCGGCGACGGGGCTGTTGGCCCCTTCGTCGGCAGCCGCTGCCTTCCCCCAGCTGACGGCGCGGCCACGATGGCGCAAGCCGATCGTGATCGCGCACCGGGGTGCCTCGGGATACCGGCCCGAGCACACGTTGGCCGCCTACCGCCTGGCCATCGACATGGGTGCCGACGTCATCGAGCCCGACCTGGTGTCCACCAAGGACGGCGTTCTGGTGGCCCGGCACGAGAACGAGATCTCCGGCACCACCGACGTGGCCGACCACTCGGAGTTCGCCGACAAGTACGCGACCAAGAGCATCGACGGAGTGCGGCTGTCGGGCTGGTTCACCGAGGACTTCACCTACGCCGAGCTGCGGACGCTGCGCGCCAAGGAGCGGCTGCCCGATCTGCGCCCGGACAACACCCGCTTCGACGGCCGGCTTCGGATCCCGACCTTCGGCGACGTGATCGACCTGGTCCGGTTCGAGGCCCAGCGCCGCAACCGCCGCATCGGGGTTTACCCCGAGACCAAGCACCCGACGTACTTCCGCAACCTCGGTCTCCCCCTCGAACCGGGCATCCTGCGTGAGCTGCGCCGAGTCGGCTGGACGCGCAGCACCTCGCCGGTCTTCATCCAGTCCTTCGAGATCTCCAACCTGCGGGCGCTGAGCGGGCGCACCGAGGTGAAGCTCATCCAGCTGGTCGGCGGCACAGGGGCCCCGTACGACCAGGTGGTCGCCCAGACCGCCGTCACCTACGCCGACATGGTCACGGCCGGCGGGCTGCGCCGGATCGCGCGCTACGCCCGCGGCATCGGCCCGGACAAGTTCCTGCTCATCCGCCAGCGCGCCGACGGCACGCTCGGTCGGTCGACCGGCGTCCTCGAGGACGCGCACGCGGTGCGGCTGCTGGTGCACCCGTACACGTTCCGCAGCGAGAACTTCTCCCTGCCCAACGAGTATGACGAGGGGTCCGACCCGGCCGCGCACGGCGATGCCATCGGTGAGCTCACGAGGTTCTTCGAGCTCGGCGTCGACGGCGTCTTCGGCGACTTCCCCGACACCACCTTCGAGGCCCGCTGGCAGTTCCTGACCGCCCAGCGACTGGCTCGGGCCGCCAGCGCCTGAGCGGGCTGGCCGTCCTCAGGGCAGGTCCACGACCAAGAACGCCTCGGCCAGCCGCCCGGCCGGCAGCCCGAACCCCTGCGCGGTGTCGCCCAGAGCGCGGTGCAGCATGGGTCGGATCGCGTCGGGGTCGGGGTGCTGGCTGCGATGGCTCAAGATGGCGTCGATCTTGGCCTCGAAGGTGTCGGTGACGTCGACGGCATGATCGGGGCGCGGGTGCGCCGCGAGCCACAGCTCGCCGACCGTCCAGGCCTCGAGGCCGCGCTCGCGCAGCTCGGGGAAGGCGTAGGGGTTGCGCGCGGCCGGGTAGACCGCCTGGACGGTTGCCTCACCGGCGGCGAGGTGGTCGGGGTGGCTGCGGTACAACCGCTGCCAGTCCCGCTCCGGACTCTGTGTGAGCACCCGCTGTGGCCGTACCGCCCGGATGACGGCCGAAATCTCGCGGACCAGGTCGAGGGTCACGGCCAGCTCGCCGTCGATCCCACCGAGGAAGCGGACGTCGTCGACGCCGACCCGGGCAGCGGCGGCGCGTTGCTCGCGGTGCCGGATCGCCGGTATCTCGCCCCGGTCGGTGGCGTCGTCGAAGCCGCCGGCCTGGCCGTCGGTCAATACCAGATAGGTCACCTCGGTGCCGGCGCCAGTCCACTGCGCCACGGTCCCCGCAGTGCCGAAGTCGGCGTCGTCGGGATGGGCGGTCACCACCAGGGCACGCTCGACCACGGGGAGGGGGGCAGGCATGGCGAACACGCTAGCAACGGCACTGTCCCGACGCTCTCGTAGGCTGAGGGAGAGATGAGTGCCGCGTTCCCCGTTCCCACCCTGCCCGCCCCCGGTCGCCGAACCGGGGGTGATCTGCTGGACGGCCTGAACGAGTCGCAGCGGGCGGCGGTGACCCACGCCGGCGCCCCGTTGCTTGTCGTGGCCGGTGCCGGCTCGGGCAAGACCCGGGTGCTGACCCGCCGGATTTCCTGGCTCATCTCCGAGCGGGGCGCCCATCCGGGCTCGATCCTCGCCATCACCTTCACCAACAAGGCCGCCGCTGAGATGCGCGAGCGGGTGGCCGCCCTCGTCGGTGGGCGGGCCCGCCTGATGACGGTCTCGACCTTCCACTCCGCCTGCGTGCGGATTCTGCGCCGCGAGGCCAGCCGGCTCGGCTTCTCCTCGTCGTTCTCGATCTACGACGCGGCGGACTCGCGGCGGCTGATGACGTTGGTGTGCCGCGACCTCGAGCTCGACCCCAAACGGTTCCCGCCGCGTGCCGTGCAGTCGTGGGTCTCGACGCACAAGAACGAGCTCCGCGACCACGAGGACGCCGCGCGGCGCGCCGACAACGACATCGAGCGCTCCTACGCCGAGGCCTACCGCAGCTACCAGACCCGGCTGACCGCGGCCAACGCCATGGACTTCGACGACCTGCTCATGACCACGGTGCACCTGCTGCGGGCTTTCCCCGACGTCAGCGAGAGCTATCGGCGCCGCTACCGCCACGTCCTCGTCGACGAGTACCAGGACACCAACCACGCCCAGTACGCCCTTGTGCGGGTGCTCTGCGCACCCGACCCGGCCGCGGACACCGCCGGGGTCGGGCCCGCCGAGCTGATGGTGGTCGGCGACTCCGACCAGTCCATCTACGCCTTCCGGGGAGCCAACATCCGCAACATCTTGGAGTTCGAGCGCGACTTCCCCGACGCGAGCACCGTGGTGCTGGAGCAGAACTACCGCTCCACGCAGTCGATCCTGTCGGCGGCCAACGCCGTGATCGCGCGCAATGCCGGCCGCAACGCCAAGCGGCTGTGGACCGACCTCGGCGACGGCGAGCCGCTGGTGGGCTACGTCGCCGACGACGAGCATGCCGAGGCGCAGTTCGTCGCCGACGAGATCGACTCGTTGAGCGATGACGGTGCGGCCCGGCCCGGCGAGGTGGCGGTCTTCTATCGCACCAACGCACAGAGCCGGGTGTTCGAGGAAGTGTTCATCCGCGTCGGGCTGGCCTACAAGGTCGTCGGCGGCGTGCGCTTCTACGAGCGCCGCGAGGTCAAGGACGCACTGGCCTACCTGCGCCTGCTGGTCAACCCCCGTGACACGGTGTCGCTGCGGCGCATCCTGAATGTGCCCAAGCGGGGCATCGGCGATCGCGCGGAAGCCTGCGTCGGCGCCCTCGCCGACCGCGAGCGGATCAGCTACCTCGACGCCCTGCGCCGGGCCGGGGAGGCGCCGGGCATCGCGACCCGGTCGGTGAGCGCCATCGGTGCGTTCGTGTCGATGGTGGACGACCTGCAGGCCCTGGTCGACGTCGGTGAGCCGGCCGATGTCGTCCTGCAGGCCAGCCTGGTTCGCAGCGGCTACCTGACCAGCCTCGAGGACTCGACCGACCCACAGGACGAGACGCGGGTGGAGAACCTCGCCGAGCTGGTGGCGGTGGCGCGGGAGTTCGTCGGGGACGCCGGTGACGAGGCGCCGGAGCCCGGCGAGGCCGACCCCCGCTCCCTGGACGCCTTCTTGGAGCGGGTGGCCCTGGTCGCCGACTCAGACCAGATCCCCGACGAGGGTGAGCAGGCCGAGGGCCAGGGCGTGGTGACGCTGATGACGCTGCATACGGCGAAGGGGCTGGAGTTTCCCGTCGTGTTCTTGACCGGGCTCGAGGACGGTGTCTTCCCGCACCTGCGATCGCTTGGCGATCCGCGCGAGCTCGAGGAGGAGCGCAGGCTCGCCTACGTCGGCATCACCCGCGCCCAGCGCCGGCTGTACGTGTCCCGCGCCACCGTGCGGTCGGCCTGGGGGGCGCCGAGCCACAACCCGGCGTCGCGGTTCCTGGACGAGCTGCCTGCAGAGCTGGTCGACTGGCGGCGTACGGAGGCCGACCAGACGAGGTGGTCTCCCGGCGTCTCGGCGCCGCCGTCGGCGGGCCGCGGCCCGCGTGCCACCGGCACCGGCCGGACGGCCGGCGCCACCGTGCTCGCCCTCGACCCGGGGGACCGGGTCGTGCACGACAGCTTCGGTATGGGCACCGTGGTGGCGCTCGAGGGGATGGGCGAGCGCAGCGTCGCCAGCGTCGACTTCGGCTCGGACGGGGTCAAGCGTCTCCTGCTGCGCTATGCGCCGCTGGAGAAGCTCTGATTCACAGCGGGACGCCGTGCTCGGCCAGCGCCGGCAGCGGGTCGACGGCTTCGCCGCCTGTGGGTCGGACCTCGAGGTGCAGGTGTGGCCCGGTCGAGTTGCCGGTGTCGCCGACGGCGCCGATGACCTGGCCTGGCGCCACGGTGTCCCCGGCACGGACCCGGATGCTGCTCTGGTGGGCGTACCACAGCTCGGTCCCGTCGGTGAGACGCAGCACGGTCAGCTTGCCGGCCCAGCTGGCGCCGCGGTCGTTGCCCGCCTGGACCACGACCCCGGCGGCCATGGCGACCAACGGGGTGCCCTCGGCAGCGGCAAAGTCCTGCCCGCTGTGCGTGGCGGCCCACATCGACCCGCTCTCGCCGAAGCCGGCGCTGAGCTGGAACCCGGCCAGCGGCAGCACCCACTGACCCGCGCCCAGATCGAAGGCCTTGTCCTGCGCGGCCTGGGCAAGCTCCTGCAGCGCCACCATCCGTTGCCGCGCCTGCAGGCTGCCCTGCTGTTGGAGGTCGTCGCTGTCGACGTCACGGCTGACCCGGACGAGGGCGCCGTCTCGATCCTCGACCAGGTGGGTCTTGCGGGTCAGCCGATGGGTGGTCGGCGTGGCAGCGCCGGCGCCGGGGTTGCCGCGATCGGCGCCGCCGTCGCCGCCAGGTCCGGATCCGTTTCTGGACGAGGACCCGGGTCCGGTCCCGGCACCGACCCGTGCGCCGGCATCGGGCGACACCGCGATGGACAGCGAGCGAAGCGAGCTGTCGGAACCGGCTGCTGGTGCGTCCGGGGCGTCCGGGCTGCTTGTCGAGCTGTACCCGACGGCTCCGACCCCGGACAGCACCAGCGCGGCGGCGCCGATGGCCACCGGGACGCGATGCCGTCGCGCCGTCGCCGCGGTCTGTTGGCGCCCCGCCTCGGGCTCGGCCGGTCCCGCTGCGTGCACGCCGGGCGGGCGCTGCGGGGCGGAGGTGGGGGCCACGATGACAGGATCCTTCCGGACGACGGGGCGAGCTCGACCCTCGACGATACCGACGTCTTCGCCGGAGGCGAAACGATTGCTGGAGATCATGACCCCACCGGGTGGGTTACTCTGCGCCCGTCCGTTCTGTGCGACCGGAGCGGCACGCGGCGCACCCGCATCCTCGAGGAGGAGCCTGATGTCGAGTCGGCCCAAGCGCATCGTGGTGGCCAAGCCCGGGCTCGACGGCCACGATCGAGGGGCCAAAGTGGTGGCGCGGGCGCTGCGTGACGCCGGCAACGAGATCATCTACACCGGTCTGCATCAGACCCCTGAGCAGATCGTGCAGACCGCCATCCAGGAGGACGCCGACGCCATCGGGGTGTCGGTGCTGTCAGGCGCGCACATGACCCTGTTCCGCAAGATCCTGGATCTGCTCGCCGAGCGCGACGCGTCCGACATCGTGGTCTTCGGTGGCGGCATCATCCCCGCCGAGGACATCGGCCCCCTCCAGGAGGCCGGCGTCGCCACTGTCTTCACCCCCGGTGCGACCACGACCGAGATCGCCGCCTGGGTCGACGAGCACGTTCCGGACGCCAGCGCCTGAGCGAGCGCATCCCGGCATCGTGCACCCGCCCCGGGTGCCGGGCGTCTGCGGGCGGGACTAGAGTCCAGGCGCCCAGCGGACGGGTGCCTCCTCGGCTGACCGTCCGCGACCATCGCCTACCGAGGACGGCCCCGTCGTGGATCTGATGGAGTACCAGGCCAAGCAGCTGTTCGCCAAGCACGGCGTCGCCGGATCGGCCGGCATCGTCGCGACCACAGCGGAGCAGGCGCGCGCCGGCGCTGAAGAGCTCGGCGGCAAGGTGGTCGTCAAGGCCCAGGTCACGGCCGGTGGCCGTGGCAAGGCCGGCGGCGTCAAGCTTGCCGACGGACCCGACGAGGCGGCCGCGCGCGCCGAGGAGATCCTCGGCATGCAGATCAAGGGCCTGACGGTGCACCGGGTGCTGATCGCCCCGACCGCCGACATCGCCGAGGAGTACTACTTCTCGTTCCTGGTGGACCGGGCCAACCGCAACTACCTGTGTATCGCGAGCGTCGAGGGTGGGGTCGAGATCGAGGAGGTCGCGCGCACCAACCCCGATGCCCTCGCCCAGGTGTCGATCGACCCGGGGGTGGGTGTCGACGAGGCCATGGCACGCGAGATCGTGACCGAGGCCCGCTTCCCGGCCGAGGTTGCCGAGGCTGCGGTCACGATGGTCCAGCAGCTCTGGCGCGTCTTCATCGACGAGGACGCCAACCTGGTCGAGGTCAACCCGCTCGCGCGGCTGGCTGACGACAGCCTCGAGGCCCTCGACGGCAAGGTCACCCTCGATGCCAACGCCGACTTCCGGCACCCCGAGCATGCCGAGTTCGACGACCAGGCCACCGCCGACCCGCTCGAGGCCAAGGCCCGGGCCAAGGGCCTGAACTACGTCAAGCTCGACGGCTCGGTGGGCATCATCGGCAACGGCGCCGGCCTGGTGATGTCGACGCTCGACGTCGTGTCCTACGCCGGGCAGGAGTTCGGGGGCCAGGAGCCCGCCAACTTCCTCGACATCGGCGGTGGCGCCAGCGCCCAGGTGATGGCAGACGGGCTGGACATCATCCTCGGCGACGAGCAGGTCCGGAGCGTCTTCGTCAACGTCTTCGGTGGGATCACCGCCTGCGACGCCGTCGCCGACGGCATCGTCAGCGCGCTGGGCATTCTGGGCGACGCGGCCACCAAGCCCCTGGTCGTACGGCTCGACGGCAACAACGTCGACGAGGGCAGGCACATCCTCGCCGAGGCAGCCCATCCACTGGTGACGATGGTTGACACCATGGACGGGGCTGCGCGCCGCGCCGCCGAGCTCGCCGCCCAGGAGCCGAGTCCGGCACCACCGCCCCGGTAACACGAGCACGAGGAAGCAGACATGTCGATCTTCTTGAGCGCAGACTCCACGGTCATCGTGCAGGGCATGACCGGTTCGGAGGGCCAGAAACACACCCGCCGGATGCTGGCGTCCGGCACCGCGATCGTTGGCGGTGTCAACGCCCGCAAGGCGGGCACCACGGTCGACTTCGAGGGCGTCGAGCAGCCCGTCTTCGGCACCGTCAAGGAGGCGGTCGAAGCCACCGGCGCCGACGTCTCGGTCGTTTTCGTGCCGCCTGCGTTCACCAAGGACGCGGTGCTCGAGGCCATCGACGCCGGCGTCGCGCTGGTCGTCGTCATCACCGAAGGGGTGCCGGTGCACGACACCGCAGCCTTCTTCACCGCTGCGCAGGCGGCCGGCACGACACGCATCGTCGGGCCGAACTGTCCTGGGGTCATCACCCCGGGCGAGTCGAACGCCGGGATCATCCCGGCCAACATCGCCGGCAAGGGCCGCATCGGGCTGGTGAGCAAGTCCGGGACGCTGACCTATCAGCTGATGTACGAGCTGCGCGACATCGGCTTCACCACCGCGGTGGGGATCGGCGGCGACCCCATCATCGGCACCACCCACATCGACTGCCTGCGGGCCTTCGAGGACGACCCCGACACCGATGCGGTGATCATGGTCGGCGAGATCGGTGGCGACGCCGAGGAGCGCGCCGCCGACTTCATCACGGCCAACGTCTCCAAGCCGGTTGTGGGATATGTCGCCGGTTTCACCGCCCCGGAGGGCAAGACGATGGGTCACGCCGGGGCGATCGTGTCGGGATCGTCCGGCACCGCCGAAGCCAAAAAGGTTGCCCTGGAGGCGGCCGGGGTGCGCGTCGGCAAGACCCCGAGCGAGACCGCACAGCTGATGCGCGAGGTCATCGAGGCGCTGGGTGTGAAGCAGGGCTGACGCCCGGCGGAGGCGACCGGGCCGCCCAACCGCCGCGGCCCCGGCGCGGCAGCGCGTCCGGGCGCGCTCGGTGACCGAGCATGGACCCGATGCCTCCCGTCCAAGCCCTCGAGCGACCCACGCCGGCTGCAGACCTGGCCGCGGACCCGACCCGACCGCTGGTCGTCTCCACCTGCCTGCTGGCCCTGTCGGTGGCTGCCGGCGGGTTGATCCTGGCCACCGGGCTGGCCGTCGTCGGCTGGTTCCTGGGCGGTGCCTCGGGGTCCAGCGGCCAGGCGGTGCGGACCGGCGCGCTGGTGTGGATGAGCGCACACGGCGGGTCGCTCCAGGTGGGTGCCGTCACGCTGTCGCTCGTCCCGCTGTTGCTCCCGCTGGCTGTCGCGCTGCTGCTGCTGCGCGGCAGCCGGTGGGTGGTCGCCTCGTCGGCGCCGGCTCCCCGGCTGTTGCCGCCGGGGCTGGTGGTCACAGCCGCGGTCATCGCCGGCGCAGCGACGTATGGCACGGTCGTCGCCGTGGTCGGCTGGGGGGTGCACCTGACCGGGTTGCCGGGTGGTGCAGACAGCCAGGTGCTACGGGGTTCCGGGCTGACCGTGTGCACAGTCGCGGTGGCCTTGGCCGTCGGGCTCTGCGCTGCCAACGGCACCTGGCGGGATATCGCGGAGCGCCGGGAGTGGCTGGGCGCCGTCACCAGGGGTGCCGCTGTCGGCGTGCTGGCGATGGTGGCGGTCTCGACGCTCGTCTTCACGGCGGCCCTGGTGCTGCGCGCCGGACCCGTGCTCGCGATCGGAGGCGAGCTGGCGCCGGGCGTCCTGGGCGGCGTCGGGCTGGTGCTGCTCTGCGTGGCGACCGTGCCCAACGCGGTGCTGTGGACCGCGTCGTACCTGTTCGGACCCGGCTTCGCTGTCGGCACCACCACCGTGGTCGCGCCTGACGTCGTCGTGCTCGGTGCGCTGCCGGCCTATCCGCTGCTCGGTGCGCTACCGGCGCCGGGGCCGCCCGCGGCGTGGGTGCCGGCCCTCACGGTGGTCCCGATCCTGGCCGGCGTGCTCGCCGGTGCCGCCGCTGACCGCCGCAAACAGGCGTCGAGCTGGTGGCGCCAGGCACTCGTCGGAGCGGGGGCGGGGCTGCTCGCTGGGCTAGTGCTGGCGGTGCTCCTGCTGGCTTCGGGTGGCAGCATCGGGCCGGGTCGGATGCAGCACACCGGTCCGCTGCTGGCTTCCCTCGTGGCCGGTGCACTCACCCTGACCGTGGCCGCGGCCGCGGGCGCGGTGGCGCACGGGGCCCTGTTGGGCTGGCGGCCCGGCTGGCTGCGGCGGCCCGGTTGGCTGAGGTGGCCGGGGCGGCCAGCCCTTCCCGGCTGGTTGCGCCGCGCGCACTGAGCCTCGCTAGGGTCAGCGTCCGTGCCCGACACCTTCGGACCGTATTCGGCCGGCCTCGCCCGGCTGGTCGTGCTCGTCTCCGGCTCGGGCACCAACCTGCAGGCGTTGCTGGACGCGTGCGAGGACCCCGGTTACGGCGCGCAGGTCGTCGGCGTCGGCGCCGACCGCCATGACACGGGCGGCGTCGCGCGAGCCGAGGCCGCCGCGGTGGCGACCTTCACCTGTCGGGTCGGCGACCACCCCGACCGCGCGGCCTGGGACCTGGCCCTCACCGCGCACGTCGCGGCGTACGAGCCCGACCTCGTGGTCTCCGCCGGTTTCCTCAAGCTGGTCGGACCGGCGTTCCTCGCGCGTTTCGGCGGGGTCTATGTCAACACCCACAACGCGCTGCTGCCGTCGTTCCCAGGGGTGCAGGGGCCGCGCGATGCCCTCGCATACGGCGTGAAGGTGACCGGCGCAACCCTGTTCGTCGTCGACGACGGGGTCGACACCGGTGCGATCGTGGCTCAGGTTGCCGTGCCGGTGCTCGATGACGACGACGAAAGCAGGCTGACCGAGCGGGTCAAGATCGCTGAGCGGCGCCAGCTCGTCGACACCGTCGGCCGGATGGTTCGCGAGGGGTGGACCATCAACGACAGGAGGGTCTCTATCCCGTGACTGCCGCTAACGACACGAGCGAGGGGCGGGTCCCGGTGCGCCGGGCGCTGCTCAGCGTCTACGACAAGACGGGGCTCGAAGAGCTGGCAGTCGGGCTGCACCAGGCCGGCGTGGCGATCGTCTCGACCGGGTCGACGGCCGCACGGGTGGCGGCAGCGGGCGTGCCGGTGACCCCGGTCGAGGATCTGACCGGCTTCCCCGAGTGCCTGGACGGCCGGGTCAAGACGCTCCACCCCCGGGTGCACGCCGGCATCCTCGCCGACCGGCGGCTGGAGTCGCACCGCGCCCAGCTCGAGGAGCTCGGCATCGCGGCCTTCGACCTGGTGGTCAGCAACCTCTACCCGTTCACTGAGACCGTCACCTCGGGAGCACCACCCGACGAGTGCGTCGAGCAGATCGACATCGGCGGTCCCTCGATGGTGCGCGCGGCGGCCAAGAACCACCCGAGCGTGGCGGTCGTGGTGTCGCCGGCACGATACGGGGAGGTGCTCACGGCCGTACGCGCCGGCGGCTTCAGCCTGGCTGCTCGCCAACGGCTGGCGGCCGAGGCGTTCGTGCACACCGCGACGTATGACGTCCACGTCGCATCGTGGATGGGCAACGTGCTCACCGACACCAGCGACGGCACCGGCTGGCCGGCCTGGATCGGCGCCACCTGGGAGCGGGCCGACGTGCTGCGCTACGGCGAGAACCCGCACCAGCGGGCGGCCCTCTATCGCGCCGGCTTCGTGCCCGCGCCGGGGCTAGCCCAGGCCGGGCAGCTGCACGGCAAGCAGATGTCGTTCAACAACTACGTCGACACCGAGGCGGCCCTGCGGGCCGCGCACGGCTTCGAAGCGCCCGCCGTGGCGATCATCAAGCACGCCAACCCGTGCGGTATCGCCATCGGCGCCGACGTCGCCGAGGCGCACCGGCGGGCGCACGCCTGTGACCCGGTGTCGGCCTTCGGGGGGGTGATCGCCGTCAACCACGCCGTCTCGGTGGCGATGGCGCAGCAGGTCGCGGAGGTCTTCACCGAGGTCGTCGTCGCGCCCGCGTACGAGGCGGGGGCACTGGAGGTGCTCACCGGCAAGAAGAACCTCCGGGTGCTTCGGTCACCGTCATGGAGCCTGAGCCTCGACCAACGCAGCATCAGCGGCGGGCTGCTGCTGCAGTCGGTCGACGCCGTCGACGAGGTCGGCGACCGTCCCGGCGGGTGGCGCCTGGCGGCGGGCGACCCGCTCGACGAGGCCGGGCTCGCCGACCTGGAGTTCGCGTGGCGGGCGTGCCGGTCGGTCAAGTCCAACGCGATCGTGCTGGCTGCGGACGGAGGCACCGTCGGCATCGGCATGGGGCAGGTCAACCGGGTCGATGCCGCGCGGCTTGCGGTCGCCCGCGCCGGTCAGCGAGCCGCTGGGTCGGTGGCCGCCTCCGATGCCTTCTTCCCCTTCGCGGACGGGTTGCAGGTGCTGCTCGACGCCGGCGTCCGTGCGGTGGCACAGCCCGGTGGCTCGGTGCGCGACGAGGAGGTCGTCGCCGCCGCACAGGCGGCAGGTGCCACGTTGTACGTCACCGGGGTGCGGCACTTCGCGCACTGACCCGCGGCCCCCGCCGCGCGCCCGCCTCCGCCTTCGCCGCCGCCGCGTCCGCTTCCGCCTCCGCGCCGAGTGGCGCCATCCGGGGCTGTCCCGCGCCTCCCGAGGCCAGACTGGCACCACTGGATGGGGTCTCACCGCCGTGCCCGGTGGTCCAGCAGGGGTACGTCGTCGTTGGCGCGGACGCACACGCCGTGCCACGGCGCCCGCCACGCGAGACCGCGCACGACGTCAGGTGTCAGTCCGACGTCTCGGAGGTCGCGAGTACGGACGACGAAGGTCGTCATTTCCGAGATGTTTGCTCGCACATGCACCACTGGGCGTGGAGGGAGACACCCGCGTGGCGTGGCAGACTCGGCGACCGTGACAGCGCGGATGCTCGACGGCAAGGCGGCCGCGGCCGCCATCAAGGCAGACCTCACCGAGCGAGTCAGCGCGCTGCGTGAGCGAGGTGTCGTGCCCGGGCTCGGCACGGTCCTCGTCGGGGACGACCCAGGCAGCCGCTGGTACGTGGCGGGCAAGCACCGCGACTGCGCCGAGGTCGGCATCGAGTCCATTCGCGTCGACCTACCCGCCGACGCGAGCCAGGAACAGATCGAGCGCGAGGTCGACACGCTGAACGCCGACCCAGCGTGCACCGGCTACATCGTCCAGCTGCCGTTGCCGAAGGGGCGGGACGAAAACTCCGTGCTCGCGCGCATCGACCCCGACAAGGACGCCGACGGGCTGCACCCCACGAACCTTGGCTGGTTGGTGCTGGGCCGGCCCGCGCCGCTGCCATGCACCCCGCGCGGCATCGTCGAGCTGCTGCGCTGTCACGACGTGCCGATCGCCGGGGCGAATGTGACCGTGATCGGCCGCGGCATCACCGTCGGCCGGTCGTTGGGCCTGCTGCTCACCCGGCGCAGCGAGAACGCCACCGTCACCTTGTGCCACACCGGCACCCGGGACCTCGCGGCCGAGGTACGACGCGCCGACATCGTGGTGGCAGCCGCCGGCGTGCCGGGCATCGTCAGCGCCGAGATGGTCAAGCCGGGTGCCGCGGTGCTCGACGTGGGCGTGAGCAGGGCGGCGGGGGGCATCGTGGGCGACGTGGCCGACGATGTCGCTGAGGTGGCGGCCTGGCTGTCGCCCAACCCCGGCGGGGTGGGCCCGATGACGCGGGCGCTGCTGCTCAGCAACGTGGTCGAGGCGGCCGAGCGGGTCCGGGCCGCCGCATGAGCCCGCCCAAGGTGCCGCCGGGCTCAGTCGTCCAGCTGTCCGTGCTGGGCGCCTGCCTGGTGGGTCTGGTCATCGTGGCGACCAACGACTGGCAGGCCGGCAGCCTGTGCATCGGCATCGCCCTCGCCCTCGGCGGGGTGCTCCGCCTGCTGCTGCCCGAGCACCTGGCCGGATTGCTGCGCGTGCGCCGCAAGCTCGTCGACACGGCCGCGCTCGGCGCGATGTCCCTGGTCGTCGTCTTCATGACCCTGACGATCGCTGCCCGGCAGTGACCAGCGCCCGTGCCGCCGACGTCTTTGTGCACATCGGGTTGCCCAAGACCGGTACCACCTATCTCCAGGGCGTGCTCTGGAAGAACCGCGAGAGGCTGGCCGAGAACGGGGTGCTGATCCCCGGCGAACGGCGGTCGTTGCAGAACCAGGCGGCGTGGGACCTGCTGGGCCGGCGCCCGCGCGGCGCCGAGCTCCCGCAGGTGGCCGGCTCTTGGCAGCGCCTGGTCGAGGAGGTGCGCGGCTGGTCCGGAACCCATGCGGTGATGTCGGAGGAGTTCCTCGCCTTCGCCCGGCCGCGTCAGGTCCGCCAGGCCGTGCAGGCACTGGCTCCCCGTCAGGTGCACGTCGTCGTCACCGTCCGCGACCTGGCCAGGGTCATCGTCGGATCGTGGCAGCAGCAGCTCGCCAGCGGCCGGGCCTGGACGTGGGAGGAGTATGCGGCCGCGGTACGAGACCCCGAGCGCGGCCCGGCCAGCGCCGGCGTGGCCTTCTGGCTTCGCCAAGACGTCGCGCGGGTCCTGGCCACCTGGGAGGCGGCGGTCCCCCGTGAGCGGGTGCACGTGGTGACGGTGCCGCCTCCCGGTTCGCCGCCGGAGCTGCTGCTGGAGCGCTTCGCCACGGCCGTGCGGCTCGACCCGCGCTGGCTGCCGAACCGGCCCGAGCAGCAGAACCTGTCGGTGGGTGCGGCGGACGCAGAGGTGTTGCGCCGGCTGAACGCCGCACTGGGCGACCGGCTGAACGAGCGTCAGTACACCCGGGCGGTTGCCCACGGCGTCCGGCCGGTTCTGCAGGGCCGCCGCAGCCCGGCGCCGATGGGGCTGCCGGTCGAGCAGCTCGGCTGGGTGAGCGAACGCGCCGGGGTCATCGTCGAGGAGCTGCGCGACCGGGGCTACGACGTGGTCGGCGACCTGGACGACCTGGTGCCGGCGCCGGTCGGCGCGCCGGCACGCCCGGACGGTGTCGAGCCCGGGGAGCTGGCCGAGGCCGCGCTCGCCGCGTTGGAGGCTGCCGTCGAGCAGTTCGCGACGCTCTGGTGGCGTACGCGTGCCGCCCGCGAGGGGCCCGGGGACGCCTCCGCCGCTGGCCCGCAGCTGGCCAGCTCGGCTCGCGCGGCGGCCGGCCGGGCGCGGCTCGCGGCGTTTGAGCTCGCCGACCGCAACCGGCTGGCGCGATGGGCCGCCAGCAGGTACCTGAACCGGTCCACCCCGGCCCGGCCGCGCACCACCGGGTCAGAGTAGGTCGAGCGCCTCCACCGCACTGCGCTCCTCTGCCAGCTCCGCGGCGCTAGCGTCGATCCGCCCGCGCGAGAAGTCGTCGATCTCAAGGCCCGGCACGATACTCCAGCCACCGCCGCTGGTGGTGACGGGGAACGACGACACGATCCCCGCCGGGACGCCGTACGAGCCGTCGCTCAGCACCGCCATCGACGTCCAGTCGCCCTGGGCGGTGTCATGGAGCCAGTCGCGCGCGTGGTCGATGGTGGCGTTGGCCGCGGAGGCAGCAGACGATGCCCCGCGGGCCCCGATGATCGCCGCGCCGCGCTTCTGCACGGTCGGGATGAACTCGTTCTCGACCCACGCGTGGTCTGCCACCGCCTCGTAGGCGTTGCGCCCAGCGACCTCGGCGTGGAACAGGTCGGGGTACTGCGTCGCGGAGTGGTTGCCCCAGATCGTCATGTGCGCGAGGTCGGACACGGCGCTACCGGTCTTGGCAGCCAGCTGTGCCAGGGCCCGGTTGTGGTCGAGCCGGGTGAGCGCGCTGAAGCGTTCGGCTGGGATGTCGGGAGCGTTGCTCAACGCGATGAGGGCATTGGTATTGGCGGGGTTCCCGGTCACGGTGATGCGTACATCGTCGGCGGCGTTGTCGTTCAGCGCCTTGCCCTGAACGGTGAAGATCGCCCCGTTGGCCTCGAGCAGGTCGCTGCGCTCCATCCCCTTGCTGCGAGGGCGCGCACCGACCAGCAGGGCCACGTTCACGCCGTCGAACACCGTCGCCGCGTCATCGCCGATCTCCACCCCCGCCAAGGTGGTGAACGCGCAGTCGTCGAGCTCCATCACCACCCCCTCCAGTGCCGGCAGCGCCGGGGTGATCTCCAGCAGCCGGAGCTCCACCGGGGTGTCCGGGCCGAACAGCTCGCCGCTGGCGATGCGGAACAGCAGGCTGTAGCCGATCTGGCCGGCGGCGCCGGTGACGGCGACCTTGACGGGTGTGCTCACGAGCGGCTCCTTCGACGCGTACGGCCGTGGCCGCAGCGCGCGGCGCACCTGTGCCGCCTGACGCTAGCAACCGCCGTCGGGGAGCCCCCCGGCGCCCGATATCTTCCCCCCATGGCAAAGATCAAGGTGCAGCAGCCGGTCGTCGAGCTCGACGGCGACGAGATGACCCGGATCATCTGGCAGTTCATCAAGGACCGCCTGATCCACCCCTACCTCGACATCGACCTGGCCTACTACGACCTGAGCATCGAGAGTCGCGACGCCAGCGACGACCAGGTCACTGTGGACGCGGCCCACGCGATCAAGGAGCACGGCGTCGGGGTCAAGTGCGCGACGATCACGCCGGACGAGGCGCGGGTCGAGGAGTTCGGCCTCAAGCGGATGTGGGTCTCGCCGAACGGGACGATCCGCAACATCCTCGGCGGGGTCGTGTTCCGCGAGCCGATCATCATCTCCAACGTCCCCCGGCTGGTGCCGGGCTGGACCAAGCCGATCATCATCGGCCGCCACGCCCACGGCGACCAGTACAAGGCCACCAACTTCAAGGTGCCCGGCGCCGGCACCGTGACACTCACCTACACCCCATCCGACGGGTCCGACCCGATCGAGCACGAGGTGGTGCGGATGCCCGAGGGCGGGGGCGTGGTGATGGGCATGTACAACTTCACCGACTCCATCGCCGACTTCGCCCGCGCCTCGTTCTCGTACGGGCTGCAACGTGAGTACCCCGTCTACCTGTCCACGAAGAACACGATCCTGAAGGCCTACGACGGTGCGTTCAAGGACATCTTCGCCGAGGTGTTCGAGGCCGAGTTCAAGGCCGACTTCGAGGCCAAGGGGCTCACCTACGAGCACCGCCTCATCGACGACATGGTGGCGGCGACGATGAAGTGGGAGGGCGGCTACGTCTGGGCGTGCAAAAACTACGACGGCGACGTGCAGTCCGACACCGTGGCCCAGGGGTTCGGCTCGCTGGGGCTGATGACGTCGGTGCTGATGACCCCCGACGGGCAGACGGTCGAGGCCGAGGCGGCGCACGGCACCGTGACCAGGCACTTCCGCCAGCACCAGCAGGGCAAGCCGACGTCGACCAACCCGATCGCCTCGATCTATGCCTGGACCAGGGGGCTGGCCCACCGCGGCAAGCTCGACGACAGCCCCGAGCTGATCGGCTTCGCCGATGCGCTGGAGGACGTGGTGGTGAAGACCGTCGAGAGCGGCAAGATGACCAAGGATCTGGCGCTGCTGGTCGGCACCGACCAGGCCTTCTTGTCCACGGAGGAGTTTCTCGCTGCGATCGACGAGAACCTCAGCGGCCGGCTCGCCTGACGAGTCACCGCCGTGGCGCAGTCGGTCGAGCTGCTGCTCGACGAGGCCAGTGACAGCCTCGTCCGCGACCAGTGGGCCCGGCTGGCGGCCGCGGGGCTCCCCAGCCAGGCGCGCCACCTGGGTGCGTCCCTGGAGCGGCGAACAGGCCAGGTCGGCGCGTCGCCGAACGGCTGACCGCCGGACGGTGGAACCGCCACCAACGGGGTCTGGATCCGCCTTGCCGCGGCGGGTTGCGCGCCCGTACGCTCGGCCCTGCCACTCGGTGCGACATGAGAAATGAGTTGTGCCAATGCGCAACAGCCTGCGATCGGCAGGACTGCGGGCCGCGCTCACGGCGGCCCGCTACGAGGTACTGCCCACTGCCAGGATCGAGGCCCTGGTGGTCGAGTCGGTCGCGGCGGGGACCACGCTGACGGTCACCGCCTCCGCGAGCAAGGGCCTGGAGGCCACCCTCGCCTGTGCGGAGCGGCTGACGTCGCAGGGCTACCCGGTGGTGCCGCACCTGGCCGCCCGGATGATCCGCGATCGCGGCCACCTCGCCGAGGTGGCGGCGCGGATGCAGGCGGTCGGCGTCACCAACGTCTTCGTGCCTGCTGGGGACGCCGATCCGCCTGCCGGTGACTACGTCGGGTCGCTGGACCTGCTCCGCGACCTCACCGAGCTCGGCCGCCCGTTCGCCCAGGTGGGGATCACCGGCTATCCCGAGAGCCACCCCTCGATCTCCGACGACCTGACGGTGCAGGCGATGTGGGACAAGCGGGCGCACGCGACGTACGTGGTGAGCAACCTGTGTTTCGACCCCGCTCAGCTGCGGGTCTGGCTTAAGCGGCTACGCGCCCGGGGGATCACGCTGCCGGTGCTGATCGGGCTGCCCGGCCCGGTCGAGCGGACCAAGCTGCTCACGATGGCGACCAAGATCGGGGTTGGGGAGTCGACCCGCTTCCTGGCCAAGAACGCCTCGATGTTTGCCCGGATCGCCGCTCCTGGCGGCTTCCGCCCAGAACGGTTCCTGAGCAGCACCGCGGACCTGTTCGCCGACCCGGTCGATGGCGCCGCCGGGCTGCACCTGTTCACCTTCAATCAGGTGGCCGAGACCGAGGCGTGGCGCGGGCGGCTGCTCGCGCGGGTGCCGGCCCGCTGACCGGTCGGTGCGGCCTGCCCCGGGTCAGGCCGGGAAGGCCAGCTGGTCGACGAAGCGGTCGTTGAAGTCGGTGCGGTCCGAGAGCTCGACGTAGCGCACCTCCCGCAGCAAGGTGGCGGCGCCGGCGCGCTCGGGCATGCTCAGCAGGGTCATCTTGGCGCCCTCGCCGGCCACGTTGCCGGCACTGACGATGCGCAGCACCGGTAGCTTGGGGACCAGTCCGATCCGGACGGCGTTGCCGGGAGACAGGTACGAGCCGAACGAACCCGCCAGCAGCACCTGCTGCACGTCCGCCTCGGCAACGCCGAGCTCGGCACACAGCAGCGACCAGCCGGTGGCGATGGCGGCCTTGGCGAACTGCAGCTCACGGACGTCGCGCTGCGACACGTAAATCGACCGGGTGACGTCGCCGGGTGCGTCCAGCCATGCCAGCACGAAGACCCGCTCCTCACCGACCTTCGTGAGCCGGTCGCAGAGTCCGGGATGGCTGGCGGCAGCCTCGGTGTCGGGCACCAGGCGTCCGGTGCTGTCGAGCAGCCCGGTCCGCACCAGCTCTGCGACGGCGTCGACCAGGCCCGACCCGCAGAGCCCGGCCGGTGCGACCGCGGCATCGTCGGCCCCGATGACCTGCACGGTGACGTCGTCCGCACCGATCCGGACCACCTCGATCGCACCAGGTGCCGCCCGCATCCCGCACCGGATGGCCCCACCCTCGAACGCCGGGCCTGCCGGCGCGGCGGTGGCCAGGATGGTGTCGCCGTCGGCCAGCACGATCTCGCAGTTGGTGCCGACGTCGATGAACAGCCGCAACCGCTTGTCGCGGTCCATCCCCGAGGCGAGCATGCCGGCGACGATGTCGCCGCCGACATAGGCGCCGAGCGCGGGGAACACGTGCGCCGGCGCCGCGGGGTGCACGACGATGCCCAGCTCGGCGGCGACGAGCCCGCTGAAGGACTCTGCGGTCATGACGAACGGGGCGACGCCCAGCGCCTCCGGGTCCATGCCGAGCAGCAGGGCGGTCATGGTGGCGTTGCCGGCGACGGCCACCTCGTAGACGCCGCTGCGCTCGACACCCGCCTCGGCGCAGACATCACCGACGAGGGTGTCGAGGGTCTCGCGCGCGAGGTCTTGCAGCCGCTGTAGTGCGGTCGGGTCGAGCATGGTGGCGGAGATGCGGGTGATGACATCGGCACCGAAGGGCTGTTGGGCGTTGAGCATCGACGCCACCGCCAGCGGCGTACCGGTGCCGAGGTCGAGCAGGGTGGCCACGACCGTCGTCGTGCCGAGGTCGAAGGCGATGGCGTGGCGAGCTCCCGTCGTGTCCCCGGGCTCGACGTCGATGAGCAGGTCGTCGACGACGACCGCCGTCACGGCGAAGTCGGAGTCGCGCAGCACGCGCGACAACCGGCGGAGCACGTGCAGCGTCGGGCGTACCTCGAGGTCGTCGACGGCGTCGGTGAGCCGCCGCAGGTCGGGGCGCTGGTCGACGAGCGTCGGCTCGTCGAGCTGGACGAAGCGCTTCTGCACCGCCGGGCGCAGGATCACCTGGCGGCCGACCCCGACCGTGGCGGCCTTGGGTCGGGTGGCCAGCGGGGGGACCTCGATGCTCAGGTCGCTGGTGGCGGCGGCGCGGCAGGCCAGCCGCCAGCCGGCCTGCAGCTGGTCGGCGCTGAACGCGCGCGTGTCCAGCCGGGTGACGGGCACGGCGCCCGCGGTCACCTGGACCTTGCACTTCTTGCAGGTGCCGTGCCCGCCGCAGGTCGAGTCGATGGCGATGCCGTTCCAGCTCGCGGCGTCGAACACCGTCACGCCGGGCGGGACGGCGTACGACCGCTCGGCGGGGGTGAAGTGCAGCCGCACCCGGCCGGTGCCGTCGTGGCTGCCCGGCCCGGCCCTGCCCAGCTGCTCGCGCGGCTCGCGCAGCCCCTCGCGAGCCAGCGAGTCGAGGTCGAAGTCGGACTGGTCGGGCAGGTGCACCGGCTCGTGCCGGCCCTCCGCCGCAGGGCCGGTCGCTGGGCCGGTCGCTGGGCCGGCGTCGGGGTCGCGCCCGGGTCGGCTCACGCGACGGGCGCCGCCGCGCGTTCCGCGGCCTGCCTGGCACGGTGCGCGGCGATCCACGCACCGCCCCACTCGTCGTGCCCGAGCAGCAGGTCGGCAGCCTTGACGGCCGCTACGATCTGCGGGCTCCGAGCATCCATGATCGCGCTGGTCAGACCGGCCACCATGGCCATCGGGAGGAAGGCGGCCCCGATCGTGTGCCGACCGGGCATGCCGAAGGACACGTTGGACGCCCCGAGGGTCATGTTCAGCCCGAACTCCGTGCGTACCCGGCTGATCGTGTCCAGCGTGGTGGTGACCACCGAGGTGTCCGCGCCGATCGGCATCGCCAGCGGGTCGATGACGATGTCTTCGATGGCGATGCCGTACTCCTCGGTCGCCACCCGGACGATCTTGCGGGTCAGCTCGAGGCGCTTGTCGGCCTCCATCGGAATCTCGTGCTCGTCGTTGGGCAGGGCGATGATGGCGGCGTCATAGCGCTTGACGAGCGGCAGGATGGCGGCCAGACGCTCGTCCTCGGCGGTGACGGAGTTGACCAGCGCGCGCCCCTGGTAAGTCCGCAGCCCGATGTCGAGGGCCTCGACCACCGACGAGTCGATGCATACCGGCAGGTCGCTCATCGACTGCACCAGGAGGATCGCCTGGCGCAACAGCTCGGGCTCGTCGGTCAGCGGCACACCCATGTTGATGTCGAGCACATCCGCGCCACCGGACACTTGGGCGTGCACGTCGGTCTCGATCGCGGACAGGTCGCCCGCGCGGAGCTGGTCCTGGAACTTCTTGCGCCCGGTGGGGTTGATCCGCTCACCGATGACGGTGAAAGGACGGTCGTGGCCGAGCACGACCTCCTTGCTGGCGGAGCGAAGGACGGTGTGACGCAGCGGCATGGAGATCCTCGATAGTGGGGGCGGGGGTCAGGCGGGCACGGTGGCGCGGCGCTCGGCGATCAGCGCCTTGGCCTTCTTGACGCACGACGAGGCGTCCGCGGCGTAGCCGTCGGCACCGACCGCGGTGGCGTACTCCTGAGTGACCGGAGCGCCCCCGACCATGACGATGACGTTGTCGCGGATGCCGGCCTTCTGCAAAGCGTTCATGTTGGCCTTGAACATCGGCATGGTGGTGGTGAGAAATGCCGAGAAGCCGACGATGTCCGGCCGGTGCTCGTTGATGGCCTCGACGAACTTCTCCGGCGCCACCTGCACGCCCAGGTCGATCACGGTGAAGCCCGCACCCTCGAGCATGATGTTGACGAGGTTCTTGCCGATGTCGTGGACATCGCCCTTGACGGTGCCCATGACGAAGGTGCCGACCGTCTGCGCGCCGGTCTCGGCGAGCAGCGGGCGCAGCACCTCCATCGCACCGCTCATCGCGCGCCCGGCGATGAGCATCTCGGGCACGAAGAAGTCGCCGCGCTCGAAGCGGGCACCCACCTCCTCCAACGACGGGATCAGCGCGTCGAACAGCATCGTCTCGGGCCCCATGCCGAGCTCGAGGCCCGCATGCGTCAGGGCGAGGACCTCGGGCGCGTTGCCCACCAGGGTCAGGTCGTAGAGGCCCTGCAGGATCTCTTCGGGTGTCATGCGACGCCTTCCTTCGGGGTACGACGGCGGAGCAGGCCGGAGATCTGGTCTGCCTCGCCGACAAGCAGCTGGCCGACATGGTCCAGCTGCTCAGACATTCGGGCGGTCGGACCGGAGACGCCGACCGCCGCGACCACCGAACCGTCGCGGCCCAGGACCGGCGCCGCCACCGCGTCGAGCCCGACCTCGAGCTCCTCGCGGGTGACGGCGTAGCCCTTGCGGCGTACCGCTGCGAGCTGGTTGTCGAGGTCGCTGAGCAGGGCGACGGAGTGGTCGGTCGGTTGGGGGAGCCGCTTGGTGGGTCCCTCGGTACGGGGTGTGCCGAGGCCACCGAAGGCCAACAGCACCTTGCCCGTGGCCGAGCAGTGGGCCGGCACCTCGACGCCCACCCAGTCGCGCGTGCCGAGCAGGAAGGACGAGTCCACCTGGGCGATCTGCACGACCTGGTCTCCGCGCGGGATGGCGAGGGTCACCGTCTCGCCGACCTTGTCGCCGATGCGCTCCAGGGTGGGTCTGGCCAGCCGGGCCACCTCCGCCCACGGGTCGTGACGCGCGGCGTACAGCGCGAACATCGGCCCTGCGACGAAGTAGCCGTGCTGGTCCCGCTCGAGAAGCTGATGCCGCTCCATCGCGGCGAGCAACCGGGACGTCGTCGACCGCGCCAGTCCACTGTCCTCGACCAGGTCGGTGAAGCTGATCGGCTCGTCAGCGCGCACCACTAGCGTCAGCAGTGCTGCTGCGCGGTCGATCGACTGGGTGCCGGTCGTGCTCACCAGGACTCCGATCTGGGCCTCGCAGCGAATGTTCCATGGGATGGAACTGATGTCCCACATGATGAGGCTAGGATGCGGTTGGCCGAAGGTCAAGGGAGGCACATATGTTCCGTAATCAGATGCCGCGCTACGAGGTGCTGTCGGGCGACGCCATGGCGGCACTCGACGCGGGGTGGCGCCGGATCGTTACCGAGATCGGCGTGGAGTTCATGTCCGAGCGGGCGCTGGAGCTGTTCCGTGCGGCGGGGCAGCGGGTCGTCGACAACACCGTCTTCCTGGATCCCGAGTTCCTGCTGGCGCAGGTGGCCAAGGCGCCGCACGAGTTCGACATCACCGCCCGGAATCCGGAACACACTGTCCACATCGGCGGGGACGCGATGGCCTTCGGCGCGGTTTACGGGCCCCCGTTCGTGCGGGAGGGCGAGGTGCGCCGCGACGCGACGATGGACGACTACCGCAACTTCAGCCGACTCGCCCAGTCCTTCGACGCGCTGGACTCGGCCGGCGGTGTCGTCTGCGAGCCCAACGACGCCCCGCTCGACTCGCGGCATCTGGACATGACGTATGCGCTGATGACGCTGACGGACAAGATCTTCATGGGCAACGTGGTGAGCGGGCCCAACGCCCGTGACGTGCTGGCGATGTCTGACATCTGCTTCGGCGGCAGAGCGGCGATCGAGCAGTCACCGGTGTGCATCTCGCTGATCAACTGCAACTCACCACTGCGCTGGGACGACCGGATGCTCGACGCCCTGTTCGAGTACGCAGGCGCCGCCCAGCCGGTCGTGCTGACCCCGTTCCTGCTGATGGGCGCGATGTCGCCGGTGACGATCCCCGCGGCGCTGGTGCAGCAGATCGCCGAGGCGTTGAGCGGCATCGCGCTGGCGCAGCTGATCCGCCCGGGTGCACCGGTGGTCTTCGGCTCGTTCCTGTCCACCATCGACATGCAGTCGGGGTCTCCGACGTTCGGCACCCCGGAGTCCGGCATCGGGCTGCTGTGCACCGGCCAGATCGCCCGGCACTTCGGCCTGCCGTTCCGCTCCGGGGGCTGCCTGACCTCCAGCCAGGTGCCTGACGCGCAGGCCGGTTATGAGGCGCTGATGTCGATGCTGCCGGCGTTCCTGGCCGGCGCCAACTGGGTGATGCACTCGGCCGGCTGGCTCGAGGGCGGGCTGGTCGCCGGGTACGAGAAGTTCGTGCTCGACGTCGAGCTCGTCCAGATGCTGCAGGCTGAGTTCACTCCGCTGGAGATCAACGAGGCGACGCTCGCCTTCGACGCCCACGTGGAGGTCGGGCACGGGGGGCACTTTCTCGGTGCCATGCACACGATGGAGCGCTTCCGCACCTGTTTCTACCGCCCGATGCTGTCCAGCTCGGAGAACTACGAGCGGTGGGTCCGCGGTGGTGCGCTGGACACCGCCGCGAGGGCGGAGCGCATCTGGCAACAGCGGCTGGAGTCCTACCAGCAGCCGCCGCTGGACGAGGCGGTGCGCGCCGAACTCGACGCCTTCGTCGTACGCCGGCGGCGTGAGCTCGGGGACTGACGGCCTCAGTTGCCGCCGGTGAGCTGGCAGGCGGTGGTCCAGCGGTCGGCGTCGATCCTCGGCTGTGGACCGGCGGCTTGCCACCGACGGCAGTCGGCGACGACACCGCTGAGCACTGCGTGCATCAGCGCGTCGGGGTCGGCGATGCATGCCTCGGCGATCCCGCGTACGGCGCAGCGGACGGTCGCTGGCGCGGCATGGCGGCGGTAGCCGCGAATCGACACGCCGACGTCACCGACGAGCCGGCGCGACCGCTCGGCGGCGAGGGGCACCGCCGCCAGCGCCGCTTGACTGCGCGCCGACAGGTCGTCCTGGGCGCGGCCGTCGAGCTCGGCCAGCACTCGCTCGCCGGTGAGCACCGAGACCGCCAGGACACGCTGACGCTCCTCGGCCGCGACCGGCAGCGCGGCCTGGGCACAGCGCAGGGCGATCTGCGCATCCATCCGGAGGTCGTCGCTCCGCACGCCGATGACTGCCGGGATGAGCGGGGCCAGGCGCGGACGACCCGCATTGCTGGTCAGGTCGTTGACCAGCCTGGCCAGCTCGGCCAACAGCGGGTGGGTGCAGCTGGGATGGTCGCTCCACCGCTCGCCGGCCAGGTAGGACGCCAGCTCCATGAAGCAGGCGCCCTTGCGAGGGTTGCGGTGCTTGCCCCGCGACAGCAACGGCATGAGCTCGGGCAGTCCGGCCGGGGATGCAGGCATGAGGTGCTCCTCGCAGAAAATGTGCGCCAGCGCCAGTGTGTGCCTTCCGGCGCGAATGCGACAGACCACTGCGCGAACTCGGTCTGGTCGTTCGGCCGAGAGCACCGGCACTGGACCGGGTCGGTGCGAGGTCAGCGGAAGACCACCGTCCGGGAGCCGTTGAGCAGGACGCGGCTCTGGCAGTGCCACCGCACCGCACGCACCAGGACCTGGCACTCCACGTCGCGGCCGGCCTGGACGAGCTGGTCGGGGGTCAGGTCGTGGCTGACCCGGGTGACGTCCTGCTCGATGATCGGTCCCTCGTCGAGGTCGGCGGTGACGTAGTGCGCGGTCGCGCCGATCTGCTTGACGCCCCGGGCATGCGCCTGGTGGTACGGCCGCGCGCCCTTGAAGCCGGGCAGGAAAGAGTGGTGGATGTTGATGGCCCGCCCGGCCAGCGCACGGCAGCAGTCGTCGGAGATCACCTGCATGTAGCGGGCGAGCACCACCAAATGGACGCCGAGCTCGTCGACAAGCTCGAGCAGCCGGGCCTCGGCAGCCGGCTTGGTGTCGGCGGTGACCGGCACGTGGTGGAAGTCGATGCCGTACGACCGGGCGAGCGGCTCGAAGTCGCGGTGGTTGGACACGATGGCCGGC
>Ga0183260_10000123_pt1 | contig 56280 bp, 45 predicted proteins | sample AntDrymUQ4972206_2_FD_129768 | JGI IMG/M metagenome (GOLD analysis project Ga0183260, IMG submission 129768) | Polar desert sand microbial communities from Dry Valleys, Antarctica - metaG UQ497 (22.06) (version 2) (version 2) | ecosystem: Environmental > Terrestrial > Soil > Desert | place...
AGGACCACTTGACGCTGAACATGTCTCGTTCCTTTCCCGCGGTAGTGTTGATGACCGTGCTACAGAATTGGATCGGTTTTGACCTTAGGACCACTTGACGCTGAACATGTCTCGTTCCTTTCCCGCGGTAGTGTTGATGACCGTGCTACAGAATTGGATCGGTTTTGACTTTAGGACCATTTGACGCTGAACATCTCGACCTCCTTCTGGACGCATAGCGGGCGCTGGATACGTCGTACACAAAAAGCCATTTTTGACTTTTAACAGTCAATTGACAGGTAAAAGAGCCATTCGATAATACAATGCCACCGGCTGCATTGTTTATGGTACTAATGATTAGGCGGCAAGTCAATAGCCCACAGCGATTTCCGACGCTTGACTCACGCGAACAGGCATGCGATGTCTCGCGACCAGCCGCGCTCGATCCAGGACGACGGCGATTTCCTGGTGGTGGTTGCTCACCATCACAGGACGATCGACCCCCGATTTGCCAGGAAGCCGCGTAGTGTGCTGTCGTTAATGGAAATGCGTCCAAAGTCAACCTCCTCGCTCGCCGGTGGGCTGGCCGCTGATTCCGTAACGGAGCACGCGCTGGTGTGGATATGATTGAGGACGACGCTGGAACGGGCGGGAGTGCAACGAGGATGTTCGAGTCGTGCCTGAATCCCTGATCATCGACATCGGTGTCGCGAAGACCGAGAAGTATGCGAGCCGGGAGAGCGGCGATACGGTCGAGTTGGTCGAGCGGCCAGGCGGCGGCTTCACTATTGTAATGATAGACGGTCAAGGAAGTGGCCGTGCCGCAAAGACCTTGAGCCTGTCGCTGTCGAGCAAAGCGGTCGCCCTGGTCAAGGAGGGTGTTCGCGACAGTGTCGTCGCCAGGGCCACGCATGACTATCTCTATGCGTTTCGACACGGTCAAGTTTCGGCGACGCTTGACCTCCTGTCCATAGACCTCAAAACGCGATCGATCGTCGTCACCCGCAACGCGGACTCGCCAATGCTTCTGGGTGGAGCCAGCACGCTGAGTGTGATGCCCGCGCGTTCGGGTCCGATTGGTCGCTACCGATGGACGAAACCGGCAGTGACCGAGTTCCCCCTGGAATCCGGACTCGAGGCGCTGCTGTTTACCGACGGCATCTGGCATTCTGGCAGGAGCGCCAATGAGCCAGCGCTTGACCTCGAGGCGTTTGGGCGACTGCACTTCGGCCGCGGCGAGGACGCCCAAACCTTGGCCGACACGTTGCTCGGCATGGTGATCGATCGCGACAAGGGCAAACCACATGACGACATGGCGGTCGTCGCGATTTCGTTGCGGGAGGGCCAGTCCGCTCCACTCATCCGACGCATGGGGCTCGAAGTACACATCGAGCGGGTGACAACAATTGCCGCAAGTGAACCCTCTGGAAGTTAGTCGATGAGCGAACGCAAACTTCAGGTCAAGGTCAAGGGCGCGCCGAAAGTCGTCGTCGTAGGTCCGTGCGCATCCGGAAAGACGACCCTGGTCGATCGGCTCAGGGCGTTGGGAGTCGATGCCTGGGTCTCTGGTCAGGAGCACAGCGCGGTCAGGAACCTTTGGCGGCGACTCGATCCGGATGTGTTGATCGCGCTCGAACTCGATCTGGCGACGTTGCGATCGCGTCGCTCTCCGTCGTGGCCGCAAACTATCTATGACGTCCAACTCGAACGTTTGCGAGAGGCATTCGCCGGCGCGGACGTTGTGATCAACACGGCAGTCTTGACCGAAGACGAGGTGGTAAACAAAGCTGTCAACGTATTGGAACGATACCGATCTAATTGAGGGTGAATCGATCTCCGGCCGATCGAAGTGGCGTCCCGACCAAGCCGACGCCACGGAGCAGCGCGAGTTCCCGGCCGAGGAACGCAACAACTTGCCGGAGGCGGGAAACCGGATCGGTATTCTCCAGAAGTTGCTGCTGCTCCCATGTGTCCAACGGCAACCGCGCGGCAATGTCGAAACTTGCCGTCTCAGGGTCTGCTCCGAGCACAGGCGTGTCGTATTCCATACCGAACGTTGTCGCCACACCGTTCAGGTAAGTTTCGTAAGCGGTGTGCGCGGCGATTACCAGGTTGCGTCCGAGGATCGGATCTGAGTTGACATCGGGAAGTTCCTCGAACTCTGCCATGGCGTAGCCGCGACTCCAGTTTTCCTCCACAGCGCGGATTCGGCGATGACCGACGACCACCACATCTACAATATGGGATCCCTGAGCATTGAGAGCCACCAGGCGAGCCGCGGTTCCCACTCGATGGAACGACGGCGTGGCGCCAGTTTCGGCGCCGGACATAATCAGCGAAATGCCGAAGATTGGATCGACTGCAGCTCGTTCGGCAAGCACCCGGAGGTAGCGTTGCTCGAATATTCGCAATGGCATTGGGGCGCCCGGAAACAGGACCGTTTGGAGTGGGAATATGGGGATCGACACGGCATTGTCTCGGCGTGGAGTCTCGCGTGGGTTCATACTATGCGGAGAAATCGTGGGCGACGAGCCCATTGTACGATGACCGCACCCTCACCGGAGACTGGAACATCGAATCATGCACATAGAGCAGTAGTCCATGTACACAAGTAGTCACCTGTCGCGGCGAGATTTGACAAGAGCATTCATTCCTGGAGCAGCCGGACTCGCTCTCACTCAGGACGTTTCGGAATTACGTGCCGGAAAGCAGGTCCGGGCCAGTGGCTGGCACGCCGTGGATGGATTGCGGCTCGCCGGTTCCACAACCGGACCGACGAGCCTTGATCCTGCCTTGTCACGTGATCTCTCCACAAATTTCCTGATCCGGCAAATATATCGAGGGTTGGTGTCGCTGGATCCGATGCTTCAGCCAGCGATGTCGCTCGCCAAGGGGGTCGACATCTCCACGGATCGGCTGACGTACACGTTTGCGATACGGGAAACCGCGCAGTTTCAGGATGGCCGCTCTGTCACGCCTGAAGATGTCCGATTCTCCCTGTCGCGGGCGCTGGATCCGCGGGTCGCGGGAGGATTGGCCGAAGGACTGGCGGGAGTCACCTATCTCAGGGAGATCGAGGGGTCCGACGACGTGCTCAACGGCGCCTCCGACTCGCTTTCCGGGATCACGATCGCCGGGGATCGTTCGCTTGCGATCACGTTGACTCAACAGTCGCCCACGTTCCTGATGAAACTCGCCAGCGCACCGGCATCGATCGTCGATGAACGTCAGGTACGTTCCGACCCGGATTGGTGGACCATGCCAAATGGCAGCGGTCCATATGTGGTTTCGTCGTGGGAACCCGGAGACTCCCTTGAACTGATCGCCTCGGAGGGCTGGTGGGCTGGCAAGGCGCCGGTCGAGTCGATCAGGATTCGCCTTGGATTGACGGCAAGTCAGCCCACAAACCTGTTTCAGGCGGGTGAAATCGATCTCGTTGAGGACGTGCCGGCAGAACTCGTGGACCTGATCGTCGATCCCGCCAGCGGGGTTTCCTATGGTGATCTGATCGAGGTCGATCTCTTCGCCACGTCATTTATCGCGTTGGGGAACACGGTTCCACCGCTCGACGATGTCCACGTCCGAAAGGCGCTTCAGCTCGTGTTTCCGATCGAAGTCGTAGCCGAGGCGACGTACAACGGCGCTGTGACGGCGGCGACGGGGATCGTGCCGCCGGGCATGTTGGGTCAACAATGGCCTAACCTCTACCCCTCCTCAGATATCGACGCTGCCCGGGAGCAGCTACGACTGTCCCGGTATGGTGGGGCCGACCAGGTTCCTCCGATCGCGATTTATGCCGCGGATATTGCCGCGGTGGAGTCTATTCGGGATGTGGCCGACTGGGAACTTGGGCTTGCGATCGAGGCGATCCGCGTTCCATGGCTGGATTTCCTCGATGGACTGGCGGAACGTCGATTTCCGGCGTATTCGCTGTATTGGGGGGCAGATTATCCAGATCCCGAGAGCATGATCGAAATGTTGTTCGGGTCCTCCAGCCCCGATAACTACACGGGGTACAACAATGCAGAACTGGATGCCTTGCTCGATGCCGCTCGAAACGGCGACGACGACGAACGCATTGAGTTGTTCGCCCAAGCCAACCAATTGTTGATCGACGATGCGGCATTGATACCGTTGCACCACCCGACTGGATACACGCTGCTTCGTGGAGGGCTGGGAGGGGTTGAGGTCACTCCTATGGGAATCATCGGACTTGAATCGATCCTTGAAATCACATGAGCAACCGCATAGTGGAGACCGCCCCGGGTGGTGTCCCCAATGATATGGACGAACCTCGCCAACTCTGGCCCGACGATGTCGACCATCTGCACTTGGAACATCACTCGAGGTTGACTGCCGACCACGTCGTGGAATTGCTGGGACAATGTCCCGGGGCGTCGTTCTGGTTGCCAAACACAAGCGAGTTCATACTTGTCACGCCATGGCGGCGTCGCTCCGAGCTGGTGACCGCCCATTCGTTCGGCGCCTTCGGGAACGAAGATGTCCTCTTGCAGTCGGCGATGACGCTGGCGTGCGAACGAGGGAATGCTGGGTTCGTCGTCGTCGACACCAGCGAGACCCGACAACCCAGCTTCTATGCACGGCATGGCCTGCGCCGCCTGGAGAACATCGTGACCTTCGAGCACAAGCGACCGGCGAGCCTGGCATCGGCGTCGATTGGGGACGACATCGAATTCGTGAGGGTCGACGGATTCAATGCTGGCCTCCTGGGAGACGTGCAGGATCTCGATCACGCCGCATTTCCCTGGTTTTGGTGGAACAGCCAGGAAGAATTTGATTTCTACCTTCGCATCCCCGGCGTCGAGCTCTGGGCCGGAATTCGCAACCGTGAAGTGGTCACCTATGCGGGGATGACCAGGCGCCAGCGATGGGCTCATCTCGATCGGATCGCGACGCGTCCCTCGTTGCAGGGTATGGGCCTGGGACGGGCGACCTTGATTCTTGCGGTGCGGATGATGGTTCAACAGGGTTGTCGCGAAGTGGTGTTGAGCACCCAGGGAAACAATCCTCGCTCCAGAAGGCTGTATCAACAGACCGGGTTCGTCCGCACACCGTCTGACGACTACTCGATATTTGTGGCGCCATTCGATGAGTCGCGTGTTTATGCTGGAATATTAGGTCGGGAAGGGACACCATTGGCATCGGGGGATCGAACCTCATCATGACTTCTACCTATGGCCGGTTATTCAAACTCACGACATGGGGCGAATCTCACGGACCGGCGCTCGGTGTTGTGATCGAGGGCTGCCCGGCCGGACTTGGTCTCGAAGAAGAGGACATCCAGAAGGATCTGGACCGGCGCCGCGTGGGGCAGTCGATCGTGACCTCGACACGAGACGAGACAGACCGGGTTGAGATGCTCTCCGGTGTGTTCGAAGGAGTCACGACCGGCGCGCCGATCTCACTGCTCACCTACAACAACGATCAGCGGCCGAAGAACTACGACAATCTCAGAGACGTATTCCGGCCAGGGCACGCCGACTTTACCTATTGGGCAAAGTACGGATACCGCGATCATCGCGGCGGCGGGCGATCGTCGTCGCGCGAAACGTGGGGCCGGGTTGCGGCTGGGGCAATCGCCAGGAAGATTCTCGCTGGATTCGGGGTCGACGTCTTTGGATACGCCGCTGAAATCGGCGGCATCGAGATGGAGACCTTCGACCGCGACCAAATCGAACAAAATGTGGTCCGCTGTCCCGATCCGGTCGCCGCCGGGAAGATGGTGGAAGCGATCACCCGCGTCAGGAAAGAGCGCGACAGCATCGGCGGGATTGTTGAGGTGCGCGCCACCGGTGTTCCCGCGGGACTCGGCGAACCGACCTTCGACAAGCTGGACGGGCTGATTGGGCAGGCGATGCTCAGCATCCCCGCGACCAAGGGTGTCGAGATCGGCGGCGGCTTCAGGCTCGCACGGGAACGTGGCTCGCAATCGAACGATCCATTCATCGTTGAGGATGGCCGGATTCGCACGATGTCGAACCATGCCGGCGGCACGCTGGGCGGGTTGTCGACGGGCGAGGAAATCGTTGTGCGGGTAGCGCTGAAACCTACATCGTCGATCTCGCGGGAGCAGGATACGGTCGATGTTCATCTCCAGGCGCGGAAGCTTGTCGTCGAGGGGCGGCATGATCCGTGTGTCGTTCCCCGGGCCGTGCCGGTGGTCGAGGCGATGCTGGCGCTGACGCTTGTTGACCTCTTGCTCGTGAACCGCGCGGCGCGGCTGCGTCCATCGGATTGATCGACCGAGTACGATAGTGCGTGAACGTACACGCCGACTTCGTCGGAGAGGAGCACCAGGTGATCAGCAGCGTTCTCATCTTCCTATCATTGATCAATGCTTTCGCAAATGGGGTTTATTCAATTCAAACCACCGTTGATCCCGTTGTCTTCGATGGCGATACGGCAATACGCATTGCATCATCGCATCCAGATGAGCCGTCTCTGGCAATTGCCGGAGCCTCTGGTCTCTATGCGAGCGAAGACGGTGGCTGGTCAAAGATTGGCCCGGCTCCTCCGGACGGTGAAATCGCCTGGGCTGGTGGCGACTCCGGACTGATGCTCGCCGGCGACCATGCGCCATGCATGCGGGGCGGGCCGCCCTCCGATCTCTTTCGAAGTTCGGACGGCGGCGCCAGCTGGTCGGCCGTCGACGGAGTGACGGAGGTCCGGCCATTGGCCATTTGGGAGAAACCAGCGATTGCGCTTGGCGCTTCATGCCCTGGCCTCCAGGTTTCCCGCGATGATGGCGTTTCCTGGTCGCTCGTGCCTGGTATAGAACAGGGGTGGGAGCTGACCGCGTTTGCCGAGATTCCGCAAGCCGATGGCGGCCCAGTCGTGCTCGTCGGGCTGACTGGCGAGGGCGGCACAACGTACCTTCGATCAATTGACTTTTCCGATCCCGCGACGCCAGTGGTGTCGAGCGAGCTCCGCATCTATTACGCGCTGGGCGGGTTGGCCGGTTTCGACGACACCTATGTGCTGGCAGCGATCGATGGCGTCTGGATTTCCGACGATGCTGGCTCTGTCTGGGAACGCTCGGCCGTGGGACTCGAAGAGGTCGTGCTGGAGCAAGACCCCGCCCAATCCGGGTTTCCCGAAGATTTGGACCCGAGAAACTTCGGTCTGTTTGCGGCGGTGATTCTGTCCGGTGAGAAACCGGGCATGGCAGTAGGATCGGTGGATGGTCTTTATGTCCGATGGGACGATCGGGAACTGTGGACAAAGGTCGACGGCACAGCGGGACGTGTGCACCAGATCGCGGCATCCGCTGATGCCAGCCTGATCGTTTACGCGACGGACGAAGGCGTCTTCCAAGTCGACATCGCTGACAGTCCCTGATTGGGTCCTATCCGTGTCCAACCACTGAACGCTCAGTGAACGCTCGCGCGCCAGGAGAACGGTTTCGTGACACATAGCCCTCGTATCGAACAACGCGACGGCGTTGATGTCTACGGCAATTACATAGGTGGTCAGTGGATCGCCGCGGCATCGGGCGAGACAGCCGAAAACCGCAGTCCCACCAATCCTGACGAGGTGATCGGTCTCTTCGCCGCCAGCAGTGGCGATGATGTTTCGACAGCAATCGCCGCCGCCGAAGGCGCCTTTGACGCATGGGCGGCTACTTCGGCAATCGCCAGGGCCAACATCCTGTACAAGGCGTCCGAGATTCTCGCCGGCCGGATTCCCGAGGTGGGACGCGACCTGAGTCGAGAGGAGGGCAAAACGCTGAAGGAAGGCATCGGCGAAACGACGCGCGCCGTCGCGATCCTTCGCTACTTTGCCGGGGAACTTCAGCAACCGATCGGTGAGCATTATTCTTCGGCGACGCCTACGACCTTGCTGTTTACGCTCCGGGAACCGCTGGGAGTGTGCGGGATCATCACGCCCTGGAACTTTCCAATTGCGATTCCGGCCTGGAAGATCGTGCCGGCCCTTGCATTTGGAAATACGGTCGTCTTCAAACCGGCAAGCCTGACGCCGCTCTGCGCCGTCCACCTGACCCAGGCCCTGGCCGAGGCTGGCTTGCCATCTGGAGTGTTGAATCTCGTGACTGGGAGCTCGGGAGAGGTCGGTGATCCGCTTGTGGCCGATGACCGCGTCGTTGGAATTTCGTTCACCGGTTCGGAACTGGTGGGCAACAAGATTAAGAGAGTTGCCGGCAATCGCGGCGCCAAGGTCCAGCTTGAGATGGGTGGCAAGAACCCGGCGATCGTGCTGGTCGATGCCGACATCGATCACGCCGTGGCCCAGGTGATCAACGGCGCGATGATGAGCACCGGCCAGAAGTGCACCGCCACCAGCCGGGCGATTGTCGACCGCCGGATCGCCCCAGAAATGGCGGAGCGGTTAGGCAGGAGCATCGCGGCGCTCAAGGTCGGCGATCCACTTGACGATTCGACCCAGATTGGACCGTTGATCTCCGCGGAAGCCGCAGACCGAGTTTCCGCCGAAATCCAGGCGGCGCGGGAGGCCGGGGTCGGTCTCGCCGTCGGCGGCGATCGGCCGGAGGGACTCAACGGGCACTTCGTCAATCCCGCATTGTTCGTCGACGTCGATCCGGGGTCGAGGCTCGGCCAGGACGAGCTGTTCGGGCCGGTGCTCGGCGTGATTCCCGTCGACGACATTGACGAGGCGATCGCGGTCGCCAACAGCGTGCGCTACGGTTTATCGGCATCACTGTTCACGCGCGACATCGGCCAGGCGCTGAGTTTTATCCGACAGATCCAGGCGGGCATCGTACACGTTAACTCCGAGACTGCCGGCGCCGAGCCGCACGTCCCATTTGGCGGCTACAAGGGATCAAGTTCATACTCGCGCGAGCAGGGCAAAGCCTCCCGCGAGTTTTACACGCAGGTCAAGACGGTGTATTTTGATCCACCACCGGCCCGTGGGACGTAGGTTCTGGCTGGCGAAGATTCGTTGTGATCAGGGGCATACACCCCAAGGGAGGGCAATCGGTGACCAACTTCGAGAGCACAGCAAAGGCGACATGGAACGGCGATTTGACCGGCAGCGGCACAGTGGAGTTTGCGAGTGGCGCAATTGCCAATGCGCCGGTTTCGTGGGCATCCCGGACCGAGTCGTCGAATGGCAAGACGAGCCCGGAAGAACTCGTCGCGGCCGCCCATGCAGCCTGCTACGCGATGGCGTTTTCGCATGTCCTGGGTACGGCCGGGCATACGCCGGATCGCCTTAATGTGTCGGCGGTCGTTGGCTTCGGCGCGAAAGATGGAGGCGGCGGATTCGAGGTCAAGTCCTCGACCTTGAGCGTGTCGGGAACGGTCCCCGATCTCGATCAGGAGGAGTTCGAGAAGCTGGCGGCCGAAGGCGAAAAAGGTTGTCCGATTTCGAACGCGCTGCGTGGCAACATCGAAATCACGGTGAACGCCACCCTGGAGTAATCGAACTCAACCCGATCCAATCGCGGCCAGACCGGAATCCGGAGGCTTGCGTCCGTGATCGGTTGTGGTTGTGACCCCAGGAGTGCGCCCAACCCGGATACGTCACCGAATCCGGCGCCGGCCCCTACCTATTCGAGGCACGGAGGGCGGGTCGGGGTGATGCTGGTTGAACCGAGACGCCGACGCGATCCATTCGACGATGCTGAGGGCGGTCGTTTGGCTGCGCTGAGGATCAGGGCAAACTCTCGCTCTTGTCGCGGCCGGATCACGGGAAATCGTGGACATGAATAATCCGGGTAAAACGACCCTTCAGATCGGGGTCGCCCGGCCCGGATTGAGGCGGTGTGCGGGGCGAGGAGAGCGCTGAAACGACCGAGGTGTTTTTTTGGAGCAGAAAAACGGCGGGACGGGCGTCCAAGGGGGACGATGGATGAAGGCGTCTCTGAGTCAACGAACGCATCGAGCGCGGGAAAGTGGGCCACCGTATCCGGGAAGCACGTCCGGCACTGCCATAGTTCGCTCACGTCGCCCGACGCGCCCAGATCCATGCCCACGGGCGAAACCAAACCGTTCCCGGGGACCGTGGCTGTGCTGTCCGCGCGGTCTGACAACCATGCTGCTCGTTCCCGCTGGTCAGCGGCTCCTGGTTGCCCAACGTCTCAAGTGCGCGGGCGTTACGCCCAAGGCGATGAAGAGCGAAAGCACGACGCCACAAACCGCCGCCAGGCGACCGATCCAGTCGAGCGTCGTTGCCGCGTAGCGAAGTTCGACCTCCGTCGTTCCGTCAGGAACGTCAAGGCTCATGTAGCCATTGTCTTCGCGTTCGATGGCGACAGGCTCTCCGTTCGCGAATGCCCGCCACCGAGGAAACCAGTTGCGGCGCACCTCAACCTGGCCGGAGGCAGAGGTGAAACTTGCCGTTATCGTCTCGTTCTCGATTTCCACGGACGAAGGCTGGATGTCGCCGTTGGTGACGATCGCCCCGGGGTTCGCAACACGGTAAAGGTCCCACTGTCCAATCGTCTCCAAATATTCGAAGTCAGGATCAGACCGAGCGGCAATCCGTGGATCGGTAGCGCCGACCGGAACAGGCATGTTGGTGACCACGATTGCTCCTACACCGTGAGCCCGCAGCCATTGCTGATTGAACGCGGCCGCCGGGTCGTGATAGGCATGCCCGACTGTGTTGTCATATGGTCCGTCGTGATCTTCATGCCAGTACCACATCCAGTCGTCATAAAAGAAAGGGGCTTCGCTCCAAACCGGTCCCCAGAGTTGCTCATGCCACCAACTCTGCTGGTCTCCAACGACAAAGATCGCCGTTCCATCGGGAAGCACGTCGGTTGCCTCATCAATCGCCTGATTGAATTCGGCGTACTCGGGAATGCCAGTCGTCCAGGGTCTTGGTTGTTCGTACACTGGGTCGAGTTCGCCAAACGTTCCGCGAAAGACAAGCAGCGTGACGATGGCCGCGAGCGCCAGCAATGCAGCGACACCCAGCTCATGTTTCCGTACCTTGAGCAACGTCAGGAACCGTTCTCCGAGCCACGCGGCGCAGACCGCCGCCAGGTAAATGGCAAGGAAGCGTTGGTACGGCATCAGGCGCGGCGTTTCCAGTTGAGGGATGAGGTTTCCGAGTTGGCTGATGATCGAAAAGGCGAGCGTTGCGATCACGTAGAGGAGGAAAGCGCATGCGACGGCGCGGGTGTTCACCAGCGTCCGCACGCTTAGCGCAACGGCCAATCCGCCAACCGCAAGGACGACCACGATCGGGGTGATCGCGGTCGTGCTGGCATCCCAATACTGGCGAATGGACGCGTATTCCTCGAAGTTGACGAAGTAGTAGAGGTCTGAGTATCGCGCCATGGAGAGGAGCAGCGGGGCGGTCAACAGGGCGGTGGCGGCGGCAACCAATCCGATGCGCGAGATGATTGCTTTCACGCCAGGCCCATCATCGGACGGTTTCAGGATCGTGGCCATCGCTACAATCGCCATGGTCCCAATCACGACCGCGATCGAGGACCGCGTATTGGTGTAGAGCGCGGCGGTCGCCATGCCAACCGCCAACAATCCATAGCCGCGATGCGCTTCCAGAGCGAATCGGTTGAGCGCGGCCAACATGATGAATGCCAGAGTTGCGCCACCGACATTGGCGATCAAACCCCAGTAGACGAGTTCCATCCTGCCGCCATGCATCCAGTCACCGGGCACGGCGAGATGGACCGCCAAGGCAAGGAGCGGAACAAACGGATGCAGGCGATCGCCCCGCGCCAGGATCCAGAAACCCACGGCGGGAAGAACGAAGACGATGAGGACGGCGAGCTTGTGCACCGCGATAATCGGGACCTGGCCGAGGAGGGCGATCCAAAGCCCTACATCCAACCAAGCAATGCCAAGTGGATAGAATTCCACCGGGTAACCGCCCTGATGACTTGCAATCCAGCGCAGGGGACGGCCGATTTCCAGGCTCTTGAGCAACAGGTCGGCCCGAACGGCGTGAAATGGATGATCGACGGTGGCGAAGGCGTTGACAACCGATCTCGATTCGCCGGCAATCCTCACAGTCGATGTCAACTCGAATCCGCCAAGTTCCCAAAATGTCCATGCGCACAACAGCACCAGCCCGATCGCCGCGCAGAGCGTCAAGCGTCCCGAGGGCGCTGGTTCCTGTCGATCTGAAGAGCGAGCGTCGTTCATGGGTGCACGATCCGCGTATGGTAGGCGATGGTCATGATTCCGGTCACGATCAGGTAGCTCCAGAACCAGCGCGGCAATGCCGGCTCCCTCCGTCCATGGTCGCGTGAGGGGCCGGCATCGTAACAAACGAGAACGGCAATCGGCGCGACGGGCCATGTCCAATACCATGGATGAGAGTTCACCGGAAGCAAGGCAAGTGTCGTCATGATTACGGCCCAGCCGGCGAGCAAAGGTCGCGTCCAGATGGGCAGGGCATGGGCGGGTTGAGGCATCCTGGCCAGTGCCCAGGTGGTCTTGCCAAACCAGAGCATCGTGGCGAGCACGATGCCGATGGCAAGCAACTGAATCACGACGCTCGCGATCGATTCGAAGCGGTGGGCGATCCAGTCGGGTCCGATGTGTTCCAGGCCAACTTTGGGATAGAGGTAGATCGGGCTTGAGAACAGGCGACCGGGTTCCGTGATCATCTCCTGGAGCGTTTGCACTCCTGCCCAATACGCGCCAAATGCGGCGATCGTGACAGCGGCGATCGCCAGCGCGTCCAACACCCATGATCGAACTACGCCAATGGGACTGCCTGGTTGTTTCCGATCCGCCAGGCGGGCAAGTCCAAGAATCCCCAGCAACGGCATCGATGTGTACTTGACAAGCGCGGAGACGGTCACCAACACAATGCCACCGCGAATGGCCCGCGTTCCGCCGAGAATGGCCAGGGCAATACCGCATGTCGAGAGCAGGATGATGATTGGGTCGTTGTGGGCCAGCCCGGTCGATTCGAGAATGAAGTTGGGTTGCCAGGCGACCAATACTCCTGCGGCCTGGGCGAGACGGCGAGTCGACGTCAGCTTCAATACAAACCAATAGACAAGGACGGCAACCAGCAAAGCGCTGACGCCCAGAATGCCTTTGTAGACCAGCGTGGCGACCACCGGATCGGGTCCCGTGATCCACATCAAGGTGCGGTTGAACCCCGTCCAGACAGGACCATAGACGGCAGTCAGGTCCACCCAATGATTGTAGGGAAGCAGAGGATGGGTTGGAAATTCGGACATCTGGTAGACGTAGGGGTTGATTCCGCGGTGGGCGAGGTCGCCTGTGATTTCATAGAAGAACACGTCGGCGTTGGAGGGAGGCATGAGCACCATAACGAGATGAGCGCAGACTGGTCCAATCATCCATTTCCAGAATGGACCCGGGGCGCCTTTCCAGGCGAGCCAGAATGCCCATCCCTGGGCCAGGAACATGCCGAGAAACGCGATCCGGGCCGCGTAGGCAACCACAAATTTGGGTAACGTAAAGAACTCGCTGGAATCGGTCATGCCTAGCCAGCCAAGGATCGCTCGCTGCCACAGGGCAACACGCTCGATTGCGCCAGCAGTCTCCACCATCTGGACGAGACCATTTAATCCGGAATGGACGGGCGTACCGAGGAATGCGATCACCATCAGCGTGGACGACGCCACCAGCAGCCAGGAAAGCTGGCGCCTCGATACTCGCTCCGGCCAACAGAGGCAACGTTCGCTCGGCGCCCAGTCACGTACCGCCGGGGGTCCTGCCTGGTTTGTCGCCTGGGTCAGCGGTTGGGTCTCCATTGCCATCGCGCGTCGTGGGACGGTGAGCGGTTGAAGCCTCCTGGCCAAGCCCCAAGCCTTTCGATCGGACGCGCCAGGCACACTCATTGGCGGCATGGTGATTTGGAAGTTCGGTGTGCTCACCGGCGGGACGGGCGTGAGGCGCTCCCCGTCAAGCAGACAAGGTAGTGTACTCTCCACGGAACGACGTACGCGAAACGCCTGCCGATGGCGGCTTGAACCCATGCATATGGAGCGAAATCGGACTGGTGCACAGACTCAAGGGATTGACGGACCACTGGCGCCCCGCGGTTCGATTGACGGCGATGCTTGCTGTCGGGTTTGCGATCCGGATGGCGATTGCGCCGTTTCCAGGCGGATTTGGCTACGATGTCGCAACGTTCCAGAACTGGGCGACCACTCTGGACCTCCATCCAATGTCGCAGTTCTACGCGCGAGCGGAAGCCCCCGATCATCTCCCAGGCGATCTGTGGATCATGAAGGCGTTGGTCTGGTCATTCACAACGCTTGGCGGGGAAAATTTTAACGGGCAGGCATTCGCCTGGAGCCTCAAACTCGTACCGGCAATTGCCGACGTCGTCGTGACCGTGACAATCTACTTGCTGGCGACATTGCGCGTATCCAAACGCGATGGCTTCCGGTATGCGACCTGGTATTTCCTGAATCCGGTGACCGTGTTCGTGACCGCCGTCTGGAGCCAGTGGGACGCTGTTTCGCTCGCGGTCCTGCTCATTGGCTTCTTACTGATCGTGCGCGGCGAGAGTTCCTGGATGTTCTCGTCGCCGTTCTTTGCCTGGGCGATCCTGATCAAGCCGCAACTCGCGGCGCCGGCGCTGGCCTTGATTGCGCTGATCCTGTTCCGGTTCGCCGCCAGCGGCTCCTTTTCGCGGACACGGATCATGAAATTTGCGGCGCAGGGGACCTTCAGCATCGCGCTCGGTCTCGTTACCGCGGTGGCCATCCTCCTGCCATTCTCGGTGGGACTCCCGGGGATGGATACCCGGTGGAGCTTGATTGACCGGTTCCGGGAGGCTCTCGATCTTTATCCCAACACGACGCTTGGCGCGTTCAATTTCTGGATGATCGCGATTGGATCACTGGACCGGCCATCGGATGTCGATACGAGATTCCTGGGCATGACGCTGAATGCATGGGGAACGGTCGGCCTGATCGCCTGTTTCGCGTACATCGCCGTCACGATGGTGCGCGCATTTGACCAGTCAACCCGGGAAGAGGCGGTATGCTGGGCCGCCGCGGTCTCGATTTTTTCGATATTCATGGTTCCGACCCGAGTACACGAGCGATACCTGTTTCCCTTGATTGGCCTGTTCCTCCTATATGTTGTTTTCGGAGGATTTCGGCCGGGAAATTCACGGCTCTATTGGGCCATCTCCCTGGTGTTGACGTTGAATCTGCTGCTGGTCTACGGCGGGTTCCGCTCAGTCCTGCCGGCGGCGATCCGCTGGATGACGGAGCGTCCTGGATTTACAACACTTTCCTGCGTCAACGTTGCGCTCTTCGCAATTTGCCTGGCGCTTCCGCATATCTCGAACTCGATGCGTGGCCAAGGCGATGTCACGCATCCTCGAGGCGACGCTTCAACTCAAACAGCTCATTGATTGCCTCAAGCGGGGAGATCGACTCGAGATCGAGACTCTTCAATCGCTCGACAGCCGGGTTTGGACCATCGAAAAAAGTCAACTGAAGACCGTTGCCGGGTTCGGGAATCGGCTGTTGCATTGCCGAACGCCGGGCAAGCCGGTCGTTTCGGGGGTGCTCGCGCTCAAGATCGGACAAGATTGCTTCGGCCCGGCGAATGATGCTTCTGGGAATCCCGGCAAGTTGAGCGACATGAATGCCGTAGGAACGATCTGCCCCTCCGGGAACAACCTGCCTGAGGAAGATGACCTGGTCGCCCTGATCGAGCACATCCATGCGGTAGGTCTTGACGCGCGGCAGCAAACCCGCAAGTTCGGTCAGTTCGTGAAAGTGGGTCGCAAACAGGGTCTTGCACCCCAGATGGGCGGAATTGTGGATGTATTCCACGATCGCCCGGGCGATCGCCAGGCCATCGTAGGTGCTGGTGCCGCGCCCAATCTCGTCGAGCACGATCAAGCTGCGACTGGTGGCGTGGTTGAGGATGTTCGCCGTTTCCAGCATCTCGACCATGAAGGTGCTCTGACCGGTGGCGATGTCGTCCTGGGCGCCGATCCGGGTGAAGATGCGATCGACGATGCCAATTGAGGCCGATTCGGCGGGAACATACGAGCCGATTTGGGCCATCAGCGCGATCAGCGCAACCTGGCGCAGCCAACTGCTCTTGCCGGCCATGTTGGGCCCGGTCAGGATCACGATTTGGTCGGTTTCGGTGTTCAGGCAGGCGCCGTTGGGAACGTACTCTCCAGCCGGCAGAATCGACTCCAGGACGGGATGGCGACCAGCGGCGAGCTCGATCTGACCGGAATCGTTGAGCGATGGACGAACGTAATTGCGATCGACGGCAACATCGGCGAGGGCGCTTGTCGTATCGATGTAGGCGACTGCCCAGGCGAGGCTGCGCAGGTCTGATGCGCTTTCAGCGACGCGGAGGACGAGTGTGCGGTAGATATCCGCTTCGAGCGATGCGAGGGTGTCCTGGGCCGTCAGCACAAGAGTTTCGTACTCCTTGAGTTGCGGCGTGAAATACCGGGTCGCGTTGGCGAGGCTCTGCTTCGGGATGTAGTCGGCCGGAAGCGCGGCACCATTTTCGCCGCGAGTCAGACGGTCGCGTTCGGCCGACGCAAGCGCCGCGGTGGTGACTTCCAGATAGTATCCGAAGACTCGATTGTATCCGACCTTGAGCGTCCTGATTCCGGTGTTGTCGCGCTCAGTGCGTTCGAGGTTCGCAATCCACTCGCGGGCCTCCCTCGCCCGCGCTCGGTGGGCGTCGAGTTCGGAGGCGTAGCCGGGTCGGAAGACTCCTCCTTTCTCAAGACTGGCGGGGGCATCCTCGGCGAGGGCGTCGTGCAACAACTCCTGGACGTTGGAACACGTTGGAACGCTCCCGAGACCGGGCAGTTCGCTGGCAAGACGGGTGACTGTCGGCAGGCTGACAAGGCTGTCCCGCAGTGAAGCGAGGTCACGGGGCGTGACTGTTCCTGTCACCACGCGATTCGAGAGGCGTTCGAGGTCGCTGGTGGACTTCAGGATGTCGCGCACTTTCGCCCGCTTGTCGGTGGACTCCACGAACCACTGGACGGCATCGAGGCGCTCATTGACGGCGTCGATATCGAGCAGCGGTTGTCCAATCCAGCGATTGAGCATCCGCGCGCCCATTGCTGTCTGGGTTTGATTGAGAACCGATTGCAGGCTATGTCGCTTATCGCCGCGGGAACTTTCGGTAAGCTCCAGGTTGCGACGGGTTTGAAGATCGAGGGTCATGAACGCATCGATCGAATACGTGGAGAGCGAATCGATTTGTTTGAGACCCGAAAGCTGGGTGTCTTCAAGGTACCGCAACAGCCCTCCGGCGGCGCGGATCGCCTGGAGTTTGCCGGTCAGGCCAAAACCATCGAGCGATTCGACATTGAAATGACGGAGCAGGACTTCTTCGGAGCGGTTGGTTTGCCAGCGCCAGGCGTCGGTCCGGCTCAAGCTGGACTGTTCCGGAATCCAGGACGTTTGGGGAAGAGGCAGGGAGTCGACGAGATCGGCGGAGACGACAATTTCCGCGGCGCCCAGGCGCAATAGTTCGCGACCGACGGCGAGGACGGATTCGGTCGTGTCCGACGCGGCAAATTCAGTGGCGCGGAATTCGCCAGTGGTGATGTCGGCGAAGGCGACACCCGCTCGGCCACGATCGATCGCCACGCCCACAATGAAATTGTTGGTTCTGGCATCGAGCATTGCCGGGTCGCTGATCGTCCCCGGCGTGATGACGCGAGTGACATCCCGTTCGACCAGCCCTTTGCCCTTGGCAACCTCGCCCACCTGTTCGCAGACCGCGACCTTGTGGCCGGCGCCGATCAAGCGCGCAATGTAACCATCAGCCGCGTGGTACGGAATGCCGGCCATGGGCACGCGCAGGTTCTTGCCCATTTCGCGCCCGGTGAGGACAATATCGAGCACGCGGGCCGCTATTTCAGCATCGTCATCGAAAGTCTCGTAGAAGTCGCCGAGCCGGAAAAAGAGAATTGTTTCGGGATAGCGCGCCTTGATTTGCAGGTACTGACGACGAAGCGGCACGATGTCGGTGGCGTCGCCTCCATCGCTTTTTCCTGTGGTGGTCGTCGGCATCGAGACATCCCGGGTCGATCGATCGGCTTCGCAAGGGGCGAGATTGGCGCCACTTCCCGTTTCAGGATAATCTGCATTCGATATTGGTGTTCTGGCGGTGAATGTGAAAGGATGTGCCCGGTATGGCCCTGTTTGCGGTGACGCTCAAATTTACGGACGATCTCGAGCGACGATTGGAGGTTCGCCCGTCGCATCGGGAGTACCTCAAGACCTTGCTCGATAGCGGCTCGTTGCACGAATCTGGTCCGTTCATGGACGACACGGGCGCTCTCCTGATTTACGATGCCGCTGATCTCGCCGAGGTCCAGGAGCTGTTGGCCAACGATCCGTATACACCGAGCGGGATCATCGATGGTGTGACGATCAACGAGTGGAATCGGGTGACCTTCCGCGACTCGGCGCCTCAATAGCGTGCAAACAGGGTCGCTCTCGATTGAGCGACCCTGTCCCTGACTACCTCCAACGGGGGGTTCTAGAGTTCCTGGTGATAGGCGAAGAGGCGATCGCCATCGAGTCGACGAAGCTTTTGGAGGGCCTCGTTCTCGATCTGGCGAACTCGCTCGCGGCTGATCTGGAGTTGCTCGCCTACTTCGGCCAGGGTGTGCTGATGACCCTGACCGAGCCCGAACCGAAGTTGAAGCACAAGCCGCTCGCGGGCGGAGAGCGTATCGAGCGCGGCGCCGACATCACGCTTGAGCATGGACTCCGATGCGGCCTCGTACGGCGTTTCAGAAACATCATCGGCGATCAGATCGCCGAGACTGGTGTCATCCTCATTGCCGATCGGGGTTTCGAGTGAAATTGTGCGCTGGGCGGCCTGCACGATTTGGTGGATCTTTTCCGGGGCCACCGCCATCGCCTCGGCGACTTCTTCCGGGGTCGGTTGGCGACCGAGTTCCTGGGCGAGCAGGTTGAGCGTTTTCCGGTAGCGGGAGATCGAGTCGCCCATGTGGACCGGAAGCCGAATCGTGCGGCTTTGATCGGCGATGGCGCGGGTGATTGCCTGACGAATCCACCAAGTGGCATACGTGCTGAAGCGGAACCCCTTGCGCCAATCGTACTTCTGGACGGCGCGCATGAGGCCGATATTGCCCTCCTGAATCAAATCGAGCAGGGTCAGACCACGGTTGACATAGCGTTTGGCAATCGAAACGACGAGCCGGAGGTTGGCGCGCACAAACTGCTGCACGGCTCTGAGGTCGCCATTTTCGACGCGCTTGGCAAGGTCGATTTCCTGAACGTGCGTCAACAGGGGAGTTTCGGCAATCTCGCGAAGGTAGAGTCGGACTGGATCATTGATAAAGTTCGGATCGAGCCGCTGGAGAACATCGAGATCGCGTTCAAGATCGACCTCTGGTTCAACCTCGTCGGCCATTTGGGTCGTGATTTCCTCGGGAACCTCTACCTTGTCGTCATTATTATCGCTGACCAGTTTATTAAGTTTTTCAACATCAAAGGCGCCCATCGGGTCACTCATCGGACACAAAACTCCTCAAATTACGCAGTTGGCGCATCGTCGAAACCCGCCGGAGAGCGCTGTCGCAAGTCGCACGGGATGGCCGTTCGGGGTCGTCGCGCCTCTGAATGGCGTTTCGACCGGAGACGGTGGTGGGCATCCGGTGATCGCCTTCGAGAGCGTGGAAAACCGAAATTGGAAGAGAACAGGCGGTTGGGGAAATTCGTTCGCTGCGCTAACGGGCCACGCAATCTGCACACTCGTGCGATTGTCAACCCTCGTCAGACTCCCTAGTATATCAGGGGTCCCGGTTCTTGTGAAGTCCTTAACGATCGGCGCTTGGCGGACCATCGCGGCTTCCTTCAGAATCCCTCGGCCCAGCGAGGAGTCCCTGGAGCGGACATCATTTCAGGGAGAGGATGGGTCAGCCAGCCCCATGTCCTCCCATCGCCTGCCACAGCCGCTGAACGTTAACCGCAGCCGCAGCCCTGGGCCGTGGTAACGTTTTCGCCAGTGTCGAACGAATGACCACAGGCACATCCCGCTACTGCGTTTGGATTACGCACTGTAAATCCGCCGCCCATCAGTGAGTTGACAAAGTCAATCTCCGCCCCCTGAAGGTACATGGCGCTGAAATTGTCGACGAGCACCCGTACGCCCTGAGTCTGAATGATTTCGTCGCCCTCGTCCGATTCCTCGTCGATCGTCATCCCATACTGCAGACCGGAACAGCCGCCCGGAGACACGAAGACGCGAAGAGCATGATCGGGTGTGCCCTGATCGGTCAGGAATTCCCGGAGCTGGGACACGGCTTCATTGGTCATCGTGATCATGGTTTGAAGAGCCTCCAGTGGCAAATCATCGGGTGTGACGTGGGGACCGTACCCTCAATCACGCTTCCTTAAGATTAGCATAGCCTTTCTCGATCACCTGTCAAGCGAGAACGGCGCTATGCTTGAGGCGTGAGGTTCATCCCGCGCCGTCTGGCGTCTGATGGCCCCGTGTGTGCAATGTTCGTACAGAGAGTTTCGAGACCAGTTGGCGATCGATCTGCACAACCATCCACCTCTATATACGTCCATTTCAACCGGAAAGATGTTTCCCGTTGCCATCATCGCCACCACCGCGCTCCAGAACCGCCAGACGTCATACTACGGGAGCCGCGGTTCATTCCCTGGCGGGTCGCCCGGGGCCGCCTGACGATACGCACCCAGGCATCGTCGTCAGATCGCACGGTCTCTGGCACGAGGTCGCGGCGGAGGATTCCGACGCCGTCGTCATCGCAACCGTGCGAGGGCAACTCAAGCGCCAGCGCCGGTCAACGGACATCGTGGCGGTCGGGGATCGAGTCTGGATCACGCGCCTGCCAGAGAACGAAGCGGTGATCGAATATGTGTCGCCTCGGACGCGCACCCTGGGAAGGACCGCGCGACACACCCGGGATGTGGTCCAGGTGATCCTGGCAAATCCCGATCAGGTGATGTTGGTGTTCGCGGTGCATCAGCCGGAACCCCACCTCCGCATGCTCGATCGCTTCATTATCCTTGCCGAATTGCAGGAGGTTCCGATTCAGCTGGTAGTCACCAAGTTGGATCTTGACGGGTTTGGCGGTTCGCGATGCGCGCGCGAGGTCTTTGCCGATTACGAGCGAAGCTTTCCGATACACTATGTGAGTGTGCTGACAGGGGAAGGCATGGATGGACTCGGGCGGGCGTTGGCAGGCAGGGTGAGCGCGGTTGCGGGTCCTTCCGGGGTGGGCAAGTCAAGCTTGCTCAATTTTCTCGATCCAGGCAACAAACGTGACACGTCCGAAGTGTCGCTGGCGACAGGCAAGGGCAGGCATACCACAGTAGGGGCGAGGCTGCATCCGCTTGGAAACGGGACGTTTGTGGCGGACACTCCCGGCATCCGGGCACTGGCGATGGTGTCCGTGGCGGCGGAGGATCTGGATTGGTCGTTTCGGGAACTTCGCCCGTACCTTGGCCAGTGCTTCTATCAGGACTGTTCCCATGTGCACGAACCAGACTGCGCGGTGCGCGAAGCCGTCGCGCAAGGGGAGATTCCGGCCGGGCGCTATCAGAGCTTCCTGGCACTGCGTCAGGGCGATGAAATCGACAACACACCCGTCCGATGACCGGGAGGTCGAAAACGATGGTGCCTCGAAATCACGATACCGGCCCGAGTGGCGTTACGGTCGATCAGTTGGTGGACCGGATATTCCCGACGATCGACGATCTGCTCAGTCAAATCACGGGCGATGAGTTTACAACCAGCGATTTCATTGAGCTGATGCGCTCGGTTCCCGATGCCTCTGAAGCATATGACCAGGTTCTGGCCGCCTGGGGAGAACAGGAGCGCCATAGCAAAATGGTGATTCACGGTCAGGTCATCCCCGGGGCACTACGGCGCTCGAATAAGGTGGACTGGGTCGGGTTCGCCCACGGCGAGGCAGATGACCACGCGGTGCCCGCCTGGTGGAAACTGGTCCAACGCGACTAACTATATGTACGTACGCTATAATCATGCCCACGAGTCAACGAGAGGAGCAGATGCAGCTCTGACCTGCGAATGGACGGTGACGGCATGAGCGAACAAACGTATCGAACACGAGAAGAAGCAGCGGACCATGCACCATCACAATTGACTACGGAATCCAGACTTGGCTCCGCCGCCATGAATCGTGGATACGTGCTTCCCCGGTTCGATCCAGCCAAACTGCGGCAGCATTTACCGAATTCGCGGCGGATCCGGATCGAGATCAACGGGGTCCTATCTGGTACGCCAGAGGCAATTCCGGACGCCACCGCCGAGTTCGCAATCGGATGGGCATTCGTCCATCGATTCTTTTCGACCGCGGATCAGCTCGGCAAGGTGTCGGCAACGGCGGGGCATGTGTCACTGATGGTGAACAGCGGAATCGATATGGATCGCATCAAGTACGAAGCGATCGGCTGGATTCCTCGTCGCGACCTGGAGGTCGATCAAGCCGCCGAACGATCCACTCGTTCCCCCAAATCCGTTTCAGTGATGTCCGAAATGGACGTTATCGTCACATCACGCCAAGCCTACGACCGATTCGACGACGACGGGGCGAGGGCGGGTTACGTGCATGCGGCGCTTGCTACCGCCGACGATATTTTGTGCGTGGCGCGGGACCTGCATGCCGGCGCCGCGGCCAGCAAGGTTCTGGGCTGGACGATTTCTACACGTGTCGACTGTTCCGCCAGCATCCTCGTCGTCCGAGGCGTACTGGAAGGGCTCATCGTCGAGGCCGCGGCCCGCGCCGGTATCCCGATCGTCGCCACTGACGCGGTCCCCACGGCCAGCGCCGTCGCTGCCGCCTCGTCATCCTGCGTGACCGTCCTCGGGTTGGCGCTGTCCCACCGTCGGGGCCTATTCAGCGATGGGGGTCATCTGGGCGAGGATGTCGCGCTCTTTTCCGGCGCGATTGGTCCTCAGTTCGAAACTCCTGACGCGTGAAATTCGAGCTGTGCCTGTTCATTTTGGGGAAACCTGCCACTTCATCCGGGTGCAGCAAGGCATACATCTCGACTAAGCTACACGCGTACAATTGAAACGCGGGTCATTGGCCGATTTTCAGTCGTCCGGACGACGACGTCCGGCGAGGCGCCTCCCGCACCATGACGAGGAAAGAACACATACACATGTCCCAGCAGGACCCCAAGAAGCGCCCGCTCCCGCTGATGCGTCCTGACAAGGATCAAAATCGGCAGCAGAACCCGAACCACAAGGGCAATGGACAGCCTCAGCCGCCAGAACGGCGGACGCCGCGGATCCCGACGTGGGTTGTCGCATCGCTCATCATTGCGCTGATTGGATGGTACATCTGGGAATTTTTTGGTCCCAGCGACGATGTGAACATCACGGGCGTGAGTTATTCGGCGATAACCGAGCAGATCGATGCCCAGAACGTTGTGCGGGCGACGCTCTCCGAAACACGGATCGAAATGGAGCTTGACTCCCCGATCAGGTGGGATGTCGAGAACGAGCGGATCGACAACGACGCTCCCGCGGATAACCCCAACATTACGGAAACCGATCACATCGACGCGACGCTGCCCCAAGGCGTCGACAACCCCGATCTGCTGGCCGAACTCGAAGCGTCTGGGGCCGTGATCGAGGGCCAAACCACGAGCGGTTCGCTGTGGACGGGATTGCTCTTCAGCTTCCTCCCTTTCCTCCTCTTCCTGGGCCTGATCATCTTCATGGGTCGGCAGATGAGCCGGGGACAGCAAAACGTGTTCGGATTCGGGCGCAGCAAGGCGCGCAAGAATGATCCCGAACGGCCTCAGGTGACCTTTGCCGACGTCGCCGGTGAGGACGAAGCCAAACAGGAACTGATGGAAGTTGTCGACTTCTTGCGGAATCCGGCCAAATACCATGCGCTTGGCGCCCGCCTGCCACGTGGCGTGTTGCTGGTTGGCCCTCCGGGCACCGGAAAAACGCTTACGGCGCGGGCGGTCGCCGGTGAAGCGGGTGTGCCCTTCTTCAGCGTTTCGGCATCGGAGTTTGTCGAAATGTTCGTTGGTGTCGGGGCGAGTCGCGTTCGCGATCTCTTCGACAAGGCGAAGGCCGCCGCTCCGGCGATTATTTTCGTCGACGAAATGGATGCCGTGGGACGGCAGCGGTTCGCCGGCCTCGGTGGTTCCAACGATGAGCGTGAACAGACGCTCAACCAGCTCCTCGTCGAGATGGATGGTTTTGAGACCAATCAGGAAGTAATCGTGATGGCGGCGACGAATCGTCCGGATGTGCTCGATCCGGCATTGCTCCGTCCTGGACGATTCGACCGTCAAGTCACCGTCGGATTGCCAGACAAGCGGGGACGCGTCGCAATTCTCGGCATCCATACCCGAGGCATCCCGATCCAGGGCGCAGTCGATCTTGAGATCATCGCCAAGTCGACGACCGGTTTCTCGGGAGCTGACCTTTCGAATCTGGTCAACGAGGCGGCGTTGACCGCGGCCCGGCGCAATCGCAATGAGATTCTCCAGGCGGATTTCGACGAGGCGCTAGACAAGATTCTCCTGGGCGTGGCCCGTAGCGGAATCATGAATGAGCGGGAGAAGGAGGTAGTGGCGTACCACGAAGCGGGGCACGCCCTCGTCGCACACTTCACCGCCGGTTCTGACCCATTGCGAAAGGTGAGCGTCGTGCCGCGCGGGCGGGCCCTGGGCGTCACTGTCCAAATGCCGGACGAGGACCGTTACAACTACAGCCGCACTTATCTCCTCGGTCGATTGGCCGGAATGCTCGGTGGCCGAGCGGCGGAAATGACGGTTTACGGCGAGATCACCACCGGCGCCGAGAACGACCTCAAACAGGCCACGAGCCTGGCGCGACGGATGGTCGGACTCTGGGGCATGAGCGAAGACGTTGGCCCGATTTACCTTGGCACGGGCGAGGAACATGTCTTCCTCGGACGCGAGATCACCCAAGACAAGTCATTCTCAGACGCCACATCGGAACGACTCGATGCCGCGGTGCGCGAGATGGTTGAGAATGCGCTGCGACAAGCGCTCGCGATCAACGTCAAGCATCGGGAAAAGCTCACTGACCTGGTGGCGGCGCTCCTGGAGAAGGAAACGCTGGACGCGCCGGCGGTCCTTGAGATCTTTGGCGAACCACCGGTTCCTGAAGACTATGAGGCTGGGATGGTGATTCGCCCGGGCTCGGCCCAACCAGCCCCGTCGGTCGCCAATGGATTCGGTGACCAGAGTTAGCCAAACCCGTCCTCCAGCATGGGTCGACCTCCGTGTTGACCCATGCCACACGACCCGGTCGCACCGGACGCACCGGACGATCGCCCCTACGACCTACGGTCCGATAGACACTCACGCGGAGTTTGCATTCCACTTTCGGCGAGCTGAATCAATCCAGTTGATGACACTCCAGGAACAAGGCGCGCCGATTGCCAGACCTTGGCACGCTGCCGACGATCACGATCCGGTCGCCGGCGATTGCATATCGACGCCGCCGGATGCCGGATTCGACCTGAGCGATGACCTCGTCGGTGTTCGTTGCCAACTCCTCGTGAACCGGCACAACTCCGTGCCACAGCGAGAGCCGCGCCGCGACATCCGCGCGATCCGCGAAGGCGAGGATCGGCACTCCAGGGCGATGCTGGGACACGTGCTCCGCTGTCTCCCCGGTGGCGGTGAGGACCGCTATGGCAGATGCCTTTAGGTCACTGGCGAGGTTGGCCGCCGCGTGGGCAATGGCGTAGGCGATACCGCCACTCTCGCCACGTTCGATGTCATCGCCAATGACCCGCATCGCTTTGCGCCAACTGACGTCCGCCTCGATTGTGCGCGCGATCCGCGCCATCGTTTCCACGGTTCGCGTTGGCCAGGCGCCAACCGCGGTTTCACCCGAAAGCATTACGGCATCGGTTCCATCGAGGAGCGCATTGGCGATGTCACTCGACTCGGCGCGTGTCGGCCGGGGATTGGTGATCATGGATTCCAGCATCTGGGTCGCCGTTATTACCGGCTTACCTGCCTTGTTGGCAAGCCGGATCAGGCGCTTTTGGATAAGCGGCACTTTGTCCGGGCTCATCTCGACCCCCAGATCGCCGCGGGCCACCATCAAGCCGTCGCTAACGGCAACGATCGCTTCAAGCGCCAGGACAGCTTGTGGTTTCTCAATCTTGGCGATCAGCGGCTGCCTGCCGCCAAGGGCAATGATCCGATCCCTGGCATCGAGAACATCTTGTGGCGATCGAACGAAACTCAGCGCAATCATGTCAACGCCGAGGCCGATCCCAAACGCCAAATCGTCCAGGTCCTTGGCAGTGATCGACGGGGAAGTGATGTTCGAACCGGGGAGGTTGATGCCTTTCCGGGGCTTGACCAGGCCGCCGTGGATCACCTCGGCGAGCACTTCGTCACCCCATTCAGTGTCAAAGCGGACATCCACAACACCAAGTTCGATCAACCCATCGTCGATCAGGACGGCATCTCCGATGCGCACGTCCCGGGCAAGATTCATGTACGATGTCGAAACGCGTTCCCTGGTTCCTCGAACTGGATTGGTGCAAATCGCCATCCGATGACCGGGTTCAACGACGAACGGCGTGTCTCCCGCCAGATCGCCGATGCGCAGCTTGGGACCTTGCAGATCTTGAAGAATGGTTGTCGGTCGACCAAGTCGTTGCGCCCCATCGCGGATCACACCGTAGACTTTGGCGTGGCGCTCATGGTTGCCGTGCGAGAAATTCAGCCGAAAGGTGCTGACGCCAGCGCGAATCATCGATTCGATGACCTCAGGTTCCTCTGAAGTGGGACCGACGGTGGCGACGATTTTGGTTAGCGGAGGATTCGCCGCGTCGGCATTCATGGGTGTTCCTTTGGCGACTTGAGGCGGGATGATTGCGCCGATTTTCACCATTGTGGCACACAGTTCGATGTCCCAAGATCGGCATATCGACGCCGATCGACGAAGATCAACAATCGTCTCGCGTCCCGTATAGTTACGGGCATTGCATCCCATCCGCTGTGGTGGATGAAAGCTTGCCCAATGGGCGCCGTCCCAGAGCCAGGAAAGTTCGAAAGCGACCATGAGGAAGACCGGGACCAGGAAAGGCGAGCACGTTCCAGCTACGATCGAGTCCGCGGTGGGCGTTTCGCTCAACGGTCAGGTGGTGGAAAGAGGCGGCGCCGATCTCGTTGAGCTAACTCCGGACCTGTATCTGAATCGTGAGCTGAGTTGGCTGCAATTCAACCGCCGTGTGCTGGAGGAGGTCTCGGAAGTTTCGACGCCGTTGCTTGAGCGCGTGAAGTTCGCGGCAATTTTTGCCGCGAACCTGGATGAGTTCTTCATGATTCGCGTCGCCGGGATTAAACGCAAGGTCAGCGCAGGCATCGTCGACGTTGGTCTTGATGGCCGCACATCGGTTCAGCAACTCACCGCGATCCAGAAACTCTCCCAGAAACTGAGTTCAGAGCACTCCCGATTGGTGACAGCCGACCTGATCCCGGCTCTTGGACAAAGCGGGGTGGAGATCGTTCCGTATCGTGAGCTTGGCCGCAAGGACCGTGCGGCACTAGCAGCAGCGTTCGATCGGGAGGTGTTCCCGGTGCTCACGCCCCAGGCGATTGACCGTGGCCGGCGCTTCCCCCACGTTTCCAACGACAGCCTAAACCTGATTGTGGTGCTTCGAAGCGATGCCAACGCGCGGTTTGCGCGAGTCAAGATTCCGGCGTTATTGCCTCGCCTGATTCGGGTGCCGAAGAGCGACACGGCGTCAACTGGCGCCGCGCTTGCAGCGCCGGGTGAGTGGGCCGAATCGGAGACCATTCGATTTACGTGGATCGAGGAAGTAATCGCCGCGCACCTCGACCGGTTGTTTCCGGGGAGCAAGGTAGTTGCCTCCTATCCATTCCACCTCATTCGCGATTCGGACGTCGAGCCCGATGAAGACGACGACGAGCCGGCCAATATGCTGGAGATCATGCGCGAAACACTCCTCCAACGTCCCTTTGGCACGGTCGTGCGGCTCGATATCGACGCGTCAATGCCCCCAACGGTGCGCGACTGGTTGCTCAATCAAATCCATGCGACATCCAGTGATCTCTATGTCATCGAAGGTCCGCTGTGTATCGACAACCTGTTTGAGTTGGTCAAGCTGGATCGGGCCGATCTGAAGGATCCGCCCCTCGTTCAGTCTCCGATGTTCCCCCCGGAACGCTTGTTGCCGCTCGTGCCAGGCGCCGGGCATCCGGATGTCTTTGCGATCCTCCGCGAGCAGGACGTTTTGCTTCACATGCCATACCAATCATTCAATACTGTTGCCGATTTCATCAGGGCGGCCTCGACCGATGCGGATGTCGTGGCGATCAAGCAAACGCTGTATCGACTCGGCAAGGATTCTCCGCTTATTCCCGCACTGACCCATGCCCGCGACGATGACACCCAGGTTGCTGTCCTGGTCGAACTCAAGGCACGTTTCGATGAGGAAAACAACATTTCCTGGGCGCAGACCCTGGAGAAGGCTGGGGTGCATGTCGCCTACGGTCTCCCTGGGCTGAAGACGCATTGCAAGCTCACATTGGTTGTGCGGCGGGAAGAAGATGGCCTGCGGCGATATGTTCACGTCTCCACCGGCAATTACAACGCCAATACCGCTCGTGTGTATGAAGACATTGGACTCCTTACCTCGCGTGAGGATATCGCCGCCGACGTGACTCAACTATTCAACGTACTCACTGGATTCGCCCCGCACGTGGAGTACAAATCGCTCTGGATCGCACCCGGCGACATGCGGCAAAAAGTGATCGAGACCATCCTTGAGGAAACACGGATTCACAGGAAACACGGAAATGGTCATCTGATCTTCAAGCTGAATTCGTTGGTCGATCGAGACACGATTCGGGCGCTGTACACGGCGTCCCGTGCCGGGGTGAAAATCGACCTCGTTGTGCGCGGCATATGCTGCTTGCGACCTGGGGTGGAAGGTACGAGCGAAACGATCCGAGTGATCAGTCTGGTCGGTCGATTCCTTGAGCACAGCCGTATCTACTATTTCCACAATAATGACGCGCCAAAGGTATATATCGGCAGCGCGGATGTGATGGAGCGCAACTTCGATCGGCGTGTGGAGGTCGTTGCGCCGGTGGAGTCGCCGGATCTTGTGAAGCATCTGCGCCAGGTTGTGCTCGCGAGTTATCTCAGGGACACGGTCAATGCGCGTGAACTGCGTCGGGACGGCTCCTACCGCGGCGTGAAGGCTCGGCACGGCGAGGACCCGTTCGATGCCCAGTTATTTTTTGCGAAATTTTATCAAGGCGGGTCCCCAGTCGGGGAAAACGATCGTTCAACTGGCACGGAGCCGGTGTGACTGGCGTGATCAAAGGGGAGCCGGGCGTCATCGATCTGGCCGGCTGCATCAGACGAACCCGGCAGTGGCGCGTCACCCGGCAGCGACGCGGCTCTGGCGTGTCCAGAGTCGCAACGAGAGTGGCGCAGTTGACGGCCCACCGATGGTTCAAACGCAATCCTGAAGCAGACATGGCTCCCCTTTCAGTCGTCAGTTCGCCGGGGGAAGCGCAGACGTGACGAATGCTCAGAACGACCAACTCACTCCCGCTATACCACCAGCCTGGCCGCCGTTCGGAGGCGACGACGCGATCCGGATTCGCGACATCCGCGTGATCCTGACCGCACCGGACAACATCAGGACCGTGATCGTCAAGGTCGAGACGACGGAACCGGGGTTGTACGGGCTTGGCTGCGCGACATTCACGCAACGACCGCTGGTCGTGAAGACGGCGATTGTCGATTACTTGCGGCCGTTCCTGATTGGCCGTTCGGTTCACGATATAGAAGACATCTGGCAGGCGTCTTACGTAAGTTCGTATTGGCGTAGCGGTCCGGTTTTGAATAACGCGATCAGCGGCGTGGACATGGCGCTGTGGGACATCAAGGGCAAGGTCGCAAGGCTGCCGGTGTATCAACTGTTCGGAGGCAAGGTGCGGCAGGCGGCCGAAGTCTATGTCCATGCTTCGGGCGCCGATTTCGATGACGTCGAGGAAAATGCCCGGGAACTGATGGATCGGGGATTCCGGAATATCCGCTGTCAGGTGGCGATTCCGGGGAGCGCGACCTATGGCGCGCGGCCGAACGTCGACAAGCACGATGGTCAGAAGTATGCGATTCACCTGGAACTGACCGACGCGCGGTGGGACCCCGCCGCGTATTGCCGCCTCGTGCCTCGCCTGTTCGACCACCTCCGGTCGCGGCTTGGCGATGAGGTCGAACTGCTCCACGATGTTCACGAGCGGGTGCATCCGATGGCGGCGATCCGGTTGGCCCAGGACCTGGAGCCGTACCGGTTGTTCTTCCTCGAGGACCCGTTTGGCCCCGAGGATAACGGCTATTTTGAATTGCTCCGCCAACACTCCACGATTCCCATAGCGATGGGCGAACTCTTCGTCAACCAGGCGGAGTACATCGACTTGATCAAGGATCGGTTGATCGATTTCATCCGCATTCACATTTCAGATATAGGCGGGCTATCTCCGGCTCGCAAGCTCGGCGCCTATTGCGAGTTCTTCAATGTCCGCACCGCCTGGCATGGCCCTGGCGACGCATCGCCTGTGGCTCATGCGGCGAATCTTGCGCTCGATCTCTCGTCGTCGAACTTCGGCATCCAGGAGGCGACGATTTGGGGCGAGCGAACCATCGAAGTCTTTCCCGGCACACCTGAGTTGCGGGAAGGCGCCCTCTGGTCGAACGACTTGGCGGGCCTCGGTGTCGACATCGACGAGGAACAGGCGGCGAGATATCCGTTTCCGGAACACGCAATCAATGGCGCCTGGCCAGATATCCGGCTGCGAGACGGCGAGATCGTCCGCCCGTAACATCGCCCGATACCCAATGTCAACGACTCGCCGCGCCCCGCGGGGGCGATCCCCCGCCGCGCGCCGCCGGTCTCGCCAGCGCGAGAGGCCCGAAAGGCTGACATCAAGGAGACGCGCGACCTCAACCGCACGCATGCCTGACGTCATGGCGCCCAACGACCATTCACGGAGGTCAAAAGAGGAGGGGCGGGGCATGCAGCCATCACATCACACCAGTGACAAGTTGTCAACGTTTACGCAATTCGCTCTATATACTACTGGTGGCCCGCCGATCAGACGCAGGGTGCGGCAGCAAGCAGTGGCATGATACGCTCAACGAAGCGCCGCGAAGTAGCGGTAGTCGCCTCACCGCTCGAGTGACGCGACCGACGCTTTTGATCCTGTCATCAACCCGCCGAACTATCAACGTATCCCGCTCGATGCCGCAAGCGCGAGGCGCCGATAACGTGTTTCGAGGGAATGCACCTTCAATGTCAACGCCAGTTTCCGGAGATCGGATCGCCATCGATCTCGATGGCGTGCTCACCGAACACCCTGCTCCGTTGGCCGCGGCCGCGAACCAGCGTTTCAAGCTCGATCTGCCAGAACGTGCATTCATCGACTCCGCTGGCCTAAACGTGCCAAAGGTGGTCCGGGAGTGGGTCTACAGCGATGACGGTCCGGCCTCCAGATTGCGGCCATCCAATGATGCGCTTGATTTCATTGCCCAGGCGATTGGACTTGTCGGCGAATCGAACGTCATCATCCTGACCGCTCGACCGGAGTCTTCGGCAAGCATGACCAGGGCATGGCTCGAACGCCACGGTTTCCCCGCGATCACAACCGTGTTCGCCGACGACAAGCTGACATCCGCCCGGGTTCGAGCGTGCAGGTTCGCGATCGAAGATAGCGAGCGTCATGCGCTGAACTATGCGGCCGGCGGCATCACCTGCTTCCTGATTGAAGATGTCCATCATCCCCACCATGCCGACGAACCGCTGATCATCCAGGTCACAGGACTGCCGGAAATCGCCGGGCGCCTGGCGTTGCTGCTGTCCGGCGCTCAACGGCGCGAGTCGATCGCGTCGACACTTCCCCCGGTCGAGACCGACGCTGGAGAACGGATTCCTGTGATCGTGATCAGCGATGCGATCCACCCAGCCGCCAGGGAAGAGCTCTCGGGTTCCGCCCGGCTGGTCGATGTCGATGGAACAAACGTCGATGCCTTACTGGCGGTTGTCCCAGATGCCGATGCCCTGGTGGTGCGCAGCGAAACCCAGGTGACCAGCGAGATCCTGGCCGCCGCTCCCCGATTGAAGGTCGTGGCGCGGGCCGGCGTCGGCGTCGACAACATCGATCTCGAGGCTGCCACCCGGGCGGGCGTCCTGGTGCTGAACGCGCCAGGCGCCAACGCAACGTCGGCTGGAGAGCACACGGTTGCGGTGCTGTTGGCGCTCACGCGACATCTCATGTTCGCCAACGACTCGACACATGCCGGTCGCTGGGAGAGGAAGCGGATCTCACCGATCGACCTGCCCGGCCGAACGGTTGGGATCGTCGGATTGGGTCGAGTCGGTTCAGTTGTCGCCAAGCGACTCCACGCCTTTGAGATGCAAATTGTTGCCTACGATCCTTTCGTCAGGGCCGAGCGGTTCACCGAACTTGGTGTTGAGGCCGTTTCCTTCGACACATTGCTGACGACTTCCGATATCGTCACGTTCCATGTCCCTTCCACCGCCGAGACGCGGCACATGCTGGAGGAATCGACGATCGAGCGTTTGAAGCCTGGCGCGATTGTGCTGAATATGGCCCGAGGCGACGTGGTAGACGATGAAGCGCTCGCAAACGCGTTGCGTACGGGACGCGTTTCGGCGGCGGGCGTCGATGTCTTTTCCCACGAACCGTGCCTCGAGAGTCCGCTGTTCGGGCTGCCGAACGTGATCCTCACTCCCCATACCGCGGGTTCCAGCATCGAGGCGCTCGAAGCGGTGGGCCGCGTGATTAGCAGCTCCACGCTGGCCGCGCTGCGTGGTGAGGCGGTTGCCAACGCCGTGAATCTCCCGCAGGCAACACTCGAGGCGCCGGCGCTCCGGCGGCTGTCTACCGTCGCCGGAGCGGCGGGGCGCCTGCTCTCGGTGCTGGTCCCGGAGATTCCGCGTCGAGTCCGCCTGACCGTGCATGGTCAGGTCTCCCCCGATGTCGCTGAACACGTGTTGAACGCGGCGCTGAGTTCGTCGTTCCAGCAGTGGTTGGAACGACGGGTCACGCCAGTCAATGCGCGAGTAGTCGCGATTGACATCGGGGTTCAGGTGGAAAGTCCCACAGTCGACTCGGAAGAGTCGGTCCTCCCGCAATTCGTGTTCGAGGTGCATGGCGCATCCACTCATACCGTCACCGTCACCTGGGATCGCGTTCATGCCGGAATCGTAGCCGTGGATCGCTTCTCGCTCGAACGTCCCCTCGCCGGCGAAGTGTTGATCACCCATCACCACGATCAACCAGGCGTGATCGGCACGCTGGGAACGATTCTGAGCCGCTACGGGGTGAACATTGCCGGGATGCAGGTGAGCCGGCATGCACCGCATCGTGAGGCGATGATGGTCACTAATGTCGATGAGCCGATCCCGGCCGAAGCGCTGTCGGAAATCCGGGCGGCGGCCGCGATCGAGGATGCGTTCGTGGTCACACTGCCGCCGTTCAATGGCGATCCCGACCCGGTGGTCGTCTCGGCGATGACATCGATTGCGGCAAAGTAGGTACACTGCACTCACCTCGTGGAGCGGCGCCGGCGTCGGTCTTCCATGTGGACCTTTCAACTTTGGCGCACCGCACCGGACTGTCTCGTGAACGATCGATCCAACCCCGCCCCAACTGACCGACGTCTGGACTCAACGGAAGGCGAGCTTGCCAGGAAAGCGTCCGGCCTTGTTGCGGTGCTCAGCACCGATCTCTTTTTTGGAATGCGGATTCGAACGTCTCTGCGTCAACTTGGGTACGCAGTGGCGATCGCGCAAGACGTTGCCATGTTCTCCCGGCATCTCCAAAATGGCGATCAAAGAGCTGCCCTTGGCATTGTCGACTTCAACTTTCCGGTCGATTGGGAGGCGGTGAAGGAAACCCTTAAGGTCGGGGTCCCAATCCTGGCCTTTGGTCCGCACAAGGATGTCGAGGGATTCCGGGCGGCGAAGCGCGCCGGTGTTGCTCGGGTGGTGGCGAATGGCGAATTCAGCCGATCGCTCCCCGATCTCGCTCGTCGATATGCCACGAAATCTGACTGATCATGTTCCGTCGCTTCGCCTCTTCGGCTCGTTGGCCCTACTTCCCCTATGATCTCCATGCGTATACTAAGTACGTACAGTGTGTCGTGGAGGAACAAATGACGATCGATTGGCCAGTCACGGACGACCCGCCGCTTCACGGAAGGTCAGTGCCCGACGAATCCCGGAGATCGGCGCCGGCATATTCGAACGATGAACCAGTTTCCATTGAGGCCGCTGTGGAGATTTTCTTCGGCGATCTTCGACTTGCTCCCCGATCGCGAACGACGTATCGCCAGGGCATTCGCAAGTTTACCGAGCATCTGGCCCAGCACGAGGGCATCGACCCAGCGACCGCTCCGGTGACGACATTGACCACCGATCACGTCACATCGTTCGCGGCGCTGCTCGTCCCGCCGGACATCCGGACTCCCGAAGAGGTCTCGCGGATGCGCACCGCCCTGAACAATCTGGCGGCCGTGCGCAAATTCTGCGCCTATCTCTCTGCGTACGATCTTCATCCCAACCTCTCAACCGACCGCCTGAAGGTGCGGATCGCGGCAATGATGCCTCGCTTCACGCCTCCACCTCCTGATGTGAAACTCCTGGACCTCGAGCGGATCGTGACATTCGTGAGCACTGGTCCGCGAGTAGGGAAACCACATCTCGAACTCCGGCGTCTCAAGGTGCGGGCGATGATCCTGTTTATGTTCCGCACTGGAGTACGCGTCTCAGAGCTGTGCGCTTTACGGCGTCGGGACGTCGATCTCCACTCGGGCACGGCCGGCATCTACCGCGCGAAGGGCGGCAAGAGCCGCACCGTTCACTTCGACGTCGACTCCGCGGAGGCGTTGGTCGCCTACTGGACATACCGTGGCGACTTGACTCGAGGCGCGGGCGCCCTGCCTGCATTCAGCGGCCGCGACAAGGTTGGAGCGTCTGGGAATCCGATCAGTCCCCGCACTGTCGAACACATTGTTGCGGACTTGTGCAAGGTCATCGGCATCGAGAGCGAAGTGACGCCGCACTCGTTTCGCCACGGGCTGGCGACAGAACTGGTTCGGCGCCGAGTGCGCGAATCCACTGTCCAAACAATCCTCGGTCACGCTTCACCCCAGACAACCCGCATTTATGTCCATCAATCAAGCCGTGAAGTCGCGGAAGAGTACCAGGATGCCTTCGGAGCCTATCGCACACCCAACACCGCTTCCGATTAACCCCCGGGTGACTCGGAGACGTGTCGTTGGCGTTGCCGTCATCGGAATCGCCGCGACCGCGTTCGCATCGTGCGCGCAGGGTTCGTCGCCCGAAGCCGAACGCGGTCGTGAACTGGACATCGAGCGCACATCCGTGGTCGACAACTTGCAGGCGACCGAAACCGCCAGGTTGATCAGCGGGACGCCGCGAGCGACTCCGCCAACTACGCCCGAAGAGTGACACGGGCAGCCATCAACACCCCTGGCGGATAACTCCGGCATGTCGTCGCATTATTCGCCTGTTGTCATGCCTGTCCGCTCAGGTCTGCCGGCAACTCCGGCGCCGCGCAGGATGCTTCCCCGAGACAGGCAATCTGGGAGGTCGCCAGTTGGATCGCCGTTTCCTGAGCGACCTCGGCGGTGGCGGCGCCCTGGACATCGATCACGACGAGTGTTGAGCCCGATACGGCAACGATCCGGAAGCTATCAGCGTCGGATGCGCCGGTGGCAAGGCTCGGAAAGCGGAATGCCGCCAAGGTGTCGACACCGGCGATCTCCACATCTTCGACGGCCTCCGCGTTGGCGACGTCGGGCGCAAGATTGTCAATCTGGTCGATGATTGCGTTGGCATCTTCCTCTGTGCCGAAGGAGGTCACACCGACTGATAGGTAGGGCTGTTGCGCATCCTCACTGCCCAGACCAACGGCTTCGGCCCACGAGGCAGTGAATCCGCCCAGGACCGAGCCCTGAAGGCCATACATCTGCTCCACATCTCCGGCGCCAAGGAAACCGGCCTGAAGCTCGACGCCCAGAACAGACAACGGCATCACTTGAGGCACGAGCGCCAGATCGGTCCCGACAGGGTTCTCGTTGCCGATCGCGGCTGTGGTCCGGCCCTCGAGCGTGGCCGAAAGGGCATTCACGATTTGGATGTCGGGCGTCGTTCCGTCCCTGGTTTCGAGGGATGATCCGATCAGGAACCGGTCGACCCTGAACGTCACGTCGGCGGTTGTCACCGTCACTGTATCGTCATTGCTGTCAGGATAGGTTCCAGTGGTGGTTTCACCAGGAGACTCACCGACAGCGGCCTCAACGTCCTCGAATGCGCCATCCGGGTTGGATCGACCCTCGTCTTCGACGATTGCAAAGCCGGCTTCCGCCGCCGCGGCGTCGCTCCATGCCGATACATACGACGAAATTTCGTGCCCGGTATCCGGACTGCGATAGGCGCTGACATAATACGAAGCCAACCCTGCGCCGGTCAGTTCTTCGGCGGAGATGTCACCACCGGCGATTTGTTCCGCCGTGAGAAATGCCTCGCCAGTGAAGACATAGCCACCGGGAAGCGAGGCGCTATCGAGTGTGATCGATGCCATTTGAGCTCGAAGCGCGACATCGAGCGAGTCCGTTTCCTGTGCAGTGCCGTGGGCAGCAGAGGACGCAATCAACAATCCGGCCATAGTGGCAACGAGTGATTGGCGAAATCGCGACATTCATGCTCCTCTCGAAAGACGTCCTGAGTGTGGAACGCATCGTCAATCCCAAGACCGTGGTCGTTGATTGATGGGCAATTCCGTGACAATGATCCTACTCTATTATCACGTTCTCGGAACCGCTCCGGTTTCGGACGGTGACCGCCACACGCGAAGGGTTGACCAGTGCAAACCTCCAGACCTACGACCTTGGCGACTCACGGGATGGTGGCAACCCCGCACTATCTCGCATCCTCAGCCGGGCTCCAGGTGCTCGAAGATGGCGGCTCGGCGATGGACGCCGTGATCTGCGCCAATGCCATGCTCACCGTCCTCTATCCCGATCAAACCGCGATTGGCGGCGATTGTTTCTTCATCGCCTTCGACGCCGCAACTGGCACGACGCATGGATACAACGGCTCTGGTCCTTCTCCCGCATCCGCCGATGCCGAAGCGCTTTTGTCGCGGGGATCGACGGCCATGCCCAACAAAGGTCCGCATTCCGTCACGACGCCCGGTACGATCGATGCCTGGTTCGCGGGGCACAGCCGTTTTGGGCGGCTGGAGATGACTCGCTTGCTTCAACCTGCAATTACCGTGGCCCGCGATGGATTTCCTGTCTCCTCGCGCCTCGCCGCCGTCTTCGCCAACCAACGTGCACTGATCACAAGTTGGTCGGGCCTGCAATCTCTGGTCTACCCAGGGGGTTCGGCGCCCGACCAGGGGACGGTTCTGCGCATGCCGTCGTTAGCCAGCAGCCTGGAATCGATCGCCGCTAACGGTCGAGACGTCTTTTACACGGGAGCCATTGCCGAAGCCATCGCATCGACGGTTCAGGGTCTCGGCGGCTGGCTTTCGCTTGACGACTTGGCTGCATTTAGCGGTGAATGGATCGATCCGATTGCCGCGGCGTATCGCGGTGCGACCGTCCTGACCATGCCACCGAATTCCCAGGGACTGACCGCACTCCTCGGGCTCCGCATGCTGGAAAGCGTCGATCCCGGGTCATCATGGGGAACAGCCGCCCACCTGCATCCGGCGATCGAAGCATCGAGGCGGGCGTATCGAATCCGTGATGCCAACATCACCGATCCGGATTTCGCCAGGATTGACGTCGACGGCCTGCTCAGTGACGATGCGATCGTCGATCTTTGGTCGGATTACAACGCGGATGAGGCATCCTTTGGTCAATCGGCCAATCCCGGAGACACCGTCTACCTTTGCGCTGTCGATCGGGATGGCGGAAGTGTGTCGATGATCCAGAGTTTGTTCGGCGCCTTTGGTTCGTGCGTCGTCGCCGGCAACACCGGAATACTGCTCCAGAACCGCGGTTCCTCATTCTCCCTCAGTCCGGATCGGGCCAATGTGCTCGCGCCTCGCAAACGCCCGATGCACACCCTGATGCCCTCGATGTTGTTCAACAAGGAAAGGTTCGTGGGATCGTTTGGAACGCAAGGAGGGGATCCACAGGCCCAGATTCAGATTCAGTTGGTCTCGAACCTGGTGGACTTTGGGATGGAACCCCAGGCCGCAATCGAATCACCTCGGTTCATATCTGGACCTGGGCCGGAGAACGCGTTGCTGCTGGAGGGCGGATTTCCAGAAGGCGCCATCCACCAACTCGCCGCCAAAGGGCATCGGGTGACGCTGATCGAACCGTGGAGTTCCGGCGCCGGACACGCCCAAATGATCCTGATCGATCCACAGAGTGGTGTCCTCATGGGTGGGGCGGATCCCCGAGCCGACGGTTCAGCGGCTGGGTATTGACGCCTAGCGTCCAATCAGGACGATGTGGCTACTCGGGTGGATCGCGAATTCAACGTGCCAATCGTGATCGCCAATTGCTGATGCTCCGCGACCGCAAGAAACGACGTAAAGGCGCGACGACGTGCTTCAGGCATGACTGAACTGCTTTCTGTAACGGAGAGTTGAAGGTGTTCGATCAGGTCTCGGCGAATGGGCTTGCGACGGGGTTCAACAGCCAATCTTCGAACTGCGCGATCAGGGATTCGCGGTTCTCGGCCCAGTACCCCCAGTTTTCGAAAAATTGTTGCGACAACCTTCCGGGACCATTTGGCAGACTGGCGACAATGTCATCCCGCAAGAGCGCGAGGGCGTCCTGATTCACTGGACCGAAATTCTCCAGTCGTGAGTAATTTGCCGTTGGCACCGCACGAGTCGCAAAGTTGACGAAGCTCATCGCCACGTCGGTATTCGGAGCGCCTCGTGGAATCACCCAGGAATCCGCCGCCAACATTCCCCCGGCCCATTGCGGCTTGACCAGCGACACAACCTCGGGAAGAGCCGTGCGGACACTCCAGGCGCTCGCAAGACCAGCTTGCCCAGTACGAACGAACTCAACTGGCGTCCTTCCATCTTCGTAAAACTGTGTCGTGTTGCGAATCTGGTCCAGGGAGGCGAAGGCGCGAGCAGTGTCGATCGGATAGAGGTCGTCGCGGCCAACGCCGTCCGCCAGCAGCGCAAATTCCATCGTCCCGACTGGGCTGCGCCGCAACGCCCGAGTGCCGCCGAACAAGTCGAGGTTCCAGAAGTCGGTCCACCCCGTGGGCGCCTCTTCGGCCTGGGCGGGGTACACGATCACGGTCGAGTACAACCGGGCCCCAACTCCATGCTGCATCGTCAACTCGGGGTAGAGCGCCGCCCGATCGACGACGTTGTAATCAATCGCCGCAAGCCAGGTTTGTTGCGCGATCGGGAGCACCTCTTCGGTTGGCATCAGGACGACATCCCAGACCACCTCGCTGGATTCGACCTGATTGATCAGGCTCGAAATCCCATCCCGGCCCAATTCCTGGTGCCGCACCGTGGCGCCGGTGGCGACTGCGAACGCGTCCAAGAATGCTTCGCTCAGTGCGTCAAGCGGGTCACCAAGCGCGGCGCTTGCCACCACGATCGAACGACCAGACCATCGCTCGGGATCGAGATATCCGGCAACCGGCGAAACGATAGGTTCCTGGGTAGGTGAAGGCGACGCTTGGATAGCTGGAGCCGTCGCCGTAGGCTCGGCGGTGGCTGTCGGCTCGTCCGCGGTGTTCGAATCAAGTCCGCACGACGTCAGCAACGTCGCGGTGAGCCCCACTCCAGAACCGAGAATCACCCGTCGCGTCCACGTTCGATTCGATGAAGGAAAGAAAGACGATCTCGACGACATGAGCTGAACACTCCTGCCAGAAACCATTGGACTGAGGAGAGGAGCGCGCGCTGGGCGACCCCATCAAGCGACCCGCACGTGCGGCGTCTACCCCAGTCAACCATTTGTTTCGATCGTCGAACGTGTCCTTAACGTTCACTTCATGATACCGTACTCGATCGTGGCGACGGCGCCTCACGCACCGAAATCTCCTTCTCGATGCGCAGTCTAAGGTGCGGGGTGCAGGAACTGGCGACAAGCGATATGCTAAGCACGAGCACTTGGCGCATGTTGTCTGGAAATTCCAGGAGCACGGGCCAGGCGCTTATTGTTGACGCCTGCGTACACTTGGTCGTCGGCAATTGAAACGGTCGGTTTCGGATTGCGGCGTGTGATTCGGCAGGCTGCGACTACCGATTGGGGTGCACACCCCTGTTCTCGAAGGAGAGATGGAGCGATGGACACCTACAACATCTATATGGATGAATTGCCGACTGGTGAAGAATTCGATGGCGAAGAAATGGTCGAGGTTGAATTCCGGGTTGTCCCGGGCAGTCAGGACGACGGGGATGCGGAGACTAATGCAGTCATTGCCGGTCTCGACCTTGTGGACCTGATCAACCTGCGCGATTCGCTCCAGCAGGAAATCGACAACTATGCGTTGACCGCGCTGGAAGTGGCGGCGGGAGCAATCGCCGACGGCGCAACGAGCTGATCTCGAGACGCGTTTGGCCCGCTCCATTATCGAGCATCATCAATGCGGCGGCTCTCCCCAGAGCCGCCTTTCCCATGCGGGCCCAAAGGCGCGTTGCGCAATGGGAACTTCTCCGCTATTGTCAACGCCATCGCCTCGCTCCGGCGATATCCTGTACTTTGCGGGGCCCCGAGTTGTGCGAGCGCAAGGGGTCGAGGCACGGAGAAGAGAATTGACGAAATAGCATCCCCGCCGGCGCTCCACGCCCGCGGTTCAATCGTCCTTGCTTGAGTTGGTTGCCTTCCGATCGTTGCTGGTTGGATGCTGACCGACTGCATCGTGACGGAAGGATGCCATGCTAACCGTCAATCGAATTTCCAAACGCTTCGGCGACAATCAAATCCTCGAATCCGCCTCGTTCAGCATCAACGCGGGTGAGCGCATCGGTCTCGTCGGACCTAACGGCGCGGGCAAATCAACCCTCTTGCGCATTCTCTCCGGGGACGATCGTCCAGATTCCGGCTCACTCACGATCGCTCCGGGATTGCGAATCGGTCACTTGCGACAAGGTTTCGCCGATTTACCGGACGGAGCTCTAGGCGACCTTCTCGACGTGCCTGCGCGCGGCCTGGTCCTGGCCCATCGCGCCCTCGATCACGCGCTGGCGATGTATCAGGACAAGTCAGTCGATCCCGACGCCGCGGCCGACGCCCACAATGCCGCAACACTTTCATTCGATGCCGCCGGGGGATACACCGCCCTGGACGAACTCACCGCGCTGCTTCACCGCTTCGGTCTGCACGATATCGCAACCAGCACCTCGCTGCGCCACCTTTCCGGCGGTCAGAAGACCCGCGCCGGCCTGGCTGCGCTCCTCGCCTCACGTCCGGACCTACTCTTGCTCGACGAGCCCACCAATCATCTCGACGTCGATGCCCTGGAGTGGCTTGAACAATTTCTGCGGGAGCACCAGGGCGCCGTTCTGTTGGTTTCCCACGATCGCGGGTTCCTGGATGCGGTCGTCACCGGGATTCTGGAACTCGATCCGGATACCGGAACCGCGACATCATACGCAGGAGATTTCAGCAATTATGTAAGCGTAAAGCGCCATCAGCAAACGGAGCGGGCCGCGGCATACTCCCGGCAGCAAAAAGAAATTGCACGCATCGAAGAGGATATCCGGGGCACGGAGCATCACGCGCGTACGATCGAAGCTAACACCATCGACTTCGCGATCCGCAAGAAGGCCGCTAAAATAGCGCGCCCGGCTGTCGTTCGCAAGCGCAAGCTCCAACGACTGCTCGAATCGAGCGAATATGTCGAGAGACCGGAACGCAAGTGGGGCTTGTCGATCGACCTCATCGCTCCGACACAGGGCGCCAGGGATGTGCTCGTCCTGGACAATGCGACACTTGGCTACGAGGGCCATCCGGTCCTGTCGCCGGTATCGATGCACATCAGGCATGGAGAGAAAGTGGCGATTGTTGGCCCCAATGGCGGCGGCAAGACGACGCTGTTACGGTCCATCCTGAGCCTGGCGCCACCCCTCTCGGGTTTGGTTCGACTAGGCCCGAACGTTAAGCCTAGGTACTTCGCCCAGGAGCAGGACACGCTCGATTCGTCGCTCACGATCATGCAGAACCTGAGGAAGGTCGGCAGCGGCGGCGAAGGCGACCTCCGCGCGTTCCTCCACAAATTCCTCTTTGGAGGCCACATCGTGCATCGCCCGGTCGCGACGCTGTCCTATGGGGAGCGGGCACGGCTGATGCTCGCGATGCTGGTGATGGCGGGAACAAACCTTCTATTGCTTGATGAGCCATTGAACCACCTCGACATCGACGCTCGCGAGAAGTTTGAGCAAGCATTGGAGCAGTACGACGGAACGATGCTGCTCGTCCTGCATGACACGTACGCAATTCAGCGCCTGACCAATCGGACTATGGAAGTCCGTAATGGAAAGGTCGCCGAGATCGACCACCACATCCCCGAGACAGCGTGACCGACTTTTGCGCCTGGCGCCAGGAAGACCAAATGCACACCGTTGAATGCACGTCGCGGGACGAAACGATTCGGTGGAGCGCCATCACGATCGGATCTGTGAGAAGTCCGCGTCAGTCCTCGACTTTCGTCAGGATGCGAACAAACCTCGATTCACCTGGCGTCAGATAACGGTTTCGCGGACGTTCGGGTCCACAAAGCGGCGCTCATCGTTAACCCGAGGATGGATCGTGAGTTGACCGGCGAGCGTGTCCGGAAATCGGACCAGGTGTCACGTCACCGCTGGCGCAATGAGATTCGCTTTACTTACGAATCTGATTTCGACGCCGTGCCGATTACATGGTTGCGGGACGCCTACGATCTTTGAAGTGCGCTGAAAATATTCGGTCCATCCATGTTATCGTCGATCAGTCATCAGGAAGACAGCGTGTGACAAGCGCAATTTGAACGCTATCCTTGTCAATCCTGATATAATTGGCGGAACAGACAAGGAGGGTCGGACATGGCCGCGTCAACCAACCCACAAGCGAGGCCGGCGCCCAGGCCACAACAGTTGCCGCCACCTGGGCCGTCAAACATCGTGATTAGAACTCCCAACCCGCTCCCTCCGCCGCGAAGCGTCAGGGCACAATGAGGGTCACGATCGCAGCGGTTGCCAGCGAAGCTGCCTCAAAATGCAACGCCAATTGAGCGGCGCCTACCCAGCGAGCCTTCCTCACAAGAACGCCCCTATTTTCCTCGATCGATGCGAGATGTTCATTTGACACCCATTGTTGAAGGAAAGGTCCGGTGATCCTCTCGCTGTGTTCCTTCACAGTCGCAATGTTGGGCCTGAACTCCAGTCCGCGGATGAGGCTGGCTAGAAACGAGCAGACAAGGAGAGTGATGTAGAAGAACAGGGCAATACCTAACGCCCAGAGAGCAATGACTGGAACTTCCCTAACACTGATGTTCAACAGGGCGAAAGTTACTGTGAGTACAGTGCTGCCGACCGAAAAGGATTGCCACGTCTTGGTATCGAGCACATCCATCGTGGCGAGCTGAATATCCAGAAAATGGCGAGCAGTAGCGTAGTACATCTCTTCGGATGAAATGCCGTTATTCGCAGGTGGGGATGTTCCCGGCTCAGGCTTGCCAGGCTGATGCGTAGTCGATTTTCGTGTCAACCAACGGATCATGAGTCTCCCCCGTTGCCGTTCTTGGGCGCTCACTGTAACCACATTCCCTCCGCGACCCAGATCAGGCGCCAGCAAGTGTGACATTGATCCCGGATCGCCGAATCCGCCCACATACGATAACTGAATGTTTCGAATAACATTGGCGCCGCATTCCAGCCGTTGGCTTGTCGTCCATTTAGTGCATTGCACGATGCACGTGCATATTTGGCGCCGAAACAATCGTCTCAATGCGTTGCATCACGAACGTCGAGCGAAGTCACTTGCTCTGGGCGATTGCATCCACATCAGGGATTGTGGAATGATGCCGGCGCCAGGAGCGGGAGCGGGACCTGACGCTGGCCATCGTCCTTGAGTCAAGAGAGGCGCCGCCTGACTCTCCGCTCAAAGTGGAGGGCGACCAATGAAAATCACCGAAGTCAAGGGATACCCAATCCGGATCGGTCATCGCAACCAGTTCGTGGTCAGGATCGAAACCGATGAGGGAATCCACGGGGTCGGCGAAGGCGGCATCTCCGGTCGCGAACTTGCCATGCAAGGGATGCTCGAACACTTCGGGCAAGCACTGATCGGGCAGGATCCGAGGCGAATCGAGCACATTTGGCAACAACTCTATCGGGGAGCCTATTTCGAAGGAGGCAAGATCACCGCGGCTGTCGTCTCCGCCGTGGACATCGCCCTGTGGGACATTCTGGGCAAGTGGCTCAATGTCCCGGTTTGGCAGCTCCTTGGCGGCGCCTGCAGGGACACAATTCCGTGTTTCGCCACCCCAGGTTCACTCAGTGGTCCCGAAATTCTGAACACCGCTCGGGCCGCAATTGCCGATGGATGGCGGGTCCTTCGCTTTACACCCGGCATGCTCAATCTGGACTGGACTGGCGTCGACGGCGCGGTTTACGATCCGCTCGACTCAATCGACGCGGCGGTCGATCTTCTCCATCAATTGCGCACCGATCTTGGACCAAATGCGTTGCTTGCAATTGACTTTCACCACCGGTTGAGTCCGGTCGAGGCGGCGCTCTTCTGCCAACGCGTGGAGCATCTCCATCTCTATTTCGTCGAAGAGCCGATCCGATGCGAAAATCCCGATGCGTACGCTCAACTCCGCGCCATGACCAATGTGCCCTTCGCGATTGGTGAGGAATTCTCCAGTAAATGGGCGTTCGCGCCGTACCTCGAACGCGGTCTGCTGAATTTCGCGCGGGTTGACGTTTGCAACGTTGGGGGGCTAACTGAAGCTCGCAAGATTGCGGGATGGTGCGAAACGCACTACGTCGACCTGATGCCGCACAATCCACTCGGACCGATCTCCACCGCGGCGTGCGTACACCTGGCGGCCGCGACCTCGAACTTTTCCTATCTGGAGTACTTCCCGATCCAGGACCGCGATCGACCACGGGACATTTTCCCGGTTACGCTCGAATCCGTAGACGGCAGCTTCCCGCTGCCGACCGCGCCAGGACTCGGCGTCGAATTTAATCCGGTTGCCGCCGTTGATCATGCGTTCGAGTTCTGGGCCCCTCCTCGCTGGCGCCGACGAGACGGGAGCTACACAAACTGGTGACACAGTGTGGTCGCGCGTCTACTTGACGTCAGCCTTTTGGGCCTCTCGCGCTGGCAGACCGGCGGCGCGCGACCGGGGACCGCCCCCTCGGGGCGCGGCGAACCGAACGAACGACACGCTCGTGGACACTATGGGCGTGGAGTTCGACGGGATCGGCGCCGCGGACGCGATCGCATGGCATCGTTACGGTGGGCGCCACGATGCCCCTCCTGAAGTCGTCCAACCTTGATGACACCCGCTCCAGGCACATCGAGGCCTTGAACAATCCGGCGCATTCTGCGATAAGCGTTCCTGTGAACGATTTTATTGCGGCACTGGATCGGAAAACGCCAAAGGTTGTGTCTATGATTTCGACAACAGAAAGAGACGTTAATGTGGACCGCATCGCTCGCCTGCAGCGGGAGCTGGTGGAGAGCAGCGTCGATGTCGCCTTGTTCGGTCCATCGGCCGATCTCCTATACCTCACCGGTTTCGATGCCCACCTCAGCGAGCGGCTCAACCTCCTGGTGGCGCCCGCCAATGGCAAACCGTCCCTCGTCGTCCCGACCCTGGAGGCGCCACTGGTAGGCGACGCCACCCGTCTTGTTTCGATCCACAGCTGGGCAGACCACGAAGACGCGGCCGCCCTCGCCGCGACAGTGATTGGGGATGTCTCCGGCAAGAAGATCGCGGTTGGCAATCAATTATGGACGGCGTTCCTGTTGCGACTTCAATCCCATCTGGCCGGCGCCTCCTGGGTTGAGGCGGGGCCAATCATCCGGCCGTTGCGAATGATCAAGGACGGGGCGGAAATCGACGCTCTGGCCGAGGTCAGCCGGTTGACCGACGAAGCATGGGAGGAGTTCATCGAGGGACCCGCGATCAGCGAATTGACCGAGGTCCAGGCCCTGAAGCGTCTCACGGATCTCACTGAGCGGCGCGGGCTCTCGAAGATGTGGGGGATTTGCGGAAGTGGTCCCAATGCTGCCTCCCCACACCATCAGACGGGCAATCGAGTCATAGAGGAAGGGGACTCGGTCATTTTCGATTGGGGCGGAAATCTCAATGGGTACAACTCCGACGTGACACGGACCGTCTTCGTCGGTCAACCCACCGAAGAATTCAAAAAGGTCTATCAGATCGTGCGTGATGCCAACCAGGCCACATTCGAGGCGGTCAAACCCGGTGTGCCCCTGGAAGTGCTCGATCGCGTGGCTCGCAAGCTCATTGCCGACGCCGGTTATGGCGAGGCATTCCTGCATCGGGTGGGGCACGGACTCGGCCTCGAAGTCCATGAAGAACCCTACCTGGTCGAAGGCAACGGCCTGCCGCTTCAAACCGGCATGACATTCAGTGTCGAGCCCGGGATATACCTCGCGAGCAACCTCGGCGTCCGGATCGAAGACACCGTCGTCTGCACGGCAGATGGAGGAGAGAGGCTCAATCACGCCACCCGTGACCTGGTTTGCATGGATTAGCGCCAACTGCAGTTTGGATGACCCATTGCAAGCCAGCTGAAGGTGTTGTCATTCCAACGAAGGAGGGAGTTTCCGATACGTGAGTGGGCCGAGGACTCCTCCGGCGCCGGAACCGTGTTAGAGCCAGATCGGGTTCGTAATCGCGCGGAGGCCTCCGTGCGGTCCATATAGCTGGGCCCTGACGTAGGTCTGACCCTTTCCGAGGACGTTCACCGCGAAGCTCCACGACTGGTCGTCAGTCGTGACGGCCTCGGTCGCAATGATCCCGCTGGCGCCAATCAGGCAGAGTGCAGTTCCTACTCCGCCAACGACCCGCGCCGTCACCGCGTAATCCTCGCGCGTGAAGAAAACTTGAGGACCACCCGGCGAATCGCTCATGAAACATCGACCGGCGCGGATCGCCTCGAGGATGGATTCGGACGTTAGTGGACCCCTCGCCTGGACCCAGAGAGTGGGCCAACCCAATCGTGCTGGCGAAAGCGGATTCTCGGGAGTGCTGAGTGCATCCAGGTGATGCATGTCGCTGCCGCAGACACCGACCACCCGCTCGCCGCGTCGCAGCGCATCGTCCCAAACCTTGAGCGAAACCGTGTTGAGGCGGTCCCACCAGCCGTTCCACGGTTCGATGCAGTCGAAACCAGTCACTTCGCCGTATGCCCAGTCCGGGCCGAACGGTTTCGGATGGTTCATCGAGACGAGCCCGCCATCGGCGCGAGCGGCATCGATCGCGGCTTGCAAACCCCCTGGCGTCGCATCGCGGAAGTCATACCAGGTGTCCGTGCCCCAAACGTTGAAGTGCCCGGCGTAGGTCGTGACTTCGACACCTGGCACAAGCACCGGCCAGCCGTCGCCCGTGGGGACGAGGTTCACTGGCGATTGAGCGCGGTTGTGGTCGGTAATCCCGTAGAAATCGAGGCCGCTTTCGTACGCGGCGACGGCGAGTTGGGCCGGCGTGGCACTGCCGTCGGAGAAGATCGTGTGGGCATGAAGATCGCCGCGATGCCAGCCACGCTCGCCGGACGACGGCAGGTCGGCCCGTTGCAGGGAATCGAGGTTAGGGATGGCTGGTGCTTTTGGAATGTCGATGCTTGGGTTCAGATCGATTTGAACCTGCAGATCCAGGCCGTTGGAGCCCACTTTGTAGGCGCCGAGCAGGAGATTCCACGTGCCGGGTCCTGGTTTACCGGCGCGATAAGGGGGGGTGGACCATGTCTTGCCAATTACGATTTCCAGCTTGTTGCTTCCACTCCATCCGCGAAATCCGGCCCCGCCGGCCCCGATGCCGTGTTGGTCGAAGAGACCGACGTCCAGTGTATTTCCGCCAGTGATTTGTGGATGCGCATCAATCTGGTCGTTGTAGGTGATCGTGATCCGGAACCGGTCAACTGCTTTCGGCAGTTCGAATGGCAGGTGACGGAGTGTGCCGTCTTCGCCGGACTCGAAGCGGGCATCAAGGAGGATAGGTTTCTTTGGGCGCGGTGGCAACGTGGAGTTCCTTGGATTGGGCCCGCGGTGGAGGAAGCTTCCTCCTCTGAGCGAGTCGAACTGTGATTGGGATTATTGTAGCCGTTAGATTTCGGATGGACACGATGAAGGATCGAACGAATAGGCGCCGCGCCCTAACGAGTCGACCCTTCATCCCGGCATGAGGATGGACGGCGTCCGCGACACTCGTCGGGTCACCGCGGCCAGCTGTTGATATCGAGCGGATCGGTTCCGGCCGCGACTTCGTTCGAATCATTGACGCCATCGCCGTCCGAGTCACCGTTAAAGGGATCGGCGCCGAAACGTGCCTCCTGGGCGTCGGTCAGGCCGTCGCCGTCCGAATCAATCCGCCCGGACTGTTTCTTGGCTCGTGAGCTCCTCACGGGATCGTTCGGGTCTAGTGGGTCGGAGCCGTTGACGACCTCGTCGAAGTCGCTCATTCCGTCGCCGTCGGTGTCTGGATCGTCCGGTTCGGTCAGCGAGAAGTAGACCTCGTCACCATCCGTGAGACCATCGCCGTCCGCATCTGGATCGAGCGGGTCGGAGCCATGGAACAGTTCACCGCCGTCGTACAGCACGTCTCCATCGGAATCGAGGTTGAGCGGATCCGTTTCGTGGACGAAGACTTCGTTGAAGTCGTTGATTCCATCATCGTCAGTGTCGGGATTCAACGGATCGGTTCGGTACTCGACAATTTCGTTGTAATCGTTGATCCCGTCGCCGTCGGTGTCGGCTTCCTCCGGTTCTGTGCCATAAAACTCTTCCTGGGCGTTGGTCAGGCTGTCGCCATCGGTGTCGGTTCCCGGGTCGCCGTCGATGATTTCCAACTTGAACGGCCTGGATGCGGCGGGAGTTCCGGCACCCGGCGAATCTTCGATGGATTCTTCGTTGAATGAAATCAACGTCGGGGTCGGTTCCTGGGCTGGCGTAGCGGTTGGCTCCGCCGCCTGAGTTTCAGTCGCGGGGGGTCGTTCGATGGGGGCCGAAGTGGGTTCCGCTGTTGGCTCCTCCGAAACTGCAACTACCTGTTCCTCGGTCGGGGCCACGGTCGGTTGCTCCGTCGGGGCTATGGTCGGTTCCGGTGTGGCCGGGATGGCGTCGGTCGTGGATGCGGCTGTTTCCGGGGTCGCGCCGGCTTCGACGACATTCTCCTCGCCAAATCCGATCACGGCGCCAATGTATGCCGCGACATAGACCGAGTCATCGGCAGCCCCGGTGAAACTGACTGGACCATCGAACTCGGCGATGTCGCCTGCCGCAATTGGCATTTCGGATTCGCTGCCCGTCGAGGCCATGATTTGTCCAGAGATGCCGTGAACAAGCGTATGCCCCGCTCCTTCGGGGAGTTGGGATTGCTCACCCTCATTCAAGACATCGCGGACAAGGTCGAGGTCGCGCTCGCCGGTAAGCGGGAGGAACGACTGCCCCACGAGCGGTTCGGAGCCGGCGCTCTCTGCGCTGCGCGGCGTAAGTTCAATCATCATGAAGTCGTCTGGAGGACCGAACGTTTCGAGTCGCACCGTTTGACCGGGGTAAAGGTAGGTTGCCTCTCCATTGGCGATGCGCTGACGTTGACCCGAGGTCTCGTCGGTGACGAGCAGCGGCGTGGTGTGGGCCAGCACGAACACCGGCGACGCTACCGTAATCGGTTCCATCTCCGATTCGGCGGTGAACATGCTTACCTGCCAGACGTGTTCGCCATCGGGCACGGTGTAAACCCCCTGGGCGATCACCGCGGCAGCGCCTGAGGCGGGAGACGGACCGGCAGGACCGAGCGCCTGGGCCATCGCCGCGGCAATAGTCGAGAGGGCGATGATTGCGCTGAGGGCGAGGACGCTTGCCCTGGCGGCGGTCGTTTTGAGCATGTCTTCACTGGTTTTCGCCATGCGAGATACTCGATTCCTGAAGCGGCAACAGTTCAAACGGTTGATTGCTGGGGCAACCCTACGAAAGAATGCACGCCAGCGTCAAACGCAGCCAAACGATTCCAAGCCAAATCAAAAGCGTCCTCGCCGGTTAACCGGCGAGGACGCTTCCCGAAAATCAGGACGTTTCCTGTGTGAAATTAGCCGGCGTTGTCGAAGTTCTTGCCGGCAACATCCCAATTTACGACGTTCCAGAAGGCCTCAAGATAGGCCGGGCGCTTGTTCTGGTATTTGAGGTAGTAGGCATGCTCCCAGACATCGACACCGACGACCGGGGTCTGGCCATCGCTCAGCGGGCTGTCCTGGTTAGCGGTGCTGAGGACCTCAAGTTCACCGCCGTTGACGACGAGCCAGGCCCAGCCGGAACCAAAGCGTGTGGCGCCGGCGGCGTTGACCTTCTCCTTGAGGCCGTCAACACCGCCGAATTTGGCGTTGATTGCTTCAGCGAGGGCGCCTGTCGGAGCGGTTGCTCCACCCGGGGTCAGGAGATCCCAGAAGAAGGTGTGGTTCACGTCGCCACCGGCGTTGTTGCGAACAGCTGTCCGCTTTTCCTCCGGAACCTGGCTCAGGTCCTTGACGAGGTCTTCGGAACTGACGTGTTCGAGATCGGTCCCGGCGACCGCGTTGGTCAGGTTGGTGACGTAGGTTTGGTGGTGCTTGTCGTGATGGATTTCCATTGTCTGAGCATCGATATGCGGCTCAAGCGCATCGAACGCGTAAGGTAGTGGGGCAAGTTCACGAGCCATGTTTTCCTTAACCTCCATGTGTAAAGCGTTCACCGGTTATACAATCGGCGATTTCGCGAGTTTGGACGTGATCGTGATCTCAGGCGCCGACGTTCCACAATGACTCGCAAGGAGGCATCCCGAACTGGACCGACGCGTCAATCGAACGGTCTCAATAATATCACAAGCTCGCAGTTGGAAAATAGCGCGGACGATGGGGCAATCGCGTAGACCTCCTCCTGATCCAGGCCCCTGGAAGCAATGATTGGCGCCACTGGATACGGACTGACGCAGTGTGGCGGCGATTACGGATGCCACCGCATTCGCTTCGCCACGTTGACATTGCCCTTGACAAGCGAATTGGCAAAGGGATACCCTGCGGGTGTTATGAATGAAACGGTCAATTACCCACCAGTCGTAGAGTTGCCGGAAACCTCGGAGCGCGTTAGCGCCTCGGGGCTGATGTCGTTCCATTACTGGTTTACCGACCCCCCAGCTCCGCTGGCGGGGCAGTTTGGCTGACCAGGTCTAAGCTGCCACACGCACAGGAGCATTTTGGGGGGAACCGAGGCACATGCCTCGGTTTTTTGTTTTCCGGAAATCACGGGGACGATGAGCGGGAAACCGGATTTGCCCGGCCGGGCGAGACGAAACGGGAGCAGGCGATGTTGATCACGATCGCACCAGAGGCGCCTCCATCTACGCGGACCGCCATTCTGGCCGCGGCGCTGGAGCGGGGATTCCAGGCTCAGGCAATGGCCAATGGCCGCGGCGGCCAGGTCATCGGTGTCGCCGGCTCCCTGCCTGTTGAGCAGATGGAACTCGGTGGGATCGTCGATGTGCAGGCGATTCACAAGCCATTCATGATGGCCAGCATCGAAGCTCGCGATCGGTCAGTCGTGACGGTGGGCGACGTCGCGATCGGCGGCGGCCTGCCGGTGTTCATTGCGGGACCGTGCTCGATCGAGTCGAAAGACGACCAAATCGAGATTGCCCGCGCGGTGAAGGCTGCCGGCGCCAACATCCTGCGCGGCGGCGCGTTCAAGCCGCGCAGCTCCCCCTACTCATTCCAGGGACTGGGCAAGGAAGGATTGGAGGCTCTGGCTGCCGCACGAGAAGTGACCGGACTCCCCGTAGTTACTGAAGTGATGGAGCCTGAGCAAGTCGATTTGGTGGCCGGGTACACCGATATGCTCCAGATCGGCTCGCGAAACATGGCGAACTTCCCGTTGCTCAAGCGGGTGGGACGGTCCACTGTCCCTGTCTTGCTCAAGCGTGGATTCGCCGCCACCCAGGAAGAGTTCCTGATGAGCGCGGAGTACATCATGGCCGGCGGCAACACCAACGTGGTCTTGTGCGAACGCGGAATCCGAGCTTTCGACGCCGCGTTCAGGTTCAGCCTCGATCTCAATGTCGTCCCTTCGATCAAGGAAGTCTCGCATCTGCCAATCATCGTCGATCCCAGCCATGGCACGGGGCGCCGGTCGCTGGTGGCGCGGATGGCGATGGCGGGGTTGGCGGCCGGGGCCGATGGCCTGATGATCGAGGTCGACGCCGATCCAGATCATGCGCTCAGCGACGGTTACCAGACGATCACGCCAGTGGAGATGGGACGAATCCATCGTCGCGGCATGGCTCTGGTCGAAGCGCTCCACGGCTTTGACGACGCGGACGACCTTGTCCCGGATGTGGCAGAGGCAGTGCGGATTACTTCGATCGAGGATGCCGCAGTCGAGCTGGAGCGGATTGCCTGAGCAGTGGAGTTCGAGGGTACGAAGGGGCCCGGGCGATCGACCAAGCCCGAACATCCTCAACAATCCATCTGCTGTCAACCAATTCAGCCGGGGTCCGAGCGGAACAGAAGGGCAGCGTAGTGATCGCACGAGTGACCGCGGCGATGGCGTGCGATTCTTGCGCATTCGACAGTGGCGCCGCGGCGCTCAAACATTGAATTGAGCGCAAACGACTACCTACTGAATGATTGACTAGCAAAATGACTTGACAACCAGCCTCCCACATCCTAACGTGGCAGCGTCTGAGGCATCGCAGTTCCGCCGGGTGCTTCAGGACATCGGGAAATCCGATCATCCGAAAAGAATCCGGCACAGTGGGTGGCTGGAAGCGTTTCTGACGCAACATTCCAGTTCTCTCGGGTACCCGGTCGGTGTCCATCTCCGGTCATCGATCCTTCGCTGGTCGTCTCTGAATGCACCACTTGGAGGCGGTAGGCAAGATCCGGCCCCATCCTGGATGGTGAGCCGGAACGGGGTTCTGTTTAGGCAGCGCGAGCGGAAGTCCTTACAGCCTGAGACGTTTACCTTTCCCAGGGTAGCGACTTGAGTGAGGGTGCTTCAGCAAACAGCGGAGGTCCGCTCATTCGAGCGGACCTCCGTCCTCTATTCATGAACCAGAACGACATTACGGGTCACCGGAGAGCGGCGCCGCTTCAGGTTCGTTTCCATCCGACGCCCGCATGATCGTCGTTTTTCCGTTCAAGGCGGCGCCACAGCTCGCGCAGAATGTGCCGACCGGCGTCACCTTGTGGCAGGCGGAACAAACGATGCGTGCGTTGGGCGCTCCCAGCGCCAGGCGATCGGTCGCCACTGCCTGGTCGAGCACCCGCCGATAGAGGACGAAGACCGCCACCGCAACAAGCAGCGTCCACAAGAACTCGGGCCAGGCGCCGGAAGGTTGAATCTGGATCGAACCGAATGTCAACAGCAGGTAGCCTACGACGCCCCCGATTGCGGGAAGGACAATGACCGACGTATTCGTCGCGATCATGTACCGCCATACTCCGGCCCCAATCATCGCCCCACACAAGGTCACGACGATCGGCCGCAGGAAGGCAACGCCAAGGATCGACAACGTCCAGTCGCTGACGTTCGCTTGCGGTCCAGAATCGGCAATCATCGGCCACCAATAGACCAGACTCGCGCCGATCGACAATCCAGCGGCGGATGCCCCGGTCAGGATCACGCCATCCATGACTTCGTTGCGGAACCGCGGCCAGCGGCGCATGGCGATTGGGACGCCGGCGAATGCCGCGATTGAAACCGCGGGGATGATCAGACCGGCCAGCAACCACACGATCCAGGGGGAGGGTCCGGCGGCATCAGCGAAGCGACCGCCAAACCCGGCGGCGCCAAAATTCAATACGCCCTCGTTGTACCATTGGCTTCCATGGATCCATGACGCGATGGCGGAAACGATGATGCCGATGGCGGTCCCGGCCGCGCAGACAGCCGCGATGAGGAAGTTCGATTCCTTTTCAAACACGTCGTGCTGGGTCAGGGTGATCAGGATGAGGATCGGCACGCTGCTCGACAGCACGATCAATGCCAGACCGCCGCTGTTGGCGACGAGGCAGAGCAAGGTGAGGATGCCCGAGACCGCAACCAGCCGCCGGTGGGGAACGGTGCTGAACATGTGCAGACGAGGATCGACGTAAGCGCGTACACCATCTCCAAGTCGCGACAACGAACCTGGGATGCCAGTCCGCGGGCTCCCGCTGGAGTCGGCGGATTGGGGAGGAACGCTGGCAGCGGCGCCGGCAGAGTCCTCGGATGTTTTGAGCAATTTCCCGAGACCAAGGCGAGAGGCGGCGCCCGAAAACAGGGCGGACGCCTTGGCCATCGGTTCTTCACTGGACGGTTCCCCAGCTGGCTCTTGCGATGCGCCTGGGTCGTGTTGTTCCGGATCAGTCGGGACCGAGGAGCTGTCCAGAGTCTCATCAACGGTGTCCGAGGCATTGGGCGGCGTCGCTGGATCAGGTGACCGAGTGTCCTCTTCGCCTGCAACCCCGCTGCCGGAATCTGAATCCGGGACGTCGTCGCCGGTGTCGACAGCTTTCCACGACTCGTGGCGAAGCGTGGATCGCGTTCCGTTCTCGTCGTCCATCCCAACCCGTGGCTGGACTGGATCGACGCCGGTGAGATCGCCGTCGGCGTCGGTCGGGACCTCGCCTTTGTCGATCGTCATCACATCTTCGGGGGGTGACTGTGCGTAAGAATCGGTATGCCCGGAGAGTTCGATGACATCGGGTGAATGAGGATGGCCGGCTGAATGGTCGCGATCGTCGACATCCAGCGGCGGCGCCTCAGGATGGGATGAGTCGTCTTTAGCCTCAGGTGGTTCCCTTGGGTCGATCGCGGGATGCAAATCCTGATTCTCGTCAACAGTCTCACGGTCGCGGTCAGGGTCAGGCGCAGGCGCATGGTCCCGTTGTTTTCCGTCGGAGTTGGATGTCATTGGATGCTCCTGGATCCGGTTAGTCTGCCCGGTGGCGCGGATTCCGGTCGTGAGATTTATTTAGGGAAGTATAGTCAACCCTGGTTTGTGTAGGGACGCACGGCGATCGGTCGTCTCGGTCCGCGATGATTGCCGCACTCCACCGGTCGCGACCTCTACTTCTAACGTAGCGGTCGATGGAGAGAGATGTGTCACTGTTCGAGGTCATCGGCATGGTTGCCTACGGGATGTTTATCGGTGTCGCGCTGGCGGCGCCGATTGGTCCCGTCAACATCGAGATCATCACCCGCGGGCTGCGTCACGGATTTCGCAACGGATGGCATGTCGGACTCGGGGCCCTGACCGCGGACACGATGTACGCCACGATCATCGTCACCGGTCTGACCCCTGTCGCCGATCGTCCTTCGATTCGCGTGCCGTTGTTCCTGGCCGGGGCGGTGATGCTGGCGTGGGTGGGGTACTCCAGTTTGCGCGTGGCAATGCACGCTCCGGCCGAGGCGCCGGTGGGCGCCCCGAAAGGACACCGCAGTTACGTGACCGGCTTCCTGATCGCGGTGTTGAGCCCGATGGGGATCGTCTACTGGTTGTCGGTGGGGGCGGCGCTGGTTGCCGAGGCCGTGGCTCGCGTCGGGAAGATTGGAGCGCCAGTTCTCGTCGGAGGTGTATTCCTGGGTCTGCTTGTGTGGGTGACGTCGCTTTCGGCTGTCGCCCAGGTCTCGCGCCGGTTCGTGACCGGCGCCGGGATGCGCTGGATTACGGCATGCAGCGGGTTGATAATCCTCGGGTTTGCGGCGTGGTTCCTGATTCGAGGGATCCGTGAACTGACTTGACCAACTATCCACATTTGATCGCGACCCGGTCATGATGTTCATTATCCCGCAACCGGTTTTCCCGAATGCGGCGAGGACAGAAACGGGCTCACTGGATGATCTTCAGGACTAGCAGAAATTCGGTTGGAATCTCGCGGAAGAGGCTATGTGTCGCTTCGCGGTGCAATAATACAAGAATTCGAAACTGCCCGAAGCCACGTGGTGTGTGTCAAGAAAGTGAGACAGCATTTTGGACGATCTGTTGGTCCCAGGCGATCAGCGGCGGACGGCCCTTGGCGCCGCCGTGGGGCCGGCGCCGGTTATACCAGCCCTCGATGTA
>Ga0183260_10000124_pt1 | contig 55943 bp, 51 predicted proteins | sample AntDrymUQ4972206_2_FD_129768 | JGI IMG/M metagenome (GOLD analysis project Ga0183260, IMG submission 129768) | Polar desert sand microbial communities from Dry Valleys, Antarctica - metaG UQ497 (22.06) (version 2) (version 2) | ecosystem: Environmental > Terrestrial > Soil > Desert | place...
CGACACCCCCAACCTGGTGGCGTTGTGCTCGGCTCATCACCGCCTGCACCACCGGGGGCTGCTGGGGATCTCGGGCAACGCCGACGATCCCGATGGCTTGGAGTTCACCGACCACGCCGGGCGTCGCCTCACCGGCTGTGGCCGACCGGCACCACCGGGAGAGCTCACCCTCACAGCCACCTACGCCCATCCCACCGGCGAGCGTCTCGACGGGCGCTGGGTGCAGTTCCGCGACCCGCCGGGCACGCCCGCGCCAGTGGTGCTGGCGGGCGCCGGCACAGACACCGATACCGATGAAGAGGACCTCGCCCACACCGGCTGAGCGTGCGGACGGGCGAGAGGGGGCTCAGCCTCCGGCGGCCTTCTTGGTGCTCTTGGTGCTCTTGGCGGCCCTCTTGGCCGGCTTCACCGGCTCGCCGTGATCGTGGACGTGGGCCTCGCCCTCGTGCTCCTGCTCGAAGTTCTCGTGCGGGTAGTGCCGGTGGGAGAGGCCGGCGTGGTCGTGGTCGTGGTCGTGCTCCGAGCTCAGATGCTCGAAACGGTCATCGCCCGGAAGTTGTGAGTGACGTGAACGTGGTGGTGGGAGTGGGCCACGGGCTCGTGCTCGTGCTCCTCCCAGGACGCATCGCCTCGGTCAGCCATACCCCTGTTCTGCCCGCCAGCGCACGGTCGCAACCTCGGCCGCACCCAGCCGGCGGGGGGAGCGGGGGCCAGTCCCCTCGTTCCCCCAGCGCATCGAGGGGACCGGTCACCCGACAAGATGACGGCTTACGACACTCGTTCGTGACGCGCCTGGCGCGAAGAGAGAGAACCGACCCGTTTCCCGGTGCGCGGCCCGGGTACCATGCCGATGGTCGACCTCGACGTGGCTGGGGACGGGCGTATGGCGCGGCGACTTCGAGCTCTGGCGGAGACCGAGACCTGTACCGACGGAGAGTTGGTGCGTGCCGGCTCGGCGGGCGACGACCAGGCGCTGGCCGAGCTCTACCGCCGCCATGCGCCGGTCGCCGAGCGCGTGGCTCGCTCGGTCGCCGCCAGCCCCGACGATGCGGCCGACGCCGTCGCCGAGGCCTTCACCAGGGTCTTCGGTGCGCTCATGTCGGGACGGGTCGGCACCCTCGACTTCCGGGCCTACCTGCTGGCCGCCACCCGCAACGCCGCCATCGACCACATCCGCCTTACCGGTCGCGTCTCCCCCATCGCCGACCTCGGCACCCTCAACCTGGTGGAGCCGAGGGACGGGCCCCCGGACCTACTGGTGGCCGGCGAGGCCTCGTCGCTGATCGCCGAGGCCTTTGGCGACCTGCCCGAGCGATGGCGGTCGGTGCTGTGGCTCACCGAGGTGGAGCAGATCACGCCCGGGGAGGCGGCCGGACGGCTGGGCCTGTCGGCGAACAACGTCTCTCAGCTCGCCGTGCGGGCCCGGGCGCGTCTGCGCGAGCGCTTCCTCCAGGCCCTCGTCCGCAACCACGCCGAGCCCGCCTGCCAGACGACGGTCGACCGGCTCGGCGCCTACATCGCCGGGTCGCTCACCGACCGCCGGCGCTCCGAGGTCGACGCACACCTGGCACGATGCGACGACTGCCGCCGGCGCCTCGGCGAGCTCGAGGATCTGGGTGCGTCCCTCAAACGCTCCGCACTCCTGGGCCTGCTCCTCGTCCCGAATCTTCCTCGCGGCTCCCGGATTGGCGTCGTCGATCGGACGACCGATGCCGAGCCCTTCGTCGGGTTGGCGGCCGACGGTCCGACCGCCCCCTCCGCGCCCTCGCCGCTCACGGCGCTGGCGGCCCGTGGCGCCTCGGCACCGGGCACGCAGATCCTGGCCACCAGTCCTGTCGCCGCTCTGGCTCCGATCGTGATCGCACCACCGCTCCGGCGCGCAGCGGCCGCGGTCCTTACGGCGGTGGCGGCCCTGCTCCCCGGCCTCGACATGACGAGGGACGACGGTGCCGCGGCAGTAGCCACGACGCCCCTGCGGCCGGCCGTCACCATCCCGGCGGCCACGACGCCGGCGGCGGCCCCCGACACGGCAGCGGCCCCCGACACGACCCCGCCGATCGTGCCCGACCCGGCGCCGCCCGCACCGCCCGCAGCCACAGGACCGGTCGCTCGTCCGGCGGCCGCTACCAGGTACCCCACCAGCACCGTGGCCCAGGGCGTGCCGACGTGGGTCGACGTCTTCGCCTCACCCGATGAGACGGCTCCGACCATGACGCTGCAGAACCCGACCCCGTCCGACGCGCCTCTCGTGTTCCTCGTGGTGGGCGACCAGGGCGACCGGGTGGGCGTGCTCCTTCCCACTCGCCCCAACGGGAGCACGGGCTGGGTCGACAAGGCCGACGTGGCCCTCAGCCAGCACGCCTACAGCATCGTGGTGGAGCTCGAGGCCCACGTGATCACGGTGTTCGACGGCCAGCGTGTGATCCTGAACGAGCTCATCGGCGTAGGCACCAACGCCACCCCGACGCCGGGCGGTCTCCATTTCACCAAGGAGCTGTTCCGTACCACCGACGCCTCCGGCCGTCCGAGCTCCCAGGGCTCCTACGGCCCATTCGTCTTCGGGCTATCCGGGTTCTCCGAAGTGCTCTTCAACTTCGCCGGCGGCGACGGCGTCATCGGAATCCACGGCACCAACAGCCCGGGATCGCTCGGCCGAGACGTGAGCAACGGCTGCATCCGCATGAGCAACGAGGGCATCACCGCTCTGGCCGAGATCCTGCCCCTCGGCGTGCCCGTCGACGTCCGCCCGTAGCGAAGCACCCAAGTCGACTCGTCTGGCTGTCCCTGTACTAACTTTAGCCACAGTGGCAACACGAGCAACAGGGCGACCGGTCAGCGGCAAGCAACGGAGCACACCATGAGCAGCATCGAGCGGGTCACCGGACGAGAGATCGTCGACTCGCGAGGCAACCCCACGGTCGAGGTCGAAGTCGCCCTCGCGTCGGGCGCACGGGGCCGGGCGGCTGCGCCCTCGGGCGCCTCGACCGGCCGTCACGAGGCGGTGGAGCGCCGCGACGGAGGCGAGCGCTTCGGCGGCAAGGGGGTGCAGGGGCCCGTCGCCGCCGTCAACGGCGAGATCCAGTCGACACTGGTGGGCTTCGAGGCGCTCGACCAGCGGGCTCTCGACTCCGCTCTCGTCCACCTCGACGGCACCGACGATCGGGGGCGCCTCGGCGCCAATGCGCTGGTCGCAACGTCGCTGGCTGTGGCTAAGGCGGCGGCCGACGAGCTGGACCTGCCGCTGTACCGGTACCTGGGCGGGGTCGACGCCCACGTCCTGCCCACGCCGATGTGCAACGTGATCAACGGCGGGGCCCACGCCTACAACACGATTGACGTGCAGGAGTTCATGCTGGTGCCCGTCGGCGCCGCCTCGTTCTCCGAGGGGTTGCGCTGGGCGACGGAGACGTACCACGTGCTGGCCCACCTCCTGCAGGACCGCCGCCTGCCCACCGGCGTCGGCGACGAGGGCGGCTTCGCCCCCGACCTGGGCACCAACGAGGACGGCGTGCGGTTCCTCGTGGAGGCCATCGAGGTCGCCGGCTTCACCCCCGGCGACGACCTCGCCATCGCCCTCGACGTGGCCGCCACCGAGCTCTGGAAGCCGGAGACGGGCCGCTACGAGCTGGAGGGCGAGGGCAAGGGCTTCTCCACCGACGAGTTCATCGCCTTCCTCGTGCGCCTGGTGGACACCTACCCCCTGGTGTCGGTGGAGGACCCGATGTCGGAGGACGACTGGGAAGGCTGGATCGCGCTCACCGAGGCAGTTGGCGACCGGGTGCAAGTCGTGGGCGACGACCTGTTCGTCACCAACGCCGAGCGCCTGGCGCGGGGAATCACCGAGAGCGCGGCCAATGCCATCCTGATCAAGCCCAACCAGGTCGGCACTCTCACCGAAACCCTCGACACGGTCTCGCTGGCGAGCCGCTCGGGCCTCGGCGTGGTCGTGTCCCACCGTTCTGGCGAGACCGAGGACGCCACCATCGCCGACCTGGCGGTGGCCACCAACTGTGGGCAGATCAAGACGGGCGCCCCCGCCCGTTCCGACCGGGTGGCCAAGTACAACCAGCTCTTGCGCATCGAGGAGGACCTGGGTGAGGGCGCCGCCTATCGGGGCGGCGGCGCCCTGGCCGGCCGGGGGCCCCGCCAGTGACGACGAGGGTGCGGGCGCCACGACGGGAGGGTGCCGCGAGGCCTGGAAAGGCAGGGCTCGCGGTCGCCCTGCTGGCCCTGGTGGGCGTGCTGTTCCTCGCCGGGTTCCCGGCCCGGGACTACGTGGCCCAGAAACGGGAGCGCCGGGAGGTGGCGGCCCGGGTCCGTTCCTTGGCCGGAGAGAACCGGGTTCTGGCCGACCGCCAGGCGCGCCTGCAGACCGATGAGGAGATCGAGCGGCTCGCCCGCCAGGACTACAACCTGGCCCGCCCCGGCGAGGAGGTGTTCGCCATCATCCCCGCCGACCCGCCCCCCGCACCGGCCGCACCGGATCCTGCATCGCGCACCGACTCGCGGGGGTTCTGGGCACGCGCCCTGGGGGGCCTCACCGGGCTCGGGTAAAGAACCGCCGACCTCGCGCCGCCGAGCTCGTGGTTTCGTGCACACCAAGGGCTGTGATCCAGGGCGAGATCGACCGAATCACAGCCCTACGGATACACGAAACGGGCTAGCCGTTGTGCGTGGTACACACTTGTCATGCGATCTGGTCGCACTCCGATGACGCTCGTCGTCGCCATGCTGCTGAGCGCCGGCTGCGGCGAGTCAGCCGAGACGCCGGGCACGTCTGCGACTTCGGGCCGCAAGCTCTCGGTGGTCACGACCGTGGCCCCTCTCACCAGCATCGTGGCCAATGTCGCCGGGGACCTCGCCACCGTCAGGGGCGTGGTCCCCGAGGGTACGAACTCGCACACCTTCGAGCCCCCCCCCAGCACCGCCAAGGTCCTGTCGCAGGCCGATATCGTCTTCCTGAACGGCCTCCAGCTCGAGGAGCCGACCCGGGAGCTGGCGGTCGACACCGGACCGAAGGGCGCCGAGATCGTCGAGCTCGGCGACCGCACGATCACGCCCGCCGAGTACTTGTACGACTTCTCGTTCCCCAAGGAGGCGGGCAGGCCCAATCCCCACCTCTGGACGAACCCGCCGATGGCGAAGCAGTTCGCCTTCGTCGCCGCCGAAACGCTCGCCGCTCGCGACCCGGCCAACGCCGAGGGCTACCGGGCCAACTACGACCGCTTCGCGGTCAGAGTCGACGAGCTCGACCGGGCCATGATCAGCGCCACCGCCACCCTTGCTCGCGAACGGCGGAAGCTCCTCACCTACCACGACGCCTACGCCTACTTCGCCCGTCACTACGACTGGACGGTCGTGGGCGCGATCCAGGTCTCGAACTTCGAGGAGCCCACCCCGCGAGAGGTCGCCGACCTCATCACCCAGGTCCGCCGCGAGGGCGTACCGGCCGTCTTCGGGTCGGAAGTGTTCCCGAGCCCGGTCCTCGAACAGATCGGCCGGGAAGCAGGCGTGCGCTACGTCGACGTGCTGCGCGACGACGACCTTCCCGGTGAGCCCGGCGGTCCTGACCACTCGTGGCTCGGCCTCATGCGCTTCGACTTCATCACCATGGTCGAAGCCCTCGGCGGCGACGCCACCGCGCTGCGAGCCGTGAAGGTGCAAGACACCGCACCCGACCGCGCCGAATACCCGCAGTGAGCACCGTGGACTCTCTCGTCCGCCTAGAGCGGGTCACCTGTGGCTACGGCGAGGCGCCGGCACTGGTGAACGCGTCACTCGACGTGAGGCCGGGCGCCTTCATCGGCGTGGTGGGCCCCTCGGGGTCGGGCAAGACCACGCTCCTCCGGTGCATCCTCGGTTCGGTCCGCCCCCTGGCCGGGTCGGTTTGGCGCGCCCCGTCGCTGCGCACCGGCTACGTCCCCCAGGTGGAGACCGTCGACTGGAACTTCCCGGTCACCGTCGCCGAGACGGTGCTCATGGCCCGCACCGGCGGACGACGGCTGCCCTGGCCCAGCGCCGCGGAGCGACGGGAGATCGACGCCGTTCTCGAGCGGTTGGGCCTGGCCGGGCTCGCCAAGCGCCACATCCGGGAGTTGTCCGGCGGCCAGCAGCAGCGGGTCTTCCTCGCCCGGGCGCTGGTCGGCCGGCCGCAGATCGTCCTGCTCGACGAGCCCACGGCGGGGGTCGACGTACGCACCCGCCACGACGTCCTGCACCTTCTCGGTGACCTCAACGGCGACGGTCTGGCCATCGTGCTCACCACCCACGACCTCAACGGGATCGCCGCCCACCTGCCCCACCTCGTGTGCCTCAACTGCGAGGTCATCGGCGAGGGGAGCCCGCGGCGGGTGCTGACCCCCGAGATCCTGGAGCGCACCTACGGGGCTCCCATGGAGATCCTCGAGCACGGCGGGATGCCGGTCGTCGTCGACCGCCACGGCGGCGTCGACAACGTCGTGCGCCTGCGACGGGAGGGCGCGTGACCACGCTGCTCGAGCCGTTCCAGTTCGGCTTCTTCCGCCATGGCCTGATCGTGGCCACGCTGGCCGGCGCCCTCTGCGGCCTCGTCGGGGTGTACGTCACCCTCAGGGGGATGAGCTACATCGGCCACGGCCTCTCCCACGCCATCTTCGGTGGCGCCGCGGCCAGTGCGGTGATCTCGTTCAACTTCTACGTGGGCGCCGGCGTGTGGGGCCTGGCTTCGGCCCTTCTCATCGGCCGCATCACCCGCCGGCGGGTCATCGGGGCCGACGCCGCCATCGGGGTCGTCACCACCGCCTCGTTCGCATTGGGGTTGGCCCTGATCAACCGCTTCGGACAGGCGGAAAGGAGCATCGACGCCGCCCTGTTCGGCAGCATCCTCGGCGTTTCGGTGACCGATGTGTGGGTGGTCGCAGGCGTTACCGTGCTGGCTGCGGCCGTGGTGTTCGGTTCTTACCGCTTGCTGCTGTTCACCACGTTCGACCCCGAGGTGGCAGAGGTGTCCGGGGTGCCCACGGCGCGGGTCGACGCCCTGCTCATGGCCGTCCTCGCGGTGTCGATCCTCGCCACGATGAAGGTGCTGGGCGTCGTGCTCATAGCCGCCGCCCTGGTCATCCCCGCCGTCGTTGCCCGCATGCTCACCAACAGCTTCTCGCGGATGCTCTGGCTGTCGGTGGTGATCGGCGCCACCTGCGGCTTCGTCGGCATGCTGGCGAGCTACCACCTCGACGTGTCGTCGGGGGCCACCATCGTGTTGGTGGGGGCCCTGGTGTTCAGCGTGGTGCTGGCCGTGACCGGTGCGCACGGCCTGCGCCGGGCCGCTGCACTCGCTGTGTCGCACTCGGCCTGAAGACCTTGTCAGGACTGGTCAGGACTGGATGACGGTGCCGGCCGCGCCCCCGGAGCGGGCCCGGTCCCGGCCGCTCGCCCCGTGGCGGACGTCGGCGACACCCTCGGAGCACGCCCGGCAGCGGCCGAGCACGGCGAAATGGTACGGCCGCATGACAAACCCGCGATCGCGACGGAGGCGGCGGGCGACGGTCGACAGCAGGTCGGACGGCGCCTCCTCCACCGAGCCGCAGACCTCGCAGACCAGGTGCTGGTGGAGATCGTCGGACAGGTGGTAGACGGAGCGGCCGTGCCCGAGGTGGACATGCTCGACGAGGCCCGCGGCCTCGAGCGCCTCCAGGCTCCGGTAGACCGTCGCCCGGTGCAGCCCGGGATGCGACTCTTTCACGGTGGCGGCGAGGTCGTCGGCCGACAAGTGGCCCTCGGCGGCGAGCAGCGATTCGACCACCGCCCGCCTGCCGGCGGTCACCCGGTGCCCCTCCCGGCCCAGCAGCTCGAGGATCCGCCCCAACCGGTCCGGCACCTCCGGTGTAGCGGCCATGCGCGAGGCTACCGGGGCGCCGGGCAGGCGTCCGACGAGCGCCCAGAACGTATGCTCCCCCGCCGTGGCCGAGGCCAGAGTTGGCACCAGTGGTTGGTCGTACGCGGAATGGGTCGGCGGCTTCTATCCGGCCGGGACCTCCACCGCGACGATGCTTCGGTTCTACGCCGGCCAGTTTCCGACCGTCGAGGCCCACAGCACGTACCGTCGCATCCCGACCGAGTCGACGCTCGAGCGGTGGGTCGACCAGGTCCCCGAGGGCTTCAAGTTCGCCCCCAAGGCCCACCTCGGCATCACCCACCGGCACGACCTCGCCGGGATCGAGGAGCGGGTGGCGGCCTTCTTCGCCGCCGTGGCCCCTCTCGGCGCACACCTCGGGCCGGTGCTCTTCGCTCTGCCCCACCGCCAACCGGAGCTCGGCCGACTCGACCGGTTACTCGAGGCGTTGCCGCCGACCCCGCGCCCGTGCGCGGCATTCGAGCTGGCACCGGCGTGGGCAACCGAGGACGTCGTCCGCCGCCTCGAGGCGCACGACGCCACCCTCGTGCTGACCGAGACCGACGGCCGTGCCCCGACCGACGTCGAGGTGGGCCCGCTGAGCTACCTGCGCCTCCGGCGGAGCCGCTACGACCGGGCCGAGCTGGACACCTGGGCCACCCGACTGCAGGAGATCACCGCCGGCGGCAGGGACGCCTACGCGTTCGTCAAGCACGACGAGGAGGCCCACGCCCCTCGCTACGCTCGGCGTGTGATGGGGCGTCTGGACCAAAGGTGAGAGCCGCGGCCGCTGACAGCACCGCAGACGACATCGTGGCCACGCTCCTCGGCCGCCGGCCCGAGGGCGACTTCGAGGTGGCGGTCCGCGACGGCCTCGGCCGTCCGGTGGTGATCCGCAACGCCCCCCTCCTCCGGGACGGCACCCCGATGCCGACCCGTTTCTGGCTCGTCGACCCCGATCTGCGCCGGGCGGTCAGCATGCTGGAGGCGGCAGGGGGGGTGCGGGAGGCGGAGGCGGCCGTCGACCCTCAGGAGCTCACACGCGCCCACGCCCGCTACGCGGCCGAGCGGGACGCAGCCCTGCCCGCCGACCTCGCCGGCCCTCGTCCCAGCGGGGGCGTCGGCGGCACCCGCCGAGGGGTGAAGTGCCTGCATGCCCATTACGCCTGGCATCTCGCCGGTGGCGACGACCCCGTCGGTCGCTGGGTCGAGGCGCACCTCCCCAAGTGAGCGAACCGCACGCCGTCCCGCCCAGTGCGTTCGGGCCACGCAGGCCGGCCGTCGCCGCCATCGACTGCGGCACCAACTCCACCCGATTGCTTGTCAGCGACGGGCGGGGGACAACCCTCGACCGACGGGCGACGATCACCCGGCTGGGCCGAGGCGTCGACGCCAACGGCAACCTCGCCACCGAAGCGGTCGCACGCACCATCGCGGTGTTGGCCGAATACCGGGCGGTCATGGACCGCAACGGCGTCGGTCGGGTGCGGATGACGGCGACGTCGGCAGCCCGCGACGCCTCCAACCGGGAGATGTTCTTCGCCGCCGCCGAGGGGGTCGTCGGCTCCCGCCCGGAGCTGATCTCGGGCGAGGAGGAGGCGCTTCTGTCGTTCCTCGGTGCCACGGCCGAGCTCGACCCCACCCACGGCCCGTTCCTCGTCGTCGACATCGGCGGCGGTTCGACCGAGTTCGCCGCCGGGACGGTCGAAGCCGAGGGCGTTCTCTCGGTCGACATGGGGTGTGTTCGGATCACCGAAAAGTTCCTGCACCACGACCCACCAACGCCTGAGGAGCTGTCCCAGGCGATCTCGGTGGTGCGCGACTACCTCGACGACGTGGCGCGCGAGATTCCGGCTGCCACCGAGGCCCGGCGACTGGTGGGGCTGGCAGGGACGGTTACGACCGTCGCCGCCGTGGAGCTCGGACTGCTCACCTACGACCGTGACCGGATCCACCATTTCGTGCTCACCCGCGACGCGGTGGAGGACGTCTTTCGCACCCTCGCCACGGAGAGCCGCTCGCAGCGGGTCCACAACCCCGGTCTCGAGGAGGCTCGCGCCGACGTGATCGTCGGAGGTACCGCGATCCTCGCGGCCCTCATGCGCACCTTCGACTTCGACGAGTGCCTGGTGAGCGAGGCCGACATCCTCGACGGGCTGGTCCAGACCCTCACCGAGGGCGCACCGTGACCGAGCTGCCCGCTGAGTTGCGCGGGCGGCGGGTGACCCTGCGCCCTCTCGTCTCGACCGACTTCACCGAATGGCGCGAGGTTCGCCGGCGCAGCGCCGACTGGCTCCTGAAGTGGGAGCCCAACCCCCCGCGTGGCAATCCCGACGACACCCAGGACCTGGCCGCGTTCGCCGCCCGTTGCGGCGCCCGCCAGCGCGAGTGGCAGCTCGGCACCGGCTACAGCTTCGGGATCCTGGTCGAGGTCGGGCTGGCCGGGGAGATCAACCTCTCCGGCGTCCAGCGGGGACCGTTCCAGAACGCCTACGTGGGCTACTGGATCGACCGGGCCCACGCCGGGCAAGGGTACGTCCCCGAGTCGCTGGTGCTGATGGCCCGGTTCGCCTTCGAGGACCTCGGGCTGCACCGCATCCAGGTTGCGATCATTCCCCGCAACGCTCCCAGCCGCCGGGTGGTGGAGAAGCTGGGCCTACGGGAGGAGGGCGTGGCCGTGCGGTACCTGGCCATCAACGGCGTCTGGGAGGATCACGTCCGCTACGCCCTGACCGCCGAGGAGTGGGCCGAACGGGGCAAGCATCTGCTGGACGAGTGGGTCGCCACCCGGGGATGACGGCGGGTGGCGCCCCGTTAGATGTACCCCATGGGATCGACCGGGTTGCCGTTCACCCGGACCTCGAAGTGGAGGTGGGGACCGGTGCATGCACCCGTACAGCCCACCCGCCCGATGACCTGCCCCTGCGACACCCTTTGGCCCGCGGAAACGCCGATCGAGCTCTGGTGGGCGTAGAGGGTTGCAATCCCGCCGCCGTGATCGACGATGGTGGCGTTGCCGTAGCCGCTCATGGACCCGGCCGATACGACCACGCCGTCGCCGGCGGCGCGGATCGACGTGCCCGTGCCCGCACCGAAGTCGATGCCGGCGTGGAGGCGTGAGGTGCCGTAGATCGGGTGGATCCGGTTCCCGAACCCAGAGGTGATCGGCGCTCCCGGGACCGGGTTGGCCAGCCCTCTCCCGGCACGGGGAGCGAGGGCCGCGCCTCCGCCTCCGGGTCCCGCAGCCGGCCCGCGCGAGGCACTCGGGGGCGAGCCACCCGAGCCCGCGGCCGGGCCGGCGACGCCCGGGGTCGGTGCCGTGACCTGCATCGCCGCCCGTGACCGCAGGCGGGCGGCGATGGCGTCGGACTCGGCCTGAAGGGAGTCGGCCTTGGTCTCGAACTCGTCCTTGCGGGCAAGTGCCTCGTCCTTGAGCTTGGTCCCCTGGGAGATCTCGGCCGCCACCTGACCGGCCGCCTGGGATTGGGCGTCGCGCTGGGACTGCAGCCCGGCCCGCTGGGCGGCGACCACGTCGCGCTGGCCCTGCGCCTTGGCGCGGGCGACATCGAGCTTCCTCCGCAGGTCGTCGACCGCGTTGCGGAGGCGCTCGTTGGCCGCCACCGCTTCCGCCTGGTTTCCTGCCACCACCTTCAGGTAGGCACGCTTCGCCACCAGCTCGGACATGTCGCGGGAGCGCAGGGCGACCTCGACGTAGTGGGCGGCTTCGGACCCTCCGGTGTAGGAGGCGACGGCCCGGCGGGCCAGCTCCGCCTTGGCTGCGGCCAGGGCGGCGGTGGTCTCGGCCAGGCGGGCCTCCGCCTGCTGCTGCTGGTCTTCGAGACCGGCGAGACGGGCCTCGGCCTCCGAGGCCTCCCGCTGGGCGACCGCCACCTGACCGTCGAGCGCGACGACCTTGGCGTCGAGCTCCTTCTTGCGGGCACCGGAGGCCTGGATCTGCTCGAGGAGCCGGGCCTCTTCGGCCGAAGCCGCCTCGACCTCCTCGCGGGCGGACGCGATCTGGTCTTTGAGAGGACGGGTGTCGGGCTGGGCTCCGACGGGCGCGATTCCACCCCGCAGGACCCCGAGGACCAAAAGAAGTGAGACGAACAGCCGCCGCTTCACGCCGAGAACGCTAGCAACGCCAGCCAACAACGGCGCGGCAGGCCCGTCGAGCGGCGGGCGGGCGGACCGCCGGGACCTAGACGTCGAGGAACCGGCTCACCGCCACCGCCGAGCCGGCGACGCCCACGACCATGCCGACGAGGAGGAGCAGACTGCCTGTCCAGACGACGTCGCCGCCGGTGACCAGGAACTGGCGGAACAGCTGGACGTCGCTGTTCGAGCCCTGGATCCAGCTCTGGAAGAAGTTGCGGAGCACGAGCACCAGGGAGAAGGCGGCCGCCGCTCCGATGATCCCCTGGACGAGGCCCTCGAGCATGAACGGCACGCGGATGAACCAGTTGGTGGCGCCCACGAGTTTCATGACCGCGACCTCCCGCCTCCGGGCGAAGATGGCCATGCGGATGGTGTTGAGGATCAGCAAGCAGGCGGCACCCAGCAGCACGGCGGCGACCGCCCACAGCATGATCTGGAGGAAGTTGGTGATCGAAACCAACGCCTCCACCTCGTCCTTGGCATAGCTCACCCGGAGGACACCGGCGGTGTTGTCGAAGCGGTCACCGACAAGCTTGGTCTGCTCCGCCTCCTTGGGCACAACCCGGTACGACGGGGGGATCTGCTCGACGGTGATGGCGTCACGGACGTCGGGCTCGTTGGCGAAGATCTTCTTGAACTCCTCGAAGGCCTCCGGCTTGCTCACATAGTTGTACCGCCTGATCTCCGGCATGGCCTTGAGCTGGCGATCGATGGCCTCCGACTCGGTCGGGGCGGCAACGGGCTTCATGAAGATCGAGAGCTCGACGTTGCCGCTCCACTGCACGGTGGCCCGGTCGACCCCCTTCTTCACGAGTACCGCACCGCCGGCCAGGGTCAGAGACACGGCGACGGTGATCAGGGCGGCCGACGCCATGGACAGGTTGCGCCGCAGATTGGAGACCGTCTCTTTGGCGACGTAGTCGACCTTGAGTGCCATCAGCTATCGCCCTTGTCTTCGTGCGCGTCTCAGGTGAACGCCCCGTAGACGCCCCGGGCCTGGTCGCGCACCAGCGAGCCGCGGTCGAGCTCGATCACCCGGCGTCGCATGGTGTCGACGATGTTGTGGTCGTGGGTGGCCATCACCACAGTGGTGCCCGTGCGGTTGATGCGGTCGAGCAGCCGCATGATGCCCACCGACGTGCTCGGGTCGAGGTTGCCTGTGGCCTCGTCGGCCAGGAGGATCAGAGGCCGGTTGACGAAGGCCCGGGCGATCGAGACCCGCTGCTGCTCGCCACCGGACAGCTCGTGGGGCAGGTTGTCGTGCTTCTTGGACAGGCCGACGAGGTCGAGCACCTGGGGCACCTGGGCCCGGATGACGTGGGTCGGCCGCCCGATCACCTCGAGGGCGAAGGCCACGTTCTCGTAGGCGGTCTTGTTCGGTAGCAGCTTGAAGTCCTGGAAGACGCACCCGATGTTGCGGCGCAGCAACGGGACCTTCCACGAGCTGAGCTGGCCGATGTCCTTGCCGGCGACCCAGATTCGGCCGGAGTCAGGCTTGTCCTCTTTGATGAGCAGGCGGATCAGCGTCGACTTGCCGGAGCCGGTGGGCCCCACGAGGAAGACGAACTCCTGCTTCTGGATGTCGAGGGAGAGGCGCCTGAGGGCCACCACTCCGCCCTTGTAGCCCTTGGTGACGTTCTCGAGTTTGATCATAAGAAGAGGGGGGCCGGCGCGCAACGCACGTACCCGAGGGGAAAGCCTACGCCCATCGCGCCGCCCTCGGCAACACTCGGCACCGGCTCCCTCACGCCGGGACTCGGCCGTCGGTGCCGGCGCGGCGACGCCAGCGGAGGAACGACTCCATGAGATCGTCGAGCTCGCCGTCGAGGACGGCGCCGATGTTGCCCGTCTCGTGCGAGGTGCGCAGGTCTTTCACGAGCTGGTTGGGATGGAGCCAGTACGAGCGGATCTGGCTGCCCCAGGCCACCTCGCGCTGCTCGCCGGCAAGGGCATCCAACTCGGCGCGCCGCTCCTGGCGGGCGCGCTCGGCCAGCTTGGCGGCCAGGATCTGCAGGGCGACGGCTTTGTTCTGGTGCTGGCTGCGCTGGTTCTGGCAGGAGACGACGATCCCAGTGGGCAGGTGGGTGATGCGCACAGCCGAGTCGGTGACGTTCACGTGCTGCCCCCCGGCGCCCGACGACCGGTACGTGTCGACGCGCAGGTCCTTCTCGTCGATGTCGACCTCGGCCGTCGCCTCCTCGAGGAACGGCACGGCGTCGAAGGAGGCGAAGGCGGTGTGGCGGCGTGACTGGGCGTCGAACGGCGAGATCCGCACGAGGCGGTGCACGCCCTTCTCCGAGGAGAGAAGGCCGTAGGCGTAGCGACCACGGACGATGAACGTGGCCGAGGTGATGCCGGCCTCGCCCCCGGGCGAGACCTCCTCGACCTCCACCTCGAACCCGCGCCGCTCGGCCCACCGCAGGTACATCCGCAGCAGCATCTCCGCCCAGTCCTGGGAGTCGGTGCCCCCCGCCCCGGAATGCACCTCGCACACCGCGTCGCCTTCGTCGTACTCGCCCGTGTACAACGACCGCAGCTCGAGAGCGTCGAGATCGGTCACGAGCGAGGCGAGGGCGGCTTCGAGTTCCGGCTCGACGGAGTCGTCGCCCTCGTCCTGGCCCAGCTGGAACAGCACCTCGGTATCGGAGAGCCGAGCCCGCAACCCGTCGACCAGCTCGACGTCGTCGGTCACCCGCGCCAGTTCGGTCGTGACCGACCGAGCCGCATCCGGATCGTCCCAGAGCGTTGGATCAGAAGCCTTCTTCTCCAGCTCGGAGAGCCGAACCCGCTTCCCGTCGACGTCGAGTGCATGCGCCAGCTCCGAGAGCCGCTCGGATTCCTCGCGCAAATCGTCCGAGAGATCCCTCACTCAACGACCGTGGCAGAGCTTGAACTTCTTTTCCGAGCCACACCAACAAGGCTGGTTCCGCCCGAGCTTCTCGTGCTCCCCCTTCACAACCGTGACCGGCGATCCGTCATCGGCCTCCGCCAGCTCGGTCGTGACCTCTTCGCCTGTCACGGCCGCCTGGCGCGCCGCCGCCTGGATGACCCCGGCCGTGCCCTGAACGGGATCCTCGGCCGCGGTGTACTGCACGTTGCGGACCTCGGGCTCGGCCGGCTGGTCCACCACCACGTCGAGATGCATCACATACTTGACGAAGTCGTCGGCCACCGCCTCGACCATCTGGGTGAACATGTCGAAGCCCTCGCGCTGCCACTCGGTGAGCGGGTCCTTCTGTCCCATCGCCCGGAGGTTGATGCCCTCCTGCAGGTAGTCCATCTCGTAGAGATGCTCCCGCCACCGCTGGTCGAGGATCGAGAGCATCACCTGACGCTCGATCTGGCGCATGACGTCGGCGCCGAGCTGGCCCTCACGTGACTCGTAGTAGCCGACGGCTTCCGCCACCAGGCTCTCGGCGATCTCCTCCTTGGCGCCCGCCTCGCCCAGCTCCTCGGCCGTGAACTTCGTGGGGAAGTAGGCGGACACGTCGTGCAGGAGGCCCGGGACGTCCCAGTCCTCGGGGTAGTCGGTGGAGCAGAACACGTCGACCACCCGGTTGACCGCATCGCTGAGGTCCTGCAACGCCTCCTCGCGCAGATCGGCCCCTTCGAGGATGTCCTGGCGGCGGCGATAGATCACCTTCCGCTGCTGGTTCATCACCTCGTCGTACTTGAGGACGTCCTTGCGGATCTCGCCGTTGCGGGACTCGACGGTGCCCTGGGCCTTCTCGATGGCCCGCGAGACCATCTTCGCCTCGATGGGGACGTCGTCGGGGAGAGCCTTGCCCATCACCCAGTTCATGGCGCCGGTGGCGAACAGGCGCATGAGCTCGTCCTCGAGGGAGAGGTAGAAGCGGCTCTCGCCGGGGTCGCCCTGGCGGCCCGAGCGGCCCCGCAGCTGGTTGTCGATCCGCCGGCTCTCGTGACGCTCGGTGCCGAGGACGTACAGCCCCCCGAGCGAGCGGATCTTGTCGCCCTCGGCGGCGCACTCGTCGCGATAGCCGGCGGTGCGTTCGTCGAGCGTGGCCTGGAACCCCTCGTCGTCGGGCTGGACGCCCTCCCCGGCCAGGTCGACGCGGGCCATGCCCTCGGGATAGCCGCCCAGGAGGATGTCGACGCCGCGACCGGCCATGTTGGTCGCCACCGTGACGCCTCCCAGGCGTCCGGCTTGGGCAACGACGGAGGCCTCCCGGTGGTGGTGCTTGGCGTTGAGCACCGTGTGCTCGACGCCTCGCTTTTCGAGAAGGCGCGAGAGCCGCTCGGACTTCTCCACCGACACGGTGCCCACCAGCACCGGTTGGCCGGCCTCGTGGCGCTCGACGATGTCCTCGACGACGGCGGTGAACTTGGCCTCGAGCGTCTTGTAGACGAGGTCGGGCTGGTCAACCCGCACCATCGGTCGGTGGGTGGGGATGGGCACGACAGGCAGGTTGTACGTGTGGGCGAACTCGGCCGCCTCGGTGAGAGCGGTGCCGGTCATGCCCGCCAACTTGTCGTACATGCGGAAGTAGTTCTGGAGCGTGATGGTGGCGAGGGTCTGGTTCTCCTCCTTGATGCGGGTGCGCTCCTTGGCCTCGACCGCCTGGTGCAGGCCCTCCGACCAACGCCGTCCCTCGAGGATGCGGCCGGTGAACTCGTCGACGATCTTGACCTCGCCGTGCTGGACCACGTAGTCGTCGTCGCGCTTGTACAGCTCCTTGGCCTTGAGGCCGGCCTGGAGCTGATGGACGTAGTTCGAAGACAACTCGTCGTAGAGGTTCTCGACTCCGAGCGAGCGCTCCACCTTCTCGATACCCGCCTCGGTGGGGACGACCGTGCGCTTCTCCTCGTCGACCTCGTAGTCGACGTCACGCTGGAGTGTGCGGCAGATGCTGGCGAACTTGTAATAGAGGGCGGCGGCGTCCTGCACCCGGCCGCTGATGATGAGCGGCGTTCGGGCCTCGTCGACCAGGATGGAGTCGACCTCGTCGACGATGGCGTAGGAGTGGCCCCGCTGCACCATCTGCTCGCGTGACATCGACATGTTGTCGCGGAGGTAGTCGAACCCGAACTCGTTGTTGGTGCCGTAGGTGATGTCGGAGGCGTACTGCGCCCGCTTGTAGGCCGGGTCGTCGTGGTCAGGGATGACCAGGCCGACCTCGAGGCCCATCCAGCGGTGGATGCGGCCCATCCACTCGGCGTCGCGACTGGCCAGGTAGTCGTTGACCGTGATCACGTGCATGCCCCGCCCCGACAGCCCGTTGAGGTAAGCGGGCAGCGTGGAGACGAGGGTCTTGCCCTCGCCGGTCTTCATCTCCGCGATCCAGCCGAAATGCAGCGCCGCGCCTCCCATGAGCTGCACGTCGTAGTGGCGCTGGCCGATCACCCGCCGTGAGGCCTCCCGCATGACCGCGAAGGCCTCGAGCAGCAGGTCGTTGAGCGCATCGTCGACCTGGTCGGCGGGCACGCCGTCGAGGCGCTCACGGAACTCGACGGTCTTGTGGCGGAGGTCGTCGTCGGACAGAGCCTCCATCGCCGGCTCGAGCGCGTTGATGTCGGGAGGCAGCGACTGGAGCGCCTTGAGCTTCTTGCCCTCACCGGCACGGAGGACCTTGGACAGGACAGACATGGGCGCCAGTCTACCGGTGCCCTCCTCGGGCGCGACCGCCGCAGGGCCCGACCGGGGGCGACCTCGCCGAGTGCCGGGGGGGCCTAGGCTGGCCGGCAATGCGGGCGTTGGTGGTCCTGGCCACCTCTCACAAGGCGGAAAGCGTCGCCAACGTCGTCGGCGAACCGGTCGCGGGACGACCGCGTCCGTGACGCAGGCCGACGAACCGGACCGACCGGAGGAGTCGAGCCCGTCGCCCGAGCACGGCGCGGTGCTCCTGGCAGACGCCGGACCGCGATCGGCGGCAGCCGGAGAGGCTTCTTCCCGGTCGCGGGTCGGCCGGGCACTGGCCTCGGTGGACCCCGCCTGGTGGGTGCTGGCCGGCATCATCGTCTTGTGGATGGTCGTCTTCGGCCAGTTGGTGTGGCGACGACACGATCGCTTCTCGTCATTCGGGTTCGACATGGCCATCTTCGACCAGGCCGTCTGGCTGCTGTCGCGATTCGGGTCGCAGTTCATCACCATCCGGGGGCTTCCGGTGTTCGGTCACCACGGCAGCCCCGCCCTGTACCTGCTCGTCCCGTTCTACTGGTTCGGTGCCGGCCCCCATTTCCTGAACCTCCTCCAGGTCGCGGCGATGGCGACAGGGGCCGTCCCGGTCTTCCTGCTCGCCCGCCACCGCTTGGCCAACAAGTGGTTCGCCGTTCTCCTGGCGGCCGTCTACCTGGCGCACCCCTCGCTCCAGTTCATGGCGTGGGAGCTGTTCCACCCGGAGGCCATGGCCATTCCGTGCCTGCTCCTCGCCTACTGGTTCGCCATCCGGAAACGCTGGGGCTGGTTCGCCGTCAGCTGCGTGGTCGCGGTGGGCTGGAAGGAAGACGTGGCGCTGGCTGTCCTGGTGCTGGGCCTGGTCATCGCCCTGCGAGGAGATCTTCGGGTCGGCCTGATCACCGCCGGGGTGGCGCTCGGTTGGTTCCTGTTCGTCACCCGTTTCCTGATCCCCGAGGTCAGCGGGAACGACGCCTTCTATCTCAGCTTCTTCAGCGACCTCGGGGACACACCGGGAGAGATGGTGGGTAACGTCGTGCGCGACCCCAGTCTCGTCGGTCGCCGTCTCGTCGCCCCCGATGCCAAGAGCTACCTCTGGAAGATGACCGCCCCATTCGGCTTCGTGCCGCTGCTCGCCCCCGACATCCTCTTCATCGGAGTGCCTCAGACCCTGGTGAACCTTCTCTCCGTCAACGACTTCACCCGCAAGATCACGTACCACTACGCCGCTCTGCCGCTCACGGCCTTGACCCTCGCCACGGTAGAGGGCATCGCGTTCTTCTCCAGGAACCGACCCACCACCCGCGGGGTCCTGATGGGCGTCGTGGCCGCCTCGGCGCTGGCGGCGACGATCTCCTGGGGGCCGTCACCCATCGGGCACGAATACCGTCGCGGCTACTGGCCGTTGGGCGAGGACTCGCGCCATGCCGCGAAGGTGGCGGCGCTCGAGGTGGTGCCCGGGAAGGCAGGGGTCAGCGCGACCTACCAGTTCGACAGCCACCTCACCCACCGCGAGAGGGTCTACGAGTTCCCCAACCCGTTCAAGCCGTCGAACTGGGGGGTGCGGGACGAGAATTACCCCAGCCCCAACCAGGCCGAGTGGCTCGCGGTCGACACCCAGCTCCTGGGTCAGGGGGATCGCAAGGTCTTCGACGACCTGTTTGCCACCGGCCAGTTCGAGAAGAGGTTCGAGCGCGATGGCATCGTCGTCGCCGAACGGACGAACCCGGCGCCAACAGGCACGCCGGGCTCCGGCCCGTGACCCGACCGGCCTGAGCCTCGGCTCCGTGACCGTCGACGCTCCTTCGCAGGAGCACAGCACCGGCCGACACCGCGCCATTCGACGCGTCCGTGCACTCCGGCCGGCACGTGCCGACCTGAGTGCCCTCGGCGGCTTCGTCCTCTTGACGGTGCTGCTCTTCCGGCAGGCGTGGCGGTCACCGACGACGACGTGGATCGGTGGGGCCGGTGACCCGCCGTTGTTCATGTGGTTCCTGCGGTGGATGCCGTACGCCCTCGGCGACGGCCAGAACCCGCTGTTCAGCAACCACATCAACTATCCCGACGGCGTGAACCTCATGTGGAACACGGCGATCCCGCTACCGGCGCTCCTGCTGTCACCCCTCACGCTGACCCTCGGCCCCGTGCTCACGTACAACATCCTCGTCACGTCGGCGGTAGCCCTGACCGGCTGGTGCGCGTACCTCATGCTGCGGCGCTACGTCGCTTCTCGCGCCGCGGCGTTCGCCGGTGGGCTGTTGTACGGCTTCTCCCCGTACGTCTACGCCCACGCCCACGAGCACGCCAACCTGACGGCGGCGTTCGTGCCACCCCTGATGTTCCTCCTGCTCGACGACATCCTCGTTCGCCAGCGGCGGAGGGCCGTCGTCAACGGCCTGCTTCTCGGAGGGTTGGCGTTCGTACAGCTCATGATCAGCGAGGAGCTGCTCGCCACCCAGGTGCTGGTCGCAGCGGTCGGGTTGGCGATCCTGATGGTGCTCCACCCGAACCGGGTGCGGGCCCATGCCCGTCATGCGGTCACCGCTCTGGGCATGGGCCTCGGCACCGCCCTGACCCTCGCCGCCTTCCCCCTGCTCTTCCAGTTCTACGGGCCTCGCAGCGTACGGACCGGTTCCCTGTGGGGCCCCGACATCTTCGTGACCGACCTGCTGGGCCTGGTGATACCCACCGAGCATGCCCAGCTCAGCCCGGCATGGACCTCGGAGATCACCAGGCACTTCACCGACGCCTGCTGTGGGTCCGAGTGGAGCGCGTACGTCGGAATCCCCCTTCTCGGCATTCTGATCATCGTCACCACCCGCCTGTGGGCAACGCCTCTCGTCCGGCTGGCCGGCCTCCTGGCGACTGCGACCACCGTTCTCTCCATGGGCCCGCATCTGCACGTCCGCGGCTTCGTGAGCCCGATGTCGCTCCCGTTCGCAAAGTTGGCCGAGCTGCCGGTGATCCGCAACATGCTCGCGGTCCGACTGATGCTCTACGTCTACCTGATGGCAGCCCTGCTGGTAGGCGTGGCGCTCGACCGGCTCCTGCGAGGGTCGCGGCGGCGCCCCGCCCTCGCCGCATCCCTGGCCGTGGTCGCCCTGATGCCCCTGGTGCCCAACCTGACGTTCCCTGCCACCCGGGCGGGCACGCCGTCGTTCTTCCGGTCCGACAACGTACGGCGCGTCGAGAAGGACAGTGTCCTGCTGGTGGCGCCGTTCGCCCGGGACACGTCGACGTCGGGACCGATGCTGTGGCAGGCGGAGGCCGACATGCGCTACCGCATGCCCGCCGGCTATGCCCTCGGGCCCGACCGCTCCGGCCGGTTCACCTACCTCCCCATCCCGACGCCGCTCTCCAAGACCATGGAGGAGATCCAGAGGGGTACCCCGCCGCCGCCGGTCGATCCCGCGACCCGCAGCCTGCTGGCGTCGGACCTGGATCGGGCCGACGTGCGGGCGGTGGCGGTGGGCCCCATGCAGAACCGGGAGGCGATGATCGGCTTCTTCCGCGAACTTCTCCGGAGGGACCCCGAGGCCGTCGGCGGGGTCGCATTGTGGACCGAGGTCGAGCCCGACCAGCTGCGGTAGAACCGGAAGGTCCGAGTGCTAGCCTGGGCGTGTGGTGGCGGGAGTCGAGAGCACTGACGAGTCGCGACGCAAAACGGCCGACACGATGGTGGCCGGGAGTACCTGGGCCGTCCCGGAGCAGTGCTACCTGTGCGGCGGGGCTCGCCTCTCCCTGCGGTTCGCCGAGCGCGGCGACACCCGCAACCCCGGAGCCGAAGCGTACCGGTGCACCAGCTTCAGGCACGGCTCGTACCCGCCGATCTGGAAGTGCCGGGACTGCGGCATGGTCTCCCAATGGCCGATGCGCAGCGAGTCGGAACTGCTCGAAGAGTACCGGCTGGTCGAGGACCCGATCTACGAAGCCGAGCGCGATTCACGCTACTTCACCTTCCGCCACGTTCTCCGGGCTCTCGGTCCCGGTGAAGGTCGCTCGCTGCTCGACGTCGGTGCCTACTGCGGGTATTTCCTCGACGTCGCCCGCGAAGGCGGGTTCTCGCCGGAGGGGCTCGAGCTCTCCGAGTGGGCGGCCGACCGTGCCCGGTCGCTCGGGTTCGGTGTGCACGGAGAGACTCTCGCCGAGCGAGCAGCCAGTGGCACCCGCTACGACACGATCACGATGTGGGACGTCATCGAGCACATGGCCGACCCGAGAGCCGAACTTGCGTCGGTGTTCGAGCTGCTCCCCCCGGGAGGCACCTTCTCTCTCTCGACCGTCGACGTCGGCAGCCTGGTGGCGCGGGGAATGGGCCGACGCTGGCCATGGCTGATGGAGATGCACCTGCACTACTTCGACCGGTCGACGATCGCCCGACTGTTGCGCGACGTGGGCTTCGTCGACGTGTCGGTCGGCAACTACACGCACTTCGTCTCGTCGACGTACCTATCGGCCAAGTTGGCGACGATCGCCGGACCGTTGGCTCCCGTCGTCCGGAGGGCGGGGCGGGTAGTCCCGAGTGGATGGCGGATACCCGTGAGCCTGGGCGACAACATGCTCGTGCAATCGGTCCGTCCCCTCTAACGACCAAGCGGCGCCGAGGTCCACCGGTATCGTCGGGTCGGTGGACGACCTCCGGCCGGTGACCGCCGACCCGGGGGACGACCTCAGGCCGGTGACCTCCGACCCGGTGGCACGAGCGCTCGTGGTCGCCGCCATCGTCCTCTACGTCGGGCTCTACAGCATGTGGACGATCCGCAACCACAACGGGTTCGGGACCTACGCCTTCGACTTCGGGATCTACGACCAGGGCCTGTGGCTCCTCAGCCGCTTCGAACGACCGTTCATCACGATCATGGGCCGGCACCTCTTCGGCGACCACACCTCGTTCATCCTCCTCCCGCTCGTGCCCGTGTACTGGGTCCTCCCCTCGGCCAAGGTGCTGCTCGTCGCCCAGGCGGGGGCCCTCGGGATCGCCGCCGTTCCCGCGTTCCTCATCGGCCGGGAGAAGCTGCGCAACGAGATGCTGGGGGCGCTGATCGCCGTCGCCTACCTGCTCCATCCGGCGCTGGGCTGGACGAACTTCGAGCAGTTCCACCCCGACGTCTTCGAGGTTCCACTCCTCCTGTTCGCCTTCTGGTTCATGCTCGGGCACCGTTGGGTCTGGTTCGCCGTTTCCGCCGGTGCGCTCCTGCTGGTCAAAGAGGACGTGGCACCGCTCGTCTTCGTCCTAGGCATCTACATCGCCGTGCGCCACGACCGCCGCGTCGGCCTGCTGACCAGCGCGCTGGCAGCCGCCTACTTCGCCGCTGCGCTGTGGTGGATCCTCCCGTCGCTCAACGGGGTCGGCACGCTCAACGCCTGGCGCATCCCCTTCGGGGGCCCCGGCGGACTGGTGCGAACGACCTTCACTGAGCCCGGCCAGCTCGTCGACTACCTGTTCGACGGTCACCGCCCCTGGTACGTCTGGCAGATGTTCGTGCCCTTCGCCGGACTGTCGCTCCTGGCACCGGGCGTGCTCGTGATCGCCGCCTTCCCCCTGGCGTCGAACCTGCTGAGCACATTCTCCTACCAGTACGACATGCGCTACCACTACGGCACCCTGATCCTCCCCGTGCTGGTGGTGTCGACGATCTTCGCCGTCGCCCGTGCCCGCTCGACGGGTGTGCGCCACGTTCTGGTCGGCGTGGTCGTGTGCGCGTCGCTCACCTCGGCGTACCTCTGGGGTCCGACGCCGCTCAGTCGCCATCCGGTGGGGATCGCCGACCCCGGCTCGTCGACCGTCCCCTATGTGAAACGTGCGCTGGCGATGATCCCCGACGACGCCGTGGTGTCGGCTCAATACGCCTTCGTTCCCCATCTCGACCACCGCGAACGGATCTACATGTTCCCCAATCCGTGGAGAGCCCAGTACTGGGGAACGTTCACCCAGGAGGGCCAGCAGCTCCCCGAGGCCGACGACGTGGAGTACGTGATGGTGCCCTCCGTCCTCGACCAGGAGCCCAAAGCGGTGTTCGACCGGATCAGGGGAGAGTTCGACACGGTCTACGACGACGGCGGGGTGACGCTGGTGCGACGCCGGGGCCCCTGAGGGCGCGGGTCAGGAGTCGAGAAGACGATCCTGCCGGGGCCCGCCCCGGGGCGGCACCATCGCCGCCTCCACCCGGGAGCGGAACTGGAGCTTTCCGAGGATGTTGGCCACGTGGTTGCGCACGCTGCCCCCGCTGACCGCCAGCTCGGTGGCGATCTCGTCGTTGGTGAGCCCCCGGGCGACCCGCCTGAGGACCTCGAGCTCCTGATCGGTGAGCCGGGTGGGAGGGGCCGCGACCTGCTCGGCGCTCCGCACGGCCAGGGAGCCGAACTCGGTTATCAGCTTGGCCGCCACCCCCGGAGACAGCAGGCTGTGGCCGGCCACCACCGCCCGCACAGCGTCCGCCACCTCCTCGATGGAGACCTCCTTGAGCAGGTAACCGTTGGCACCTGCCTTCACCGCGTCGAGAACGTCGTCCTCCTCGTCGCTGACGGTGAGCACGATGATGCGGGTCATCGGGAACGCCTCGCGGATTCGGCGGGTGGACTCGATGCCGTCGACGTGTGGCATCCGCAGGTCCATGAGCACGACGTCGGGCGCCAGCTCCCCCACCCGGGCCACCGCCTCCTGCCCGTCGGCCGCCTCGGCGACCACCTCGATGTCGCCCTCGGCCTCGAGCACGATGGTGAGGCCGCGCCGGAACAGCGCATGGTCGTCGGCCACGAGAACCCTGATCACGTCCCCCGAGACCCCCCCGTCGCTCACGGTTCCCTAGGTTCCGTCGATCAGACCGAGGTTGCCGTCGTTGCGGCGGTAGACGACGGCGGCCGCGCTCGTGTCGGCGTTGGTGAAGAAGAAAAAGTCGTGGCCGAGGAGGTCCATCTGCAGCGCCGCCTCCTCGGCTGTCATGGGCTTGATCGAGAAGCTCTTGCTTTTCACGAACCTCGGCTCGGCGTCGTAGTCGTCGGTGTCGGGTTCGGCGTCGTCGGTCGGCCCGTGGCCGTCGAGCTGCACGGCCGAGGGGCGTGGGTGCGAGCGACGAAGCTGCTTGGTCTTCAGACGGGCCACCTGGTGCTCGAGCTTCTCGATGACGCGGTCGACAGCGGCGAGGGCCTCGGGAGCGGCGGCTTTGGCCCGGACGACATGGCCGTGGCCCCGGAGGGTGATCTCGCACACCTCACGGTCGGCGATGCGGGGATTGCGCTCCTCGAAGAAATGGATCTCTGCGTGGTCGCAGCCCTCGAGGTGCCGGCTCACCCGGGTCACCTTCTCGCGTGCCAGGGCGCGCAGCGGTTCGGGCACCTCGGCGTTGCGGCACTGCATGGTGATCTCCATCGCGTCTCCTCTGCCGGATCGGATCGTGCGGCGCCGTTCGTCGCGCGGCCTGCGTGGACGCGACCGGTACTCCCTTCATCCTTCTGTGCCTCTACTCGGATCGGCCGGCGGGCTGGCGACTTCCGCCGGCAAGGCTGTGCGCTCTCTCGGCCACATCCGGAGTGTACGCCGAGGCAAGCCGCCGGGGAATGCCTCGCCCGGGCGTCCGAGCCGCCACCACCATGTGCACGCTGGCCGACCCCGCCGCCCGTAGAGCGCGCGCGGCAGCGGTGGCGGTGGCCCCGCTGGTGACCACGTCGTCGACCAGCAGGACCCGCGCCGGAGCACGGCCCCGGGCCCGAAAGGTCGGGCCCGTCCGTCGTTCGACCAGGGTGCGCCCGGTCTGGGGCGGGCCGGGAAGGCGGCGGAGCACCGGAACACACCGCAGGCCCAGACGGCGGGCCACGGCGACGGCCAGGACCTGACCCTGGTCGAATCCCCGCTGCCGACGGCGGGCCGGGGTCGTCGGGACCCAGGTGACCACGTCGGCGTCGATCCCGGCGGCGCAGGCGGACATGGCGTCGGCGAGGAACGGGACCGCCGACCGGGCGTTGCGGTACTTCAGCCGGGCGACGAGTTCCCGCCCTACGCCCTCGTAGGCGAGCGCCGCGGCACACGAGTCGACGCCCGGCGGGGTCGGCAGCGCCGGGGCCGGTCGCAGCGAAGCGGCGCAGCTCCCGCAGGGGGCGGGCCCGCGAGCACCGCACGCCGGGCACGACGTGGTCAGGAGCACGCCCGGCAGGCTACGAGCGAGCTGTGACAGGATTTCCCGGCGGCAGCGCCTCCCTTCCCCCGGCCGGTTTCGTGCGCTCGTAAAGGCTGTAATTCCCCGCGATTCGACCGAATCGCAGCCCTTGGAGCGCAGCAAATCCAGGGGGTTGGCGTGCGACGAGTGTTCACGACCGAAGAGGCCCGCGCCGCGGGGGTCACGATGGCGGCCCTGAAGTGGGGGGAGCGGACCGGACGGTGGCGTCGGGTCCGCCGAGGCGTCTACCTGGAAGGCCCGGAAGCTCCCGGCCAGCTCGATCTGCTCGTCGCCCGCGTGGTCGCCACTGGCGCTGTGGCCAGTGGCACGCTGGCCGGCGTCCTGCATGGGCTGGATGGTGTCGTCCTGGACGCTCACCCGCTCCGTCGCCGGTCGCTGCCTCCCGGGCGAGTGGTGGACAGGGACGGCATCCGGTGCACCGATGCGCTGCAGACCCTGGTCGACCTGGCGGCGTCGCTCGACGATCTCGCCTGGGAGCAGGCGCTCGAGTCCGCGCTCCGAGCGCGGCTCACGACGATCGAGGAGCTCGAGGGGGCGCTGCCTGCGCTCGGGCGGTCGCGCACACCGGGCACGAGCCGGATTCGCCGCGTGCTCGCTCGCCGTCCGTCCGGCGCGCCGCCCACCGAGAGCCTGCTCGAGACGCTACTGGTGCAGCTCGCCCGAACGGTGAACGGGCTGGGCGATCCCGTCCGTCAACTCCAGGTCGACGACGTGCATGGCTGTTTCGTAGCCCGGGTCGACCTCGCGTGGCCGGAGCTGGGCCTGTTCATCGAGCTCGACGGCGAGCACCACGAGCACCAGCCGGTGCACGACGCGCGGCGCGAGACGGCGGTTGTCGCCGCGACCGGCTGGCTCTGCGGCCGCTTCACGTGGACGGAGGTCGTGCGCACACCCAAGAGCACCGCCCGGCGGGTGGCGAGTCTCGCCGAGCAGGCTCGCCGGCGGCCGCTCGCGAGCGGCACGCCCCCGACAGGTTCAGTGCGCTTGTAGGGCTGTGATCGGGGCCGATCTCGTCCGAATCACAGCCCTTGGATCGCAGGAAACTGCACGCGGGCGGGCTGACGGCTAGGTGCCGACGTTCCAGGAGCTCAGGTACTCGACCTGGGCAGGGGTGAGAGTGTCGATGTCGACGCCCATGGTGTCGAGCTTGAGGCGGGCGATCTCCCGGTCGATGTCGCCGGGCACGTCGTAGACCTTGGGCTCGAGCGTGTCGCGGTTGGCGAGGACCCACTCGGCACAGAGAGCCTGGTTGGCGAAGCTCATGTCCATCACCGCCGCCGGGTGGCCCTCGGCGGCGCCGAGGTTGACCAGACGGCCCTCGGCCACGACCAGGACGCGCCGGTCGCCGACCAGGAACTCCTCGACGAACGGGCGAACCGCACGCCGGTCGGCACCGGCCAGCCCGGCCAGGGCAGCCAGGTCGATCTCGATGTCGAAGTGGCCGGAGTTGGCCAGGATCGCGCCGTCCTTCATGACCTCGAAGTGCTCCGCCCGCAGCACGTCGCGGTCGCCGGTGACGGTGATGAAGATGTCGCCTTCCCGTGCGGCCACCGACATGGGCTCGACCCGGAAGCCGTCCATGACGGCTTCGAGGGCACGCAGCGGGTCGATCTCGCAGACCACGACCTGGGAACCCATCCCGCGGGCCCGGCTGGCGACGCCCTTGCCGCAGTAGCCGTAGCCGGCGACCACGAGGACCCGCCCGGCCAGAAGCACGTTGGTGGCCCTGATGATTCCGTCGAGCGTGCTCTGCCCGGTGCCGTAACGGTTGTCGAACATGTGCTTGGTGTCGGCGTCGTTCACGGCGACGATCGGGAACTTCAGCGCCCCGTCGCCTTCCATGGCCCGGAGGCGGATGACGCCGGTCGTGGTCTCCTCGGTGCCGGCCAGCACCTCGCCCACCTGTTCGGCCCGCTCGACGTGGAGGCGCGACACCAGATCGCAGCCGTCGTCCATGGTCACCTGGGGGTGCTCGTCGAGAATGGCATCGATGTGGCGGAAATATGTCTCGGTGTCCTCGCCCTTGCGGGCGTACGTGTCGATGCCCTCGTCGAGGACGAGGGACGCAGCGACGTCGTCCTGAGTCGACAGCGGGTTGGAAGCGCAGGCCACCACCCGGGCACCACCGGCCTTGAGGGTGCGCAGGAGGTTGGCCGTCTCGGTGGTGATGTGGAGACAGGCGGCCATGGTGACGCCCTCGAGGGGGCGCTCCTTCTCGAACCGCTCCCGGATGCTGGCCAGCACGGGCATGTGGGTGTCGGCCCAGGCGATGCGCTGGCGGCCCAGCTCGGCCAGGCCGGGATCGCTGATGTCGTGGCTCATGAGGTTGCGGCTCCTTCGGTGCCTATGATGATCTTCGTTCACCGGCGGAAGTCGCCAGCGCGTGCTTGATGTGGTCGATGGCGGGAATGGGCCCCGGGTCGACGCCCGACTCGAGGGCCAGGTAGATCGACGTGAAGTCGCCCACCATCATGAGGTCGAGGAGCTGCGCCAGCTCGCCGTCGCCCTCGGCCTGGACCTCTTCGATGCCGGCGGTGACCTCGTCGAGCAGCCCGTAGGTCAGCTCGAAGCGGTGCATGACCTGGGGGTGCTCGAAGTCGTGGCGCAGAGCCACCAGGGTCATGGCCTGGCGGGTCAGGTCGCCGTGCTGACCCCAGCCCGCCACCTCGTTGTGGCACAGCTCGGGCTGTGCGTTGCTGAAGGCCGGCACCTTGGCGTTCTCGTTCATCTGGTTCTTCCAGCGCTGGGCGGCAACCCCGCCCAGCCCGCCGCCGCCGTGGATCAGGGGGATCGTCCGGCCGATTCGCCGGGCCATGTCGTGCGCCAGGCTGTCGGGGCGGACCAGTTCGTCGCGCCGCACCGCGAGTTGCTCGACGGCGGCCTCGATCCAGTGGCTCGCTCCGGGGAACAGGCCGATGTCTTCTAGCACCAGCATGGGGGGGATCGCCAACGCCCCGATGGCGGCACGGGGCTGGGGGATGCCGGAGGGCACCTGCACGAACGGAGCCCCCCACGCCTTCGCCAGGCGGCCGAGCTCGCCCCCGGCGGTGACGGCGACGACCCGCGCTCCCTGGAGGGCGGCCTCGGTGACGGCCTCGAGCGTCTCCTCGGTGTCGCCGGAGAAGGACACGGCGAAGACCAGCGACCCCTCGGCGACGAAGGCGGGCACGTGGTAGCCCTTGAACACGAGCACCGGCACGGGCAGGAAGGGCCCGGCGGTGGCCATGAGGACCTCGCCGGCCGTGCCGCTGCCACCCATGCCGAGTACGACGACGTTCTCGACCTCGTCACGGTCGGGCAGGTTGTCGAAGTCGCGAGGTGCGGCGAGGGCCGTGACCACCTGCTCGGGCAGCGACGACGCCGCCTCCAGCATCCCCTGGCTGTCGAGAGGGGTCTCCGTCGTGGTCACCCTGTTGCGACGTCGAACGTCGGACGGAGGCCCTCGACCTCGACCTTGGCCAGGATGCGGTCGTGCTCGGTGTCGGACACCGTCTCCGCTTCCTCGATGAGCATGTTGGGGATGTCGTCGCGCACGGCGTAGCGGCGCTTGAGCCGGGGGTTGTAGAGCGCATCCTCGTCGGCCAGGTAGTAGAGCGGCGCCTTGTCGTCGGGACACGCGAGGATCTCGAGCAGGAGCGGGTCGAGGGCCATCAGGCGCCTTGTCCGACCAGATCGACGATCTCGGTGGTGCGGTCCTTGCAGGCGGCTTCGTCAGGTGCCTCGACGTTGATGCGCAGCACCGGCTCGGTGTTCGACGCCCGGAGGTTGAACCACCAGTCGCCGAGATCGACGGTGAGCCCGTCGGTGCGGTCGTGGTCGGCCTGCGGGTAGGCGGCCGCGACACGGTCGAGCATGGCCGGCGGATCGCTGACTTCCACGTTGATCTCCCCCGAGTCGGCGTAGCGCTCCAGTGGCCGGCGCAGCGCGGAGAGGGGCTCGTGGGCCAGGGACAGCTGCTCCAGGACGATGAGGGCGGCGATCAGGCCGGAGTCGGCCCGGTAATTGTCGCGGAAGTAGTAGTGGCCGGAGTGCTCGCCACCGAATACCGCTCCGGTCTCGGCCATGGTCGCCTTGATGAAGGAGTGGCCCACGCGCGAGCGCAACGGCACACCGCCGCTCTCCAGGACGACCTCGGGAACGGCTTTGGAGCAGATGAGGTTGTAGATCACCGTCGCACCCGGATTGGTGGCCAGGATGGCCTTGGCCACGAGGGCGGTGGTGGTCGACCCCGACAGTGAGGCGGAGGTCTCGTCCACGAGGAAGACCCGGTCGGCGTCGCCGTCGAAGGCCAGACCGATGTCGGCCTCGGTCTCCAGCACACGAGCCTGGAGGTCCTTCAGGTTCTCCGGCTGGATGGGATCGGCCGGGTGGTTGGGGAACGACCCGTCGAGCTCAGCGAACAGCACTTCCATCTCGAAGGGAAGGCCTTCGAAGACCCGCGGGACGACGAGACCGCCCATCCCGTTGGCGGTGTCGGCAACAACGCGAAGCGGGCGCAGGATCGAGGTGTCGACGAAGCCGCGGACGTGGCGGGCGTACTCGTCGAGCAGGTCGAGGGCCGACACGGTTCCGGTCGTGGACGCCCTGGCACCCACACCTGTCTCGGCCATGGCCTTGATCTCGGCCAGGCCCGTGTCCTGGCCCACAGGGCGGGCGCCGTCGAGGCACAGCTTGATGCCGTTGTACTGAGCCGGATTGTGAGAAGCGGTGAACATCGCTGCGGGGGACCCGAGGTGGCCGGCAGCGAAGTAGACGAGGTCGGTGGAGGCCATTCCCAGGTCGACCACGTCGGCTCCCGTTCCGGTGACTCCCTCGCTGAACGCTCCCGACAGCGCCTCGCCCGACTCCCGCATGTCGCGCGCCACGAGGACGCGGGGGGCGCCGGCGAAGCGCGCGAAGGCAGCGCCGATGGCGCGTGCCGCCTCGGTGTCGATCTGGTCGGGCACCGTGCCGCGGATGTCGTAAGCCTTGAAGATTTCGTCAAGAGACCCCACGAAGCCCACAGTAGTTGGCGGGCGCCGGGGCCCGGAGAAGAGGCCGTCGGCCCGGGTCGTTTCGCCCGGCGCCATCGGAGGGCCGCGCTCCCCTACGCTTCCCCCTAGCCTGGCCGATCGGGCCCGGGCCGGGGCGGAACCAGCGACGGAAGCGGGAGCATTCCCGCGGGAGAGGACCCATGCAGCTGTCGGTCGTGATGCCGGCCCACGACGAGGAGGCCTACCTGATCGACGCCGTGCGCGCCGTCGTCTCCGGCCTGCGTGAACGGGGCGGCACGTTCGAGGTGGTGGTCGTCGAGAACGGGTCGACCGACGCCACGCCCGAGGTCGCCCGGACCCTCGCCGACGAGCTCCCCGAGGTGCGGGTCCTGTCCCTCGCAGAAGCCGACTACGGCGCTGCGCTCCGCGAAGGGTTCCTCGCCTCGACCGGTGATCTCGTCGGCATCTTCGACGTCGACTACTACGACCTCGCGTTCCTCGAGGCGGCAACCGAGGTCGCCCGACCCGGTGGCCCGGTGATCGTGGTGGCCACCAAACGGGGCGAGGGCTCCTCGGACGCCCGCCCGCTGCCGCGACGCATCGTGACCGCGGTCTTCTCCTTCATCCTGCGCGCCGGCTTCGGGCTGGGGGTATCGGACACGCACGGCATGAAGCTGGTCCGCCGGGATCCGCTGGTGCCCCTGGCCCGGGCCTGCCGCGTCGGCACCGACCTGTTCGACACCGAGCTGATCCTGCGGGCGGAGCGCTCCGGCCTGGTGGCCGTCGAGATTCCGGTGGCCGTTGAGGAGACGCGCCCGTCGCGCACGTCGATCGTGCGGCGGATCCCCCGCACGCTGCGCGGCCTCCTGCGCCTGCGACTCGCGCTGTGGCGCGAACGGCGGCAGGCTTGAGCGGGTGGTGAGCCGTCGGCGGGGATCCCGGCCCCGCCACGTCGTCGTTCTCGGCTGCGGCCGGAGCGGGACATCGAACCTCGGCGAGTTGTTCGAGGCGGTCCCGCAGTACGATCACCGGTTCGAGCCGGCCATGAGCGAGCTGCGGACGTTGCCGTTCGACTCGCGCCCCGTCGCCGTCAAGGTGCCCACCGACGACCGGGCGCGACGCGCTCGGTTCACGCCGGGCCTGCCCTTCGACCTCGAGGAGCTGCTCGATGCCGTACCCCAGCCCCGGGCGCTGTTGTGGGTGGTGCGGCACCCGCTCGACACGATCTGCGCATTGCGGCCGGGGATCGCCGCCGACTGGGCGCACGACCCCCGCCCGGATGACTTCGGGCGCTGGCTCGACCGGCCGCTCGTCGAGCGTTGTGCCCGGCACTGGGCCAACGTCAACGGCGCGGGCCACGACCGAGTGGGCGCTCTGGCCGAGGTCGTGCGCTACGAGGACCTCGTCTTCCGACCGGTCGAGGCGGCCTCGAGGGTGCTCCGTCACGCGGGTTTCGACCGCCGGTCCGCCACCAGCACCGCCGAGGCGTGGGCTGGGCGGGTCGGCAACGACGAGGGCGACGCGGCGCACGACCCCCGCCAACAGCACTGGCTGTCGAGCGGGAACCCTCAGGCCATCGGGCGGTGGCAAACCGAGCTGGGCCGCGACGACGTCGAGCGGGTGAGACCGGTGCTCGGCACGGTGCCGGACAAGTTCGGCTACGAGATCGGATGACGAAGAGGCCGTTCGCCTCTACCCCTCGAACAACGTGGCCACCGGTTCAGACGGGGGGTCGGGCGGGGCCAGGAGCTCGGGGCCGTCGTTGGCGGTGCTGTTCACGGAGCGGCTGACCGGACGGGCACGCAGCCGTCCCACCGGGGGCGGCTCCAGCAGGGACACCAGATGACCCTCGCCGCGGCAGTCGGGGTCGAGCCAGTCGGTCGCGTCGGCGGCGCCCAAGAAGACGGGCATGCGGTCGTGCAACCGGGCCACGTCGGCGTTGGCGGCGGTCGTGACGAGGGCGCACGAGACCAGGGTTGCCCCGCCCGCTCCGTCCCAGCGGTCCCACACGGCGGCGATGGCCAGAGGCGTCCCGTCGGGCGAGTCGAGAAACCAGGGTTCGCGCGCCCCGCCGGCGGCGGTGCGCCACTCGTAGAAGCCGTCGACGGGAACGACGCACCGTCGGGCGGCGAGGGCACCGGCGAAATGGGGGCGGTCGACAAGCGTCTCCATGCGCGCGTTGGCGGGCCGGGGCCCGGCCGACGGGTCGGTCGCCCACGAGGGCACCAAGCCCCAACGCAGCGTCCCGAGGCGACGTCCGGTGCGGGTGCCGGCGATGGCGTAGACCAGGCTCCCGGGGGCCACGTTCCACCGGGACGGCAGCTCGGGCACCACGACCTCGTCGACATCCAGCTCGGCGGCCAGCAGATGGGCCGAGCGGACGACGACCACCCTCCCGCACATCGGCTCCCTCCGTTTCCCGCGGCCCCGGTGCCGAATGAGCGCGGGCGCATGTCCGAGCGACAGGCCATCGTACGACCGGCGAGACCGGTGAGGACGCGCTGGCCCCCGACCGCTCACCTACGGCACGTAGTACAGAAGGAGGGCGAGCGTGGCGTAACCGGCAAGGAGCGAGGCGCTCACCGACAGGACCAGGCGCTCGGCCCAGGACGCGGCGGTGACCGAGGCCAGCGCCAGCACCAGCGGGAAGGCGCCGAAGGCGTAGCGCTCGAACGAACCCAGGTTGCGGGCCGAGAGGACCACGACCAGCGTGGTCACCGCGAAGGCCCCATAGGGCGCTGGCCAACGGCGACAGGCGACCACGGCCAGCACGGCGGCCACCACGACCCAGGGCAGATGGACACTGTTGTGGCCGAGGCCAACGTCACCCTGGACCAGGTCGCCGGCGGCGCGGACCACGGTGACGACGGGGTTGGCAAAGCCACCCCGCAGGTGGGCCCGGTTCTGCACGTCGAGAGGCAACAGGGCGTCATCGAACCGACCGCCGACCCAGACCAGGAAGCTCGCCACGCCCGCCATCGGGGCCACGACGGCGATGCCGCGGAGCACCCGTTCCCCAGCCGGTGCCGACCGGATCCCCCGGGCTGCCTCCACTGCCGCGGGGACCGACAGGATGGCTCCCACCGGGCGGGTCAGGCCGGAGAGGAACCCTGCGGCGGCGGCCCATCCCCACCGGCGGCGGCGGAGGGCGAGGAAGCAGCCGACCGAGAGGGAGAGGGCGAGAGGCTCCCCGTAGCCCATGACGAGCACGTAGAACGGCGGGATCAGCGCGGTCAGCCAGGCGGCCCGCCGGGCGAGGGCGGGATCGCCGGTCTCCACCAGAGCGAGCCGGTGCACAAGCGCGCCGAGGGCCAGGGCGGCGGCGTTCGACACCAGGAGGAGTGCCAGCCCGGTGTGGCCGGCGACGAGTGGCGACAGGGCACGGGCGACCAACGGGTAGAGGGGGAAGAACCGCAGGCTCTCGTCGGGAAGGGCGGCGTAGCCCCGCTCGGCGATGTCGAAGTACCAGCGCCCGTCCCAGGCCAGCAGCCCCCGGGAAAGACGGTCGGTGAAACCGGGAACCGACGCATCGACCTTGGCCGCCACCACGTGAGCCAACCCGAGGGCCCCGAGCACGACCAGGCGAGCCGTCACCCACCCCGGCATTGCGGCGTGGACGTCGTCGCGGAACCTCTCGCCGCGACGCTCGTCGTCGGGCCCGGCGGCGGCGGCGGCGCCGGGCGTCCGGCTCATCGCGGTCGGAACCGTACGAGCCCGGGCTTCTCGAAGGCCTTCTTCGACAGCTTCACGACGCGTTCCATGTCGGGTCGCACCTTGGTGAGCCGGTCGACGAGCAGTTCGCACTTGGTGCCCAATGTGCGGTAGCCCGGCGCCCACACCACCCAGATGGTGTGCTCCGGGCCCGCCCGCTCGAGGAGCATCTGCGAGAACGGCCCCGTCTGGGACGCCTTGTTGCGCTCGGCGTAGCCGACCCAGTCGACCAGCTCGGGTGATCCCGCGGACGGGAAGGTGAGGTGGATGAGGCCGTTGTCGGCCGGGAGGAGCCGGGTCACCGGCGGGCCGAGCTGGTCGGGACAGTAGGTGACGATGTCGCCCGGTCGCCCCTGGGCGCGCAGGGTACGGGCCACCCGCGCCGCATTCGTGCGTTCCCCGATCACGTTCGGGAAGGTGGCGGTGAAGCCGAGCACGACGCCCACCGCTGCGACGGTGCGGAACACCTTGGGGTGAGCCAGGGCCGACGTCCCCAGGGCCACGAGCAGCAGCACGAACGGGAACAGAATCGAGGCGTACCGCACGGCGAAAGCCGACCTCGTCACCATCCCGGCCGCCACCGCGAGCAGGAGCGTACCGAACCCGGCTACGATCAGCGGCCATGCGGCTCGTCGCGTCCGCAGGTCGAGCTCGATGCGGTGACCGTCCATCGGGTGGCCGAAGAGGGCCAGCACGATGAGCCCGCAGAACATGAGCCCGAGGACGAAACCGGGGTCCCAGAACCCGCCGGCGAACTGGAAGACGGTGTCGAACACCGACCGCAGGGTGGGCGCCGCGCCCCACGGCGTGCCCGTGTTACGGACCTGGTACACGAACGATGGCAACCAGGGGAGGAAGAGGGCGCAGCCGGCACCCACCGCGGCGAGCGCCCGCAGGGCCTCGCCCTTCCCCGGTCCGCGCCGCGCCCTGCGGCCGAGGGTGGCCACCGTCACGGCCAGCAGATAGAACGACCAGTACTGGGTGAGCAGCAGCACGCCGGTGGTCAGGGCCAACACCCCTGCCCTCCACCACGAGAACCGCCGCAGCAGGTCGTCGAGGGTGAGCCACGCGACCAGGGCGAGCAGGACGACGAGAGAGTACATCCGGGCCTCGGTGGCGTAGCGCACGGCGAAGGGCGACGCAGCCAGGAGGAGGACCGCCGCCAGCCCCATCCGCGTCCCGCCGATGCGCCTTCCGGCAACCCACATGAGTGGCAGGGCGGCCACCGCGAAGATCCCCGACAATGAACGTACGGCGATCGTGCCGCTGCCCACGAGGTCCATCCACCCGTGCAGGACGAGGTAGTAGAACGGCGGTGCGCCATCATGGCGGAGCGCCTCGAAGAGGTCGCCCAGCGGCAGCCGGCCGATGTTCACCGACAGGGTCTCGTCGAGCCAGAGGTGGCTCCGGGCCGTGAACCGCACCACGACGCCCACGGCGATGGCGAGCCCGACCGCCACCCGCCAGCGCGTCACCGAGGTTGTCTCCGGTTCGGGGATCACCCGGTCGGCGGCCGGCTCCTCCGTGTCCGCGCTCGTCGGCAGGCCGTCGACGGCCCGTGCCTCCGCCTCGGCTCGGGGCGCGGTGTCGCCACGCTGGCCGGATTGCACGACGGGTACCGTAACTTGCGGCTCCGCCCCCTCACTCCCGCCGGACGACCGCCCGGAGCATCAGGTCCCGCGATCGGGCACGCCGATCGGCGGAGACCGACCCGCGGTCACTGCGTCGCACTCGTCTCGGGGCGCGCCCACGACCACCGGTTCAGGCTCGGCCTCGGTGGACGACGACGAGTCAGAGTCACTGCCGACGCGGGCGTCGTCGAAGTCGACCCGACCTCGGCGGGCCATGAACACGACGAGACCGATGCCGGTGAAAGTGAACAGCCAGCCGGCGATGTCAGGGGTCGTGTACCCGAAGCGCATGCTGACGTGGGTGGAAGTGGGCACCACGACCATGAGGTTGGGTGTCACCCGCCATGGCCCCTTGGCACCGGACGCCTTCCAGTTGGGAAAGTACGAGGCTTTTACGAGAACGGGCGAGCCAGGGCGGTCGACGTCGAAGGAGATGGAGTCGTCTCCAGCGCGGATGTTGCGCACCTGGGCGGGCGTGACCGTCTGGATCGGCGTCGGCCCGATGGTGATGTCGGACCCGACGGTCGCTGATTGCGAGGCGTCGGCAACACGGGGGGTCTCACTGGTGGCGATCTTCACGCGTGGCCAGTCCTTCGGGCCTGCGGTTGCCAGCGGGATCTCTCGGCGAGACGGGTCGACGAACCAGTCGGCCGACGCCTCGAGCCAACCCTCGTGCTGGTCGTCTACCCCCTCGAGCACCGCCGGCTTGAAGGCCAGGGGCGTCACCAGCTCGGCCCCGGCGACCTCGAACACCTCCCAGCGACCGGTCGTCGCCACCGACCGGAGGGCGGGGTGGGCACGGGCCTCGGCCAGCGCCTCGGGGGAGAACGCCAGGTAGTACCGGGAACCGAGGAGCTGAAGGTCGCGCACGCCCTCGTCGAAGACCTTCTTCTGGTTGGCGGGGTCGGCCTGGATCAGGTTCTCGTAGGGCAGATCGCGCTGGGGGTTGGAAGGTGCCTTGGAGAGCTGGCCGGCACTGAGGAAGTGGTACGGGGTCGTCGCCGACGACTCGAAATAGAGGCCCTCCATGGAGCCGATGCACTGATCGGTCCAGTAGGGCAGGAGCATGAACGCCATGGGAGTGCCGAACTTGTCGTGGGCCGATTCGTACTCCCAGTGGGCCCGGCCACAACCGACGTCCTTGCCGACCTTGGCCATGGTGTCGATGACGCTCTTGTACTCGGGGTAGGCGGCCTTGCGCTCGTAGCCGCTGTAATTCCACCGCGCCCACGACGGGATGTAGCTGGTGTCGGTGGTGCTGCGCACCGGCAACCAGTCGGGGATCACACCCAGCGGCACGCCGACGAAGAGCCAGACGGCCACAGCGGCGGCCACGGGGGCGCCCAGCTTCACCTGGCGGGGGGGACGGTCGGGATCGGTGGCGAGAAGGCGCCCGAGCAGCCCCGCTCCCTCGGCGACGCCCACACCGGCGAGCAGGTACAGGGAGATGAACCAGAAGGGCAGCGCCCGGGCGTTCCAGAGCCGGGAGGGCGGGGCGACCACGAACACGAAACCGGCTACCACCGCTAGACCCACCAGGACGAGGCCGGTGCGTCGCCGGTACACCACCGAGAAGACGGCGCCCACAGCCGCCATCGCCGCCAGCCAGCGAAGGTTCTGGGGGAACAGGTTCTCGCTGTACGCGGTGATCTTCTCCCAGCCCATGTTGTTGGTGTAGGGCAGGCGAACGAGGAAGGGCAGCGTCCAGAAAGCGGGCAGCAGGGCGCCGACCGCCAGTACCGAGAGCCAGAGCTTCAACCGGGCCACCTGGGGGCGCAGCAGGAGCAGCAGCCCGGCCCCGGCGAGCGCGAAGAGCGTGGGCAGGAGATGGCTGAGCCCGGTGAGGGCCAGGAGCACGGCGGCCAGGCCGCGGTGGCGGCCGGTCTCCAGCGAGCGGGCCAGCACCCCGAGGAACAGGAGGGCGAACGACAGGCTGATCGAGAAGGCGAACTCCCCGGCGAGGGTGGAGGCGATGTTGCCCCCGTAAATGGTGAACCCCCGGTCGAACAGGAACGGGACGGTGGCGACGGCCAGCAGCGGGGGGCCGGGGAAACGCATTCCCGACAGGCGCCCGAACGCATAGGCGGCCACGGGCAGCGAGACCAGGCCCACGACGGTGACCAGCTTGAAGGCGATGCCGTACGGCAGGACGACGTCGAAGAGCACGATCAGGAGGGCCGGCAGGGGGAAGTAGAAGAAGTAGGCGGGGAAGCCCGCGTACCAGGCGGGTGCCCACCCGGTGATCCGGCCGTTGGGGATCAGATGGTGACGAAGGAAGTCCGGTCCCCACACGTGGGCTCCCGTGTCACCCCCGGCCGGGGTGGTGTTGGCGAACAGCAGGGAGGGCTGAAGCTGCACGAGCGTGAAGACGACCGCGGCCCCGACCACGCCCAGCGTCACCCACGCCTGAGTGGACATCTGACGCGACCGAACCCACCCGGTGAAGCGTTCCATGCCCCATATGTTGACACCCCTGCGGGTGCCGGGTGATTCGCTCCCCGGCCAAAAGGCAGAAACATTCTTCTAGTCGGGTGCCCCGGAGCGACAGGTTGATCTCCGTCAGGTCGGCCACTCGGCACACCCGACAACTCGCGTGCGACTCCCGTCCACTCGGCCCTCCTAGCGGGCCCGCCCGGAACTCGAAAGACGCGTCGCAGTGGTCCGGGTCAGTTCACCGAGACGTCACTTCAGGAGCACCGTCACCAGGCTGATGGCGTTGAAGGCCGAGTGGGCCACGATCCCCGGCCCCAGGCGACCGGTCCGCGCCGCCAGGGCGGCGAGGGCGATGCCGAGGAGGAACAGGCTCAGCAGTACCAGGACCAGGGCGCCGCCCGGAAGCGCCTGGATGTGGGGAGCGGCAAAAAGGGCCCCCGAGAGGACCACGGCGAGCGTGTCGTTGCGGACGCGCCGCTGCAACGAGCGGAGGAGAAGGCCCCGGAAGAAGAGCTCCTCCACGATCGGGGCACCGACGGCGACGAACAGGAGCAGCCCGACGAACCGCGCCCCCCCGGCCGAGTCGACCAGCTCCTGGACGGGTCTCGACGCCACCTCGGGGTCTCCGACCAGCGGCTCGAGCAGGCGGGCCACCACCTGGGCGAGGAACAACTGAGCGGCGACGGCGACGGCGACGCCGATCGCCAGGTCGACGGGGCGGATCCGCCACCCGAAATCCTCGGCGAGGCTGCCCGAACCCTTCCGGCGGGAGGCCCACAGCACGCAACCGACCAGGCCCACCCACAGCGCCAGCTGGCCGAGTTCCTTGCCGCCCAGACCCAGCTCCTCGGAGCCGGTGGCTCCCAGCCAGATGCTGGCGGCGGTACTGGAGAGGACGACGCCAACGGCCATGCCGGCGGCGGCGTCGCCCAGGCCCCACCGCCGAGGCCGCTCCCGGCCGCCGAGGCCCCTCGGCGCTGGGGGGGAGGCAGAGCCGGCGACGTCGGAGTCCACCGGGCAAGGGTACGCAGACACCGGCGACGCACCCGGGAAGGGGTTTGACCGCCTTCGGGGCTCAGGTCACGTCGCGCTGGACGAGGAGTCGCGTTCCAATGAGGGCGAAGGCCGCCCCGTAGGCGAGCAGCACGAGGCCTCCGGCCCAAGGCGGGAGGAGGTTCCCGTCGGCAAGCGTCTCCTCGGCGAGGGCCCGGGCCGCGCCCTGTGGCAGCCACTTGCCGACATCGGGAAGAAGCCCGACCACGATGCTCTCGAGGACGAACTGCCACAGGAGGGCGACCACGATGGCCGCGACCTGGTTGCGGATCAGGGCGCCGACACCGACCCCGATGACCCCGAAAAGGGCGGCCGACGCCACCACGGCCAGCACCGGGACGGCCACGTCGGCGCTGAGCAGCGACACGCTCACGTCCTTGGCCGCGAGCCACGGAACGCTGACCACCGCCGTGACCAACGAGGCGAGCGCGCCGAACGCGAAGCCGGCGGCCAACACGGCCACGAGCTTGGCTTTCACCACCCGGCTGCGGATGGGCGCCACCAGGAAGGTCTGGGTGATCGTGCCGTGACGGAACTCGCCGGTGACGACGAGGATACCGAGCACGAGGGTGAAGATGGTCGCAGTGCCCCCGGCCCCGAGGACGTTGCGGATCGCCTCGGTGGACTCGATCGGTGGCGCACCGTCGCGGCCCGCCGTCAGGATCGTGCCCACCACGCCCAGCACGGTGAGGGCCAGGGCCGCGCCGAGGAGGCCGTAGGGGACGCGTGTCGTCCGTAGCTTGAGCAGCTCGGCCCGGATCAGGTCGCTCACGGTCGCTCCCCTCCGCTGCTCGTGAGCTCGAGGAACACCTCCTCGAGGTTGGCCCGGTCCGACGTCATCTCGTAGATCGGGATCCCGGTGGCGGCGGCGATCCGGCCCACCGCCTTGGCGGTGGTGCCGGTGACCACCACCAGGTCGCCGTCGACGTGGTGGATACCGGCGCCCCCGGCGGTCAGGGCCTCCTGCAGGCGTTCCGCTTCCTCCGACCGCACCTGCACCGCCGCCACCGCCGTGCGGTCGACCAGCTCGTCGAGCGTCGCCGCTGCGACCAGGCGGCCGCGGGCGATGATCACCACCCGGTCGACGGTCTGGGCGACCTCCGACAGGACGTGACTGGACACGAGCACCGTGCCGCCCCGGTCGGCGAACGAGCGGAGGAACCCGCGCAGCCAATGAATGCCCTCGGGGTCGAGACCGTTGGCCGGTTCGTCGAGGATCAGCACCCCGGGATCGCCGAGCAGGGCACCGGCCAGGCCCAGGCGCTGGCGCATGCCGAGCGAGAAGCCTCCGACCCGGCGGTCGGCCGCGGCTTCCAGGCCGACCGCGGCCAGCGCCGACTCCGCCCGCTCCGGCGGTAGCCCGGCGCCCACGGCGGCGATGCGCAGATGGTCGACCGCCCGCCGGGCCGGGTGGTGACCAGACGCCTCCAGGACCGCGCCGACGCGCCGGCTGGGATGGGTGAGCTCGACGTAGGGCTGGCCGAGGATCGTCGCCCGGCCCGCCGTCGGTTTCACCAGCCCGAGCAGGATCCGCAGGGTGGTGGTCTTACCTGCGCCGTTGGGGCCGAGAAACCCGGTCACCGAGCCGGTGTCGACCTCGAAACTGAGGGCGTCGACGGCGACAACGGCACCGAAGCGCTTGGTGAGGCCCTGCACGGAGATCACGCCCAAGATCTATGCCTCCCGCCGATTCGCCCGTGGAGATCCCGGCTGCGGCAGTACCGAGCCGTCGGGCGCCGAGCGTAACGCGGGGGGAGGGTCAGCCGGCGAGCGGGTGGGAGACCTGTGCGGCGGCGGGAACCGGCTCCAGGGGCCGGCGGTCGTCGCCGGACCACCCCACGGGCACGCTGACCCGGTCGGCATGGTACGTACACAGCTCGATCATCGAGGGCTCGGGGTCGTCGGGGAGGTCGTCGAGCCACACCTTCCGGTTGATGTACTGGAAGGTGAGGCCGGCGGTGGCCACAGCCCCGCACGCTGGGCGGTCGCAGAGCCGCGGGCGGTCCATCCCCTTGACGCTAGCGAGCGGCCCGGCCGCCGTGGCGGATGCCGACGACACCCATCCCCGAGCGGGACCGTTAGCGCTCTTGGGCGGCCTAGCATGAGGGCGTGAGCCCCCAGCCCCCTCCGCCGCCCCGTGGCGCGCGCCAGGACCGCTCCCCGTCGTCCCCGGGTGCCCCCGGGCGGCCCGGCTGGCCCCGTCCCATCGTCTGGGCCCTGATCGCCGTCGCACTCCTCGCGCTGGTCCTGGCGCCGCAGATGACCAAGTCGAGCTCGGAGGAGATCAGCTACAGCAGCTTCCGCGACAAGGTCACCGCCGGCGAGGTGGCCCGTGTCGAGATCGCCAACGAGTCGGCGCGCATCGAGGGCAAGTTCAAGAACGGCAAGAGCTTCACTGCCACCGGCCCCGTCGAGATCCCCCAGGACGACCTCGCCCTCATGCGGGAGAAGGGCGTCGCCTACGACTTCAACCCGCCCAGCTCCAACATCCTGGGCTCCATCCTCGTGTGGGTGCTTCCGTTCGCCATCCTCCTGGGCCTCTGGTACTGGATGGGCCGCCGGGCCCAGGGCCAGATGGCGGGCATCATGTCCATCGGTCGGTCGAAGGCCAAGGTGTACTCCACCGAGAAGCCCAAGACGACCTTTGCCGACGTCGCCGGGTACAGCGGCGTCAAGCAAGAGATCACCGAGGTCGTCGATTTCCTGAAGTCGCCCGGGAAGTTCAAGGACATCGGTGCCCGCATCCCCAAGGGCGTGCTCCTGGTGGGCCCGCCCGGTACCGGCAAGACCCTCATTGCCCGGGCCGTGGCCGGCGAGGCGGCTGTCCCGTTCATGTCCATCACCGGGTCCGACTTCATGGAGATGTTCGTCGGCGTCGGCGCTGCCCGGGTGCGCGACCTTTTCCAGACCGCACGCAAGCAGGCGCCCTGCATCATCTTCGTGGATGAGATCGACTCGATCGGACGCAAGCGGGGCGCCGGCCTCGGTGGCGGGCACGACGAGCGTGAGCAGACCCTCAACCAGATGCTGTCGGAGATGGACGGCTTCGACACCACCGAGGGCGTGGTGATGATCGGGGCCACCAACCGGCCCGACATCCTCGACCCCGCCCTCCTGAGACCCGGTCGCTTCGACCGCCAGGTCGTCGTCCCCCTCCCCGACCTCGACGAGCGCCTCCCCATCCTCGAGGTGCACTGCAAGGACAAGAAGCTCGCCGACGACGTCGACCTCGTCGTCATCGCCCGAGGCACGCCCGGCATGAGCGGTGCCGACCTGGCCAACCTGGTCAACGAGGCGGCGCTGTTCGCCGTGCGACGGGGTTCGCAGCGGATCTACATGGAGGACTTCGAGTCGGCGCGCGACCGGATCCTGATGGGGCAACGCCGCGAGTCGATGGCCATCTCCGACGAGGAAAAGGAGATCATCGCCTACCACGAGGGCGGCCATGCGGTACTGGCCTACGCCATGGAGCATGCCGACCCGGTCCACAAGGTGACGATCCTGCCGTCCGGGATGGCCCTCGGGGTCACGCAGCAGCTGCCTCTCGAGGAGCGCCACATCTACCAGCGCCCCTACATCCAGGACTCTCTCGTCGTCCGGCTCGGCGGGCGCATCGCCGAGGAGCTGATCTTCGGCACCATCTCCACGGGAGCCAACAACGACCTCGTCGGGTGCACGGAACTGGCCCGCAAGATGGTGCGGGAATGGGGCATGAGCGAGCGGGTCGGGCCCATGGCCTGGGGATCGCAGGGCATGGTGTTCCTCGGCGAGGACCTGATGCACAGCCGCGACTACAGCGAGGACACGGCCCGGGTCATCGACGAGGAGGTCGAGCAGATCCTTCGGGAACAAGAGGACCGGGCTCGTGTCGTCCTCCGCCGCCACCGGCGCGGACTCGACGCCGTGGCCCGGGCACTGCTCGAGAAGGAGACGATCGACGGGGAAGAGGTCGGCAGGCTCGTCGACCACGCCGCCGGCCACCAGGTCCGCCGCCGGCCGGCGAAGCCGCCGGAAGCCGACGGCGAGGCCCCGACGGTCGCCGACGGCGACCCGATCACACGCCGTTCCGCGTCGACCAACGGGGGTCGCCGGCCCGACGCTGTCGAGGAACGCACCGAACAGATCCCGCCCCGTCAGTCACACTGACGCCCAGCGCTTAGGCTGGTCTGACGCATCCCGCGTCCTGTCCGGAGGCAGAGCGTGAGCCCCTTCACCGCAGAAGTCGCATCCGCGCTGCGCGGGCCCGAATGGCTCCGTGCTCGCCGACTCGCGGCCGCCGAGCGGTTCTCGGATCTCTGCCTGCCGACCGAGTCCGAGGAGATCTGGCGGTACAGCCGCATCGGCGACCTCGACCTCGGCGCCTATTCGCCGGAGGGTCCTGCCGCCGTCGGCACCGGAGGCGACGTTGACTCCCTGCCGGCCGAGCTGAGGTCGGTCGTCGCCGTGGCCGGCCCGCACGCCGCGTTCGTCGTGATGAGGAACGGGCGTGTGGCACTCGCCCATGTCGACCCCGCGCTCGCAGCCCGGGGCCTCGTCGTCGCCGACGCCGCCGACCTCGACGACGGCAACGAGCTCGTGGGCCGGGTGACCGGCAACGAGGCCGACGCCTTCGGCGAGCTCAACAACGCCTTCCTTCCCGGCGCCCTCGTGGTACGCCTGCCCGCCGGCGTCGAGATCGAGCTGCCGCTGCTCGTCTTCCACTGGATCGACGGTGACGGGCTGGCATCGTTTCCCCGCACGGTCATCGAAGCCGGGCCCGACAGCGGTGCCACCGTCGTCGAATACCAGTCTTCGGGTGACGTGGCGGCCTTCGTCGACCCCGTCGTGGAGCTCTCCCTCGGCCAGGCCGCCCGCCTCCGCTACCTCAACGTGCAGGACCTGGGGCCGCGGGTGTGGCACGTCGGCCACCAGGTGAGCGAGGTCGGACGGGACGCGACCCTTCGGTCATCGGTCGTGGCCCTCGGCGGTTCGTACGCCCGCGTCCGCACCGACTCCCGGATCACCGGCCAGGGCGGCACCACCGAGTTGAACGCCGTCTATTTCGCCGACGGCGACCGCATGCACGACTTCAGGACGCTCCAGGACCATGTCGGCCCGTCGTCGACCAGCGACCTGCTGTTCAAAGGCGCAGTGCAGGATCGCGGCCGATCGGTGTACTCGGGCCTGATCCGGGTGAACAAGGCGGCTCGGGGGACCAACGCCTACCAGACGAACCGCAACCTGGTGCTCTCCGAGGGCGCCGAAGCCTCGTCGGTGCCCAACCTCGAGATCGACACCGACGACGTGCGGTGCAGCCACGCGTCGTCGGTCGGTCCCATCGACGAGGAGCACCGCTACTACCTCGAGAGCCGGGGTGTACCGCCCGAGGTGGCCGAACGCCTCATCGTCCTGGGCTTCTTCGGCGAGGTGCTCGACCGCCTGCCGGTGCCGTCGCTCGTCGGCACGATCCGCACCTCGCTGGCCGGACGGCTCGCCCGGAGCGGCGACGCCTGATGGGCCGGCGGGAGCGCCTCTGCGGAGTCGGGGAGATCCAACCGGGAGGGGCACGACGCTTCGAGGTGGGCGACCACCGCATCGCCCTGGTCCGTCTCGACGACGACTTCTATGCCCTCGGCGACCGCTGCAGCCACGCCGACTTCTCGCTCTCCGAGGGCGAGGTCTGGCCCACCGAGCGCGAGATCGAATGCTGGAAGCACGGCAGCACCTTCTCGCTCCTGACGGGGGAGCCGCAGTCCCTGCCCGCTACCCGACCGGTGCCGGTGTACGACGTGTCCGTGGAGGGCGACGAGGTATGGGTGGACCTGCCATGAGCCAGGACCGAAGTGACCAGGGGCACAGCTCGCTGGTGATCTCCGGGCTCCGGGCCGGCATTGACGGCCAGGAGATCCTGCGGGGCATCGACCTCGACGTGGCGAGCGGCGAGGTGCACGCGGTGATGGGCCCGAACGGCTCGGGGAAGTCGACCCTGGCCCACGTGGTCATGGGGCGGCCCGGCTACCAGATCCACGCCGGCACCATCACCCTCGACGGGACCGACCTGTCACCCCTGGCACCGTGGCAGCGCGCCCAGGCCGGCCTGTTCCTGGCCATGCAGTACCCCACGGAAGTGCCGGGCGTGTCGCTGGCCGACATGCTGGACGCCGCGCTTCGGGCCCGTGGACGTGATCCCGGCGACCTGGCGGAGGTGGTCAGGGTCGAAGCGGAGCGAATCGGTATGCCTCCCGCCCTGCTCACGCGAGCCCTGAACGTCGACCTGTCGGGGGGCGAGAAGAAGCGCAACGAGACCCTCCAGCTTGCCCTCCTGGCGCCCAGGATCGCCGTCCTCGACGAGATCGACTCCGGCCTCGACGTCGACGCTCTGCGCATCATCTCCCGCCGGGTGGAGGCCCTCACCGGCGAGCACGACGTCGGCGTGCTCGTCATCACCCATTACAGCCGCCTGCTCGAAGAACTCCACCCCGACCGGGTGTCGGTGCTGAGCGCCGGCCGCATCGTCGCCACGGGCGGGCCCGACCTGGCCGAGGAGCTGGAGCAGACCGGCTATGTGGGCTACGAGCAGGTCGGCTACGAGCAGGTCGGGGAGGGGCAAGTCGGAGCCGGGCAGGTCGGCGAGGGGCAGGTCGGCGCCGGTCCCAGGGGCAACGGCCAGGCCCCGGCCGGTGCGGCCGGCGAGGTGTAGCCCGTCCGCGGCTAGAGGGTGGTGGGGGTGGTCCGGAGAACGGCCGTCGTGGGCGGCGGGAACGTGATGGGCGGGATGGTGGGCTCGGTCGGTGCCGGAGCCGATGGCCCCGGGGGCGACGCCGAGGGCGGGGTCGGGGACGGCACGGCGCCCGACCCGGCCACATAGACGGGGGTTCCCAGCGTCACCCTGGAGGGGAACCACTCGGCGGCCCCCATCGGTATACGCACGCACCCGTGCGACGCCGGGCTGGCGGGCACCGACCTCGACCCGTGGATGGCGATGCCGCCGTTGAAGTACTGGGGGTTGTAGAGGCTGCCCAGCGGGCCGGTCTCCCAGCCCCGCGCCTGGCGGTTCACGGCGTAGGCGCCGACCGGAGTGACCGCGTTACGGCAGACGCCCTCGGAGCAGAACCGCTTGCCGTTACCCGTGGAGACGGTGAGGATCTTCGACAGGCTTCCACGCTCGTAGAGGAACAGGACCTGACGGTTGAGGTCGATCTCGACACGGGTCGCCCCTCCCTCGGGCACCAGAGCCGCCGGAGCGGCGGTCGTCGAGTTGACCTTGGCGACGACATCGTCGGTGGCCCTGCCGGTGCGCGCCATCCGGTTCACCTTCTGGAACGCGGTGACGGCGTACGCCGTGTTCTGGTCGAAGCGGTCGTCGGCCCGACCGACCTCGTAGTGCAACGAGCTCAGCCGCTGCTCGAGGGAGGCGACGGCCGGTCCTATGGCTCCGGGGCCCAACCCCGCCGGCGGGGGCGCGGGAACGCCTCCGGCGGCGACAGTCGTGGTCGTCGAAGGGGAGGTGGTGGTCGAGGAAGGACTCGTCGCCGGGGCCGACCCCGCCATCGGGGTCAGGTCCAACGGCTCGTCGCCACCGCTGGTGCACGCCGTCAGGAGGATAGCGACCAAACCGAACGCCGCCCGTGCTCGACCCTGGTGCCGTGCCCACCCGCTGCTGCCTATCGCCGCACCACCCACAGTGGCAACTGTAGGCGGACTTCGAAGGCGATGGCGGCGAGCCTGACTAACATGCGCCCGTGCTGACCCCCGGGGACTCAGCGCCCTCGTTCATCCTGCCCGACGCCACGACCGGCGAGCCGGTCAGCGACCCCTGGACGGCGGGACCGGCGGTGATCGTCTTCTTCAAAGTGACCTGCCCGGTCTGCCACATGGTGGCGCCCAAGGTGACGGCCTTGGCCGACGGCGGCGCCCGGGTGGTGGCGATCGGCCAGGATCCACCGACGTCGCTCCTGAGGTACACACGCGACAAGGGGCAGCGCGCCCCGACTCTCAGCGAGGTCGCGCCCTATCCGGTGTCGTCCGCCTTCGGCATCTCGAGCGTCCCCAGCCTCTTCGCCGTCGGCACCGGCGGCGAGGTCACCGAGGCCATCGGCGGCTGGGATCGCGAGCGATGGAACGCTGTGGCCGTCGCCCACGGCGCACCTCCGGTGTCGCACGAGCAGGACGGGCTGCCGATCTTCCGCCCCGGCTGAGGAAGCCGCAACCGTCACTGACCCGGTCGGGTCGGTCTGGTGTCGTCGGCCGTTCGTTGGACTACGGCGTGGCGCGCACCGGCGGGTCATCGAACGAGGCGGCGATCTCGCCCCGGGTGGTGAGAACGGTGACCAGTAGGCCAGCGAAGACAAGGGCGCAGCCGACGGTGACGGCGCGGATCCCGAATCGGTCACCGAGCGACCCCTGCACGACCGCCCCGATCGGGTAGATCACACCCAGCGCCACCATGTAGAGACTCAGGACGCGCGCCCGGTAGGCGGCCGGCGCCCGCAACTGGACGACCGTGCCCAGCCCCGAGAGCACACCGATGTACGCCGCTCCGAGCGCCACCAGGGCGGCGGCGGCCAGGCCCAGACTGGGGGCCAGGGCGTAGAGGGCGACCGTGAACGGCAACACACCGAGGTCGGCCAGCAGCACGCGGCGGCGGCCGAACCGCCGGGCCAGCGGGGCCATGGCCAGCGCGCCGACGACGGCACCGATGCCCTGGGCGGTCACCAGCACCGAGGTTCCCGAGTCCCCGGCGTCGAACAGTTTGAGAGCCACGGCCGGGATGAGGGCGATGAACGGCGAGAGGAGCAACGCGGTCACCGCGATGGTGGCGATGGCCAGACGGCAGCCGGGCTCGGCGAGTGCCGCCCGGGCCCCGGTCGCGATCCGCCGACGCAGGCTCCCTTCTTCGACATCGGGCGGTGACGGCGGGATGCGGACGAAGACGAGGGCCGCGAGGACGGCGGCGAACGACGCCGCGTTCAGGACGAACGCCCAGGAGTAGGAGCCGGCGGCCAGCACCAGGCCGGCCAGTGCCGGCCCGACGACCCGTCCGAGGTTGTACTGGGCGGAGCCGAGAGAGATGGCTCCGAGCAGCTCCTCCCGCTCCACCAGGTCGGGCAGGATGGCCTGGTAGGCGGGAAATCCGAGGGCGGTCATGCAACCCCCGGCCAGCACCACCAGGGTCACCCCAGCCGGTGTGGCGTGGCCGGTGGCCACCAGGAAGGCCAGGAGGGCGGCGAACAGGGTCTCACCGACGGTTGTGGCGAGCAGCCATCGACGCCGGTCGACGCGGTCGGCCATCGCACCGCCGACCGGCGCCAGGAGCCCGATGGGGAGAAAGGCGGCGGCAGCCACCAAGCCCGTCCACCGGGCCTGGTCGGTGAGGGCGGTCACAAGCACACCGACGGCCACCGTCTGCATCCAGGAGCCGATGTTCGAGACGAGGGCCGCGCTCCACACCAGTGCGAAGTCGCGGTGGCGCAAGGGTTGGAGCGACGAGCCCCTCAGGAGCTTGCGGCCGGTGGGCTTCGGACGCGTTCGGCCGGCCCTCACCCGCCCGGAGGCGCCCCACTGGGCGGCGGGTCGGCGTAACGGGCTTCGAGCCGGTAGTGCTCGTCGAGGTCGACCACCCGGTTGAACTCGTCGAAGGTCGTCACCAGCTCGAGGTGGTCGCGTAGCGAGCCCTCCTCGGCCAGCACGCGGTAGGCCTGCCCGACGGCCCGGGCGGCGGCGAACAGGCCGGTGAGCGGCGAGACGATGAGGTCGAAGCCGAGGTCGTGCAGCTCGGCCGGCGTCATCAGCGGGGTCCGACCGGCCTCGATCATGTTGGCCACTCGCACCATCCCCGGCGTGGCCGCCGCCACCTCCTCCATCTCGGCCTTCGACTCGGGTGCCTCCACGAAGATGGCGTCGACGCCGAGGTCGGCGGCCATGCGGGACCGCTCGACGGCCTCCGCGAGGTCGACCGCGGCCCGGGCGTCGGTGCGCGCCACCACGAACAGCTCGTGGCGGTGTTCGACCGCGGCCCGGAGCTTGGCCAGCCACTCATCCCGGGGCACGACCCGCTTGCCCGCCATGTGCCCGCACTTCTTGGGCCACACCTGATCCTCGAGGAAGATCCCCGCCGCTCCCGCGGACTCGAAGAGCTCGACGGTGCGGATGGTGTTGAGGGCGTTGCCGTGGCCGGTGTCGCCGTCGACCACCACGGCCACCTCGGGCACCCGGCCGCACACCCGCCGGGCCACCTCGGCCATCTCGGCCTGGGTCAGGTACCCGAAGTCGGGCAGGCCCAGGAGAGTGGCGGCGGTGGCGTAGCCCGAGAGGAAGAGCACCTGGTGGCCGGCAGCCGCCCCCAGCCGGGCGGAGAGGGCGTCCCAGACGCCCGGCATGAGAATCGTTTCTCCCTGGCCCAGGAGGGTCTGGATGTGCGCGCCATTCACGCCGGCGAGCGTACGGGAGCGGCCCGGCCTACGTCGCCGGTTCGACCGCTCGCCGGTACCCTCCGACGTCATGAGCGAGCGCGAGGACCGCAGGACCTACAAGGTCGTCATCAACCATGAGGAGCAATACTCGATCTGGCCGGCCACCCGCGAGAACCCCACCGGATGGAACGACACGGCGAAGATCGGGACGCTCGGCGACTGCAAGGCCTACATCAATGAGGTCTGGACCGACATGCGCCCCCGCAGCCTGCGCGAGGAGATGGACCGCCCATAGGACGAGAAGCCCGGCGACCTACGGCCCGGCCTCGTCGAGGACCTGGATGAGCGTGTTCCAGGGCAGGGTGGCGCACTTGATGCGCACGGGGAACTTCACGACACCCTGGAGCGCAGCCAGGTCGCCCAGGTCGATGCCCGGGTCGGGTGCCACCGCCTCGCTGATCTCGTGGCCGTCACCGTCGAGGCGGTTCTCGTGGATCGACATCATCGCCTTGAAGGCCCGGATGAGCTCTCGCGCCTCGGTGGCCGTACGCCCCTTCACCGCCGCCGACATCATCGAGGCCGACGACTGGCTGATCGAGCAGCCCTGCCCGGCGATCTTGACGTCGTGCACCCCGCCACCGGAGAGCTCGACGTAGACGACCACCTCGTCGCCGCAGAGCGGGTTGAACCCCTCGGCCCGCCGGGCCGGAGGCACGGGAAGGTCGCCCCGGTTACGAGGGTTGCGGTAGTGGTCGAGGATGATCTCGCGGTAGAGGTCTTCCAGCACGGGGGCCATTCTTCTCGCTTTGTCCTAGGCCGGCATGAACAGGTCGGAGGCCGAGACCAGGGCCTCGCTGAAGGCGTCGACGTCGGACTCGTCGTTGTAGACGTAGAACGACGCCCGAGCGGTGGCCCCGACTCCGAGGCGCCGCATCAGGGGTTTGGCACAGTGGTGGCCGGCGCGCACACAGACGCCGGCGACATCGAGCACCTGGGACAGGTCGTGGGGGTGGATGCCCTTGTAGGTGAACGAGAGCACGCCGCCGCGCGCCGCCGGATCGGGAGGGCCGAAGACGGCGAAGTCGGTGCCGTGGCGCTCGGCGAGAGACCGCAGCGCGTAGGTGGTGAGGGCGATCTCGTGATCGCGGACCGCGGCCATGCCCAGGTCTCCCAGGTAGTCGATCGCGGCGCGCAGCCCGACGGCCTCTGCGATGGGCGGGGTGCCGGCCTCGAACTTCCACGGCAGCTCGTTGGGAGTCCACCCGTCGAGGCGGACGTCGCGGATCATCTCGCCGCCGCCGAGGAAGGCGGGCATGTCGTCGAGCAGCTCTTCATCCCCCCAGAGCACGCCGATGCCGGTTGGACCACACATCTTGTGGCTCGAGAAGGCGAGGAAGTCGCATCCCAGCTCGGCGACCCGTGTCGCCAGATGAGGCACGTATTGGGCGCCGTCGACCAGCACCACGGCGCCAACGGCGTGGGCGGCGTCGGCGATCTCGCGCACCGGGTTCAACGTGCCCAGCACGTTGGACATCGCCGTGAGCCCCACCAGGCCGACGCCGTCGAGCAGCCGGTCGAGGTCGGTGAGCACGAGGCTGCCGCCGTCGTCGACGGGCAGGAAGCGCAGCTCGACTCCTCGCTCCTCGGCCAGCATGAGCCAGGGGACCAGGTTGGCGTGGTGCTCCATCTCGGTGAGGAGCACGGCGTCACCGGGCCGGAGCCGGTTGCGACCCCAGGCGTGGGCAACGAGGTTGATGGACTCGGTGGCGTTCTTGGTGAAGACGACGCCCCGAGGCGAGGGGGCGCCGATGAACCGCGCTACCGCCAGGCGGGCGGCCTCGTAGGCGGCGGTCGCCTCCTCGGCCAGGGCGTAGACCCCCCGATGGACGTTGGCGTGGTGGTGCTCGTAGTAGTCGTCCATCGCCCAGAGCACCTGCCTGGGCTTCTGGGAGCTGGCCGCGGAATCGAGATACACCAGGCGACGGCCCTCTGAGCGGGGACCTGGGCCCTCGTCGAAGATCGGAAAGTCCTTGCGGACAGTGGCTACGTCGAGCGCCATGGGTCGTACCCCTCCCGCTCGAGGCGGTGGGCGAGCTCAGGGCCGCCACTGTCGACGATGCGACCGTCGACCAGCACATGGACGACATGGGGCTGCAGGTACTGGAGGATCCGCTGGTAGTGGGTGATGAGCAGGACGCCGAGCTCGGGCCGGTCGGCCCGTACCTCCTGGACACCCTTGGCCACCACCTTGAGGGCGTCGATGTCGAGGCCGGAGTCGGTCTCGTCGAGCACGGCGAGCTCGGGCTCCAGGATCGCCATCTGGAGGATCTCGTTCCGCTTCTTCTCACCGCCCGAGAAGCCCTCGTTCAAGTAGCGGTCGCCGAACGACGGATCCATGTCGAGCCGCTTCATCCAGTCCATGATCGCCAGGCGCAGCTCGAGGACCGAGAGGTCGATGCCCTTGCGCGCCGAGAGGGCCTGGCGGAGGAACTGCACGACGGACACGCCGGGGATCTCCTCGGGGTACTGGAACCCGAGGAACATGCCCGCCTTGCCCCGTACCTCGGTGGGCCATTCGGTGACATCGTCACCTTTGAAGACGAGGCGGCCCGAGGTGACCTGGTACTCGGGATGGGCGAGGAGGGTGTTGGCCAGCGTCGACTTCCCCGACCCGTTCGGGCCCATCAGGGCGTGCACCTCGCCTGGTCGCACGGCGAGGTCGACGCCCTTCAGGATCTCGACGCCGGCGGCGGCCACATGAAGGCCCTCGATCTGAAAGAGAGGAGGGGTCATGGAACCGATCCTATTACCCCTACCACCGTAGTGGAAATTAGGATCGTCCCCGGCTGCTGCAGAAACCCGGCCGGGGCCCTGCCGCCCACTACGCTCCCGCCGATGTCCCAGCCCCGGACCTGGACGGGAGGCGGCCCGTCGGTGGGTCAAGCGGGCGGAGCCGTGACCCTCGTGCAGGGGTCCGCGTTCTGCATCTCGGGGCGCAGCGGTGATATCGGCACCGGCCCGGCGCAGGGCTTGTTCTTCCGGGACACGCGGTTCATCTCCCACTGGGAGCTGAAGGTGAACGGCGGGCACCCCGAGCCGTTGGCGGCCGACAGCACCGACCCGTTCTCGGCCACCTTCGTGTTGCGTGCCCAACCCACGCCCGGTCGGGCCGACAGCACACTGATGGTGTTCCGCTACCGCTACGTCGGACGCGGGATGCGCGAAGACCTGGTCGTGTTCAACTACGGCGAGGAGCCGGCCTACTGCTCGGTGGAGCTCGAGTTCGCCGCCGACTTCGCCGACCTCTTCCGGGTCAAGGAGGGTCGCGACGGGCCGGAGGGCGACGTTGCGGTTGTGTCCGACCGCTCCGGCATCCTCTTCCAGCATCGCAAGGGCGCGCTCCGCAAGGGCGCCCGGTTGACGTTCCGCGAACCGCCCGGGGGGCGGGGCAACCAGGCCACATGGGAGGTCATCGTTCCCGCGCGCGGCCACTGGAGCACGTGCCTCCAGCTCACCCCCATCATCGAGGACGAGGAGATCGAACCGCGGTACCTGTGCGGCCACCCCGTCGAGCGGGCCATGCCCCAGCAGCGCCTGGAGCAGTGGCGGCGCAACGTACCGGCGGTGAAGACCGACTACGACGAACTGCGCGAGGTGGTGGTGCGCAGCGCCGAGGACCTGGGGGCGCTGCGGATCTTCGACCCCGACTACCCCGAACGCACCGTCGTCGCCGCCGGGGCCCCCTGGTTCATGACCCTCTTCGGGCGGGACTCGCTGATCACGTCGTACATGGCCCTCATCGTCAACCCCGACTTGGCCCTAGGGGTGCTCCAGACCCTGGCCCGTTTCCAAGGCACCGAGGTCGATCCCTGCAACGACGAGGAACCGGGAAAGATCCTGCATGAGATGCGCTTCGGTGACGCACCGAGCCTCTCGCTGGGTGGCGGCCGCGTGTACTACGGCTCGGCCGACGCCACCCCCCTTTTTGTGATGCTCCTTGGCGAGCTCCGCCGCTGGGGCCTGGCGCCGGAGTTGGTCGACAGCCTCCTTCCCTCCGCCGACCGGGCCATGGCCTGGATCTCCGAGTTCGGCGACCGGGACGGTGACGGCTACGTCGAGTACCAGCGCTCCTCCGACCGCGGCCTCGCCAACCAGGGTTGGAAGGACTCGTGGGACGCGATCCGCTTCGCCGACGGCCGGCTGGCCCGGCCGCCGATCGCCCTGTGCGAGATCCAGGGTTACGTCTACGCCGCCTACCTGGCGCGGGCCCACTTCGCCGACGAGGCGCAGGATATCGAGACGGCAGCCCGCTTCCGGGCCCGGGCGTCAGACCTCAAAGAGCGGTTCAATCGCGACTTCTGGCTCGAGGACCGGGGCTGGTACGCCATGGGCCTCGACCACGAGAAGAAGCCGATCGACGCCCTGGGGTCGAACGTCGGTCACTGCCTCTGGACCGGCATCATCGACGAGGAACGAGCCCCTCTCGTCGCCGCCCGGCTGTTGTCCGACGACATGTTCAGCGGGTTCGGCATCCGCACCCTCGGCCAGTCGATGACCGGCTACAACCCGATCAGCTACCACAACGGCTCCGTGTGGCCCCACGACAACGCCATCATCGCCGCCGGGCTCATGCGTTACGGCTTCGTGGAGGACGCCCACCGCGTGATCCTCGCCTGCCTCGACGCTGCCGGCCACCAAGGCCACCGCCTTCCCGAGCTGTTCGGGGGCCTCAGCCGCTCCGAGGTGGGGTTCCCCGTCCCCTACCCGTCGTCGTGCTCGCCCCAGGCGTGGGCGGCGGCATCGCCGCTGCAGTTCCTACGCACCCTGCTGCGCCTCGACCCCTGGGTCCCCCACGAAAAGGTGTGGCTCGACCCGATCCTGCCCGACCGCATCGGCCATCTCCGGGTTGACCGGATCCCTCTCGGCGGCCGGCGCGTCACCGTCGAGGTGAGTGACGGCGAGGTCCAGGTCGAGGGCCTGCCCGCCGAGATCGAGTGGCTCCGCGAACCGAGGAGGCCCCTCACCGCGTGATCGACGTTCCTCCTCCCGCACCTCCTGATCGGGCCGGCGGATAGCTCCCCGTGCGTCCACCAACCAGGAGGACCCATGACGCCGATCCGATCGGTCGTTGCCAGCGCCGCTCTGTTGCTGTTGCTCGCCGGATGTGGCGACAGCGACGAGGATGCGACGACGTCGTCACCCTCGACCTCGAGGTCAAGGGCATGAGCATCGTCAAAGCCGACGGCAACACGTCTGGCCGCACTGGCCACTACCACGTCTTCGTCGACCGGGACCTCGTGGCTCCGGGAGCGACGATCCCCAGGGAGGCGGGGATCGTCCACACCACCGACGATCCTGTCGTGCTCACCGGCCTGGGTATGGGCACCCACCGCATCGCCGTCGTCTACGGCGACGGGAACCACGCCCGCATTGGCACGACCCAGGCCGAGATCACCGTGAACGTCGAGGGGCCCTCGCTCGACGCCACCGCTCCGGCCACCTCGGCCGCCGGCCGACCCGTCGTCATCGACGTCAAGGTGCAGGGACTCACCCTCGTCAAGGCCGACGGCGACACGTCGGGCCGCACCGGCCACCTGCACTTGTTCGTCGACCGCGAGGCCACGCCTGCCGGCCAGGCCATCCCGGTCGAGGCGGGGATCATCCACAGCGCCGAGACGAAGATCGAGGTGGCCAATCTGGCCGCCGGCGAGCACACCCTCTGGGTGGTCGCGGGAGACGGCGCGCACAAGCCGTTGGACCCGAAAGTGATGGACAAGCTGACCGTCACCGTGACCTGATTCCAGGACTCCTGACATCCCCCCAGAGTTGATGCGGCCTCTCAGTTGTCCTTGACGGCATAGACGAGGCTGAGGCTGGTGCCCGGGTAGGTGGTCTGGGTGGCGGTGAGGTCGGCACA